>Ga0209081_1000251_pt1 | contig 32398 bp, 31 predicted proteins | sample GOMGulsemesocosm_4_FD_184636 | JGI IMG/M metagenome (GOLD analysis project Ga0209081, IMG submission 184636) | Methane-oxidizing microbial communities from mesocosms in the Gulf of Mexico - GOM15B Gulf of Mexico (SPAdes) (version 2) | ecosystem: Environmental > Aquatic > Marine > Cold seeps... | reverse complement strand
TTGAAACTTCACGGCGCAAATCACCTTCTACGGTAAACTTGTCCACTTCAGCGCGAAGCAAATCAATTTTTGCTTCGTCTAATTCACTGATCTTCGTTGATTCAGGGATACCAGCTGCCGCACAAATTGCTTTTGCACGGGTAGCGCCGATACCGTAAATCGCAGTAATGGCGATTACTGCATGCTTACGATCAGGGATGTTAATGCCAGCGATACGGGCCACTAACACATCTCCTATAGTTATTTAAAATTACTTTGGTTGGAAAGCCCGTTAGGATACCCAACCATTCTCTTTTTTCGCAAATCGAAGCGGCATTATACAGAAAAATCCGCATAATGCCAGTTCAAAAAGATTTTACCGTAGATATGACTTTAATCACGCTTCTTTTATTAAAATCTACGCGAACACTTCAGTTAAGAAAATATCACCTACGATAAGGCTATTAGCCTTGTCTTTGTTTGTGCTTTGGTTCAGAACAAAGAACGCGAATAACGCCTTTGCGCTTAACCACTTTACAATTACGACAAATCTTTTTTACGGATGCACGTACTTTCATATCATTTACTCCGTCGTTACTCGTCAACAGCGTTGACAAGTAACTTTAGTTTTAACCTTACTTGCCTTAGCCTTTAAGGTTAGCTTTTTTAAGTACATTGTCATATTGATGAGACATCATATGCGTTTGTACTTGTGCCATAAAGTCCATAATCACTACCACGATAATCAATAAAGATGTACCGCCAAAATAGAACTGAACGTCCCATGCCATGATCATAAACTGTGGAACCAAACAGACAAAGGTAATGTATAGCGCACCTGCTAGGGTTAAGCGCGTCATTACTTTATCTATATATTTGGATGTTTGTTCACCTGGTCGAATTCCTGGAATGAACGCACCTGACTTTTTCAAATTGTCTGCTGTTTCACGCGGATTGAAAACCAATGCCGTGTAAAAGAAACAGAAAAATATAATTGCTGCGGCTAGCATGAAAACATACAACGGTTGCCCTGGCGACATCGCCTGAGAAACACCCTGTAAGAAATCAGCCATGAAGCCATCACCTTGTCCGAACCAGCTCGCAAGCGTGCCAGGGAATAAGATAACACTTGAGGCAAAGATTGGTGGGATAACACCCGCCATATTCACTTTTAACGGTAAATGAGTGCTTTGCGCGGCAAAAACCTTACGGCCTTGCTGACGCTTAGCATAATTAACGACAATACGTCGTTGACCACGCTCTACAAATACCACTAAAAAAGTGATTGCAAATACCACAACGCCAATTAGCAATAATGCTAATAAGTGCAATTCACCTTGACGCGCCATTTCAGCTGTTTGACCAACTGCTGATGGCATGCCGGCAACAATACCCGCAAAGATAATAATAGAAATACCATTACCGATACCACGTTCAGTAATTTGTTCACCTAACCACATTAAAAACATGGTACCAGTAACCAAACTCACGACGGCCGTAAAATAAAAACTAAAACCAGCATTAACCACTAGGCCTTGCATCATTTCAGGTAAACTTCTGGCAATCGCTATCGACTGTACTGTTGCTAGAACTAATGTGCCGTAACGTGTGTATTGGCTGATTTTACGACGTCCAGCTTCACCTTCTTTCTTAAGCTCTGCAAATTTCGGTGTCATCACCGTCATTAACTGCATAATAATTGAAGCTGAAATGTACGGCATAATACCTAGCGCCAATACTGAGGCTCGCTCAAGTGCACCACCAGAGAACATGTTAAACATTTCTACAATGGTGCCCTTTTGTTGTTCAAAGAACTGAGCTAATACAGCGGCATCAATACCAGGGATTGGTACAAAAGATCCTAAACGAAGCACAACAAGTGCAATGAATACGAACCACAATCTTTGCTTTAGCTCAGACAAACCGCCCGCGCCTTTACTTCCCTTTTGAGAAGCCATACCTGGTTTAGCCATAATCTGTATTATTCCTCGATGTTACCACCGGCAGCTTCAATAGCTACACGAGCACCTTTAGTTACGCCTAAGCCACGAACTGTAATCTTGCGTGTAATCTCGCCCGAAAGCATGATTTTTGCAAAGATAACATTTCGGTTGATTAGACCAGCATCTTTCAACGCGTGAATATCAACAACATCACCTTTGATTAGGTTTAATTCGTGTAAACGAACTTCAGCGCGAACTAAAGATTTACGTGAAGTAAAACCAAATTTAGGTAAACGTTGTTTCAATGGCATTTGACCACCTTCAAAACCTGGACGAACACTACCGCCAGAACGAGATTTCTGACCTTTGTGACCACGACCACCAGTTTTACCGATGCCTGAACCAATACCACGACCACAGCGCTTTTTAGCTTTGTGAGATCCCGGTGCAGGGGATAAAGTATTTAAATGCATTATTAATCCTCCACCTTAATCATGTAATAAACCTTGTTTATCATACCACGTACAGATGGAGTATCTTCTAACTCAACTGTATGATTAATACGACGTAGACCAAGGCCTCTTAATGTAGCTCTATGTTTCGGTAAACGACCAATAGAACTTTTTAATTGTGTTACTTTAACTGTTTTAGACATGCTGAATTACCCCAGTATTTCGTCAACGCTTTTGCCACGTTTAGCTGCCATACCTTCTGGCGAATGCATATTCGTCAAGGCTGAAACAGTAGCGCGAACTACGTTGATTGGGTTAGTAGAACCGTATGCTTTTGACAATACGTTCTGAACGCCTGCAACTTCAAGTACTGCACGCATCGCGCCACCGGCGATGATACCTGTACCTTCAGAAGCTGGTTGCATGTAAACTTTAGAACCAGAATGACGGCCTTTTATAGCGTGTTGAAGAGTTGTACCCTTCAAGTCAACGGTTACTATGTTACGACGTGCTTTTTCCATTGCTTTTTGGATTGCAGCAGGCACTTCACGTGCTTTACCGTAACCGAAACCAACGCGACCAGCACCATCACCTACAACAGTAAGAGCGGTGAAACTGAATATGCGACCACCTTTAACCACTTTTGAAACGCGGTTAACGGCGATTAGCTTTTCAGCCATATCACTTTGTTGTGAGTTATCTTGATTATAATTAGCCATTATCAACCCCTAGAATTGAAGACCAGCTTCACGAGCTGCTTCTGCTAACGCTTTTACGCGACCGTGGTAACGAAAACCTGAGCGATCAAATGCTACAGACTCAATGCCTTTAGCTTTTGCACGTTCAGCAATTGCTGTACCTACTGCAGTTGCAGCGGCAACATTACCGGTTTTTTCCAATTGAGCAGCAACTTCTTTGTCTAAAGTAGATGCAGATGCAATTACTTCAGAGCCCGTTGGTGCAATCAATTGAGCGTATATGTGACGAGGAGTACGGAATACAACTAAACGATTCGCACCCAACTCGCTAATTTTTGCACGAGAGCGTTTAGCTCTGCGCAAACGAGATGTTTTCTTATCCATAGTATTACCCTACTTCTTCTTAGCTTCTTTACGACGAACGTATTCATCAACATAACGTACACCTTTACCTTTATAAGGCTCTGGTTTACGGTAAGCGCGAATGTTCGCTGCGGTTTGACCAACTAACTGCTTATCAGCACCTGTAAGGGTGATTTCAGTTTGGCTAGGAGTTTCACATTTAATTCCTTCAGGAATTGCGTGCTTGATTGGGTGTGAAAAACCTAAAGATAAATCTAATGATTTACCTGCAGCTTTGGCACGGTAACCAACACCTTGTAAAACTAATTTCTTTTCAAAACCTTTACTAACACCTTCAACCATATTATTGATTAAAGCGCGTGCAGTACCGGCTTGTGCCCAGGCATTTTTGTGATCACATGCGATAGTAGTAATAACTTGGTTTTCTTCTTGAGAAACCGAAACTAAACTATTAAGCGTACGTGATAATTCACCTACTGGACCTTTAACTTTTATGTCTTGACCTGATAACGTAATGGTAACGCCAGCAGGAACAAGGACTGGTGCTTTTGCAACACGAGACATAGTATTCTCCTTACTCTACGAAACCAAGAACTTCACCGCCAATACCCGCAGAGCGAGCGGCGCGATCAGTCATCAAACCTTTAGAAGTAGAAACTATCGCAATACCCATACCTGCAAGAACTTTAGGAAGTTCATCACAGCTTTTGTATATACGAAGACCAGGACGTGAAACACGTTTGATCACTTCAATTACTTCTTTACCTTCAAAATATTTCAATGTAACAGCAAGTTCAGGCTTAGCTTCACTTGACACTGAAAAATCTGAAATATAACCTTCTTCTTTAAGTAAGTTAGCAATTGCAACTTTTAACTTTGAAGACGGCATTGTTACTGCAACTTTTGCTGCAGATTGACCGTTGCGGATGCGTGTAAACATGTCCGCGATAGGATCAGTCATCATAACCATTTACTCCCGTGAATTACCAACTAGCTTTCTTAAGACCTGGAACTTCACCACGCATCATTGCTTCACGCAACTTAATACGGCTTAAGCCGAATTTACGTAGGAAACCATGTGGACGGCCAGTAATATTACAACGATTACGTTGACGACTACTGCTCGAATCACGAGGTAAACTTTGAAGTTTCAATACCGCATCCCAGCGTTCTTCTTCAGAAGAATCAACACCAGAGATGATTGCTTTTAACGCAGCACGCTTTTCAGCATATTGTGCTACTAACTTGGTTCTTTTAGCTTCACGAGCTTTCATTGACGTTTTAGCCATAACTCTACACCTTCTTCTTGAACGGGAAACCAAAGGCAGACAATAAAGCATGTCCTTCTTCGTTATCTTTCGCGCTAGTAGTAATAGTGATATCTAATCCGCGAATTTTATCGATTTTATCGTAATCGATTTCAGGGAAGATAATTTGCTCACGAACGCCCATGCTGTAGTTACCACGGCCATCAAATGACTTTGGATTTAAACCACGGAAATCACGAATACGCGGAATAGAGATAGAGATTAAACGCTCTAAAAATTCCCACATACGCTCGCCGCGTAGAGTTACTTTTGTACCTATAGGATAGCCTTCACGAATTTTAAAGCCCGCAACTGATTTGCGTGCTACTGTCGTGACTGGCTTTTGTCCTGAGATTGCAGTAAGATCATTTGTGGCGTGTTCTAACACTTTCTTATCAGAAATTGCTTCACCAACACCCATATTAAGGGTGATCTTTTCAATCCGAGGGACTTGCATGACACTTTTGTAACCAAACTTCGTCTGAAGTTCAGCTGCAACTGTATCTTTGTAAAAATCATGCAGTTTCGCCATCGTTTACTCCAATTAAATTAATTCGTTATCAGATTTAAAGAAACGAACTTTTTTGCCGTCTTCAAATCTAAAACCAACGCGGTCAGCCTTACCCGATTTAGGGTTAAGGATAGCTACGTTAGACACTTGTAAAGGTGCTTCTTTTTCAATAATTCCACCGGGCTGCTGTAACTGAGGTACAGGCTTAGTGTGTTTCTTGATTAAGTTAACGCCTTCTACGTATACTTTGCCGCTTTCAACAAGAACTTTGGTCACTTTACCAGTTTTGCCCTTGTCTTTGCCTGCAAGTACGATTACTTCATCATCACGACGAATCTTAGATGCCATTATCGTGACTCCTTATAGTACTTCAGGTGCTAATGATACGATTTTCATAAATTTTTCATTACGAAGTTCACGTGTCACAGGCCCGAAAATACGAGTACCAATTGGTTGTAAATTTGCATTCAAAATTACAGCCGCATTTTCGTCAAAACGGATGGCCGAGCCATCTGTGCGACGAACACCTTTCTTAGTGCGCACCACTACCGCAGTTACAACATCACCTTTTTTTACTTTACCGCGAGGACTTGCTTCCTTTACGGCAACTTTGATGATATCACCAATGCGTGCATAGCGACGGTGCGAGCCACCAAGAACCTTTATACATTGAACACGCTTAGCGCCACTGTTATCAGCAACATTCAGCTGTGATTGCATTTGGATCATTGATTTTTTGCTCCATTGTTATCTTTTTTTCTTAAAATCACCTTACTTATATAATATAAATAAGAGACAAGAAAATTTCAAAAGATAAATTAAAATTCAAGGCCAGAAATTTGACCCGTCACTGCCTTAAAAAGACTACCCATTCAACTTAAAACTGACCAAAGGCCAAGCACTCAAAGTTAACGGGCGCGAGATTATAACACTACATAAGCTAAAGTGGTAGTTTAATATACTAAAAAATAGACAGATAATAGAATGAGGTTATGAGCTAGAAAGATAAAGGGATTGTGTGCTAGGAAAATAACACTGTAAAAATTTAATAAATGGAGGTTCAACTGTAAGTTATTGTTTGTAGTTTGTTGTTAACAACAAAAGTTACTTTAAAGAAAGGGAGTTTTTTTATCCAACAAGCATTAGCTTGTCGTTTTAATGTAAAAATAACCAGTGAACAATAATTATATTGTTCACTGGTACAATCTAAAGATCTAAAGATCTAAATATATAAATACCTAAATATTAGTTATGCTTAAAATAATTCATCATTTATATCGAACATGCAATCACAACCTGATTTTGCACTAGCAGTTAACGATAAACGACGCGGTAATACCCGAGTAAAGTAATAACGTGCAGTATGTAGCTTAGCTTGATAAAAATCTTGACCACTGTCGCCATTATTTTCAAGACCCGCTTGTGATACTTTCGCCATTTTAGCCCAGATATAAGCCATAGCCGTATAACCAAACACATGTAAATAATCGTTAGCTGATGCGCCGAGTTCGTTTTTATTGCCCTGCGATTTAGTTAATAAATCTGTCGTCAATTCATTCAAATCAGTGACAGCTTCTGCTAATGGGTTGATAAATTCAGCCATTGCTGCATCAGCTTTATGCTCATCAATGTAAGCACTCACTTCGTCAGTAAATACGGCTAACATTTCACCTTTAGTAGCAGCAACTTTACGCATGATAAGATCCATGGCTTGAATACCATTGGTACCTTCATAAATTTGAGTGATTCTAGCATCACGCACTAATTGCTCTTGACCCCATTCACGAATAAAACCGTGACCACCAAAAACTTGCTGCCCAGTGACTGTGTTTTCAAAACCTAAGTCGGTAAAAAAGGCTTTGGCTATCGGTGTCATTAATGCTACAAGTGCTTCACCTTTAGTTTTTTCTTCGCCTTCACCATAAGTTGCATAATCTAATTGCATGGCGATGTAAGATGATAATGCTCTAGAGCCTTCATTTAATGATTTCATATTAAGTAACATGCGACGAACATCGCCATGTACCATAATTGAATCAGCCGCTTGTTCAGGTGATTTAGCACCCGTTAATGCTCTACCTTGTATTCTGTCTTTTGCATATTCAAGTGCATTTTGATAAGAACGCTCTGCCGCACCAAGCCCTTGGATACCAACACCAATACGTTCAAAATTCATCATAGTGAACATGCAAGTCAAACCTTTGTTTAACTCACCAATGAGGTAGCCTTGTGCGCCATCAAAGTTCATAACACAAGTTGAAGAAGCATGAATACCCATTTTATGTTCGATAGAACCACAAGTAACTTGATTGCGTTCACCTAAGCTTTCGTCATCATTAACATTAAATTTAGGTACTAAAAATAATGAAATACCACGAGGGCCAGCAGGTGCATCAGGCAATTTAGCTAAAACTAAATGCACAATGTTTTCGGTTAAGTCATGCTCACCACCAGTAATAAAGATTTTATTACCCGTAATACTGTAACTACCATCTTCTTGCGGAAGTGCTTTAGTACGAATAATACCTAAATCAGAACCAGAATGTGCTTCTGTTAGGCACATAGATGCTGCCCATTCGCCTGAATACATGCGAGTTAGATAACGTTGTTTTAACTCGTCACTACCATGTTTAGCAAGTGATAACGCTGCGCCAGCGGTTAATACAGGATAAAGTGCAAAAGATATATCAGCACTACATAGCATTTCTTCATGCATAGCTGTAATCATTTTAGGCATACCCATGCCGCCATAATTAACATCACCACCAAGGCCTGACCAACCACCTTCGGCATACGTAGCAAAGGCTTCTTTATATCCAGGTGCAGTGGTAACAACACCATCATTAAAGCTAACACCTATTTCATCACCTTGACGAGATATAGGAGCAAGCTCTTGCTCAGCAATTTTGGCACACTCTTGTAAAATAGCTTGTGCGGTATCTTTATCTACTTGCTCGGCAAGTTTAGGTATTTTCTGCCACATTTCATCAGCTTTAAATACTTCGTTAAGTAAAAAACCCATATCCTTTAACGGTACTTTATATTCAGCCACAATAACCCCTTACTTATATAGTCAATTAAAATCGATAACAAAACCCGAACAAATGAAGTACCCCACGCCAATATTTTTTATTTTAGGCTAAAATTCGCTATACGAATAATGGAAGTACCTTAATTCCTCTAAGATAAAATTTTTTACACCGCAAAAATACGGAAAAAAACTAAACCTGTAGAGATTAAAACAGTTGTTTGAATTAATACCCGTTACTCTATAGTAGCAGTAAATGTAAAGCTTTTGAAGAAATTAAAATTCACAAAATTTATGGCTTATACCAAAGCCAAAAGTTGGTAAGTAAATATTTAACCCCTTTCCTTTAGAGTGCCCACCTATTTATTTGTATTGGTATTAACCAAGAGTTACGTTATTGTTTAGGGTATCTAATTCATAAAAGATAGAGAAGCCGAGTACCTGTAATGACAATTATAAAAATAACAGCTTGTTTTTTCATGTTTTTTATCACTTCGTTGTCAGCAAAACAGTTGGATTTCACTAAGCAAGCACAAGACGGCTTATACCAATTTACTTATCAATGGCTTGATCAGCAAAATCAAATTCAAAACATTAGCTTTAGTTTAAGTAAAGCTGCGTTATTTAATCGCTTTAGAATGCTAAAAACGTATAAAAGTGAGTTTGCTCAAAAATCAATTTTGCGGGCTATCAAGAAGCAATTACAGCAAAACCCCATCAAGGATGTACAAGTTGTTTTTCAACAACGTGATGGTAATATGAGCCTTCAGATAAAATCACTTGATGGTATAAATGCCAACCAAGCTTACCAAAAAGTTAAAGCGTTAGAACAGCAAGAAACAGATAAGTACTTTAAAAATAATTTTTACCACCCTTTTGTAGATCATGAGGGGCAAGCTGGAATAAAAGTAAACCACATTGATGTAGCCAATAATTCTGTCGCTGACTTTAAACCACTAAAAAGTATTATTTTACAAAAAGTTTCAATTAAGAATGTTCGTCAAGTAACAAATTATGTTCTGGGTTTTGTACAAAGTATTCCCTACTCAACCTTAAAGTCGCGTCTAAATTCTTCTGGCATTGGTTTTAATCCTCCAGCTAAATTAATATGGGAAAATCAAGGCGATTGCGATAGTAAAATGACTTTAACCGCGACCTTACTTAGAGCTTTAATGCCACGAATAGATATGGCGATGATTTATATTGATCAGCATGCTTTTATTGGTATTGCTATCCCCGCTGCGGCAGGAGAAATGACAGTAAGACATCAAGGGGTAACGTATGTTTTAGCAGAGCCAACTGGCCCCGCATTATATCCATTAGGAACACTAGCTCCTGGATCGGAGTTAGCGATAAACCAAGGTCGGTATGTTGTTCAAGCTTATCATTCAGATGGCTCTATTGATATCCCTCGGTAAGACATGTCATCTTCAAACTCTGCTAAAAAGTCAAGACTTGGAGCAAAGAATGCAGCCCCCGTTTCAGCCTGAGTATATTTTAGTAAATGGTCAACATTACCATGTTCATCACCATAGATCATACTCTTAAGTATAATTTCAAATGGCTTAGGCGAGTGACAATAAGAAACAAAGAACAGTCCTTGGTTTTTCATATTACCATACGGCATACTTTGCCTAACGATTTCAAGAGGGTTACCTTGTTCATCTTTTAAATTAGCGCGTTTAGTATGAGCCGTTAATAGTTTATCATCACTTTCATACTCAACATTATCAAGTTTAGTACGACCATAAACATCTTCTTGTTCTTTCTTTTTTAACGTATTCCATAATGTTAAATTGTGTTGATAACGCTGAATGTGTAAATAACTTCCCCCTGTAAAAGCTGCATCATCAACATCTTTGACCAAAGCCACTTCACGTCTGTGCATTCCCTGTGGGCTCTCTGTGCCATCAACAAAACCCGTTAAATCTCGGCCATCTAAAAAACGAAATGCTTGTATATGCTCAATAAGCTCAACACTGTCTGCCAGTAGCTGACATACTTTTGAGCTAACTATATGATTAACATCACAGCGATCACTACGGATTTCTATATAAATATCAATACTGCTCGCTGGAGCTGATCTATCATCACTACTCATCGCTGGAAAAGCAGATAAACATATAGGGCGTGCTTGAGGATAAAACTCATCCCAATAATTAGCACCAATAGCAATAACGGCAGTTAAGTTAGCTTCAGAAAATTGATCCGCATAATCCTCAAACAATGCCGGTAACCGAGAAAGTGCCGTTCGAATAAAGGCATTTTTGCTATCTAAGGCATTAAAAAGTAAATAACTACCATGCAAGTTAGGCTCTGCACAAATACCAAATTGTTCTCTAGCCATTTGAAGTTCCTATGGAAAAAAGGGGAAATGAATAAACTTTTATTATTGTACACAATAAAAACGACTTTGGTTGCATCACTTGCTATAAAAATTTGTTATCTTTACACGATAATTCTTTTAAAACTTATTACGGGGGGGGGTTGTTGAACTTCACTTTGTTTAGGGCAATGTAGATAATACTGATAGTATTTAATTAATCTTTTTGAACTAACTTAATCTCATCTAATAGACAATAACTTAAATCTTTGATTTTTTCGTTTTGCTGTTTTTTAATGGCTGTTTCTAATTCCGATGCACTCTGTGACAATTCAGAAAAGCCGAACATTGTTGCGGCTCCAGCTAGCTTATGTACAACCCTAGCTAAACGTGCATAATCTAACTGTTCACTATAAGTTAAAATATCGAGATGATCTTTAGTTAGGTTACGTTGAAATTCAAGTTTAAGATCCGAGATATCAACATCATCAAGTTCATCATTCATTACCTTTGTTGATTGATTTAGACTTGGATAGTGTCGAGCAATTGTTGCGATAAATACATCTCGCTCAATCGGTTTTCTCAAATGACCATAAAAACCTAAAGTTAAATATTGACGAATTTCATGGGACATAGCATTAGCGGTTAACGCATATATTGGTTGAGTACAACCAAAGGATTTTAATTTTTTTAATGCCTGAATACCATCCATTTCAGGCATCTGTATATCCAACAAGGTTAACGTTGGTTGGTGTTGCATACATTGCTCAATCGCTTCTTTGCCATTTTTAGCTTCAATCACCTCTAAACCTAAGCTTGTTAATAATCTAGCAATAAGACGCCTGTTGTCATCATGATCATCAGCGAGTAATATTTTACCAACAAAGGTGGTTGGTTGCAGAGTTGTTAGCGTTGGCTTTTCAATGCCGGAGGCTTCTTGTGGTAGAAAAACATCGCCAAAAGGTAATTTTAAAATAAAAGTACTACCCTGAGATACTTGGCTCGTAACACTTATATCACCCGCCATTACCTTGGTTAATTGCACCGATAAAAACAGCCCTAATCCAGAGCCAGAAAAGCGCCGACTTATGCTATTATCTGCTTGGGTAAAGCTATTAAATACTTTTGATATTTGTGCTTCATCCATACCAATCCCTGTATCAGTCACAGTAAAGAACAAGGTTTTATCAACAATAGCAATATCTAAAGTGACCCAACCTTCTTCAGTAAATTTAATGGCGTTTGAACAAAGATTAATTAAAATTTGTTTTAGCCGTAAACCATCAATATTAATAATAAATGGTTTGGGTAAATGATCACTGACTGTAAAGGCAAGGTTTTTTCTAGCCGCCTGTTTAGTGAACATATCTTCTAATTCATGAATAATAATATGTAAATCATACTGCCGCTCTTCTAATTCAAACTTCTCTGCTTCAATTTTACTAATATCTAAAATATCATTAATAAGTTGTAATAAATGCAAGCTATTGCTATGAATTATTCCTACTTCTTTAATCAATAATTTATTATCAAAGTCACCATGAATAATCGCCTCTGACTGACCAATAACAGCCGTTAATGGCGTTCTGATCTCATGGCTCATATTTGCCAGAAACTGACTTTTAACTTTATTTGCTTGATGTAATTCTTGCGCTAAAACTTCAAGTGCTTTAGTACGTTGCTTTACGCCTAATTCTAAATTTTTAGTTAGCTGACTTTCTAGGTAGCGTCGATAAACTAAAAACATTACCACCAAGATAAAAACAATAACAAGTATAATGAAATTTCGCTGATTCTTAGCTTTAGTTGTTTCTAACTGCTGTAACTTTTTATTCTGTTGTAAGATTTCAATTTGTTGACTTAATTGATCCGACTCAAAACGAGCTAATTGCTCATTTAATCGTTCATTAGTCTGTTTAAATTGCAGTTTTTGATAAGTGGACTGCGCTTTTAATGCTTGGGTAATATCACCTTTAAGGGCATAGAGTAATATTTGTAATGCAAAATTTTCATTTAACACGTCCTGATAACCCATTTTATCTGCAATGGTATTTGATGACTGAATATAACTAAAGGCCTTATCAATAGAGCCTTGATATAAGTACATTTTAGCTAAAACATGTAAACCACCGACATAAGCTCTTTGATGCCCTATTTTTTTACTTATTTCTATACATTTATTAGCATAAAGCAAAACATTATCCATTTGCTCTAATTCATAATATAGTTCTGCAATATTATTTAGTTGGGAGGCCGTATTAAACTGATGATTGTGTTTCTTGAAATATTGCAATGCCACAAAATTGTGTTTTTTTGCCTGTAAATACTGGCCAGAATATTTATAGGCAACCGCTAAATCAGCCGTTGCCGTAGCCACGCCATATTCATCACCTAGCACACCTCTCTTAACAATAGTTTGCTTAAACATATTAATAGCCATGTCAAACCTGCGTAAACTAATATATAAAGTTGCAATATTATAGCGAATATCAATTTTATCCACCTCATTACCATATTGTTGATATAGCGGTTCAGCTTGTTGGTAGCTGGCTAAAGCTGCAAAAGAATTCCCTTGCGCTGTTTGCGCTAGTGCAATGTTATTGAATAAATTTGCTTGGATTATTGCTACTTTACTGATGTCTATTTTTGTTTGCTTTTGAGTTAAATCTTGAAAATACTTTAGTGAGGTTTGATAATAATTAACTGCTTGTGAATAATCCCCTTGATAATAAGCAACTATTCCTTGTAATTTATGTGCTTTTGCTTGTTGTTCGAATAACTGTTTTTCAGCAGCTAACTCACCTGCTTTTTTACTGGTAAGCATTGCTTGATCAAATTCATTTAATGACAAATGATTTCGACTTTGCAATAGCAAGGCTTCTATGATCTGCGAAGAAGTTAAATGCTGTTGCTTAAATAATTGATTTGTTTTTTTTACCGCTTCACTTTTATCCTCTTGCTGTTTTATTTTAGCTAATTGTATAGAGATATCCTCTGACTGAGCGGCTAACTCAATAGAGAATAACGTTACAAATAACCATAAAAGTAATAATAAACGAAGCATATACTCATGCTACCTTAAGATGCAATTTTCAGGACTATATCCTTGAGTTATAAATCAAAAAGGCAGCGAATCGCTGCCTTTTTATGAGTAGATTAAGCTAAATTATATTCTTAGCTTCTAGTGAATTCTGGATAAGCCTCCATACCACATTCAGATATATCAACACCTTCGTACTCTTCTTCTTCGCTAACACGAATACCGATAATTTTCTTTAAGGCAAACCAAACAACAAAGCTTGTTGAGAATACCCATACAAAAATAGTCGCCGCACCAATTAGTTGACCACTAAAAGTTGAACCTGAGTTAGTTAACGGTACGATAAGTAAACCAAATAGGCCAACTACACCGTGTACTGAGATAGCACCAACAGGATCATCAATTTTAACTTTATCTAAAGCAAGAATAGAAAGAACAACAATTACACCCGCGATAGCACCAAAAATAGTTGCTTGTAACGGTGACGGTGTTGAAGGCTCAGCAGTAATAGCAACTAAACCAGCTAAGGCACCGTTTAAGGTCATGGTTAAATCTGCTTTCTTAAATAGTATTCTAGCAAAAATTAAAGCTGAGATAGCACCAGCAGCAGCAGCAGCATTAGTATTTAAAAATACCATAGCAACTGAGTTAGCGCTGTTTACATCAGCAAGCTTTAACACTGAACCACCGTTAAAACCAAACCAACCTAACCATAAAATAAATGTACCTAAAGTAGCCATTGGCAAGTTTGCACCAGGAATAGCATTTACTCTACCATCTTTAGTATATTTACCTTTACGAGCGCCTAATAACAAGACGCCAGCTAATGCTGCAGAAGCACCTGCCATGTGAACGATACCAGAGCCAGCAAAATCAGAAAACCCTAAGTCACCTAAGGTATAAAGACCAAACACAGAATCACCATTCCATGTCCAAGCACCTTCCATAGGGTAGATAAAACCTGTTAATACAACTGTAAAGGCTAAGAAAGCCCATAATTTCATGCGCTCAGCTACCGCACCAGAAACAATAGACATAGCCGTTGCTACAAATACTACTTGGAAAAAGAAGTCTGAAGCATTTGAGTAAACAGCACCGCCATCAAAACCAGCTTCTGCTGATTCAGCCAATACAGCGCTAACTAACCCTTCAGCATCTGCTGCACCATCTAAAGCAATACCGTTTAAAAATAAACCGCCACCATACATAATGTCGTAACCAACAATTAAATACATAATACAAGCGATAGCATAAAGCGCGACGTTTTTTGTCAAAATTTCGGTGGTGTTTTTAGCGCGAACTAAACCCGCTTCAAGCATTGAAAAGCCTGCCGCCATCCACATAACCAAAGCACCACATATTAGAAAGTAAAAGGTGTCTAGTGCGTATTGAAGTTGAAAAATATTCTGTTCCATTGTTTATCCTAATTAATATATATCTGTAATTCAGTTGTATGGTTCAATTTAAAAAAACAAGCACGGAGTTGATGCTAATCAATGAGTACTTTTACACCTAAATCGGGTTATACATCCACAAGATGAAGTAATTAAAGCGCTTCTGAGCCTGATTCAGCTGTACGAATGCGTACTACTTGCTCAAGGTTATAAACAAAAATTTTACCGTCACCAATTTTACCGGTGTAAGCTGCTTTTGTAATAGTTTCAACCAAACGTTCAACAATATCATCGTCAACGGCTATTTCTAGTTTTACTTTCGGTAAAAAGTCTACTTGATACTCGGCTCCACGATATAATTCTGTGTGACCTTTTTGACGACCAAAACCTTTCACTTCGCTGACAGTAATACCTTCTACGCCAATTTCAGAAATGGCTTCACGAACATCATCAAGCTTAAATGGTTTAATAATTGCGTTAACTATTTTCATTGTAGACCTCTATTTATAGTTATATTTTATAATATGCAGTCACTATTTATTACAATTCATGTGCCACAATAACTATAGATGAATAATCAACAAGTTAGCGATAAATCAACGTCATATAAAGAGAAAATCGCACCAAAATGGCGCGGTTAATCATCACGACGGTTTCATTTGGTGCAGTTTTCAATAAAGTTTATTTAGCACTTAACTCAGTAAAGTTATCTCAAACTAAACCAGTATCACTTTAACTGCCAAACGGTTAAGTGCGGGAAAGAGAGTTCAAAATTACGCTGATTAATTTTTAAAGTGCGTGTTAATTGATGTTGCTCTAATAAAGTAAAGTGTGGTGTTAATATCGCTGATAAACCATCAAAACCAGTGACATTTTCACCATTAACTTTAATACCACCTAACCAAGTGCTTTTATTCGCTTGTTGCTCATCAAAATGATAATTGGATACCACAATTAATAGGCCATTAGCATTTAATCGTTGATGCACCTTTTTCAAAAATAAACGAGGATCATAGCTTTGCTCTAATACGTGTTGTGCAAGAATAATGTCATAACCTGAAAAAATACTTTTTAAATTACTCGCATCACCTTGACTAAAGTGAATATTATCACCACGAGGTAAGTCAACATCTGTCAATTTCACTTCGTGAAAATCAACAATATCCCCTTCATTTTCAAGGGTGTAACGAATTGAATTACCTTGCTGTAAATTGACTCCATGACGAATATACCCTGCAGAAAAATCAACACCGTCAAGCTGGCTAAAATATTGTGCCAAGATAAAACTAACACGCCCAACACTGCAACCTAAGTCAAGACACTTTTGTTTTGATATTTGATACTTTTCAGCACTTGCTAAAACTTGCTCTGCTATTTGTTGACTATAATTTTTAGCCGTTGGGGGCTTATTCGATCTTATTTCGCCATAGTGCGCATGAAGCTGACGGCAAATATCAACATTTGTCTCATAATGATTAGAAGCTAAATTAGGTAGTGGTTGGTGATCACTTTTTACATAACGAAAACCAGCATGTTGAAAAAAATGACGTCTAAAAGCATAACGAGAATGCTTCATAGCCTCATTTCCTGTGGAAATCCACGATCCCCCTTTGATGAGGTTATGCTTACCATCAAAAGTTGGCGTGGAAAAGTCATCATACAAAGGGTGAACTTCAAACCCCTGAAAACCATCAATACTTGATTCAGTCCACTGCCAAACATTACCAACAATATCAAATAAATCATTTCCTTGTGAGAATTTATCTACAGGGCATGACGATGCATAAAACGCCAAATCAATATTACCCGGTACACTTTGCCAATCTATTAAGTCACCTTCAAGCTGATTTCGCATGCATAACCATTCACTCTCCGTTGGCAAGCGAATATTCCCTTCACGGTAAGTTTTATTTTTCCAATTACAAAAAGCTTTCGCTTCAAGGTAATTAACCTCAACAGGCCAATTTAATGGTAGCGGAATTTCATTAAGTAAGTTACGTTGATAGTAAGCTTTATTACCACTATCATTTACTTTTTCACACCAGAAGCGTGGCATTGTCGCATGAGTAAAAGCTAACCACTGTTGTCCTTCATTAGTCCAATACTGAGTTTGTTGATAACCGTTTGCTTTAACAAAGGCTATATATTCTTGATTTGACACTAAGTACTTACTTGTTTCAAAGTTATTTAGCGTGATGCTATCGTAGCCATACTCATTATCCCAACCGAAGGTATCGTCACTTTCAGGTTTACCAAAAACAACCTTCTGCCCGTCAACCTTAACCAATTCATTCTCAGGAGCAACACCTGTTTCGTCACATGTTGGCCAGTTTTCATTGGCGGTTAGATAAGATAAGGGTAGCATACGCATAATAACAGAAGAGGTTTCTATATGAATGCGCTCGTGTTCACAACCCATTAAGATCACCCAAGCTAAAGAATTTTGCTTAATAGGTAGAGTTAACTCCATCGTATCAATCAATTTTTCAATCAACACAGAAACCTGTTGTCGATACTCTATAACTTCATTAACACTAGGCCAGTCATAATGTTCACTATTCAGATCATCCCAACTCATTTCGTCAACACCCACAGCACAAATAGCCTCTAACTTGCCATTCAAACGTTGATCAATAAATTTTCCTAAGCGCAACTTATTAATATAAAAGGTAGCGGTATGACCAAAATAAAAAATAAGCGGATGACGTAATGGTTCAGGTCTTAAATAGTAAGCCTTGCTGTCATTAATAAGGGAGAATAAGGATTCGTACTGCGCCCACGTTTGCAGGAAATAATCTTTTAATTCCTGCCTTTTATGTTCAATACTTTTACCATTAAGACACGGTGGTTTAATTAAATTTTTATTTCTGAGGTTCATAAATCAATTACTTATTTATTAAAAGTGACGGTAAAAATTACGGTAAAAGTACAGCATGATAATCATCTAATATTGCTTGTTTTACTTTATCGCCTAATTGAGTAGGACAGTCAAGCTTTGGCTTTGATTTCAAGCTATTATATTTTTTTTGCACAGCATTAAGGCTATGATTAAACCAAGTGCTTTGTTGAAATAGATCAAACGCTCCAAGAGCCTTACTGTCGCCATATAAACTTGTTGGCAAGGAAATAGCCGAAAAAGGTTTTACCTCTAAAACATAATTTTCTTCATGTGCATGTATCGCATCAACAATATTAAGTAAACCATAAATAACATTAATATAAGGATTATACTTTACACTTGAGGCACCTAATCTATGCTCAATACGAGCTGTTTTTTTCCAGTTAGTGACTACAGATAATACCGTATTGTCTTGAGTATACAGTAATGGTTCTTCACCCATTTTTTGATTATGCTTGCCAAGTTCTTTATATAAAGCAACACTGCCTTGATGCCCTCCCGAAATGTCATTAGGCGAGCATAACTCTTGCGCTAAACCATATCGGGTTTTTAGAGCTAAACGCTCAAAGGCTGCTTGTTCAGGTAAGTATAACAAGCAACACTCTAGGCTAGTTTGTAAGAAACAAGTTTGCAGATACTCACCAAATTTGTGACTAGCGAGCAAATTTTCACCTTGTTGATTCAACACACTAACATTAAGTTGTACGGCATTAGGAATGTGTACAGATCGAGTATCATGACTAAATATTTGTTCTGATCCTTCAGCTAATTTACCTTGATCACCACACCAAACCACGGGTTGAATAAGTGTTTGTTTAACGCCATCTTTAGCATATAAAAGCTGAAAAAGCTGTGGGATTTTTTCTATCGCGTTAGCTAAGTTCATCGCCTCCTTTAAAGGTGACTGGCCATTAAACAGTGATACATATTCCCATTGATTCTGCCAATACTCAGTAACAATTTCACCATCAATGTTTAATTGCCGCAAATATTGATTGATGAGTTTATAATCTAATGGTTGGTTTTTTTTATTAACTGTTTGATTGCTTTGATAACTTTGATAACTTTGATAACTTTGATAACAACCTTCTAATTCAAAATGAATTTGAGCTCGGTAGCCCTTGTTTTCAAGGTAGTTTTGCAATAAGCGTATTGCACATTGAAATAGCGATGTTTTTACCAAAACTTGACTTTTCGACACACTAATTATCTTCATTTGCATAGAGGCTAATATCAACGTGATATTGATATATACCCATATATGGATATAGTTTTACTATCAGAGCTATGTGATTTATAACATAATTCTCAATATTATTTTTAGCATAATAACGTATTTTATCTGTCTGTACATATAATTTGTAGAGTATTCACCATTAGATGAAATTGTACGCTAAGCTCTTGTTAACATTAAAGGCTTTTAAGCATAAAAAAACCGTGACTACAACAGTCACGGTTTTTAATGATTTATCTATTTAGACCTATTTAGAACAAAAAGCTCTGAATTTAAAAAGCATCATAATTATGCCACTTTCGAAACCCTTAACTATGAGCTCATTATTTTATGTCTACGCTTTTTTCTTTTCAGTAATAAAGAAACTAGCAAGATAAGCAATTAAACCAAATAAGAAGAACACACCAGCAATTTCACGTAACCAATAGAAAATAGCTAGCTTGTCTTGTGTTGCCATAAAGCTTAATGCTTCACCTGACTCAGGGATACGCTGTAACCACACTTGCAAGATACCAGCACCCGTTAAGAACAAGGTGATAAGTAACATGGAAACTGTCATTAACCAAAAGCCCCACATTTCAACAACTTGTGCTTTATGACAATTCGCTTCACCAATACCACGAAGTTTAGGCATAGCGTAAGACATAATTGTCATCACTATCATTGCATAAGCACCAAAGAAAGCCATGTGACCATGCGCTGCAGTAATTTGTGAACCATGAGTATAATAGTTTACAAAAGAAAGCGTATGCAAGAAACCCCAAACACCCGCACCTAAGAATGCCATTACCGCAGTACCTAACGCCCATAAAGTAGCGGCTTTATTAGGGTGTTCGCGACGACGACGGTTAACCATATTAAAGGCATATAAAACCATAGCAAAGAAAGGTAGTGGCTCTAATGCAGAGAAAATAGAACCAACCCACTGCCAATATTCAGGTGTCATTAACCAGTAGAAGTGATGACCTGTACCTAAAATACCTGAGATAAGTGCCATAGCGATAACCACATATAACCACTTTTCTATTACTTCACGGTCAACACCCGTTACTTTGATTAATACAAAAGCCAAGATTGCACCCATGATTAATTCCCATACACCTTCTACCCATAGATGGATAACAAACCACCAGAATAATTTATCTAGCGCTAAGTTGACTGGATTATAGAAAGAGAACAAGAAGAATACTGCCAAGCCAATTAAACCTGTAATTAAAACCATATTAATCGCAGTTTTACGGCCTTTTAAAACAGTCATACCTAGGTTAAATAAGAAACCTAAACAAACAACAACAACACCTATTTTAGTCAGTGTTGGCATTTCGAGGAATTCACGCCCCATCGTTGGCAATAATTCGTTAAAGGTAATATCTGTTAAGGTTGAATAAGGTACCAATAAGTAACCTAATATTGTCGCCACACCTGCTACTACAAATATCCAAAATAATGCTAGTGCAAGTTTCGGACTATAAAGCTCAGTTTCAGACTCTTCTGGTACTAAATAATAAGAAGCCCCCATAAAACCGAAGAGTAACCAAACAATAAGTAAATTAGTATGCACCATACGAGCAACATTAAATGGGATTAAAGTACCCACAATGTCACCCATAACGTACTGCATACCCATTAATAGACCAAAAAGGATTTGGCCGACAAACAAGATCATAGCAAAAATAAAATAAGGCTTTGCTACTGCTTGTGATTGATATTTTAAAGTATTCATCAGTTACCCTTCTATGTTCGGTGGCCAGTTATTAGTATCAAGCTCTGACGTCCACTTTAAAAATTCAGCTAAATCATCAATTTCTTGATCAGTTAAGTTGAATTGTGGCATTTGACGACGACCTGGAATATTCAATGGTTGGGCTTTTATCCAACCACTAAAAAAGGCTTTAAAGCCTGCTTCACCGCCACGGCGAACATAAACATTACCTAGTTCAGGTGCAAAATATGCGCCTTCACCAATTAAAGTATGGCAGCCGATACAGTTGTTTTTTTCCCATAAATGTTTACCATTTGCTACAGCCTCGGTAATGTTTTGTCGATTATCCCTTTTAGGCATTTCTTTTACGGTGTGAAAAGTCAAAGCTAAGAATATTAAGAAGAAGAAAACACTTCCCCCATAATAAATATTCCTTGCCATGCCTTTAGTAAAGCTCTCTGACATGGTATTCCCCTAATGAATTATAAAATTCATACGTTAATGTGACATTGCTTTTTTGCATTGGTCACTTGTTTTAATAAGCATTTGAATAATAGCCTACATAATAAGGGGAATAGTTTGATAGAAATCAAGTTTTCTGGGAGTTGTAATGAAATGTGTCGAAAAGTTAACAATTGTTGTGCCACATCACAAAATAATGTGCCAACTTACATCAAAAGGCTGCTTATTTGATATAACCTTATCTTTTTTAAGGCTATATCAAAAAAAACAAATAACAACAAATAACAACTATTGTACTTTATCAATAACAATAACCACCCCCTTCATCCTAGGATGAGGACCACACTCGTAAGGGAATCGCCCTGACTTATCAAAACTACGTTGATAGTTTTCATCAGGAAAAAGATAATCAGGTTCTTCTTTTTGTAATTGTTTGAACCAAACATTATGATATTGACGCTTTTCAATATTTCGCCAAATAACAGTATCTCCTTTTTCGATTGTTACCTCTGGAGGATTAAATTTCATTTTATAAATTTCAACAACGTGCTCTTTAGCAAAGACGTTACTGGAAATAAGTAGTAAACAGAGCAAAATTAAATTTTTCATGTTATTTCCTTATAAAAGTTGAGAGTAAATATCTATTACAAATTTTTAACATTAATTTTTTTAGCTTTATATTTACCCGCGGGTCTATCAACTTCAATCGCTTCTTTACCATCAACCCATTTGAGCAAACCACCTTCGGGGTTATCTTGTTGTACTTCATTACAGGCTGAGACACATTGTACACATTGAGTGCAAGTAAACTTAGCTCGTTTCATATTACGCGTAGGTAACCGCATTGGACAAGCTTGATCACACGGCTTGTGCTTATTATATGATTCACATTCTCTACATGTTTTTGCTCGTGCACGGTCAAACTTTATCACCATGGCTTTCTTATTTGCCATCCAAATTAAACTTTGAAATAAACCAAGTGCGCACCCGTATTTACAAAATACATGGCGAGCAAAAAGAAAATCAGCAGTGAACACTAGAGTAGTGACCGTAATAAAAATACTTGCGCCAAAGCCTAAATCAAAATTAGCCAAGCCTACCAATAACATTTTAGGGTCAAGTAAGTAACTTAATAATCCCACAGCCCAAACAAAAGCCATACTAGCCGCTGCAATAAAAACAATAAACTTAGGTAGAAAACCTTTACTTTGTTTACTAGCTTTTTCCCAAATAGTAACTCGGTTCATCTTTTTTAGCATTAAATCATTAATCACTTCTACTACTGAAAAATGCGGACATAACCAACCACAATATATTCGACCATATTTCCAAATCAGTAAGCCAGTAATTGCTACAAATGCCACACCTGGCAGTAATACACGGGTAAAAATTCGAATAGCAGCATCAAGGCTATCGCCATGACCGTAAAGAATTGGTTCTATATTAATAGTCCATGCTTGACCAAAAATTATAAAGTGACCTAAATCAAGATCAAATCGAAAAATATTGAGTAATGGTGCAAAAAGAAATAAGGCAAAAAAAGCAATTTTAGCCATTATTCTTGATTGTTGTAGTGTTATAATCATGTCAATTATTATAGTCTAATTTTTATGAACGCTTTTATTCTAGATCAGATTTTAGTGTATTCCTGTGTGCTATGATAAATACTTTATTTATTTTCTTTTTATATTCATAAGATAAGAGCGTTATTTTGGATAAATCTCAATATTTTTACCGTACTGTTATTTTTACTCGTAAAGCGGGCATTGTTGCCCTTGCAGATATTAACAACCCAAATGAAAGTACTGAACTAGAAGAGTGGTTTGGTGTGGTTATTTCTCTTGCTGATGGTAAACATACCTTACAAGAATTAACTGACTTTATGCGTCAGCAATATCAACAAATACCCCAAAGTTTAGATGACACACTTGAATCTGTTATTGAACGCTTAATTGAAAGTAAGATGTTAAAATTAAGTGAGCAAGCCATTGAGCTACCTTATTACTTAGCAGCCCCTATTGAACAGTTAGAGATTAAAAAAGCGCAACAACTGATAAAAGAAGATGGTTATACTGTGCATTAGCAGTAGCATTTAAAAGCAATAATATTCAAAGAACAGCAAGAACGAGTAATTCATAATGACCGAAAATAAAGCCTTAGCGCTTGCGCCCCTAATCACCCCTTTTGCCTTTGCTTTTTATGCCTACATGGCAGATGTAGCTGGTTTCAACATGGATAAAGGCTTATTAAGTTTTATCGGACTATTTATAGGTTTAACACTAGCGGCTATTCCCGTTGCTTATATTTACATGTTTTTTATCGGTGGTAAGTTTTACGGTATATTCAAAAGAAGAAGACAAATTAACTTTTTCACCATAACTTTAGGGTCTATTTTTGTTGCTGATATCCCTATGCTACTTATTTGGCCGGCTACACAAGGGGATGAGTTTTATCTCACTTTACAGTTATTTTCATTTGTTGGTTTGATGGTTGGGCTTAATTGTTGGTTTTTACTTAACCTTGATAAGTTTCGCCGTAAATTTAACCTTGCGTAAGCTTTAACCTTGGGTAAATAAGGCAACAACTAACACTAGCAGTAAAACCCAAAAACCTGACAATAACTGCCAAAACAAAACCTGTGATTTATTTTTAGTCACTTTAGGATCATCTAATAAATAGATTGGATTGGGTTTTTTCAGATCTTGAATAAATTCAGGGATATTACTGTAGCGTTGCTCAAGATCAAGACTAACACCGCGCTCTAACGTACGATCAAACCAAACAGGAATAATGGGATTAGCTTCACTAGCTGAAATATAACGTAAACGATCATATTCAAAAGCTGTTTGACACTCTTCTATTTTATTGCTGTAAGGTAATTTACCCGTAAATATCTCATAGGTAATAGTTGCCAAGGCATATAAGTCGCCTTGAATGCCAGTATTCTTACCCAGTAAATATTTTGGATCAGAATACGATGCTGTACCTAATACGCCTTCATGTTCTAATGGAATAAAAACCTCTGCTAACCCTGCAACAAATACTGATCCAAAATCAACGACTTTAATTTGGTTGTTTTTATCGACTAAAATATTAGCTGGTTTTAAATCTTGATGTATAGTTTCCATTTTATGAAAAGCAGATAAACCTTGGGCTATTTGTTCTACCAAATTTATAGCAACTTTTGGCTTGGGAAAATGATTTCTATCCATCCATTTATCAAGCGATATGCCTTTTACGTGTTCCATTAAATAATACAAACAAGTTCGCGGACGTTGTTGTTTAATTATCTTCACCACATGATCGCTATTAATTCGTTTACCAATCCACTCTTCTTGAATAAAACGGTCAATATAGCCGGTATCTTCTTCAAAGTTAACCGATGGCGTTTTCATTACCATCTGTTTACCTGTGTCAGTATCTTCCACTAAATAAAGCTGACTACGACTACTAGCAAAAAACTCATCAATTACTTTATAACCATCGAGTATTACACCATTTTCAAGAGGTGGTGGAAAAGGTAATCGAGTTAATTTTGAGTTATAGTCGTCTAAACTTTCATTGGGTAAAGAGATGACTTGACATAAAGAACCACTTATATTGTCATCACTGCCATGATCAAAAGCCGTTTGCACTAAAGACTTTATACGCATCTGACATGAACTTTTAGCTGACATCAATTCAATAATTTTGTCCGAGGTTAAAAAGTCATGAATACCGTCAGAAGTGACTAATAAAATATCTCCTTCTTCTAAAGTAAAGGAGCTATAATCGATTTGAATACCATTATCCATACCCATAGCACGAGCAAGGAAGCTACGACCTGAGCCAATACTAGCAACATGATCTCGGGTAAGTTGCTTAAATTCATCACCACGTAACAAATAAGCTCGACTATCACCTGCATGAAAAAAATGAGCGGTACGAGATTTTAAAACTAAGGCTGTGAATGTTGTTAAATAACCTTTTTCTTCACTAACAAATTCATGACTACGTTTAAATAAGGTTAAATTAATACTTGAAAGGATTTTTTGACCGCAATGTTTTACTGACCACGTATCAGGGGTTTGATAATAGTCACTTAAAAAACGAGTAATCGCAGTATCACTGGCTTCTTTACCTGCTTCAGCACTGCTAACACCGTCAGCAACCGCTAACACGATACCTTTAGCTTCAAGTTCCTCCTGTTCTTTAGGTACTAAAAAACCAACCGCATCTTCGTTATTATCTTTTAAACCTTGAATTGAATGGCTAGCGATATCAACTTGTAATTGGCTGGTTTTTGACATATTACCTTCTTTTTTTACATGGTTATGTACTTGACTCAGGTTTGTCATTTCCATAGCCACTTAATCACTTATAATAATAAAAAACGCGAATAAATTCTCGCTTACATTTATATTTTGGTGGGTAGAAGATATTACCCACCTTTTCAAACTTATTGCTGCATCTATGATATAAAGTAAACAATTACTCTAAATAGACAAGCTAGACAAGTAATTTAATTTACGTCAATTAACTCAACAGTGCCATCGGCGTTTACTTCGGCCATGTGCCCTTTCGGCTCATTTAAGAACATTGTCGCGAAGAAAATAATCCCCGCAGAAGCCGCAATAACCATGAAGAAAGTTGAGTAGTCTACAAACGATAATACTGTTAAATACGTTACTGCACCAACATTACCATAAGCACCAGCCATACCTGCAATTTGACCAGTCATTCTACGTTTAACTAAAGGTACTATTGCAAATACTGCACCCTCACCCGCTTGCACAAAGAAAGAACAAGCCATAGTAGCAAGTACTGCAAGTGGAATTGCCCAAGTACCATCTACTTGACTCAGTATCATATAACCAATAGCTAAACCACCTACTAAAATCATTAAGGATTGACGACGACCAAATTTATCACTAAACCAGCCACCCGTAGGACGTGCCACTAGATTCATAAAGGCAAAACCAGAGGCTAACATACCTGCTTTTACTGCAGTTAATCCTTCAAATGTTTCTAAGAAGAATAATGGTAACATTGACACAACGGCTAATTCTGAGCCGAATGTTACAAAGTAAGAGACGTCTAAAATAGCGACTTGTTTAAAATCATATTTTTCAATATCTGCAACACCGTGAGTTAAGTTTTCTTTGTTTACATGCCAAATAGCTCTAACTTGTACAACAAATAATACTACTAATGCACCCCACATAATGTACATAGTTTCTGTGGTTAACAGTTTTACACCTGACGGAGATAATTTCCATGCTAATACGGCAAGAGCAATATACATTGGAATATTCATAAAGATATAAAAGTAGAAATCTTTCCAACTAGTGACTTCTAAACCACCTGATTTTTTTGGTTTAAAATAAGTAGAACCTTTGGGTGTGTTACGAGCAGCAAAGTAAAAGAACACACCATAAACACCGGCAATAACACCTGTTAAGCCAATAGCATAACGCCAGCCATCATCGCCACCAAACATTAGGGCAATGGTAGGCAAAGTCATAGCGCCCGCTGCACTACCAAAATTACCCCAACCGCCGTAAATACCTTCAGCAATACCGACTTGTTTTGCCGGAAACCATTCACCGACTAAACGAATACCAATAACAAAACCAGCACCAACAAAGCCCAATAAAAATCTAAATAATGCTAGTTGCTCAAAGCTATTAGCCATAGCAAAACCAGTACAAAGAAAAAAGGCTGAAATCAATAAGCAAGAGTAAATAATTCGAGGGCCATATTTATCAACTAAAATACCGATAACAATGCGTGAAGGTATGGTTAAGGCTACGTTTAAAATTAACAAGGCTTTTATTTGCGCTGTAGATAAATCAAAAGCCTCTTTAATAAAAACCAATAATGGTGCATGTGAAAACCACACCACAAAGGTTAAGAAAAACGCAAACCATGTAACATGTAGCGTTTTTATTTTTGGATCTTTAAAATTGAGCAGATTCATTTTTCCATCGTTTGACATTGTACTAACTCCTACGCTTTAATTTAAATTTTAAATTTTAAATTTTAAATTTTAAAAAGTAATTATTGCGTTTTTTGCGTTAAATTAAAAAATTATTAAATATGGCACTATTTTGCGCTTTTGCTTGCTAAGCTTTATTGACTTATGTCAACAAAGTGAATTTCTTTAATGCTACCTTTATTGAAAAAAAATAAAAACAGGGATTTTTTTTATTAAATTTGTTTTAATCAGTTTAACAGTAAAATGAAAGCCACAAAACACTCAAGACAGAAGTGATTAGAGATATTTTATGGAAATTCAACAAAGACACGCATATCGTGCACTAACTTTAGCCACATTAGCATTTGCAGCCTGTTTTTCAGTGTGGACTTTATACTCAATTATTGGCATAGAGTTAAAATCAAACTTAAATTTAACAGCAACAGAGTTTGGCTTACTACTGGCAGCACCAATTTTTACAGGCGCAATTTTTCGTATTCCCGTTGGTTTTTTAGCCGAAAAAGTATCTTGCCGAAACTTGTTTTTCTGGCAAATGCTAATTACGGTACCGCCACTTTTTTACCTACCTTACATTGAAACGTTTACAGAATATATATTACTTGGCTTTGTGCTAGGCTTGAGTGGCGTTTCATTTACGATAGGTATTCGTTACGTCACTGACTGGTTCGACACAAAGCAACAAGGTTTTGCTTTAGGCGTTTTTGGTGCAGGTAACACTGGCGCTGCTATCACTTTAGTTTTAGTTCCATTTATTGTTGATTCTTATGGTTGGCAAAGCATTGGGCCTATTTACGGTGTAAGCATGATAAGCATAGCAATAGTATTTAGGCTGTTTGCACCAGAGATAAGTAAATATTATCAAGAAAAGAAACCTTATAACTTAGCTTTTCATCTTGCCCCTTTAAAAGATGTTAAAGTATGGCGCTTTGGTTTGTATTATTATTTTGTTTTTGGGTCGTTTCTAGCACTAATATTATGGCTGCCACAATATTATATGGATGCTTATAAATTATCATTAACGCAAGCTTTAGCATTAACTTTATTATTTGTAACAACTTCAAGTATGGTGCGTGCAGTGGGTGGGTGGTGTGCTGATAGGTTTGGTGCGCGCACGGTAAATTGGAGTACCTTTTGGGTTTGCATGGTGTGTTTATTCTTTTTAAGTTATCCTCCTACAACCATGATTATTCATGGTGTCAACAAAGATGTTGAAATATTTCTTTCAGTTAATGTTTGGCTGTTTACTTTTTTAATATTTGTTATTGGTATCGCTCAAGGTATGGGCAGAGCTAGTGTTTATAAAATTATTTATGATTATTACCCAAACCACATGGGTAGTGTTGGTGGTGTTATAGCCGCAGTTGGCGCATTAGGTGGTTGTACTCTACCTATTTTATTTGGTTTAGCGGTTGATCTGATCGGTGTTTATAGTGCTTGCTTCATGCTTTTATACGGGGTGTTAGCCTTGTGTATGGTGGCAATGTATTTAGCGCTTCAAGCTGAACGTCAACAAAAGTCACTCAAAAAAGCCATCGAAAATAATTTTTTAGAGCAAGATTAAAGCTTTTTTAAGTCCAGCTGAATCCTGTGTTTTGAGGTAACTTTGATACAGGTTTGGTGTTTGGTATTTGCTATTGGCTATTGACTCTTTTTAAAAGCTAATTTTATGCTCTACCGCCCACATAGCTACTTCTACACGGCTTTTCAACCCTAATTTTTTAAATATATTCTTATTATGTACTTTAACTGTGGCCTCGGTTATACCTAATTTACGCGCAATTTCTTTATTGCTTTTTCCATTAGAAATCAACTTAAGGTTTTCAATTTCTCTTTGAGTTAAGCTATTAATAGTATTAACGTTATTTTTTGGTCTAAGTGATTTAGCTAGTATTTGCGTTAGGGGTTCACTAATAACAAACTCGCCCTTAATCGCATGATTTATTTTTTCAATCAACTCCTCTGGCTCGCTATCTTTTAATAAATAACCATCGGCATTAAACTTTAATGCTTGCAGTACATCCACTTCACTATCTGAAACACTAAAAATAACTACTTTTGATTTTATATTTGCCCGTTTAAGCGCACTTAAGGTTTCTATGCCACTTAAACCTTTCATATTAAGATCAAGCAAAATCAAGTCAGGGGTATGTTCAATCGCAAAGGTAATTGCTTCGTCTCCCGAACCCACCTCTCCCATGACAATAAGGTTATCCTCTAGCGAAATAAGTTGAGCTACACCTTTGCGTAACATAGGGTGATCATCAACTAATAAAATATTTGCTTCGGTCATATCTTTCTTCTTATTATAGTTAAATTAGTTACAATGAATTAAAGTTATTTATAATTAGTGGTTAAATTCAAAATAGACTAATGTACCTTGCTCAGCTCTTGTTTTTACATAAATCATGGTCTTTAATGATTTAGCTCGCTCTTGCATAATACCTAGCCCTAAATGCCCTTGCTCACAGCTATTATTAGCATTAGGTAAACCTACACCATTATCCCAAATATTTACTTTAACTTTATTATTATCAAGCACAATAGAAACGCCTGCTTTTGTGGCCTCGGCATGACGATGTATATTGGATAAGGCTTCACGAACAATTTGTAATAAATGAATTTCTTGATTAGCGCTCAGATAGTTTTGTGGTAGCTGATAAGTGAATTCTATATTATAGTGGCATTTAGCGCTAAACTCAGTAATAGTACTTTGCAACGAATTTTTAATTGCTGGGTCATCAAGCTTTAACCTGAAAGTAGTCAATAACTCTCTTAGCTGTAAGTAGGCACTATTTAAACCTTCTTTAATATCTTGTATGGTTTCTTCTACTTGTGCTTGTGGTACTTGTTTTTGCATTTTTCGCGTCAATAAACTCATTTGTACTTTCAAATAAGACAAAGATTGTGCCAGTGAGTCATGAAGTTCACGGGCAATAACCGCTCGCTCTTCAACTATCACTAAACGGTTTTCACTGGTACGCTTTTGATCAAGCTCTATCGCTGTAGCAATAATATCAGCCATTGCTTGTAATATTTGCTGCTGCCAGTCTTGAATTTCTTTCCCTTTAGGGATCTCCCAAATTAAATGACCAAATAAAAAATTTTGTTTTTCTAAGGGAAACTCATGATAATTGAAACAAATATTATCCATCGTATTATTAACATAAACATCAATAATTAAGTTACTTTGTTTATTGTCATTTACTTCAATTTTGATTTTTCCAAAACCTAAAACTTGTACTAGTTCATCAATAATTTGATGATCAATTTGATAACTAGCGGTATCTTGCTCTGACAAGGTGTAACCTGCTAAATTTCGCGCTGCACGATATAAAACATCCAATGATTGATTAGTACGACTTAATTGCTGAGTTTTATTATCAACACGGTACTCATATTCTTGATAAGTAAGTTTTAGTTCGTCTGACATTTGGTTGATAGTGTGAGCTAAAACACCCAGTTCATCGTTTTTATCATAACTTGCTTTAAGGTCAAAATTACCTTTACCAGCCTGCTCTGCAACATTAACCAACTGCTTCAGCGGTACAATTAACGTACGATTTAATTTAACTAATACAAAGCTAGCAACAGCAATAACAAGTAATAAAGTGACTCCTTGAATTAATCGTAAAAAGCTTAATTTTTTTTCTGAAGCTAACTGTAATAGCCCGACTAATTCATCGAGTTCATTCACAAAGCCATCATAAGATTGAACAAGTTCGATTCGCTGATTTATTGTTAATTGCTTAACTGAAATACTCTGGCGATTAACTTGTTGCCAATGATTCAATATTTGTTGATATTGTTTACCTACATCAGTCTTTTTTATATCCATTAATTGCTTGCCATGGAATAATTTGGTCAATTGTAAATTAAAAGTATGTATTTCTGCTTTAACCTGTTGTTTGTTTGTACTGTGATCAATAAGGTAGGTTCTTGATATTCGTACCGCTTGCATTCTAAGTCCACCCGCTTTGTTAATTTGTGCGGCATCACCATTTAAACTTTCGGTCACTAGCATAGAAAAAATCATACTCACTAAACCTAAAGTAATAATCACTGCCATGACTTGACCTACTCTGGCAATAAGTGAAGTACTAGACTCAGAAATATCAATAGTGTTTACAGGTGTTTTCATTTTATCAAGAGAGTTTTTGTTAGATCTTTAAAATTATATTATTAGCATACTGAAATTATCATCAAAATACCAAAAACTTTCTTGCTACCACCAAATAGTTAACCGACTGACTTTAGCTATATAAAAATCTTCACAAAACAACAAACCTCTTTAAAAACAAATAAATAACAACAAACAAACCTACCTCTTTAGTGGTAGGTAAAGCGTTAAAAGTAAATAAGCTTTATAGCACCTTGATCCAGATCAACTATTGTTACTTAGGCTATTGTTACTTTACCTTCAGCAAAAATTAAATATGCAAGAAAATAACTAAATTAAATAACCTATATAAACAACAGAACAAATGGAGTAAACAATGTCTGACATTCAAAAATGGGACGTAGAAGACGCCCAGTTTTGGGATAGTGAGGGTAAAAAGATCGCCAATCGCAATCTTTGGATCTCAATCCCAAGCCTTTTATGTGGTTTCGCGGTATGGCTATACTGGGGTATCATTACCATTCAAATGCTTAACTTAGGCTTTCCATTTGCGAAATCTGAGTTATTCACCTTAATGGCCATTGCGGGCTTAACCGGCGCAACTTTACGAATTCCTAGTAGTTTCTTTATTCGTTTAGCGGGTGGACGAAACACGATTGTATTTACCACCGCATTATTGATGATTCCTGCCATTGGCGCGGGTATTGCCTTACAAGATAAAAACACACCATTTTGGGTGTTCCAAATTCTTGCTCTTTTATCAGGTATAGGTGGCGGTAATTTCGCTTCTTCAATGTCTAATATTTCTTTCTTTTTCCCGAAAAAACAGCAAGGCCTAGCGCTAGGTTTAAATGCAGGTTTAGGTAACTTCGGTGTTACTACCATGCAAATTTTGGTGCCATTAGCGATGACCTTTGGTTTATTCGGTGGCGAACCAATGGAACTAGTAACCACTTCGGGCACCTTAAT
>Ga0209081_1000246_pt1 | contig 32864 bp, 7 predicted proteins | sample GOMGulsemesocosm_4_FD_184636 | JGI IMG/M metagenome (GOLD analysis project Ga0209081, IMG submission 184636) | Methane-oxidizing microbial communities from mesocosms in the Gulf of Mexico - GOM15B Gulf of Mexico (SPAdes) (version 2) | ecosystem: Environmental > Aquatic > Marine > Cold seeps... | reverse complement strand
TCAGTTGGTAGAGCGGGTGACTGTTAATCACTAGGTCGGCGGTTCGAGCCCGTCCGGGGGAGCCAAGTAAAATAAAGGTCTGTAGATTATTCTACAGACCTTTTTTTTTGCCTGAAAAAAAGCCGGGGTAACACCGAGGTAACATTGAAATGTAATTGCACACCTCCCATTTTCTTAGCTGCCTGTTGAGTAATATTTAACAAAAAGGACGCATTCCTTGGTCATTGGCTGGGCGTTCGTTTTTTGAGGTATACTAGGGTCTCAATATTCCTAGGCTAAACAGGATTGTACTAAAGAGATAAGAGGAAACGCTGAAAATGAGCGACTGGATGCTTGTGTTACGGTGGAAAGAGAAATTAATGAACAGGCAAGTATAAATAGTTACAGTTTTTAGCGACTGCCCGTTATGATTTCTTTCAACCCTATCTGTTTATAAGATAAGTTAAATGGTTAGATTACTTCTTTTATTATTAATATCCTCACATGCTTTCGCGGCTGAGCGTTTTTTGGCAGAAGATGAAGATGTTTTTGAATTGAGCTTGCAGGAATTATTGCAAGTGACAGTGACTTCTGTTTCGAAAAAATCACAACACCTTGCTGACGCTGCTGCTGCAATCTATGTTATTTCAAATGAAGATATTAAACGAACGGGGGTAACGAGTATTCCTGAAGCGTTACGATTGGCTCCGGGAATAAATGTTGCACGTATTTCTTCTCATCAATGGGCCATTAGTTCGAGAGGATTTAACGGTAGTTTCTCAAATAAGTTACTTGTACTCATTGATGGCCGCAGTGTTTATTCAACTTCTTTTTCTGGTGTTCATTGGGATGTGCAAGATGTCATGCTGGAGGATGTCGAAAGAATCGAAGTCATTAGAGGTCCCGGAGCGGCTGTTTGGGGGGCTAATGCAGTTAATGGTGTTATTAATATTATTTCTAAAAAAGCGAAAGAGACTCAAGGTGGATTGCTTGTTGCTGGAGGGGGAACAGAAGAGGAAGGTTTTGCTTCTCTACGTTATGGCGTAAAGTTAAATGATGATAGCTATGCTCGTGCTTATATTAAAGGGTTTGAGAGAGGTGAGTTTAAAACTAAAAATGCTCATAATGCGGGAGATGATTGGTCAAATGTGCAGGGCGGGTTTAGACTAGATTCAAAACTGACAGAGCACGATAATTTGAAATTTCAAGGTGATATTTACCGAACGCTTGAAAATCAAACGATTGTTTCTCCACAACTTATGTCGCCATTTTCTATAACTGATGATGTTCAGGCAGAAAATTTAGGTTGGAATTTATTAACTCGTTTGGAACATCAATTTTCAGAATCTGCTAACTATTCTTTACAATTTTATTATGATCATTATCAGCGTGACCAGGTAAGCAATGTTATTCAAAAAATGGGTGTTGATACATTAGATGTTGAGTTTCAAAATAATTTCTCACTCGGTGAGAGGCAAAAGTTAAGTTGGGGGCTCGGTTATCGGTATTTACATGATCATTTTGTTGCTAGCAAATATGCTGATATTTTACCAAATAGTCAAAATGACCAATTATTCAGTGCTTTTATTCAGGATGAAGTTGCGATAATCAAAGGCGATGTATTTTTAACACTCGGTTCAAAGTTTGAGCATAACGATTACAGTGGGTTTGAAGTTCAGCCCACTGCACGTTTAATGTGGAAAATTGCTGAAAACCAACGGTTATGGGGCGCGGTATCAAGAGCGGTTCGCACGCCGGCAAGGGCTGAGCATGGTGTTAGTCTATTAGCACAGGTTATTCCTCCTAAAGCACCTAATCCATTTGTTACTGAAGTTAAAGTTTTAGGAGATTCCAGTTTTAAACCAGAGGAATTGATTGCCTATGAAATAGGTTATCGTTATGAATTGGCAAAAACAGCATCGTTTGATATAACCGCTTTTTATCATAGTTATGATCGATTAGTTGGAACGAGAATCGGTAGTTCAACAGTTGATTTTTCTACTGGAATTGTTACCGTACCTACTTATTTTGATAACTCTTCTGAAGCAGAGACCTATGGGATAGAAGCATCAGTGCAATGGTCTATGCTTGAATGGTGGCGCTGGAATGTGAATTATAGCTTTCTAAAAACGCAACTCCATTCTGCTGATATTCATCAGAAAGCAATAAGTCCGAATCATCAATTTTCAATTCTCTCATCAATAACACCGATAAAAAATATTAATTTAGATCTATGGTTTCGTTATGTCGGAGAAGATCAAGGGGTTAATGCGCAGGGAAGTAATGAGTTTATTATTGAGGATTACAGCACACTTGATTTAAGAATTGCATGGCAGTTAGATGAGGAGTTAGAGCTATCGGTCACAGGGCAAAACCTGTTAGATAGCCAGCATCTGGAATATATACAAGAAGCTTATACGCCAGAAACAGAAGTGCCACGTGGGGTTTATGGCAAGCTAGAATGGCAGTTTTAAGCGTTTTATTAAAGCGATAAATTGTTCCAGAGCCAACTTCAAATCAAATTTATTCTATTGTTAGAATATGTTTTACTTTAGCTAAAAGACTGTTTTTTAAGAAAAATAGCACGAACTGGGCGTAATATGGAATTAGAAAATAGACTGGCAGAGTTTAATGCCAGTTTTGAACGGTGTATCAATGATTGTCTCTTTTTAGATAAGTTTTATGAGGTATTCCTTTCAAGTTCAACTGAAGTAAGTTTAATGTTTAAAGACACTGATATGGGGGTTCAAAAAGCAATGCTTATGACCTCGCTGGTGTATATGAGTCGTGCCCAGAGTGATGATCCTGATTTATTTTTAAAGATTGCTGAAAAGCATAATAAGGACAATCTCAATATCAAGCCTCATTTATACACGTTATGGCTTGATAGCCTCGTTGCGGCCGCCTATTCAGTTGATTCTCTTTTTGATGAGAATACTGAAAAATTATGGGTAGATATTTTGCAACCTGGAATTGATTTTATGATCAGTCAATATAATGTTGCTTAACCTTGTTATGGAGCCTGTCTTGATCCGTTAATACAGCGAAATGGATTCCTTCAGTTATAGTGCCATATTCAAACGCTATAAATTGTATGTTCAGGTTCATTGGTTCAGAATAAATTCACATGGCTCTGATCCAAACGTAGGTTAATACAGGAGAGAATATTGAATGCTGTAGAGCGGACTTCAGTCCGCTATCATTAAAATAACTATTTTCAGCGGGTATTAATGCCTCAACAATTATTCATAAACTGGATGGTTTTAATCAAAAATTTAAGTCTGCACACGCTGATTAACATTGAGTTCGAAGTGCTTTAGGAAGAATTGCCACTGATCGTTGGGAAAATGAAGCCTGGTTTGGCGGAATGGCATTGTTGAAAAAGGGCCTCATCTGGTTGAATATATAATGATAGATTCACATTAGGGATAGCTTTGAAACAAGGTGTTGATGAATAGCCATTAGATTTCATGGCTATATACAAGCCACAGGTTGATCATTGAAGGCATCGGCTTTTATTCCCCCTCTTTAGCAAAGCCTCGCATGCAGATTAATAATTTAACGATTATCTAGTTCCAATTGAAGCGCTTTTTTATCACTCCAGCTAGGCGACTTGGTCGATAAAATTTTTAAAAAACGAGTTTGCATGAAAGGAATTAGCAATTTTTGCCACTTTTTTACTGTTTCAGAAGAACTTAACCAGCGTTGAATATTTCTGGAGCGCTGTATAGATAAAGGGTGTCGAGTGTCTTTGTTTATACTTGCTCTAATTTCTTTATTAGCAGGTATTGATGCGAAATATTCTGCTTGTGCTTGTGGGGCTTGTGGATGATTGAACATAACAAGCACAACGGTTGCGAATTCATCAATAACTTCTTCATTATCGTTAAAAGGGTAATCCCATTTTTTTAATAAAATATGACCAATTTCATGCATTAAGGTAAACAGTAAGACTTGTTGGATTTTCTTTTTATCAGCTATTTCTTTGTTTAAAGTATGAATGAATTCAACGCAAAGAAAGATAGTTGACTCTGTACTGTATGCATTTGATTGACCACATTTAACGAGTTGAATATCAATGTCGTCAAAAACAAAGACATTTTGTAGAGCTTTAGAAAATAGAGATAATTGCTGATTGATTTTGTTTACTTTTAACTTCTTTTTAACGGTGTTTGTGTGTGAGGGGGTAATATCTAAAGAAGCTTTAAAATGAAATGAAAAAGAACGTTTATGATCATTGTTTCGGTTATCTATCACAATGATGTAATGGTCTCTTGTTGGAATGGTTAAACTGAAATCCAGTTTTTTTGTAACGAAAGAGTGGAATAAAGCAGGGTTATTCAAATGGGGGAATTGAGTATATTGAGTCGAGTTTAATAAAAAAACTTCGAGCTCTCCATCAGTAATCATTTGTGAGCTTAACTGGGTTCCTTTATGCAGGTTTTTTAAGCGAATGCCAGTCCATTGATGGGCTCCAACGCTTAAACTAATATCGAAGTTTTTTTCTGCCGATTCTGCTGTCTTTATAAAGCACACCAAAAACAACAGGTAAGTAAAGATTAAATATTTTTGTTTATTCATTTTACTAGTGGAAAACTGTAATGGTTGGTTTTAGCATAAAACCAATGGAGAAATATTATCAGAGTATTTTCAATTGCTTAAGTTTAAATATAAATAAGGAATATCCGAGTTTATTAAAAAAACCGCCTATATGACTGTTAGACTATTAAATAATCTGGGGTGTGAAAAATAAAATATTGTATTGTTTTTCATATGTTTATATTATTTATTTAATGTCTTTTTTTGCTGCTTAGGTAGTTTTCTAGAGGTAAATCTTGCATATTTAAGTAAACGGGCGTATTTTTAAATTAAAAGAATTTGTTGTGATGAATGTCACATTTTAGGAAAATATAAAAGGATTTATAAATGAAATTTTAAGATTGTTAATGTGTAAAGCCATACCTGCCGAAAGGTAGGGACGGAAAGCCGACGGGTCTTTTAAATTAAGACAGCTGGGTTGCCTCATTAAATATTCATGGAAAATGTAATTTTTTTATGATTGTTAACTATCGGGGGGTAGTCAGGTGTCTTATCCATTTAGTCAAGAAAAAAAGTTAGCCGAAAGAGTTGTAGAAAGTAAAAATCAACCGCCTTTCTTAAAGAAAGAGAGATGGTGGTCCAAAGCAATCTCGGCCATTTGTAAACCTCCTGCTAGTAAAAAAACTTATCGAAAGCGTAAATCCCCTGTATTGGAAACACTTGAACCTCGTGTTCTGTTGTCATCCGACTTAGCATTTGGTCTTGATGTTAATGATTTAACATTACGTTATGACGACACATTAGATGCTTTTCAATTAATCAATCAAGATCTGGATGCATTAGACCCTGGCTTTGTGGTTTCTCAAGCAGCAAGGGACTTGACTGAAGCGTTACCAACCATTCAAATCGATGGTTCATCGGGAGATGATCGATTACGTCTGGATCTGGAAACACTCGGATTAAATCAACAAATTACTTTCAATGGTACGGGTAGTGATACCTTGATAACCGTTGCTGATGCTGATTTTTCTTTAGCAGACAGTGTTGGCGGGGCCTCTCTTGGCGTTATCGGACAATTTTTTGACTTAAGTGGTTTTGACAATATCGAGTTGAAAGGGGGCGCTAATGACAATACCCTGGATGCTAAAAACTATTCTGGTCAATTGACTCTTAGCGGTGAAGGAGGGAATGATACCTTGCTTGCTGGTAATGGTGTTGCCAGATTGTTGGGTGGAGAAGGTGAGGACTCCTTGCAGGCTGGCGATACAAATAATCAATGGAGTCTTTCAGGCTTAGGTGCTGGCGGTGTTAATGATGCAATTTTCCAAGACATGGAAAATCTGATCGGTGGTACGGGTGCGGATGATTTTGTTGTTTCAAGCGAAGGCGGATTGAATGGGAATTTATCAGGTGGGGAAGGTGAAGACCATGTGCAAGCAGCCGATCAAAATAATGTCTGGGAAATAAATGCTAGCAATGCAGGTAGCCTTAACGGTTTAGATTTTGACAATATTGAGAACCTGCTTGGTGGCTCGGCAAATGATGAGTTCGTTATTAGTGAAACAGGCGATATAAGCGGAACCTTGTCTGGTGGCGAGGGGAATGACACATTACAAGGCGCGGACCAGTCAAATATCTGGGGCATTACCGGCAGCAATGCAGGTAACTTGAATGGCCTTGATTTTGACAGTATCGAAAATCTACAAGGCGGAAGTGAAGACGATACATTTAATTTCTACGATGGTGGCAGTATTAGCGGTGGTATCGATGGTGGTGCTGGTATTAATACGCTTAACTATGCGAATAAAACCTCTGCTGTAAAAATAGATTTAGGTAAATCAACTGCAAGTGATGCAGGTCAAATTCAAAACTTTCAAACGATTCAAGGCAGCTCCAGTGCAGATGATCAACTGATCGGCGATAACCTAAACAATGACTGGCTAATTTCAGCTACTGATAAAGGTAGTGTAGCAGGTGTTGCATTCGAAGGTATTGAATCTGTACAAGGTGGTAGTGGCGAGGATAGATTTACAGTTGAAGCAACTGGAAGCCTAACAGCTGGATTATCCGGTGGATTAGGTAGTGATACGCTAATCGCTGCTAATAAAGACAATTCCTGGCAAGTAACTGGAAATAATCAAGGCTTACTTGATCTGTTAGTATTTGAAGCCATTGAAAACCTGATTGGTGGCGACAGTGCAGATGACTTTATTATTGCGGCGGGTGGACTTATTTCTGGCAGTATTGCAGGAGGAGCAGGCAGTGACCGTATACGTGCTACTGGTCATCAGGCAAATCAGTGGAAAGTCAAAGCAAACAACAGTGGTAAGCTAAATGAATATGATTTTAGCAGCATTGAATATTTACAAGGCGGTGAGGGTGATGACATCTTTAGCATGGAAGAGGACGCTGCTATTGATGGAGGCGTAGCTGGAGGAGGGGGCAATGATACCTTGATTGGCCCACCTACTGATTCGTTTACTACACTGGCATCGATTACAGGTCTTACACCGGTTGAATGGATAGTCGATGGGGCTGGTAGTGGTCATGTTGCAGGTGTTGGGTTTTCTGGAATGGAGAATCTGACTGGGGCTGCTGATAATGAAGATACTTTTGTGTTCGAGCAGGAAGGGAGTATTAGCGGATTGATAGAGGGGGGGGATCTAGGTTTTGATTCCTTGGATGTTAAAGGTTTTTACAATACAATTTTGTTTACCCCTACGGGACCTGATTCCGGGTTTGTTGATCGAGATGGTAATGTTATTGAATATGCAGGCTTGGAACCAGTCAATGCGGGTAATGCTGCTGAAGTGGTTTTTAATGGAACAGCTGGTATAGATAATTGGATTGTTGAAGACTCACTTGTTGCAGGAAAAATACAGGTTAGTAGTACAACTGGAGCCATTGAAACAACTTCATTTTTTGCTCCTGAAAAACTTACTATTAACCTGGGTGCAGGTAATGACACCATTTCGATCCATTCGTTTGGAGATTCGGGGTTTGGTGACTTAGGTGTTAGTGAAATCCTTGAGATAAACGGTGATGCTGGAGACGATATTATCACCATAACGTCAGTTGATCCTGACATCACTTATACCATTGATGGTGGCAATACAGTAGAGACAAATGGGGACAAAATAGAAGTTACTGCTAGCGGTAGTGAAAGCTTTAGTTTAAGTGGTACTCAGGTTGGGGTAGGGTCCGAAACTTTAAATATTACCGAAATTGAAAAAGCCGAATTTACTGCTGGCGAATTTAGTAGCTTGAGTATATCCAGTTGGACAGGCAATGATCCTGTGCTAAACAACAATACCATTACAGGTGATATGCCAGGCTCAAATATAGCCAATATAGCCAGTACGATACTCACAACTTTAACCGGATCTCTGGATGATTTATTAGCTGCAATTAATGCAGCTCAAGATGCAGGTGGAGATTTTGCAGCACTGGCTAATTCACTACCCTTTGTTGAGCAATTAGTTGATGGTAGTGGTGTTGCTGATCTGGCTGGTTTAACTGAGGCGTTTGAAGAAATTGTAACAAAGGCAAAAAATAAGTTACTAGAGTTAGACCCTGTAAACAATGCTGCCGATCGTACTGTGGATGCTGTGTTAGCTAAATTAAACGGCCCACTTGGACTTACTACGCCAGACCCATTAGATAGTCTAAGCTTATCTGTTGATGCCAGTTATCGGGTTCCAGATGGAGGGACAGATCCTTTAGAATTATTATTCAACTTTCATTTATCTGCGACAGCTAATACAACCCAAACATTCGACCTTGCCGAAACAGGGGCTGCTTTAGGTGTTGATCTTGATGTAGACTTTGATGTAATGACTACATTACAAGCTGATTTCTCTATTGGCTTGAGTGGTGATAATGTGCCTGTTGCATTTCTAGCGCCAGGCGGCAATATTATATTAAATATTGACGGCACTAATGCGAGTTTTGCAGGCAAGGATCTTAATTTAGGCTTTTTGTCTTTGGGCCTGGGTGGCTCTTTATCTGTTGACGGACAAGTTAGGCTTGAACTAATAGAGCCCGACTCTGATGGTCGAATTGCATTCGCAAACTTTATTGCGAATCCAGATACTTACACCACTGTACATATTGAAGATCTTGATCCAGGTGATGGTCATTTACAATCTGCTTTAACAGCATCTGTAGATGCTGGTGTCAATGTGGGTGCTAATGATCTTAGTACTGCGATTATTACATTTGATCTTGGTATGGATGCTTCAAGTCCTTTCGGTTCTGCTAGTGATGCGACTGCTGCCACTATTGATCAACTTATTGCAGACCTGTCTGGTTTTAGTGGGCCGGCCGCTCTTGATCTGCTCAACTTTGGTAATATTTCACCCACAGAAGTGATGGGGATGCTGGGTGGCTTGCTCGATACCTTGACTGCACTTGCTAGTAACGAATTTATGCAGATAGCAATACCTTATACAGGGAAAACTGTCGGTGAAATTCTTGATTATGGGCAAAGTTTTAAAGAGGATGTTCTTGATCCATTATTTACAAGCGGCGATTTTATGGCTGCGGATGTTAATGCGGATGGCATCATTAGTCTTCCATTCAATTTTGGAGACCTTGGTGACGCAAGCCCTGATTTGAAAATTGGTAATATTCAGGAATTGGTAGAACATTTTGAGGAATATTTGAACCTTCCAGGATTGAAGTCAATATATGATGATGTGACTGGGGAATTAACTTTTACCCTTGATTTTTTCCGTGCCTTTGGTCTGGGTGATGGAACTGTTACAACAATTACACAGGGTGATTCAGGTGTCACGGGTGAAAAGCAGCTGATTCAATTTCCTGCTGCTGAGATTTTGGTTGATCACCCAACAGATGGGCCGTTCGATGAGACTGTTCAGGTATTGACGATTAATAACGCCATCGCAGGGAAATACTCATTGACTGGCGATGCTACAACAAGCGACTCCATTAATTTTGATGCCCCAGCAGAAGGGGTTCTTAGTGTAAAAGAAGCGGTGCTTGTTGCTTATGATTTAACGGATGGTGAGGTTAGTGTTGAATTAGCAAGTGCCACTAATACAGCGCGTACTTATATCGTCACTTTTACTGCAGATCCAGGTAATCTGATGATCGCAGATCCTAATGTTGATAATAGCAATAAGCTAAGAGGTTCCTTAGAAGCTTTTCGCTTATCTTATCGTGATAGTTTAGGTGCATTGCAAGTTACTGATGTTATTAATGTACAGGATGGCAGTGGGCCACTGGCTGATGCAACCATTCATGCAAATATTAAGGTGGCGCTTGAAGCGTTGACAGATATTGGCGCTGGTAAGGTGGCAAGTGTTACAGGTTCAATTGGTAGTTTTAGCGTTTTGTTTGCAGATTCGTTGGATGATATTGCACAGCTCGGCTTTGCTGGTGAGTTAGACCTTAATTTCACTTCGGGACTTGGAGATTTTATCGATTTTGAGACAGAGGGAAGTTTTGGCATGGCCGGTATTCTGGATACTGGTTTGACTTTTGGTATCAATCTAAATGCTGACACTTTGGTTAGTATTTTACCTCCCGTGTTTTCTATCGACTCAGCAGATTCTGTTTTAACTAATGGTCAATTATCGGGTAATGCTCTGTTTGACGTTACTTTATACAACCAGCCTGCGGTAGGTTTTCAAACAGCACTTGATGGAGATGATTCGCCGGCAACCAATGAAGTCCAGGTATTCAAATTATTGAATGCTGATGGTGGCGTCTATAAATTATTGTTAGGGGAAGATGAGACAGCAACGATTCAATACAGTGATGTAGCAGCAACTGTACAAACCAAGTTAGCGGCCATTGCAGCAGGCGTTAATGTGGTTGATAGTGCAGTGATTTTGGCTCGGACAGCCGTTTCGGGTAGCGGTAGTAGTAATGAAATTCAGACGATAGAAATTCTCAATGCTGCCAGTGGTAGTTTTACATTATCAGCGGATGGCGGCACGACTAATACCGCTTCTATCATTTTGGGTGAAGATGCTGCTACTATCCAGGGTAAGCTGGAAGCATTGGCTGGCATTGATTCGGGCGATGTTCTCGTCGTTCAAGATACATCGACTAGTTATCGAATCTTTTTTCAGGGAGCCTTGGTTAACACAGATGTGTCACAACTGACGGCAACCTCTTCTCTGCTTGCTGACAGTGGTTATGTCGTCACTTTTGCTGGTGCTAGTGGAGCAAGTGATATTGAACAACTTAGAGCGGACGCACGAGGCCTGAGTAATTCGGCCGCTTTAGGAACGATTAATGTTACGGTTCCTCAGGCCTCTACTAATACCAATACCAAATTTGATGATTTGGCAGCAGACACCCAGGTGGCGATAGATCAAGCACTTTACACTGCCGGGTTAACCATCGGTTTTAATCCATCAGACGCAGCACTAACAGGGTGGCACACTACGGGAGTAATAGCAGATAGTGCAATGTACACTGCTGATACTACGCCTTTTACTGCAACGGTCGGCACATTGCCAAGTGATATTGCTTTTACAATTGAGCTAGGGACAGGAGGTACATTTAGCGGACAGGTCAGAGTTGCAAACGTAGAAGCGCCGGGAAATAATTTGGCACAAGCATTGGAAGATTCCATAAATGCATTATTGGCTGGAGAATCAGTCACTGTTTCTGTTGGTTATGATACAGGAAAACTTACCATTACGCCTACTGGCGATACGATGGCGTTACATATAAAATCAGCAGTTCAGGCCAGTGCGGGGGGTAACCGCATCAGTCTGGATGCTCCATTGGCTAAACACTCTTTTAGCACTTTATCAGCAGCGGCAGAGGTTGCTCGTCGCCTGGAAATATCAGTTGATTATAACAATCCTGCTCTACAAGAGATGGCCATCTCCAGTGCACCCACCTCATTTGATGGAAAAATAACTGACAGTATCGATATGACCTTAAACGTCAATGGTACACCTGTCGTACTTGCCCTTGCCGCTGGAGTTACTTCAAGCAACAATAACCTAGATCAATTGGTTGTCCAATTGCAGGCTGCATTGGACATATCCCTTAATGCTGCTTCTGGTCTCACCGCTGGGGATGTCGTGGTCAAACGAGTTACCGTTGATCCAGGCAACCCCTTCTCGCCACAAGGCAACCGTATTCTATTTGAAGGTAAGGCGGGCGTGGTGACTAACATATCTGTTTTCGTGCCAGACAGTCCAACTAATGGAGCAATTACAGAGCTGGGGTATACTGCTGGCTCAGGCAAAACCAATTATAGTAAGGCTGGATCCTATTTTATTGAGGATGCTAGATTTGGGGGGAATATTGGACTTTATGAGAATAATGTTTCCGCTACAGCGGCACTTGGCCCTTTAGGTGTTACAGCAGATTTTGAATCAACCGTCGATGTATCTAGCGGCAAGTTCTTTGGTGCAGATGTCACTTTAGATTTGGTTAATCCTCTAGATGGTACTGATCGGGTTACTATCAATGCGCTATTAAATGCGATCAATGATGGTCAGTTTTTATTCAACGCAATAGATCAGGGGGGGACGATTGCAGATCCTGCCACTGGTTTTATTGATGGTATTGTCGATGGGGGGTTAGGGTTTAAACTCAATATAGAACCTGATACTTCAGTTGTAGACCTTGGACTTCCTTCAAGCCTGGGCTTTATTGAAGTGTCGGCTCAAAGCCCCAACTGGCTGGTATCATCGCCGCAATTAGTTAATCCATACAGTTTCTCAGAATTAAATACAGTACTGCCATTTGACGTTACAGGTCTTTCCTCTACGGGGGTACTCAGTGAGGATATGATTTTTGTTTTGTCTCAGGATGTTGATGGTAACACCTACGAAACCCCTATAGTCTTGAATGCTGCATTAACCTCTGATAATGCAAGTCTTGCTGACCTTGTACTTGATGTACAGACCGCTGTAGATGCCGGAGTTGCTCGTCTGCAACAGTTGTTAAAACAGTCAGGAAATACGACAGATGATGTCGCGACAATAACTGTAAGCACTGATAATATCGGTAAGATTACTCTAGCGGTCGGTACGGCGAATGATGCAACTCAAATTAATCAACACAGGTTGTTAGCAGATATAGACTTTGATGTAGTCAGTCTTGATCTTGAAGCTATCTTAAACTCTCTTAAAGATTTAAGCTTTGACGATATAGTCGCAATTTTCAAACTAGTCGTTAATATGTTGGAAGATGCCGAGGTGTTAGGCGGTGTGTTTGATTTTACTCTGCCTGTTATTGATCGCAGTGTAGGTGACCTGGTTGATCTTAGTGGCGATTTCCTTGATTTTGTTAACGACCTTTCACAAAACCCAACGGGTTCTTTGCAATTATTGGAGGGGAGGCTACGTTCACTACTAGGTTTTGGTCCTATTCCAAGCTTTGATGAACCGCAAATTTTGTCGTTTGGTGATGGCGGCGGCCTTATTCCAAATAAAATTTTATATTTTGATTTCGGTTTTTCTTCCACTGAATCAACCACACGCCCATTTAATCTGGATTTAGCTGATGCTAATCTGGGTGTATTCAGTCAATTAGTGGGTTTGAGCGCAACGGGGAACCTGGGTGTTGAAGCCGGAGTCGATTTTGACTTGAAATTAGGTTTGGAGTTAGGTGGTTCTAATAGTTCTTTTTTTATTGATACCACTGAAACGGGATTTACTGCCTACGCAAATGCCTTTGGTGATGATTTAGATTTTGAGGCGGCATTAGGCCCAGTCGGGGTTTTCGTTGAAAACGGTTCGGCTTTGATTGAAGGAGACTTTAGTTTAACACTTGATAAGTCAGGAAACCTTGCAAATGCAGATGATCGACTTACGCTTGTCGCATTTGGTGATAGTGTACTGACTAGTGAATTAGGTGACTTTATTGATTTCGTTGAGGCTGATTTTAGTGGTGATGGCGAGGTTGTGTTGCCCGTATTATACGGATTGGATACCAATCGTGTACCGATGGGGAATCCTGGAGAGTTAAGGGATTTTCAAGCAGGGGCAGCAGAAGGAGCAAGTAATACATTAATTGTTGATCCAACATCTCATTTTGATGCATCTAACAAATTGGCTGGAAATGAACTTGCTCTTTATATCGATCTTGAGGAAATCTTTGATGGCACTGCAGATCTTGATGATGGACTTGAATTACGTCTACCTCATTTTGACTTTGGTCAATTATCGTTACCTAGCCTGTTCACACTGTTGAGTGACCCCAGTATCATCATAAAAGGCCTTAATACTGTACTTAAGGAAGTTCAGGGTGTTCTTAAAGGGGAGTTTTTAGGATTCGAATTACCATTGATCGGGGATGTTTTAGGCGATATTCCCGAACTTGATTTTATTGATAATTTTCGCCTAGAGTTTCTGCAGCCCTTAGCAGATAAAATAAGCGAATCTAATCTAGACCTTAATGGACTGATTGGATTGATCAACGATGTCATTTTTAATGAAGTCGGAGGTATTCTTGATTTCAATTTATCAGGTAACAATGGAAATGCGGGACAGTTTCATCAATTTCTTGATGAATTTGGGGGGGACAGTAATATATTTGACGCACAGCGTTTACAGTTTGATTTTGATTTGGAATACCTCTATACCAAAGTGCTTGCCGATATCGATATTGATTTACCAATACCGCTATTATCCTTATCTGGTGAGATGGAACCAACAGTTAATGTGGCGTTTGGTCTGCATCTGGGCTTCGGTATTGATCTAGACAAAGGTTTCTATTTTGTCAGTGGGCATGATGAAGAAGAATTGAGCTTTGAATTGTCGCTTGATCTTGATAGCGATGATGGCTCACCTGCAAATATAGAGGCTAGCCTGGCAATTTTACAACTCAACCTTACAGATGGGGTTGACCTTGATGGTAGCGGGACTATTGATACAGATGAATATACCCGTGTGTTTTTAGAGGCCAGTGTTGATATAAGAGACTTTAAAGGCGGGGTCAATGAAGGTGAGGGTGATGGCCTATTGACCCTCCCTGAGTTGATTAGCCAGCCGCTAATAGGTAATTCGGGCACCTTCTTATTTGCCGGGGCCGGTGGTGCTACTTTGGCTGCTCAAGCTGAACTTGGTTTAGGTGGGCTAGACGGAGTGGCAGGGTTGAGTTTAGGGACTGTATTGCCATCGATTACCACCGATATTATTATTAATTTTGGAATTGAGTATGATAGCGACAATGGTCTGGAGGTCTTTGCACCGGAGGCATTATTAGCCAATATTTCCCTTGATTTAGGTGATTTTATCGGTGGTTTTGCTGGCGACTTGCTAAGTACGGCCAGTGATATTCTTGATCCGTTGGCATGGTTGATAGGACCTGATGGTTTACTCAATTTCCGTTTACCACTGATTTCTGACCTAGTGGGTGAAAAGGTTCGTATTCGTGATTTAATCGATATTTTCGACCCTGATAATGGCCCCAAGGTTAATGCATTCCTTGATTTTGTTGAACAACTTTACTTTTTGGTTGACTTGGTTGAAGATGCCGCAGATGCAGGCGTTCTAAACTTTGGTGACTTTTTCTTGGCCGAAAACAGCGGCACCAGCTTTTTTGATAATCTGGATGCTTCATTTGGGGATAAGGAATTCAGTCTTTCAGGTTTAGATGCCTTCGGGGGCGATCTACGTGATGCACCTAATCTTAATAACCTGGCTTTACCAAATATGGATGAGGCTGATTTCAGTGCTCAATCCTCTACAACCAAATCGTTTACTTCTGGAGTCACTAAATCTGCAGCTATTGATTTTCCAATTCTAGATCCGGCAAATATATTTGGGCTTCTGTTAGGACAGCCGGCAACTTTGTTTACCTTGGAATTTCCAGAGTTCGGCTTTGAATTTCTTTATCGCCAAGTGATTCCAATTATAGGGCCTTTGGCAGGTACATTCGCGGGTAAAATTGGTGGTACTTTTGATTTTGGTATTGGTTATGACACTCTGGGGATTACCCAGACCATTGCGACTGATAATCCGGCTTACCTACTTAATGGTTTTTTCTTAAATGATGTTGATCCCGAAACTGGCTTTGATAGAGCTGAGATTACCTTTTTCGCTGAGGTTGCGGTAGGTGCCGCTTTATCTTTAGGCGTTGCAACTGTCGGTGTCGAGGGGGGAATCAGTGCAACATTTGAATTTGACCTTAATGATCCTGATCTGGATACCAAAGTTCGCTTTTCAGAAATTTCTTCCAATATTATTGCCAATAGTGGTAACCCATTGGCAATGTTTGATGTTAGCGGGCTTATTGAGTTTTTCTTACGCGCTTATGTCGAGGTGCTATTTTTCGAGGCCAGCTTTGAATTTGCCCGTTTAACATTATTTGAGTTTGATCTGGGCTTTAACCGTCCAGGCGTTTTAGGTTCTGTACAAGGCGATACCTTAACCTTGAATATAGGACCCAATGCTGCGGGACGTATCCAGGGTGATACCAGTGATGGTAACGAGACTATTTTCGTAAAATCTATTGCAGATAATAGCGTTGTAGTTTGGTCATCACAATTCAACATTGAAGAAGCTATTGCTGCTACCAACCCATTCACAGGGATACATAAAATCATCGTTAATGGCGGTGAAGGTATAGATGTTATTGACTTAAGCGGAATTACCTCAGATAAAATTTCTGTTATAGCTCATGGTGGAGCAGGTGATGACACTATATACGGAAGTAGTGGTATAGATGAACTGTTTGGCGATGATGGTATTGATACCATTTATGGTGGAGCCGGGGCTGACGTTATCCGTGGTGGTCGTGACGATGATTTTCTATTTGGCGAAGAAGGTGGCGATACTTTATATGGTAACCAGGGAAATGACGAGTTGTCTGGGCATGGTGGAGCGCAAGCAGATGATGGAGCAGTCGATACCTATTTTGGTGGGTCAGGTGATGATATATTTCATCGTAGCGAAGGTTTTGATATTTTCGATCTTTCCGATGCAGGCAGTTTTGATGTCATCGATGGTTCTAGTACCTCAAGTGAACCCACACTTGACCTTTCTGTTCAAGGTGGGGCGGTTACAGTATTTGTAAAAGATAACCGAATCATTGCTGGTTTTGGGGTGCAGAATATAGCTACGGAAACCATTCTTGGCGCAACCAACTTTGGTAGTTCGGATAATGATTTTATAAATAATTATAAGGCTGCTTTTGACCATGTGGTTCTGGTTTTGGATGCAACGAATGTTACAAAAATTATCGGCTCTTCCGAAGCTGATATTTTCCATATTGAGGATACCAGTTCACAGATTACACTGGACGGTGGCTCGGAAGCCGACAACTATTATTTTTATGCTGATCCTAATGCTGGAAATTCAATAGATGTAATCGTAGATGATATCGGCGAGAAACTGAAAGACGAAAATATTATTCATATTATCGGATCAGATGCCGCTGACACCATTACCGTTGATGGAAGTAATGCCGACGGTGGCAATATTGACTTTGGTCATTCTCAAATGATCCAGTATGTTGCACCTTCGGATAATCCAGCCAGTTTTACCGATCAAATGATTATTAAAATTTTTGGTAATGCAGGTAAAGATACTATCAATATTGAATCGACTTTTATCACTGTACCCGTACGTGTAGATGCGGGTGATGACGATGATATTATGCGAGTTGGGAATTCTGTTGATGGTTTGAATAGTCTGGACTCATTCTTGAATGCCAATGCTAATGGCGGCTTCGGTTTCGGTCCATTAGTGCTCGTCGGTGGGGAAGGGCATGATACCGTGATTATCGATGATAGTGCGGATAATGGCTTGAATGCTGATCGTGATGGCAATATTAACGCTTTTCTGGAAAAACGAGAAGGTGTGAGTGATATTGTTGAGATCGGTATCGTTAGCGGTTTAGGCATGAAAATGACTATTCCCGATGGCGGAACGACTATTGAAGTTGATGGTCATGTTGAATATGAGCAAGTTGAAGTGATTGATGTGCGTCTGGGCACTGGTGGTGATACCTTAACCGTTGGAGGGAACCTGGAACTCGATAGCACCATTGGTAATGGTGGTACCTGGGAAGGTTTGGCAAAAACTGATGCCCAGGTTCCTAAAACGCGCTTAGCTAAAGAAAATCAACTCACAGAAGCGAACGTAACGCTTGAGCAGCTCAAAACGATGACACGAGCAGAACTCGAAGCCTTACCTGGTATATTTGGTATTTTACAGAATGCCTATACATTTTCTGGTATGACCATGATTGATGGTGGTATGGGCGTTGATGATTTGCGTGTATTGCAGACTCAGGATGTCGACCCGACTGCAAGTACTATAGTGACGACTGAGATCAAACATGCGGGCAATCGGGCGCTGAATACACAGCATACCGTTGAACTTAAGTTACATAAGGCGCTGGGTGCATTTGTTCTGGAATTTGCGGATCGCAGTCTAGATGATAGTGATCCTTCGGGTGATGATGCTGTCCCTGGCGCAGAACAAACGGTTGTTTTGGAATATGACTTTTCAGATGCTGATCCTTTGAAACACGAGGTATTTGGTGAAAAACTTACGCTTGATATAGAAAATGCGCTTAAATCGGCTTTGGAAGAGCTCCGTTTGGTCGGTAAGGATTTTATTGATGATGTTATTTATAACAGCAGTACACGAACATTCACCATAAAATTTTCTAGCCAGCTCGACTTGTTACCAGAATTACAAGTGTTTGATACCCGGTTGTTGGTTGATGGGGATTCAGGTAAAGATGAAATCAGTATTCAATCGATTGATATGCCAACCTATGTCTTAGGCGGTGCTGGTAATGATACGTTGAATGTTAATGTACAAATTGCTGAAGGGGGGCCTATTAAAGGTGATCCACCAGAACCTCTATTAGCACAGATAGCACAGAAAGCAGTTAGCAATGGTGTCAACGACTGGTTAACTGTTGATGGTGAGGAAGGGGGAGACGATTATCTGGTTTATCTCTTCGGTGCAGATATAAATTCACAGATTAACCTGTTCGACTCGGGTGTTTCCACTGATGATTCGGCAATTATTTTAGGGACCGAAAATGCTGACCTGTTCTTGTTACGTGCTGCAGTGGCAGATGATGGTTTAGCATTTATAGCAATGATCAAACCAGCAATAGTCCCTGTTGAGGCGGGTTTCGATGTTGAACGCGTCAATTATAGAGGTTCGCTTGATACGCTCGATTTGTTTGCCTTAGGCGGCGATGACAGCTTTGGAATCGATGATGCCCGCATTAATATGAATATTTATGGCGGCAAAGGTGAAGATTTCTTCCAAGTGGGACAGTTATATAAATCTCAACGTACTGCAGCTGCAGGTGTTCCAAATGCAGATGTTTTTACGACGATAGAAACCACTCGCGGTTATTTATCAAACGGCATCACTGCCCCTATGAATATATTTGGTGGCGAAGGTAATGATGAATTTGTTGTTTATCATAACCTGGCCCCATTAGGACTTTTTGGTGGTATTGATGATGATAGTTTCTTGATCCGTGCATTTGCTTTAGTCGGCTCTCAAGAAGACCTTAGAGAAAGGACTGATGTGAGTGGTGGTGCCGGGGCTGACTTAATTCGTTATGCAGTCAATGCTCCAGTTAATATTGACGGGGGAGACGGGTTCGATACTGTCATTGTAATTGGTACAGAGTTTAACGATGATTTTGTGATAACTGAAGATGGTGTGTTCGGTGCGGGCCTTAATATTCAATTTGTACGGGTTGAAACGGTCGAAGTTGATGGCGATGCGGGTGATGATCGCTTCTTTATCTTAGGTACCAGTGCTGGCATCCTGACTAAAATTACTGGTGGCCTGGGTAGTGATACCTTTTTTGCCAATGGACCAACACCCGATGTGGTGAGTAATGATTTGTTAGGTCATAGTGGTTTGATTACTCATTCGGTAGACAGTTTAGATAGCAACTTTTCTGGTATTAAAGTTCAAGGTATCTCAGCAAATGTTGGGGATGATGACGAGCCATTTATTAGAGTTATTAGTTCTGACGGAAGCTCAATAGTCTCCCAGGTGACTGGACTTGCGGACACTTATCAAATGATCTTGACTCGTAAACCCGAAGAAGGGGCTGAAATTATTGTCACTTCGTTTGCTCCGCGCGGGGTTCGATTTATAGGTCCAGCCAAAACAACAATAAACGGTGTGGACTATGGTGTGAGTGAAGACGGTGATTCTGTATCACTATTATTTACAGATTCAAACTGGAATATAGCGCAAACCGTCAGTTTTATCGCTGATCAGCAGGGAGAGGCTGAAGTGACTGTGCTTAAAGATGGTGGTGATGACAATAATGCAGTTCAGGTTCTTGGTTTAGGTGCAACTGAAGGCAGCTTTACCTTAGAGAGTACTGATGCTGATCTCGGTTTGTGGACAACCGATGCTATTATGTTTGATATTCGTGGACTAGAAGACCCTGACTTGGGTAATGTTTTAGAAGCGTTAAGAGTAGATATCCAGACTAAAATAAATGCAAAACTCTCGGGTATCACAGCGACTGTCACTCAATTGAGGAGCAATTTCACTATCACCTTTGACGATACAACATCATTGGTGATCAGTGAACTATTGGTCGATGCGAGTCAGTTGACGGGTAACGATTTGGTTGGAACGGGGGCCGGATTTATAACTCATGATGTGTCCATTCAAAAAGATGGCACTACCGATACGATTTCCGGTAAGTTTGTTCGCGATGATGTGGCCGAACAGCGTGATGGCACAGCGATAGTCAATATTCTGGATCAAAACAGCAATGCTGTTCAGTATCTGTCTTTTGATGCCAGCGATGGCTATTTCTTCATCAGTATTGATAACTTTAATAATCCGGGAGAACTGTTAACCAGTGAAGAGATGCTGTTTATTCCGCTAGAACCACTTAAAGTTCTGGCTTCAATTCAAACAGCACTAGATGGCTTAGCTGAGATTAGCGGTGTATCGGCAGTCGTAATCCATAACGGAACTGATGAAGCTTTTGATTACAAAATCACCTTTGATGAACCTGCTATCGGTGAGCTTCAGATTGATGATAGTAACCTGACTATGGGAGAGCGTACGCTTAAAGTGGTCGGTGGATTACCCAAATTTGTATTCGATCCAGATGGCGATAACAACTTTCTTGAAGATCATGAAAAAGATTTATTACGCGGGGCTACAGTAAAAATTATTGCAGGTGCAGGTATAGGTCAGACTCGTCTAATTATTGCCAATGATGCGGATACGATTACTGTTGCTAATCCCTGGATTGAAGCGCTAGACGAAACCAGTCGGATTGAAATTTTACGTTACGCAGGGCTTGTATTACCAGCAACTTCGGTTGAGATTGTCGGGGATGATGGTTTTGCAATTGATTTGCGGGAGACTGGTGGAGAAACCTTAGCGTTCGAAGCATCTGAAGTGCATGGTTTTATTGATGATGGTAACGGTATAGATGATAATGATTCTTTGAATCTTGTTGATACAATCGAGGTTTCTTTAGCAGGTAAACCGAGTGCTGGAGATGTAACCGTCAAGTTAGATTCAGATGATGCTTTTGGCAATCGTCAACTGTTTTTTGCGCTAAAAGTAGGGGTGGAATTTCATCTCTTAGAGACTGATTCCAATGATAATAATCTTCCATTTTTGACTTTTAGTAGCAATGATGGTGATTCTAATGCCTGGAACAAAACGCAGACTGTCTATGTATTTGGCACAGATGATAGTTTGACTGAAGGTTTTCACAAATCGAATTTAACATTGATTGCTAATGGCGGCGGCTATTCAGATGTGGAAAGCTCAATTGTAGTGGATATTGCAGACAATGAAGTTGCGTTGGCAATGATTTTAGAGACCGATGGAACGACAGATGTCGTTGAGACAGGTAATTTTTTCAATACGGGGGGTGAACCTGTCCCTGCAACTACTGATACCTACCAGGTGGTGTTATCCAGAGCTCCTACTGACGACGTTACCGTGAAGCTAAGTGCCGACCTTACGCGTACTCAACGTGGTGCAGGTTTACTTGGTATTCGTGCTTTTGATCAGGAGGTTGATTTGTCGGACGCATTACTGACATTTACGGATGAATTGGGCTTAACTCCATGGTATGAAGCGCAAACCGTGTCGGTTACGGCTCATTCTGATACTAAAGTTGATGGTGGAGATTCTAAATCATTCCCAGTGATGTTCGATCAGGCTAATAGTATTGAGGGTCCACTTGAAATTACTGGTGGCCTATCGGCAGACCGAAATGCAGACTTGGAACGCGAACCCGTGGTATTACCTGGCGAAACCAATTTGAAACCTTCTATAGGTAGCGTACAGGCAACAGCAAGCGGAGAGGATTCATCTTATTCCTTAACCATAGACCTAAATGAAGTGATCCTGGGTGAAACTAAAGTTGATACCCGTGTTCAGGGTGGGGACGATGGCATTGTTAAAATTTCAACCAATACCAATGGTGATCTATCAGAAAGTATTCAAGAGATTCAGGTTCTAACTATTGATGCGGTTAGCGGCAGTTTCCGCTTAAGTTTTAAAGCAGCGGATGACCTTACCCTTGTTCCCGCCGATATCTCGACAGCAATTCATTATGATCGTTTTGATCCTATGTTTGACCCTGAAGATGTTGCATTAGATATTTTTAATGCGCTAAGTGGTATTGCGGGTGGCCCGACTATATTATCTGTTGAAGATGCTGGTACGGCCTATATGATAACTTTTCAGGATTTTAATAATCATGAGTTAATCAATGTTGTAAATAATGCGAATGAATTTGGCAAAACGGATCTGCAACGCATTGGCACCGTTGTGGATTCAACAGATAAGGAAAAACAAGCTCTTACAATTGCTGGCAACGGAGGAAGTTTTACATTGTCGTTCGATTTTGGAGGGACTAAAACAGAGGTAATTGAATTCTCGCCAGATGATCCATTACTAGTACAGTCTGCAATTATTGAACAAGGTATTGAAGACTATCTTGCTTTAAATCCTTTACTCTTAGGAGTCGGGGCTAAGGTTGAGGTCTCTGGCTCTAATTCCAGTTATCTGATTCAGTTAGTCGGGGCAACTTTAACGCCAGACCTAACTGTACATGATGAATTGTTGCATGTTAACGAGGTGCAAACACTAACGGTCAATGCTAGTGCGGGCAACTTCACGCTTTCTTTGGATGGTGGTTCTTCGAAATCTTCAGCATTGACAGCAGGTTTCAGCACAACAGATCTGGAAAATGCAATCATATCTCTCGGTATTAGCGATGTGAAAGTGATTACCGATGATGACGGACATTTTTATACCATTATCTACTCTGCTCCGGCTGGTAGTGATATTGAGCAACTAGAGGTGTTTGATGCAGGTAACGATGTTAATCTCTCGGATACCTTGAGACGTACCGTGCAAGAGGCTTTAAATACGGAATTGAGAACCACCATTACCGATCCTGAAGATCTCAAGGATTTCACCCTTGAAATTACCCGCGGAGATGCTAAAAACAAATTCCGGGTGATCATCGGTGCAAAAAGTAGCGAATCTGATGGTGTTCCTGCTACTGAACTGGTGACTTTGGATATTTCACGTCCATGGGAGGCTGGTTTAACGGATGAAGTTCCATCACTAGCGAGTGCTAGTGAATTTACCATTGAGAAAACTAACCGTAATTTACTGGTTGATGAAAATGAAGAAACTGATTTCTTTTTCTTTAACGATACAGACAATGTCACCAATATTAGCGAATTACCAACGGCCGAATTGATAGTCACAGCAGACCGCTTGACTGGTTTAGGTATGGGTGAAGCGCAGATGATTGGCGATAAGTTGATTGAAGGCGGTGTTCGTTATATTGGACTTGAAGAATTGATCATCAATCTCGGGTCTGGTGATAATCGCATTGAAATTATGGATACTCAGCCGGGTGCTACAACCATTAATGCAGGTGATGGCAATGATGAATTTATCGTAAGAAATATATCCGGTCATACCTTTTTGAATGCTGGTGCAGGTGCCGATGTGATTAATGTTTCTGACAATAATTTGTTGGATGGTATTAATGCATTACTCTCTGTGACAGGGGATAGAGCACAGGCCGTTGCGTTGACACTGGGAAAAGGCTCTGAACCTGATCCAGTGGCTAATGTGGGTGGTGTTGACGAAATTCAACAAATTACAGTTGATGCGACTGGCGGCAATTTCCAAGTCGGCTTTATTATTGATGACGTCCGTTATTTTACCTCAGACCAGGATTATAACGTGGATGAAGGGGTACTTGAGAGCGCTTTACAGAGCGTAATTAATGATGCTTTTTTTGAAGGAAATGCCGATAACGATGTGACGGTGATACGAGGTGGCAATGTTTATCGAGTTACCTTTAGTAACCGCATGGGCGAACAGGATGTCTCCTTGCTTGAAATCAATGATGCGGGTTTGACTATGGAAACAGGTGCGGGGGCAGGTGATGTATTAAATATAGATCATAGTGCTGAAACATTTGATACCCAGGCTGTATTGACACAAACATCATTAACTGGTCTAGGCATGGGCGATTTAGGAATGAGTAGTCCACGCACTCAGGATCTCGCTACATTCAATGAAATACAAACCTTGCGTATTGATGCAAGCGGCGGAAGCTTTACACTGGGTATTGACGGCACAGCAATTGCGAGTGGGCCATTAGCTCATAACGTGTCGGCACAAGAACTTGATGTTGTGCTTGAAGCTATGTATCTGGAATACATGAATTTACCTTTGGATCTGGATGATCAGTTGTCTGCTTCTGATGTTGCGGGTGGGTTGATTGAAGTCTCTGCTAATGATGATGTTTATGTGATTCGTTTCGTTGGCTTATTGAGCAATGCCAATGTATCACAATTAACTGTAAATGGAGATGCACTTACTCGAAATGACGAGCTAGCAGGTGGTTCTATCGTTACTGTACAAGGGTTAGCTGAGACAGCAACGCGCTTGCATGGTATAGATGCAGTTAATCAGAATGAGGTGCAGGAACTCATCATCAATGCAAGCAGCGGTACATTTACACTGGCATTTCCAAATGATACTGAAGCGGAAAATATTACAGAGGCTTTAGCGTTTAATATTACACGTGCTGAATTACAACTTGCTCTTGAAACCTTGCCTGGAATAGTACCAGGTGATGTCATCTTGACTGAAATAACTGGCGGATTCCAAATTGAATTTGCCCGTGAACTATCATCGACTGATTTACCAGAAATGATTGTTGATTTTAGCAATTTGACTGGTACTGCTTCTGTTAGCACTAGTAAACATGGGCTGGATACTGCACTTAATGATGTTCAAGTGATGACAGTCTCTGCTACTGAGGGTACTTATCAACTAGAACTTTATTTGCCCGCTATCAAAAAAATGTTGCTAACGGAAGCCTTGGCATTCGATGCTAGCTCAGAACAAGTACGCCGAGCATTACAGCATGAATTGGCGCGAAAATTGAATGGTCTGGCTGATGGCGCAGATCTTTCTCGAACTCGAGAAGCATTTAAATCTGATTTTTCAGTTACCCGTATTGATAACACCTACATCATCGGTTTCCAAGGTGTAACCCGTGAACTTGATGGTGGCTCTGGTGTGAGTAAAATCAATGTGAACGGTGATGCAAGTTTCGTTAATTCTGGTGGTGCTGTTATAGAGACCCGAATGGATGGTATTAATTACTATGGTTTTGAAGAGGTCAATATTCTATTCGGTTCGGGTACTGACGTACTCAATGTTCAGGGTACCAGTACAGGTAGTTTCAAAGGTATTAATGATGCGCTTAATGACTTTCATGCCGCAACTAATATTAGTCTTGCTGATGGAAATGATCGAGTTTATATCTCTTCTAATGCAGACCTTGATCACAATACCATCGTTTCAGATTATGCTGTTAACGAAGGCGATGTTTTCGAATTCCTTACTGGTCACTTAGATGACATTGATGGCAATTTGAATATTGATGTTGGCTCTGGAAGGCATCGGATGTTGATTAGTGACGAGGCAGCAAGCCAAGGTGATGATAATGTTTCTATTAGCGATACTATTGGCACTCCAACAGGTGATGATAACTTCGATAATACAGCCGCAGCAGAAATACAAATTAAAGGACTAGCCTTCGGTGATATTACTTATGGGGCCGCTGGCGATTCTAATAGTAATTTCTATGATGGCATAATTTATTGGACTGGTTCTGGTAACGATACGATCGATATTGATGGTACACATTATCGTAGCGGTACTGAGAGAACAATCACAATGCTCAACACCGGATTAGGGGATGACGATGTAACTGTCGATCTGGGTCTGGGTGAAGATGGTTTCTTTGCCTTACATACCATGGGTGGAGCAGATACTGAAACACCTGTAGCCAGTAATATTACTATTAGCGATGATGATACTGTGGATGCCTCAGCTTCATCGTTACCTTTAGTAATATTTGGTGGATTGGGTAGCGATAATATTATAGCGGGTCAGGCTCGTGATATCGTGATAGGTGACTTTGGTCGAGTGCAATATCTTCAGGGCTCTAATGAACTGGATACTGTATTAGGGTTTGGTGGTAGAGGTGATAAAATTTCAAGTCTGATACTAGAACCTGACCATGTATTTACTACTGACGTTAACCTGGGAGGAAATGATTCACTTTCTGGTAAACAGGATGGTGACCTATTAATAGGGGGTACAGGTAAGGATTGGATTTATGGGGACGATGCAACAGCAAGTTCTAATGCTGACGATTTAGCCGATATTTTAATTGGTGATCAGGTGAATATCTTTTTGAACGAAGATGCAACCAGTGAAGATGTGCTGTTAACATTTACTAATCTTGCTAAAAATATTCGTACCACTGATCGAACTAATTCCACTGCTGGCGATGATGATGTATTGATTGGCGCTCACGGTGACGACATTTTGGTTGGTGCCGCTGGTAACGATATTATTGACGGCGGTGACAGCATTAAAGCTTTAACCGATGGCGCAGACAATGACGACCTGATTTTTGGTGATCATGTAGAACTGGGTCGTAGAGATGATGGTGTTGTTACAGATTCTCGCTTCCAGAACTTATTAGGCCAGATGTTATATGCACGTAATGATCTGCCTGCTTATTTGCAAGGATTGCCTGCTACAAATAGCGGGATGATGCCTGATTTACCTGATTTCAGTGGTGATGAGGCAGGGTTTGTTCTAGTAGATGGAACAGCTCAGGATTATCGAACCGTTGGTGTGGATGGTAATTCCCTAGATCTACCTATTTGGGCTGAGTGGTTAATTCTGGATTTGGATCATAGCGAAACAATTAAAACTGCTCCAGGTGCAAGCAATCGCTTTGGCGATGATTATATAGCGGGTGGTAATGCTAATGATATGATTTTTGCTCAACTCGGTGATGATATTGTACAAGGTGATGGCTCAATAGAAACCGCAATTGATGCAGTAAACGCGGCTACCGATTCAGTTAATGCAGCAAGAGATATCTTGGTTGCTAGTCAGTTAACACCCAGTTTGACAGTGCCTGCCTATCAGATGACATTAACGGCCTCTTATGAGCAGGCCGATGATGGTGATGACTATATCGAAGGTAATGGTGGTAACGATGTTATTTTCGGTAACTTGGGACAGGATGATATTGTCGGTGATAATTCCGGCTTGTATACGCTAGATTCTGATGATGAACGGAAACCAACGGGGAATGACATTATCTTCGGTGGCTCTGGTGAACGAGCAGAGCATGATCATGATGTCAGGGAGGATAATAAAGGTGATATCGTTCTGAAAGATGTACATGCTAGAGATGCTGATACTATTGCGGGTGACAACGCCAATATCTATCGTATTGTTGGCTCGGCAGATGTTACTTATGGAAACTCAATTTACTCAGGTACACCGGATACAGGTGGTTTCCTTAGTTTTGATTACGATTCTAGTCGAATTGATGGGGATGGCGCGTCCTTAAATAATCAATTGATTATTGTTCGTGCGGTTGAGTTACTCGATTACACCCAAGGCGGACCTGATTATCTTGCAAGTGCACTAAATGATTTTGGTGGAGCCGATGAGATTCATGGTGAATCAGGTGATGACTTCATTTACGGTATGCGCGATGCCGATGTCTTGTTTGGTGATAGTGAGGATGACGACATCATTGGTGGCTGGGGTCCAGACTGGATTTCCGGTGGCCGAGATATGGATGGCGTGATAGGTGATGATGGTCGTATCTACAGTTCTCGCTATGTCGAAATACAGTTATCAGGTAATGAGACTGAAGCCGATAAATCAGACTACTCTCATTATAGTGAAATACTAAATGGTGTATTAGGTATAGACGAGTTCAATAAAGAGATACGTACCCCTGGTAATATTCAACAAGCCATTATTCATCCAACGCTGGTGTTGAATGATTTTACGGTGACAGAGGTAGGTGAAATCTTTAAAACGGTAGACTTAACACCTTTTCATTTAAGTCCCGTGGGTGAGATTGATGATCCGCTATTTACACCGATGTATGCTAACGACATTATCTTTGGTGGTTTAGGAAATGACTTTTTGCATGGTAGTGCAGGGGATGATGGAATTTCTGGAGCCGAAGCATTACCAGTCTACTTTAATGCACCAGTTAATCCTGATGATCCCACTAATACGGTTATTGATCCAGAAAGAACCCTTGACCATTCTCAACGTCCTGATGATTTATTAGGTTTCTTACCAGGGCGAATTGAGTTCTATGACTATGATGAAGAAGACCCTCGATCAATATTGGGGGATGTAGCTGATGGTTACGGTTTTCTGCTCAATTTTGACCCTGCTGGTGATCCGAATCCTGGAGAACTGCAGAATGATAATTTTGATGAAGATCAGATTTTCGGGGACTTAGGTAATGACTGGATAGTCGGTGGACCCGATAACGATCAGATGTTTGGTGGTTTTGGTGCAGACTTAATGGATGCCGATGATGACAAAACCACCAATGGGGATGGTGTTGACGGCGATAATTATGGTCCTGACCCCATAAATATAGATATTCAGGATAGAGCGTATGGTGGTGCTGGCCGTGATGTATTGATAGCCAATACTGGCGGTGATCGATTGATGGATTGGATAGGTGAATTTAATAGCTTTCTCACTCCATTTGCTCCATTTGGTGAGTTTACAGTGACTCGTGCCGTGTCTCCGCATATTTTTGACTTCTTATATGATTTATCTGAAGCTTTAGGAGCCGATCCCACGCGTTCGATTGATAGCGGTAATTTTCATTTTGATCGTAATGGTGAACCGGATGGCGAACTGGGGCTACCTGTTCAAAAAGATGGACAGTTATGGAAAGACCAGACAGGTGCTCCGATTGACCCACAACCAGGCAATATTCCTGGTGGTAAAAGATTAACTTTACGTGGTGTCGACTTTAATGATGGCACTCAACAGGCGTTCACAGCTGACTCTGGGCAATGGGCGGTCAGACAAGGACGCTTTGAAGTTTCTCCTGAAGTAAAAGGTGAAGATGCGACAGCGGTATTCCATGTCGGTGAATATATACCAAAATATTACGAAGTAAAAGCCACTATTAGTACAGCTAAACCAACGGGTGGCATGAAAGCTAATGCTTATCTGGTTTTTGATTATGTTAGTCCTACCGATTATAAATTTGGCGGCTTTAATGTTTCTACGGATAAACTGGAGATGGGGTATGTGGATGAAAGTGGCTGGCATGTCGTTGCACAAAGCCCTGCCAAGCTAAAACCAAATACAGATTATGAAGTATTAATTGCAGTTAATGGTTTAACAGTAACAGTTGTGGTTGATAATCTCGATAAAAGTACGATGACTCATGTGTTTGCTGCCAGAGTGGATGATGACGGTTATAGTTACGGTTTAAATTATGGCTTGGTTGGATTAGCAGCCCAAAATGCGACTGCAAGAATTGATAACCTGGTGGTTCAGGTTCTAAAACCAGAAATAACATTCGAAGATTCCAATGATTTCTCTGATAATGTTAATGGCTTTACACCTGTTGCAGGCGATTGGTCTCATACTAATGGTGCATTGGTTGGGGTCTCTACAACTAGCAGAGATGCTCTCAGTGCATATGACTTAAGTGTTAGCCCGAACGCTTCTTTGGAAATGTTCACTAAATTAAGCACGGATAATTTCGGAGGATTCTACTTTGATCATTATGGCGAGCAGGATTATAAATTTGCAGGTGTGTTGAGTGAGACTAACCAGGTTGTAATCGGTCATTGGAGTGCCAAGCATGGTAATTTGGTGTATGACGTGGTCTCTGATATTGGCTTTAATGCAAATGGTCAATATGATCTAAATGTTAATTTAAAAGGCTCTGTAGTTACCGTTTCATTAGGTATTGAGGATCAACGTGGTGATATGATTTACCATGACATTCTTGCCCATGTGTTTAATGCTGTGGTAGTGGATGGTGGATTTGGATTGCTATCAATGGATGGTGTTACATCCTTTGATAGTTTTGCTGTACAAACAGACGACGATGCCTTTCTGGAACCAAGTGCTGCATTATTAGCTGAAATGGCCGGACAAGGTGATGGTTACGTTCTTCAACTTGATGATATAGCAGATATTTCAACAGCAGCCAAACAAAAACTTATCAGTGGTTTGCGTTTGAGCGAGGAAGAACAGGCTGTTCTGGATAACTTGAGCATTAATGTGGCAGACTTATCTGGTTCTATGCTGGCTAGAAGCAATGGAACATCAATAGAGTTTGATTTTAATGCCGCAGGCCATGGCTGGTTTGTAGACCGTACCCCAGAGCATAATGAAGAGTTCCGGTACTCTGATGACAAAGCGATATTACAGACTAAACAAAATACACAAGCCGATGGCCGAGTTGACTTGTTAACTGCACTGAGTCATGAAATGGGCCACGTATTGGGGTATGAGCATGGTGATTTCCGATTAATGGACGAAACCTTGGCAACGGGGACTCGTGTTGATTTTATCGGTACAGATGTTTATGGTCAGGTCATAGCAGAGAAAGCAGGAGAAAAGGTAAACAATCATGCTTATCCTCATAATCAAGTGGGTCAGTTAGCCGCCGCATTGAAACGTGATAACAGAAATACCCATGCGGAAGATGCAACGTCTCATTCACTTCAGTATTGGGAGGGTGTGGGTTACTTTGATGAACAAATTGGTCAGGTCAAAGCTTTTGGAACATCTTATGTTCCAGAGAATATCTTTGTTGATAATGCATTGTTTATTTCTGCTGATGTGGATGATGAGGAAGAAGAGGAGGGCATGAAACTGTATGAACAAGATGACTACACTATGTCAGGAACTGAGAAAGTGAATGATTTCTTTATCGATAAAACTGAGAAAGCGACTGATGATCACTCAATCATTAATAGAGTTTTGGGTAAGTTGAAATCCTGGAGATCATAAATATTGGGAGGCAGGCCTTCCTTACCCCGACATTATAAGAATTTATTTATAGTGTAGTTGAGGAAGTAGCTGTCAGTTTTAAAATGTGTTTTTTTCTGAGTAGTAAGTTTTAAGTGCTTGTATATAATTAGCTAGTTAACTGAATTTTTAGGTGGTTTTTGATTTAAATTTTTCATGACATAACAATTGAACAACTACTATTACAACGTTATTTCATAATTGAATAGGTTACGCTGAATGAAAAAAGAAGGAAACAGAATAGGCGTTACAAAAACAGCTCGTGGGCAGGGAGAGAGACAAATAAAATGGAGACATGACAAAATGGAAACAAGCTATTGCAATGTTGTTAATGTTATAAGTTCTCGGGAAGAATTAACTGTATTATTTGGCACCAATAAAACTTGGTTTTTAGATGAAGAAATTGAATTCGCTGTGGAATTGAGTCACCGTATTTTACTTAACCCTTACGCGGCAAAGCGTTTTTCATTATTGCTTTCCAGTGTTCTCAGCGAATATGAATCTCGATATGGGCCATTAGGCTTAGGAGAGAAAACTCCCACCGTACATTAAGGTGGGAATTTGATATTTAAAAAAAATAAAAAAAATAAGGAAAATAAAATGTCAGAAGAAAAAAAAGAATCCGTACAAGAGAAATCTCAAACTACTGCTAAGCCATCTGTAAAGTGGGATGATTCCAAAATGCAGACTACGTATGCAAATGTTGTTAATGTCACTAGTACACGTGAAGAAGTTTCTGTATTCTTCGGAACCAATCAAACATGGCATATACCGGAAGATAAAGAGTTTGATGTGCAATTAACCGATCGAATAGTGTTAAACCCCTATGCAGCTAAAAGGTTATCTATTTTAATTTCTACTGTATTGAAAGAATATGAAACCCGCTTCGGCCCATTAGATATTGATTTGGCGAACTTAAAAAAACAATAGAGTTTCCTTTTATTAATATTGTTTGCAATAAACCTTTTACTGAAAGCACCTAGGACTAAAAGTTTATGGGTGCTTTTTATTGCATATTTAAAAAGGAACTTCATTAACATTATTGTTTGATTTAAAAGTTGTAGCATGGTTATTCACTATTCAATAATGTTGCCTTTGTCTTAGTTGGTGAACGAGATTTTAATTAAGGAAACTCTGATTAAGTTGGTTAGAATTTAGCAAGCTAAAAATAATTGGACTTGATCAGAGGTTCCTTAAATAAGGGAGAATTATTTAATGTCTGAAACCCCGCAGAAAAATAGTCATGATGGTGCTTTTAAAGCAATCTTTCTTCAATTCTCTTTATGGAAAGATTTACAACAAACTAACTCTTTAAATGATTTTCTTGATGCCTGGTTAACCCTGCAAAGCTGCCAGATTTGTAATATATCTCATTCCATCGCCATCATCAATGAAGGGCCTGATGAGCGAGAGAGCATTATTAGTTACTGGCCTGATGAAACAACAACTGCTGTTCCAGCATTACAGACTGCGTGTGAGATTGCTGTTACGGAAAGGCGTATTGTCATTGTGGATGGAAAAAGATCCGTTGACCAGGACAATAGGCAGGCTAATATTTTTCATGTATCCGTCCCTTTTTACCAGCAAAATGAATCTGTTGGCGCTGTTGCCATTGAATTGGTCAATGTGAATGAAAGTAATATCAATCTGGCGATTCGGCACTTACAGTGGGGAGTGAAATGGATAGATGTTTTCTTAAGAGGTTCCAATAAGTTTAAATCCATTGCTAATGAGCAGTTAAGTATTGTTTTACAGTTATTGACCTGCGCCCTGGATAATACTCGATTGCAAGCTGCAACTACGCAGATAACAACAGAGCTAAGCAATGCACTGGGTTGTGAGAGGGTGAGTTTAGGTTTTAACAAAGGTAATAAGATCGAAATTATTGCTATTTCTAATACAGCACAAATCAATAAAAAAAGTAATGTGGTGGCGCAAATTAAATCGGCCATGGAAGAAGCCGTGGACCAG
>Ga0209081_1000244_pt1 | contig 32961 bp, 33 predicted proteins | sample GOMGulsemesocosm_4_FD_184636 | JGI IMG/M metagenome (GOLD analysis project Ga0209081, IMG submission 184636) | Methane-oxidizing microbial communities from mesocosms in the Gulf of Mexico - GOM15B Gulf of Mexico (SPAdes) (version 2) | ecosystem: Environmental > Aquatic > Marine > Cold seeps... | reverse complement strand
ATTATGATGCCGCACGAGAGGTTGTTTATGGCATGACGTATAACGAGTGGAAAGGCTTATACCAAAAACCAGCAACGCCTGAACAATTAGCGGCTTTTGAAGAAGGAGAAGTGAGGCGTAAGAAAGCTTGATTTTATGAAACCTGCACCACCAAAAGTGGTACAGGTTAAGGTCGGTTAGTTCTAACTATTAAAAGTTATAGCTAGAAATTAGTGATTTTAGATTTGTAGAAATGGTGTTTATTTCTGCGCCTGACTGGCTGGTTTTATTTGATTGAGTTGCAGCCTCTTTTGCGGTTTTACTAATATCACTGATATTTTTACTGATAAGCGATAAGTCGGAGCGTTGTTCTTTTGAGGCGCTAGCAATACTCGTATTTAAATCAAATAAGGTGTTAACGATTCGGCCGATATTATCAATAACTTCATTTGCTTTTAATGTGTCATCAGCTGATGATGATGAGCCGACTGAACCTTCATGCATCACCTTTACGGTGTTGTGAACATTGATTTGAAGGCTTTCAATTAAAGCATGTATTTGCGCTGTTGATTCTTGGGTTCTGCTTGCTAAGGTTCTTACCTCATCGGCTACTACGGCAAACCCTCTGCCGTGTTCACCTGCTCTAGCCGCCTCTATGGCTGCATTAAGGGCAAGCAAGTTTGTTTGGTCAGCAATACCTTTAATGACATCAAGAACGGTACTGATGTTTTGGCTGTTTTTTTCTAAATCGCTCGTTAACTCGGCTGATGCATGTAACTTAGTTGCCAACGCATTGATAGATAAACCAACGTCATTTATTACTTTTTTGCCTTGTTCTACTAATTTATTCGCTTCTTCAGCAGAGCTTGCTGCACTATTAATACTGCTTGAAACTTCTTCGGTGGCTAGCAGTATTTTATTGGTGGATGTAACGACTTCATCAGATTTTTCTTGCTGTTCAAGTGCGAGTTTAGATGTGTTTTCTGAGATGGTTAAGTTTGTGGCGGATGCTGACTCAAGGTGGTCTGCAAAGTTAGGGATTTCACGGAAAGTATTTTTTAAATTAGCGACAAACTGGTTAAATAACTCAGCAATGGATGTGATTTCATCACTGCCTTGGATATTAATAGTGGCAGATAAATCCCCCGAATTTAAGACAACTTGTTTTAAATGAGAATTTATTTGTTGAAGTCTAGAGTTGATGGAATAACTAATAGCGAAGATAACCGCTGCAAGTAGAGCGAAGAATACAGCCGTAATGATGAGCAGTGTACTGGTAATGGCAGAATTTCGTGCGGAAATTTTATTTGATAATGTGGATGCTAACTCGTCAAAATGTACTTCTGTTTGATGAACTTGGCTGCGCATTTTTCCATGTAACCCTATTTTTGGTGTGAGTCCAAGAGTTATATAGCCCTGGCTAAATGATAGAAACATGTTTTTATAGTCATTAATTTCTTTTCTAATAGCATTTTTTGTCTTTCCATCAATGTCGGATGTATTTAAATTTTGAATGAAAATTAGATGGTTCTTTTCGAGTTTATTAATGTATTTATCCAGTTTACGAAGCATAAAGTCTTTTTCATTGCGGCGCATCATTAGCATATTTGCGGTTAATTGAATCGATGAGGATTCTTTTAGAGTCTCTTCTACTTGATGAACTGAGCTACGTAGTTTTCCTCGCAAACCTGTTTTAGGGGTTAGGCCAATATCTTGGTTTATTTGAATGATTTTGTTGAATGAGAGTTGGTAGGCTTTGAGGTCTTCTTTAAGTTCAGCAAGAGGGGCCTTTATTTGCAAACTTGTTGTCTTAAGATTGCTCTCAACTTTATTAAGATCATTTATTAAAATTTCAAAATTTTGATTAAATTTATTCTCATATTTAATATCCAAGCGCGCGAGGAAATCTTTTTCATTTCGGCGCAGTGTTAACATGGTTGCTCGGCTTTGCTGAATGAGCGTTAATGTTTCATTTAACACCTTAGTTGTTGAGAAGGAGTTCAAGGCTATTGTGGATAGCACTATTAAACATAGTCCGATGAGTCCTGCCAAAATATAAAGTTTTAGTTTGATAGAAATATTATTCATTTTTTTTATTCTCGTTATCGTGGGTTAAAGAAGTGCCTTCCTTCTGCAAGCTTAAATACTAGCTGGGTGTTATTTTAGTTTTATCGCTAGTTTTAATGATGCTAAATCAAGCTATATATCAAAGTGTATCAGTCGAGTGACAAATTATTCATAGTGAAAAAATAAAGCCGCAACTAAGTAGTCGTGACTATGAAGTTTTGGATAAAAGAGGGGCGTCGGCAGGATTCTAGCCATCTGAGTTTTAATCAAATAGACGCTGAGTAACAAGGCAGTGCGTGGGGTGCCTTTTATGGTGAAGAACGATGCGGTATTAGCGCATCGTCACTAATTCTTCAGCATTAGTTGGGTGAATGGCGATGGTATCGTCAAAATCTTTTTTCGTTGCGCCCATTTTAATCGCGACGGCAAAGCCTTGAAGTATTTCATCGGAGCTTTCACCAAATAGGTGGCAACCGACTACTTTTTCATTGTCACCAACGGTTACCAACTTCATGGTGGTGGCTTGTTTAACATCTGACAACGCTTGAGTCATTGGGTTAAAGCTTGAGGTGTATATTTTCACTTTTTTACCATATAGGTCTTTAGCTTGTTGTTCGGTTAAACCAATGGTGCCGATGGGAGGGTGTGAGAAGATGACGCTGGGGACTAGGTCATAATCAAGCTTACGCTGGGATTGGCCGTTAAATAATCGGTCGCTGAGTCTTCTTGCAGCGGCAATAGCAACAGGTGTTAATGCGGCTCGCCCGGTTACATCACCAACGGAATAAATATTTTGTTGAGTTGTTTGTTGCCATTGGTCGGTAATAATAAAGCCTTTTTTGTCGAGAGATATGGCGGCTTTTTCTAACCCCAGTGAATCGGTATTTGGGTGGCGGCCAATCGCCCAAATAAGTTCATCAAACTCATCCTCAAGTGCACCTTTCTCGGTATTTATAATTAATTTATCATGCTTGTTTTTTTCTATTGAGCTAGGGCTTGTTTGTAACACGACTTTTATACCCTGTTGCTGCATGGCTTTTAATAGCTCAGTACCTAGCATAGAGTCAAATTGTCGTAGAGCATAGTCACCACGAAGAATTAAAGTAACTTGAGTACCTAAGGCTTGAAAAACACCTGCAAGCTCAACGGCAATAAACCCTGCGCCAATAATGGCCACTTCTTTCGGTTGTTGTTCTAGTTCAAAAAAACCATCTGAGCTGATGCCGTATTCTGCACCGGGAATATTAGGTATAGCGGGTTTACCACCGGTTGCGATTAGGAACTTATCAGCAGTATATTGCTGGTTACCAACTTGAACGGTATGAGGGTCTATAAATGTTGCTATACCGTTAATGTTGGTGACTTTGTTATTGGCTAGGTTATTCGCATAGATACCGTTCAGCCTTTTAATATAAGCATCTCGACGTTGCTTGAGTATTGCCCAGTCAAATTTATTGAGGGTTACATCAAAACCATAGTTGCCAGCGTGGTGAATGTTCTCAGCCGTTGCTGCGGCAAACCACATGACTTTTTTGGGTACGCAACCGACATTCACGCAAGTACCGCCTAAGCGAGCCTGTTCAATAATGGCACAGTTAGCACCATATTGTGCTGCACGGTTAACGCCTGCAATGCCGCCGCTACCGCCGCCAATGGCAATATAGTCAAAGTGATTAGACATGTGGTTTCCTTTAATGATTATGTTAGTAGGTTAGCTAATATTTTATGGTAAGCGCTCGATAGTTGGTCTAAATCGCTCACGCTCACGCACTCATTAATTTTGTGAATGCTTTCGTTAATGGGGCCAAGTTCAATCACTTGTGCACCACTGGGGGCAATAAAGCGTCCATCGGAGGTGCCGCCTGCGGTGGATAATATGGGTTTGCTGCCCGTTTCATCGAGTAAGGCTTGCTCAACGGCATCGCTAAGCTCACCGCGTTCAGTAATAAACGGTAGACCGGATACTTTCCAAACTAATTCGTAGTTATCTGAGTTTTGGTCAACCATATAGGTGATACGACGCTTGATTTCTTCAGGTGTTAGTTCACTGGAGAAACGTAAGTTAAAGACGACCTTTAAAGTGCCTGGCACAACATTTTCAACACCTGTTCCGGCATTGATATTTGATATTTGAAAGCTAGTGGGTGGGAAAAATTCATTGCCGTTATCCCATACTTCTTGGGTTAATAGCTTAAGAATAGGTGTAAAGGCATGAATGGGGTTTTCTACCAATTCAGGGTAAGCAACGTGTCCCTGTTTACCGATGATGCTTAAATAACCGTTGATTGAACCACGGCGTCCAACACGTACCATATCGCCAAAGACTTTATGGCTGGTGGGCTCGCCAACGATGCAGTAATCAATTTTTTCATTACGCGCATCGAGCGTTTGCATGACTTTGATGGTGCCATCATGTGCAGGGCCTTCTTCATCACTGGTAATTAAAAAGGCAATTGACCCTTGGTGAGCTGAGTGTTCGGCGATAAAGCTATCGCAAGCGGTTAACATCGCGGCTAGGCTGCCTTTCATATCGGCTGCGCCACGGGCATACAGTAAACCGTCTTTAATGGTGGGCTCAAATGGCGGTGAGTCCCATTCCTCTATTGGGCCAGTCGGCACCACATCGGTGTGGCCAGCAAAGACAAATAAGGGGCTGTTATTACCACGGCGCGCCCAGAGGTTTTTGGTGTCACCAAAATTCATCCATTCGATATTGAAGCCACGCTGTTGTAAGTAGTCGGCCATTAAATCCATGCAGCCAGCATCTTCAGGGGTTAGTGAGACTTTTTTCAGTAAGGCCTTGGTTAGTTCTAAGGTTTCACTCATGGTATAAGAATTTGTTGGTATCTATCGTTGGAAAAGCCTAGCTCAAATGAACCTGCATAGGCAAGAATAGGGCGCTTAATAATGGCAGGGTTCTCTATCATTAGAGCGAGCGCGGAGTCCTTATCTATTGCAGACTTGGTTTCTTCGGGCAATTTACGCCACGTGGTGCCGCGCTTATTAATCATCGCTTGCCAGCCGAGGTTCTCCTCTAGCTGGTTTAATAATGATTCGCTTAAGCCGTCTTTACGGTAGTCGTGAAAGTTAAACTCGATATTGTTTTCACCGAGCCAGCGCTTGGCTTTCTTTATCGTGTCGCAATTATTTATACCGTATAAGACGACGCTCATATTAATCTCTTAATAGTTCGTTTAAGCCAGTTTTGCTGCGTGTTTTAGCATCCACTGTTTTGATGATGATCGCTGCATATAAACTGTGAGAGCCGTCTTCTGAAGGCAGGTTGCCCGGCACAACAACTGAATAGGCAGGAACACGGCCGTACATTGTTTCACCTGTCATACGGTTGTAGATTTTAGTACTTTGACCAATGTATACGCCCATTGAAATAACTGAACCTTCTTCAACAATAACGCCTTCTACCACTTCAGAACGTGCGCCAATAAAACAGTTATCTTCAATGATTGTTGGGCCAGCTTGTAATGGCTCTAATACGCCACCAATACCAACACCACCGGACAAATGAACATTTTTACCAATTTGTGCGCATGAACCGACGGTGGCCCAAGTATCGACCATTGTGCCGCTATCAACGTATGCACCGATGTTGACATAAGAAGGCATTAATACCACGTTTGAAGCAATGTATGAACCTGCTCTAACAGCGGCTGGAGGTACAACGCGCATGCCGCCATCAATGAAATCTTGCTCGGTATAGCCAGCAAATTTTGATTCTACTTTATCGTAGTATTGTGTCGCACCACCGTCCATAGGACGATTGTCGTTAATTTTGAATGACAGTAAAACAGCTTTTTTCAGCCATTGGTTAACAACCCAGTCACCGTCTTTCTTTTCGGCAACACGTGCTTCACCACTATCGAGTAGGTTGAGTGATTTTTCAACGGCAGCGCGAATGTCAGCTGAGACAGTTTTAGAGTTGAAGTCTGCGCGGTTATCAAAGGCTTCGTTAATGATTTTTTCAAGGTTTTGCATGTGTTTATCCTGTGTTTAAAACGGTGTAATTAGGTGTTAAAGAGTTTGTATAAAGTGTTTGATTCTATGCGCAGCTTCTTTGCATTCTTCAACCGGGGCGACTAATGCCATTCTGACATGGTTTTGCCCAGGGTTGCCGTTACTGGTCTCGCGCGATAAATATTGCCCTGGTAGCACGGTGATATGTTGCTGCTCAAATAATTTGGCGGCAAATTCAATATCTGAAATGGGTGTTTTTGCCCATAAATAAAAACCTGCATCGGGTTTTTTAAGGTCGAGGCTATTCGCTAAAATAGCCATCACATCTTTGAATTTTTGAGCGTATAGCGCACGGTTGTGGCTAACATGTGTTTCATCATCCCAAGCGGCAATACTGGCGTGTTGAGTAGGTACAGACATCGTGCAGCCGTGATATGTTCGGTAGCTAAAGTAGCTTTTTAATACGCTTGCATCACCAGCAACAAAGCCTGAGCGTAAGCCCGGTGCATTAGAACGTTTAGATAAGCTATGAAAAACTACGCAGCGTGAAAAAGCAGGATTACCGCTACGCTCGCTAATTTCTAATAAACCTAAGGGTTTTGCCTGTTGTTCATCATAAATTTCTGAATAGCATTCATCTGCGGCAATAATAAAGTCGAAGCGGTGAGCTAGTTCAATAAGTTTTTCTAATTGCTCGGCGGTATGGGTGGCTCCACTGGGGTTGCCAGGGTTACAAATGTAGAGCAATTGGCACTGTTCCCAAGTACTATCGTCAACCGCATCGTAATTGGGTAAGTAATTGTTTTCTTCATCGCAGTTAATGAAAAAAGGAGTTGCCCCTGCTAATAAAGCAGCGCCTTCATAAATTTGATAAAACGGGTTAGGCATGGCAACAATGCCGCCTTTGCTCCGATCAATAACGCATTGTGCAAAAGAAAACAAAGCTTCCCGCGTGCCACTAACCGGTAAAATACTTGTTGCAGGGTTTATGTTATCGGGTGCTATTTTAAATCGCTTGCTAAGCCAGTGAGCGATGCTTTCATTTAGCGCTAAAATACCGCGAGTGGTTGGGTACTGGCCAAGCCCACTCAAATGCTCCAGCAAGGCATTACTAATAATTTGTGGGGTTGGATGTTTTGGTTCGCCAACAGAAAGGGCAATGTGCTGAAGAGCGGCCGGTGGTGTAATGCCGTGTTTTATCTTAGCCAGTTTCTCGAAAGGGTAAGGGTGAAGGCGCGCTAAATCCGGATTCATACAAATGGGCTATGTTTTCTGTGGTTTGATAGTATAGGGGATTCGCGCTTAGGATAAAATCCGCAACATAAAATTATGTATCAATTAGTGACTATTTTAAGTTTTATGGTTTATGTCTGAGGCTCTCTTACAGATTTTTGCAAAAGCACCTGTTGTTGGTTCGGTTAAAACTCGTTTGATCGTGGATATTGGTGAGCAGGCGGCTTGTGAAGTGTATGTTGAGCTATTAGAAAAAACATTACAACTAGCAGTTAATCACTCGATGATCACTCAGCTTTATTGTGCGAACGATGAGCAGCATCCATTTTTCCAAGACTGTATTAAGCGCTATAACTTAGTGTTACGTATTCAGCAGGGTGACGACCTAGGTGAGCGGATGTTACATGCCTTGAAACAGGGTTTAAAGACGTATGATAAAGTGGTGTTAATAGGGGCGGATTGCCCAGTTTTGACTGAATCATATATCAATAAATCTTTAGCGGGGCTTGATGCATCGGATGTGGTATTAGGGCCTGCTGAAGATGGTGGTTTTGTGTTGATTGCTTGCCGCAACACTCATCGACATATGTTTGATGGTGTTAGCTGGGGTGATGACTGTGTATTGCAAAGAACCGTGGATGCACTTGGGGTGGTGGGTTTAAGTTATCAGCTTCTGCCCGAGTTGTGGGATATCGACCGTGTTGCAGATTTAATGCGCTGGAATGCGATGAGCTATTGAACGCTGTGGTTTTACATGTAGAAACCTCCGCATAACTACTGCGCTAGACAATACGGCGTTGCTTAAAAGAGCCTACTTTTGGTGTCTTGACTGCGCTCGCTACGTTATGCAAAGGTCTCGTGTAAGTAGTTGTTAATTAAATTATTTGATTAGGCTGAGTGGAGTATCTTATTCTTCGGCTTGCAAATCAGTGATCAGCGCTTTTAGAAAGCGAGACGCTTCGCCACCAGTCACAACACGGTGGTCAATGGTAATGGATAGGGGAAGTTTATTACGAATGACTATTTCTCCATTAGCCACGCAGGCTTCTTCGCGGGATTTACCTGCACCAATAATGGCAACGGTGGGTGGCAATACAACGGGCGTTGCATAACGTCCGGCCATGCTCCCGTAGTTAGACAAGGTGATGCTATAGCCGCGTAACTCATCGGCAGAAAGGCTACGTTTTGCAATTTTTTTCTTTAAGTCGTGGAGTCTTTTTTTAATACCCATGAGGTCGTCTTGTTGAATGTTACGTAATACCGCAACAAACAACCCTTGGGGTGCATCCACGGCTAAGCCTAGGTGAATGGGTTTGAGTATGCGCCTAGCTACCGCGTGGGCATCAAACCATGCATTTAATGCCGGCTCTGTTTTACAAGCAACTGTTATGGCGCGAATTAACCGAGGGGTTATTTCTTCAGTATTGGCGATGAGGCTAATATCTGCATCATCAACCAGCGTTGCGGGTGCCACTTGTAAGTGGGCTTGGCTCATGTTGCGAGCCATTGCTCTGCGTACGCCTCGAAGGGGTTCCATTGGCCCTACATCGTTAAGTATGCGTGCTACTCGACGAATGTCATCAGATTGTATTAGTCCGTCGTGACCGCTGGGGGTTACCATGGCTAAATCTACCCCCATTCTATGTGCGAGCGCTCTGACGGCTGGGTTGGCTTTAGCGTTGAAGTTATTACTGGGTGTTGAGCTCTTTGGTTCGTCAATTAATGTATCGCTACGGGTCATTTCACCAACGACGGTGCCGCTGTCTTGCAGCTCTCCTTCAAATTCAACTAAAGGCTCACCTGTTTTAATGATTTGATTGATCTCACCGTATAGGTGGGTGATTTTGCCAGATAAGGGGGAGGGGATCTCAATAATGGCCTTGGCTGTTTCAACCGATACTAAGGGGGCGTTGGTATTTACCGTATCCCCTACTTTTACATGCCATTCGACAATTTCGGCATCGGGTAGGCCTTCACCTAAATCGGGTAAATTAAAGATATTCATCGGTACTCCATAGCGTTAAGTGCAGCTTGTATGATGCGTTGAGTGCTAGGCATATAGCTTTGCTCATTTTTAAACATCGGCATCACGGTGTCATAACCGGTGACACGTTGGATAGGGGCGAGTAATGAGGAGATAGCTTTTTCAGCCAGCAGGGCAGAAATTTCAGCCCCTAGGCCACAGGTTTTTGCTGCTTCGTGAACAATTAGGCAACGCCCTGTTTTTTTTACTGAGTCTATAATGCTGCTGATGTCTAAAGGTTTTATTGTGGCAACATCAATTACTTCTGCATCAATACCCTTTTTTGCTAATAACGCAGCGGCTTGCTGTGTTTCTTTAAGCATTGCACCCCAGCTTATCAGGCTGATATCGATACCTTCTCGAAGTAGAAAACAGGTATCTAAGGGTAGTGCTTTACCGTTATCTTCAATGGTCTGTTTGCCATCACGGTAAATGCGTTTAGGCTCTAAAAAAATAACGGGGTCGGGATCTTGTATGGCTGCGATTAATAAACCGTAGGCGCGCGCTGGGGATGAGGGAACCACGACACGTAAACCGGGGATATGCGCAAAAATTGATTCGGTGCTTTCTGAATGATGTTCGGGCGCGTGAATGCCACCACCGAAGGGTGCGCGAATAACGATGGGGCAGCTTAGGCGACCTCGAGTTCTATTTCGTAAACGTGCGGCATGGTTTAAAATTTGATCAATGGCGGGGTAAATGAAGCCCATAAACTGAATTTCTGCGATGGGCCTTAAACCTTGGCTGGCCATACCAATTGCCATGCCAATAATGGCTGACTCTGCTAGTGGGGTATCAAATACTCGGTGTTCCCCAAATGTATGCTGAAGGCCTTCTGTTGCCCTAAAAACACCACCGTTAGCACCGACATCTTCACCCAGAATGAAAATTCTTTCATCAGCTTGCATTTGATTGGATAAGGCTTGGTTGATGGCCTCGATCATGGTTAATTCATTCATGATATTTTAGACCCTCCAAAAAATCTTGTTTTTGCTGGGCTAAGTCATGCGGTAGTTCTTGGTACATATAATCAAAAAATTCAGAAGCAGCTTGAGGTTTGATGTTCTTATAATTGTTAACAGCCTGATCAACTTTTTGTTGGCAAAGGCTGTAGAGCTGTTTGTCATCTTCGGTAGACCATCTATATTGTTGAGTGATAAATTTTTTATATCGTATGAGAGGCTCTCTTTTTAGCGCGTTTTGTAGGTGAGAGGGCGACATATAACGTGTTGCATCGTCTGCGGTGGTATGGTCGCAAATTCGGTAACTAACGGCTTCAATAAAAAAAGGTTTACCTGCGTGACGAATTTGCTCAAGTGCTTGCTTTATACCAATGAGCATTGCAATGGGGTCATTACCGTCTATTCGTATGGCGGCTATTCCAGCGGCATAGGCTTTATGTGCGATTGTTTGAGCGGCTGTTTGTTGCTGAACGGGAACGGAGATGGCCCATTGGTTGTTGTTAATAACAAATAAGCACGGCAGAGACATGGCGCCAGCTATATTGAGGGCTTCGTAGAAGTCACCTTTGGATGTTGCTCCATCTCCACCGGTAACGACCGCAACATGTGCCTGAGCTTGTTGTTTGAGCGCAAAGGCCACACCAACTGCGTGACAAAACTGTGTGGCAATAGGTACGCATAAGGGAAAGTCTAAAGCTTGTTGGCTGAAGCAGCTACCACGCTCATCGCCACCCCAGTAGAGAAGGATTTCTTCGAGTAGCACACCGCGTTGAATTTGAGTGGCGATGTCTCTGTAATAGGGGATAAATACATCGTCGGAAAGCATGGCTTTACCAATTGCAGTACCAATGGCTTCTTGACCTTTGGATTGCGCATACGTACCCAGTAGGCCGGTTCGTTGGAGATTGACTGCAGCTTCATCGAATAAGCGGGTGGTAACAAGGGTTTGGTAAAGATCGATGAGTTGATCACGGTTATCTAGGTCAGTAGGCAGCGCTTGACTCAAATGTCCATGTATATCTAAAGCTTGCCTAAGCTCTATATTTGATGTGTTACTTGTGATCATATAAATCCCCCAACAGTATTTATCTGAACATTATTTGCTTAGGCAATGTATGGGTTTGAAAGTTCCCTATGGCTTTGGTTTAGAGTGTTTAAGCGGGATTTTGGCTTGCCTACAAATAGCGCGTACGTTTCTGTTGGGCGCGGTTATAATGAGTGTTGTTAATATAAAATATTACTTAAGAATGAGTGTCAAAAAATCTCAGGAACCTATCGTAAAAGCTGTTCGGCTTAGCAAGAATTACTCGGGTAAAACGGTTGTTAATCAATTAAATTTAACAATCGACGCGGGGTGTTTTTGTGGAATATTGGGGCCTAATGGCGCAGGAAAAACAACCACGTTACGGATGTTCATTGGGCACTGTCCCATTGATGAAGGCTCGTTGTCTATTTTAGGTTTAACGATGCCTAAGGACGCCTCATTGATTCGTGAATCAGTAGGTGTGGTGCCGCAGATGGATAATCTAGATCCGGATTTTACGGTTGAAGAAAACCTTTATGTTTACGGGCGGTTTTTTGGTATAGCTAATCATGTATTAAAACAGCGGATTGTGGAGCTGCTGGACTTCGCGTCGCTACAAGATAAGGCTGACAGTAAAATATCTGAGTTATCGGGGGGCATGCGTCGGCGTTTAACATTGGCACGTGCTTTAATTAATAAACCGAAGTTACTTATTTTAGATGAACCCACTACCGGCTTAGACCCGCAGGCAAGACAGTCTATTTGGCAGAAGCTTAGGGAGTTGAAAAAACAGGGTTTAACACTTATTTTAACGACTCATTATATGGAAGAGGCTGAGCGTTTATGCGATAGGGTTATTGTGATGGATCATGGTGAGGTGAAGGCGGATTCGCCACCGAAACAGCTAATTCAAACAGAAATTGAGTCGCATGTTCTTGAGGTTCACGCGGCGGGTGAAGGGCTGATTGAGAAAATTAAACAGGATTCAGCCATTGCTCGGTTCGAAAAATCGGGTGATATTTACTTTTTTTATGGCCATAAACTTCTTCATGCATTAGGCGTGTTAGAGCAATCAGAGCATGATGATTATTTATTTAGGCCGGCAAACTTAGAGGATGTATTTATTAAATTAACGGGACGGGATCTTCGTGAGTAAACTTTCTATTGTGAGGCTTTTTTTAACCCGTAGTAGCTCTATTTGGTCTCGCAATATACGCGTATGGAGTAAGTTGGCTGGGCCGTCATTAATGGGGAACTTCGGTGAGCCATTATTGTACTTGCTGGTATTGGGTTATGGGTTAGGGCAGTTTGTGGGTGAGGTGAAAGGACTGAGCTATATGGCCTTTTTAGCATCGGGGGTGATTTGCACAAGCGCGGTTAATTCAGCGAGCTTTGAAGGGATGTATTCGGCCTATACGCGCATGGATGTTCAGCAAACGTGGCTAGGTATGCTGTCAACACCGGTTGGTGTGGCTGAGGTGGTTTTTGGTGAGGTACTATGGGCTGCCACTAAAAGCTTAATTAGCGTCAGCGCTATATTAATTGTGTCTATTGGGCTTGGTTTGGTGGGTGATGCGTGGGCGGTGTTTATTTTGCCTGTTGCCTTCTTAACGGGCTTATGTTTTTCATCGTTGGCGCTTTTAGTGACATCGTACGCTAGAAGCTATGATTTCTTTTTGTATTACACCACGTTGTTTATTACCCCGATGGTGTTGTTAAGTGGTGTTTTTTTTCCAATAGCCAGCCTGCCTGAGTTTGTGCAATATTTAGTTAAAGTATTGCCGTTGTATCATGCTATTTCATTGGTTCGCCCTCTGATGACAGGAGGGGAGCTTAGCTTTGTATTTCTGCATATAGCCGTTTTGTTAGTTTTTGGGGTATCAGCGGCTATGTTGGCAACCTATAGGATAAAGAAAAGGCTCATAAAATGAGCCTAGGTTCTTAATTTTAAAATGAAGTATTGATGGTTTTATTCCATATAAATAATTTTATTACGCCCCGTTTCTTTTGCTTCATAAAGTGCTTTGTCGGCACGTTCAATAAAAGAGTCAACGCTGTCGTCACTTTTTAGGCAGGTGATTCCGGCTGACAAGGTGACTTTCCCAATGGTTTCCCCGCTATCTTTTCGTTGGAGTTTGCTATTACCCATAGCAATTCTTACCTTATTACAAAGGGAGGTTAGTTCATCTTTGTTTGTGTTAGCTAGAAGGATGGCAAATTCTTCACCGCCAAACCGAGCGATATGCTCATTTTTACCTATTATTTGTAGTAATAGAGCAGAAACATAGCGAATAACGCGGTCACCGACTAAATGACCAAAACTGTCGTTGATGCGTTTGAAATGATCAATGTCAAAAATGATTAGCGATGCATTTTTTTGCTTGTCGCTATATACGATGTCATCAATGGTTTTATCAAAGAAACCACGGTTTTTAAGGCCGGTTAAGGCGTCTTTTTCAGCGATGGCTTTGACCGATTCAAGTTCAGCTCTAACCCTTGATATTTCATTGTTTGTTTCCTGCATGCGTGTTTGCATGTCGAGGTTATTTCGAACCATGTCACGTGTGTCTTGCAATACTTGCTGTAGAACAAGGGAGGTTGCTTCGGTGTCTGGGGTCTCAAGTAGTGTGTCGGCATGCTTGCTGATGCTGTCATCAAAGTTTTGAGCATTGCAGCTGATTTGCTGGACTTCATCACTGGTTTCAGTCAGAATTTTTTCTAGCGCGAGCTGGATTTTATCTTGTTGCTCAATGGTGTCCGTGCCGTTGACATACTTTTCGTATAGCTCAAGCATAATCGCTAAGTTTAGCGGCTTTTTTTGATTGAAAAAGTCATCGATAATTGAATTAAGGGCTTGTGAATTGCCCGATAAGTAGCTATAAAAAACAGCGTAATTTATAGGTGTTGGTGGGAGTTTTTGCCTCGACAGCATTGGGATGACTTGTCTGAGGTACTCGGCGGCTTGTTTAGGTTCGTTTTGATGCATCTTACGCTTCCTTGTTTGTTTCCAGCTATAGACTGAACGTTGGAATTAGCTCCCTGTTTGTCTTGACACAGGATAACCTATTTTTAATGTTTTTGTGAAAGCGCGGTGTTATTTAAATACCGAAGGTGTTTTTTTGTGAGCTAGGTATTGGTTTTGTAGGTAAAATCAGGGTTAACTGCATTTTTAGTGAATTAAACGTTGTTATGCAAAGTTATGTAAAAAAATTATTGAGGTATATATTAAGGCTGATGAATAGGTGCTTCTTTATTATGGTGTTATTTTTGCTATCTATACCGATGGCGCAAGCTGATCTTTTTAAAAAAATTGATCAGCATGGGCGTGTGTACTTTACTGATCGTCCAGAAGGTCGTGGCTATCGTTTAATTATGCGAACACCTAAAAAGGGAAGTGTCGCTTATAATAAATTTGTTGAAAATCGTCGTTTATTAAGCCCGATGATCCGTCGTTATGCGAGTCAGCTAAAGGTTGACCCAGCGCTGGCACTTGCTGTTGTGCATGCGGAGTCTTTTTATGATAAAGATGCTATTTCAAGAGCCGGGGCGGTTGGTTTAATGCAGTTGATGCCGAAAACAGCTGAGTACTATGGTGTGCAGAATCGTTATGATGCTGCACAAAATGTGCGTGGGGGTGTGCGCTATTTAAGGCATTTACTGGAGTTGTTTAAGTTTGATATTAAATTAACGTTGGCGGCTTATAATGCAGGTGAATCTGCCGTTGCTAAGTACGGTAATAAAATACCGCCTTATCCAGAGACGCAGCGCTATGTAACGAAGGTTGTTTCTTACTATCAGGAGTATTTGAGTTCTAAAGGCAGTCTTTAATTTTTTATAAATACTAGGGGTGTTATGCGATTACTTCATACGATGTTACGAGTTAAGGATCTAGATCGTTCGATTAAGTTTTATACCGATGTTTTAGGTATGGTGTTACTGCGACGGCTAGACTTTGCGCAAGAGCGCTTTACCTTGGCGTTTGTTGGTTTCAATAGTGAAGAAGAAGGGACGGTATTGGAATTAACGCATAACTGGGATGTTGATGACTATGAGCATGGGACGGCCTATGGTCATATTGCTATCGAAGTGGATGATGTTTATAAGTCGTGTGATGCTATTCGTCAAAAAGGTGGTGAAGTGATGCGTGAGGCGGGCCCTATGAAAGGGGGCGATACGGTGCTGGCATTTATTAAGGACCCTGATGGTTACTTGATTGAGCTTTTAAGTTAGTGAGCTAAAGCATGATGCTGCATTTTATCGAGCAGTTTGATGAGTTTGATGAGCGGTAAACCAATCAATGCATTAGGGTCGTCACCTTCAATTTTCTCAAATAACGCAATACCCAGCCCTTCTGATTTAAAAGCGGCAGCGCAACCATAGGGTTTGTCTCGGCTAACATAGTCTTCTATTTGTTTTGTTGATAAGTTTTTCATATGAACCTTGCAAATATCTAAATCAATGGCAGACTGCATGGAGTTGGAATCAAGTACGCAGAGGCTTGTGTAGAATGTAATGCTCTTTCCTGAAGAAAGGGTGAGTTGCTTAATAGCATTCTCGTGTGATCCCGGCTTTGTAAGCTGTTGCTGGCCCAACATGGCGACTTGATCTGAGCCAATTATTAAGTGATTAGGAAAGGTGTTGACTAAGGCGTGGGCTTTTTCGAAGGCGAGACGCTTGGATAAATTAAGGGGTGATTCACCAGCGTGGGATGCTTCATTTATATCCGGTGATGCGCAATCAAAGCTTGTAAATAGTTTATGGAGCAGTTCTTTTCTATAAGGAGAGCTAGAAGCTAATACTAATTTGCGTGAGTTTTTCATATAATGCACCAGTTGAATTTGAGACTATTTTACCGACTATGAGCAAGACATTACAGATAGAAGTTGATCCTTTATTGTGCGCTAACCAGCAACGTAACATTGTTGGTGAGCTTGAATACAGTCAATTAACACGAATACAGGATGACGTTGAGTCATCCAGTGAGCCGATTAAGGCCGACTTAACATTTTCACGTATTGGAAAATTTGTTGTTTTAACAGGTCGGATTTCAGGCAATCTCATGCTACAATGCGCCGCTTGTCTGGAATCGATGGATTTCCCTGTCGATATAGACGTTAAATTAGCTGTGATTAATAATGAGGGGTTGCTGAGTTTAATACCTTTTGGGTATGAACCCTGTTTAATCGAAGGTGATGAGCTGGTGATTAGCAATGTAGTTGAAGATGAGTTGGTATTGGTTCTTCCTAGCATTGCAAAACACGTTAATTGCCCAGTTGAATTACCTAAAAGCAGTGCAAGTAAAGAGTTTGTGCTTGAAACGGAAGAGAAAAAGAATCCGTTTGAAGCGTTAAAAAGTTTAAAGAAAAATTAATTCTCTGGAGAATTTGAGATGGCAGTACAAAAAAGTAAAAAATCACGTTCAAGACGCGGCATGCGTCGTTCACACGATGCATTATCTGCAAAAACATTGTCAACTGAGCCAACAACAGGCGAAGTGCATTTACGTCACCATGTTAGTGCGGATGGTTTTTACCGTGGTGAGCAAGTTGTTGCCGATAAAGACTAATTTTGTTAGCTCAATATAGTTTCAACGCTATATTGAGTCTTAGCTAAATCACTAGCAGGGTTGCGTCGAATGTTTAATGCAAGAATAACCGGTACTGGCAGCTATTTGCCAAAAAAGATTGTTAGCAATAAAGATTTTGAGTCCATAATTGATACAACTGATGAATGGATTTATGCGCGTACAGGTATTAGACAGCGTCATGTTATCGCGGAAGATGAAACGACGTCGAGCATGGCTGAGATTGCAGCTAATAACGCCTTGCAAGCCGCCGGTGTTGACGCCTCTGAGATAGATTTAATTATTGTTGGAACAAGCTCGCCGGATAGGATTTTTCCTAGTACGGCGTGTTTGCTTCAAAATAAGTTAGGTGTGGGTGACTGTGTCGCTTTTGACGTTCAAGCTGCTTGCTCTGGATTTATCTATGGACTGGGCATTGCCAACCAATTTATTAAGGCGGGTGGTGCAAAAAAAGCTCTGATTATCGGTTCAGAAGCGAATTCTAGAATTCTGAATTATGAAGACCGAAGCACCTGCGTGATATTTGGCGACGGTGCGGGTGCGGTTGTTGTCGAGGTTTCTGAAGAAAAAGGGATCTTGTCGACACATATGAATTCAGATGGCAAGTACCAAGATCTTCTCTATATAAATAACCCTATTAAAGACCAGAAGCAAGATGGTGATCAAGCTCATATGACGATGCTTGGTAATGATGTTTATAAAGTGGCAGTGAAGACTTTAAGTCGCATTGTTGATGAAACATTAGAGGCTAATGGTATGGCAAAATCGGATGTTGATTGGCTGATTCCCCATCAGGCTAATATTCGAATTATTAACTCTGTTGCCAAAAAACTCAAAATGCCGATGGATAAAGTTGTGGTGACCATTGCCGAGCAAGGTAATACATCCGCGGCGTCAGTTCCTTTAGCACTAGATAAAGCCGTTAGAGATGGGCGTATCCAAAAAGGTGAAACCGTATTAATGGAAGCTTTTGGCGGTGGGTTCGTGTGGGGATCCGCTTTAGTGGTCATGTAAGTTTTAACATCAAATAAAAAAACCAATAAATTATGTCAACAGATGCAGTAGCAATTGTATTTCCAGGTCAAGGGTCACAGGCAGTGGGTATGCTTGGCGATCTTTCGAATAATTTCAAACAAATAAAAGAAACCTTTGATGAAGCATCAGATGCTTTAGGACGTGATTTATGGGCGCTAGCCCAAAACGGCCCTGTCGAAGAGTTAAACCTTACCCAAAACACCCAGCCTTTAGTGCTAACTGCCAGTATTGCAATGTGGCGTGTGTGGCAGAGTGAAGTGGGTATTAAACCCGTATTTGTAGCGGGTCATAGTTTAGGTGAATACAGTGCTTTGGTAAGTGCTTCAAGCCTTGAATTTGTTGATGCTGTTAAGTTGGTGGAGCAGCGAGCAAGCTTCATGCAGCAGGCGGTTCCGCAAGGTGTTGGTTCAATGGCGGCTATTTTAGGGCTTGATGTAGAGACCTTGGTGGATATTTGTCAGCAAGCGGCTGAAAATGAAGTGGTGTCAGCCGTTAATTTTAATGCTCCAGGGCAAGTTGTTATTGCTGGGAATTGCGCAGCTGTTGATCGTGCAATTAAGTTAGCAAAAGAAAAAGGCGCTAAACGAGCGCTTCCTTTAGCCGTGAGTGTTCCGTCACATTGCGCCTTAATGTTGCCGGCAGCCGAGCAGTTGTCACTTGCTATGTCAGAGATTAAATTTTCGAGTCCTGATATTGCTGTGATACACAACACAGATGTGGCTCAGCATGTGAATTCTGCTGATATTAAAGAGGCACTTGCTAAGCAGCTTCATACCCCTGTTCGTTGGACAGAAACAATTGAAACGTTGGTTAATAATGGCGTATCAACGGTTGTAGAATGTGGCCCAGGTAAAGTATTGACGGGTCTGAATAAACGAATTGATAAAACATTAGAGCTTCATTCATTTGCTGATGAGCGCTCTTTTAATAAAACACTTGAGGCACTTTCATGAGTAACAAATCAATTGCATTAGTCACAGGTGCGAGCCGTGGTATTGGTAAAGCTATTGCGCAACAATTAGTTAGCGATGGGTTCTATGTTGTAGGAACCGCAACGAGCGAAGCGGGTGCGGTGGCTATTTCGGCCTACTTGGGTGAGTCATCGGGTCAAGGCATGGTATTAAATGTGACTGATGCCGATTCAATTACGTCATTAATTAAAGATATAACAGCTGCTGTCGGTGCGCCAACAGTGCTTGTTAATAATGCTGGAATTACGCGTGACAATTTAATGCTTAGAATGAAAGATGATGAGTGGGATGATATTATCTCAACCAACTTAAGTTCAGTTTTCCGTGTAAGCAAAGCGTGCTTGCGTGGAATGATGAAGAATAAATCGGGTCGCATCGTAAATATTGCTTCTGTTGTTGGGGTGACGGGTAATGCTGGTCAAGCTAATTATGCAGCAGCAAAAGCAGGAATCATTGGTTTTGGGAAGTCTTTAGCGAAAGAAGTGGGTTCTCGGAATATTACAGTTAATACGGTGGCTCCTGGTTTTATTGATACGGATATGACGAAAGCGTTAAGTGACGATCAAAAGTCAGCGTTGTTACAAGGTGTTCCCTTGGCGAGACTAGGCGATGCGGATGAGATTGCGCATGCTGTTGCGTTCTTATGTTCTGATAAAGCGGCCTATATTACGGGAGAAACACTGCACGTTAATGGCGGCATGTACATGAGCTAAACAAAAAAACAATTTGCAGTGATATGACTTAAGTCATTGAGTAAATAATGTTTTTTTTGAATAATGTTAAATGTTGAAGATTGATACTGTTGATAAATAAATAGAAATGTTTAATTTCTAATGGTTTATTAATATAATAAAGACATCGTGAGTAGATCTTACGATCCATAAAATATAAAGGATAGATAAAATGAGTAATATTGAAGAACGCGTCAAAAAAATTGTTGCTGAACAACTTGGTGTTAAAGAAGATGAAGTAACAATCGAAGCTTCATTTATTGACGACTTAGGTGCCGATTCATTAGATACCGTTGAGTTAGTAATGGCTCTTGAAGAAGAATTTGACTGTGAAATTCCTGATGAGCAAGCTGAAGGTATCACAACAGTTCAGCAAGCGATTGACTACGTTAACAATAACGCAGAATAAAAATCAGCTTCTTATTTTCAAGCACGGCTTTTAGTTAAGTCGTGCTTGTTTTATTTTTAGAGGAATAAAATAGTGTCAAAACGTCGAGTAGTAGTAACAGGGTTAGGGTTAATATCACCGGTTGGTGGTAATGTTTCTGAGTCTTGGGATAGTATTTTGAAAGGGCAAAGTGGTATTGGGCCCATTACGCGTTTTGATACATCTGATTTCCCATCAAATTTTGGTGGAGCGGTTAAAAACTTTGATGTTAGTGACTATTTGAAGCCAAAAGACGCTAAAAAAATGGATCCTTTTATCCATTATGGTGTTGCTGCTGGTATGCAAGCATTAGATGATTCGGGTATCGAAGTTAATGATGACAATGCTGAGCGTATTGGTGTTGCCATTGGTGCCGGTATTGGTGGTATTTCTGGTATTGAAGCAGGTTATGCGGGTTACCAAAAAGGTGGGCCAAGAAAGATTTCTCCATTTTTTGTACCGTCAAATATCATTAATATGATTTCAGGTAATCTTTCAATCTTACGTGGTTTGAAAGGCCCTAGTTTTTCAATTGTTACTGCTTGTACAACAGGTGCTCATAATATTGGTGATGCTGCTCGTGTTATTCAATACGGTGATGCTGATGTCATGGTGGCAGGTGGTGCAGAAATGGCAACCTCAGTAACGTCATACGGTGGTTTTTCTTCAGCGCGCGCATTATCGCGTCGTAATGATTCACCAGAGACAGCCAGTAGACCTTGGGATAAAGACCGCGATGGTTTTGTGCTGAGTGACGGTGCGGGTGTTGTTGTCTTAGAAGAACTTGAACATGCAAAAAAACGTGGCGCAACGATTTATGCCGAGTTAGCTGGTTATGGCATGAGTTCAGATGCTTACCATATGACGATGCCATCTAAAAATGGTGACGGTGCTTTTCGTTGTATGAGGAATGCATTGAAAGATGCATCGTTGAACGCTGAGCAAATTAGCTACATCAATGCACACGGTACATCAACGCCTGCGGGTGATGCAGCAGAAACACAAGCTGCTAAACAATTATTAGGTGATCTTGCTTACAAGGTTCCTATGAGTTCAACAAAATCAATGACAGGTCATATGCTGGGCGCCGCAGGTGGTGCTGAAGCAGTGTTTTCTGTATTGGCAATTCGTGATCAAGTAGCACCGCCTACGATTAATCAATTTACTCCAGACCCTGATTGTGACTTGGATTATGTTCCAAACGAAGCCAGACCAATGGATATGGATGTGATTGTGTCAAACTCATTTGGTTTCGGCGGTACTAACGGTACGCTTGTTTTTAAGCGATATGCAGGCTAACGCGAATAGGTGAACCCAGCGATAACGGATTACGGGCACTTCAGTAAGATTGACTTGCCATGTAATTATGATTTATTAGCTTGTCACGCGCTTAACCCAAAGCGTTACCCATTTTTATTAGAAAGTCATCATCTTGATAGCTCGGATAGTGGCTTTGATATCCTATTTGCCTTCCCTGGCAATAAAATAGAGAATTACGATTTACAACAGAGTGATTTCTTTTCAAAATTTGATGAGGAATGTAACCGTAATCTTATTCAGAAAAATCATACAACGGATCCAGCTATCCCATTTACGGGTGGTTGGTTTTTGTTTTTAAGTTATGAGCTGGTTGGAGCGATAGAAAATAAACTGTCAAATATGGCGGTTAATAGCTTATTACCGGTTGCAAGTGCGGTACGAATTCCCTTGGCTATTATTAAAGATCATGCCGATGATAGCTGCTATATCATTTGTGAATCGGGCAGTGAATCCTTTATTCAAACAGTGCAGGATGATCTTAAACAGTTAACGACTCAACAGCCTTTAATACGACCACCTGTGACCCTTAAAGAGGATGAGCCGCAGGATTTCCTCGATGGGGTCAATAAGATCAAGCAATACCTTATTGACGGTGATACGCTGCAAGTTAATTTATCTCGGCAATGGGATGGCGAGTTACTGGGCGAGAGTAACTATTTAGATTTGTATCGCTCATTAAGGGAGCATAACCCTTCTCCTTTTGCTGGGCTGGCTTGTTATGGTGGTAGTGTTATCTGTTCGTCCTCCCCTGAACGCTTAGTCTGTTGCGATGATGATATTGTACAAATGCGACCTATTGCAGGCACGCGTCCGCGAAATAAAGATGCCAACCTTGATAAAGCATTAGCAGAAGAGTTATTACAAAACACGAAAGAAAATGCTGAACATATCATGTTGATCGATTTGATTCGCAATGATTTAGGGCGTATTTGCCAAACTGCGAGCGTGAAGGTTGATGAACAGATGTGCTTAGAATCCTACGCAGCAGTACATCATATTGTTTCTAATGTTAGAGGTGAGTTGTTAGCTAGCGCGCGCCCATCGGATGTTATTAAAGCGGTTTTCCCTGGTGGAACCATTACTGGTTGTCCTAAGGTTCGTTGTATGGAAATTATTAATGAACTTGAAAATGGGCCGCGTGGCGCATATACCGGTTCTATGGGCTACCTTAACCGCACAGGTGACCTTGATTTGAATATTTTGATTCGCACCATGACGGTTAATAATAAGCATTTTAGCCTTCGAACGGGTGCAGGTATCGTTAGTGATTCAATTGCCGATAATGAATTACAGGAAACCAGGCATAAAGCTCAGGCATTACTCGATGCGTTAAATATTCATGATAGCTAAGGTGTTAATTAATGGGCAGGCGAGTCATAGCATCGATGTATTGGATCGCGGCTTTCAATATGGCGATGGTTTATTTGAAACAATTCTCGTTGAAAAGGGCTGTGCAACATTTTTAAATCAACACCTTAAACGGTTACGTAAAGGTTGTGCGGTATTGGGTTTCCCCATGTTAGATGAGACGCCCATTCGACACGAAATATCAACATTGCTTAAATCTAAACCATCAGGTGTACTAAAGCTTATTGTTACGCGAGGTGTGGGCGAACGTGGTTTTTTAGCACCTACTGAGCCATTAATAACACGTGTTATTTCTTTTAGTGAGCAAGCCATTTTTATTCACGATGCGCTCTCTTACTGTTCGTTAATTCATTGCCAGACACGATTAAGTCGGCAACCTATATTGGCAGGTATAAAGCACTTGAATCAATTAGAGCGTGTATTGGCGCGTACCGAGTTGGCTGATCAAGTAGGTGAAGGCTTAATGCTTGATGTTAGCGGTAAGGTTATTGAAGGGGTTATGAGTAACCTCTTTATGGTTAAAGCTGGTTGTCTAATAACACCAAGCCTTGATCATAGTGGGGTAGCCGGTGTTATTCGAGGTTTCCTTATTGAGCAGGCCAAGCAGCAAGGTATTGCCTGCCAAGTTAAGGATTTAACCTTGCTAGAGCTTGAAGAGGCGGATGAAATTTTTATAACGAATAGTTTAATGCCGGTGCGTGCCATTAATACATTGCTGACGCCTACCGGTTCAATAACAAAATCATCGACTGAGTTTGCGCAATGGGCTTTAACGACCGTTGTCGATGAGGTGGATCAACAATTTTTGAGGAGCGCAGTATGAGACGTTTACTGGCTGTTATGCTTATTATTACTAGTTTTACCGTGGGTTGGTTTTGGATGCTTTACGATAACTCGGTGAATCAGTCACATATTAGTGATGAAATGGGCTCTGTTTTAGTGAGTATCGAAAAAGGACAAAACTTAAGGCAAATCATCAGTCAGCTTGACCAAAAGGGGGCAGTCGAAGGGCGCTGGTTTGAATGGTTAGTAAGAATTGAAGGGGCTGCGAGTAAAATTCAAGCGGGCGAATATGAATTTTCACCCGGTTTGACACCGCGGCAGGTTTTAGAGTTCTTACGTAAAGGCAAGGTTAACCAGTATGCATTTACACTGATTGAAGGACAAACGTTTAAGCAATTATTGGCAGAATTACACCGTCATTCAGCTATAAAAATAACGTTACCAAAACATGCGACGATGGCAGAGTATGTTGAGCTACTCAACATTCCTGAGAAAAATTTAGAAGGCTTGTTATTAGCTGAGACTTACTTTTTTATTAAGAATACGAGTGATGCTGATTTAATAAAACGGGCGTATCGTGCGATGCAGGCTTATGTTAACCCTGCGTGGTTGGTGCGTGATAAAAAAGAGGTGATTGATACAGTCTATAAGGCTTTGATTTTAGCCTCCATCGTTGAAAAAGAAACAGGGCTGGCGCGTGAGCGTAAAAAAATTGCAGGTTTGTTTGTTCGTCGCTTGGAAATAGGTATGAAGCTGCAAACAGATCCCACTGTTATTTATGGTATGGGCGATAGCTATAAAGGGGATATTCGATTTAGAGATTTACGCACCGATACGGCCTATAATACCTATACACGTTATGGGCTTCCCCCAACACCGATTGCAATGCCTGGAAAGGCTGCCATTGATGCTGCTTTACACCCCGTTAAAACTGGTCACTTATACTTTGTTGCGAACGGTGATGGCTCACATGTGTTTTCAAAAACGCTTAAACAACACAATGCAGCAGTTAATAAATATCAGCGGAATAAATGACCATGAATAAAGGTAAATTTTTAAGCTTAGAAGGGGTGGAAGGTGTTGGTAAAACAACCAATATGAACTTCATCACAGAGTACTTAGAACAAGCCGGTAAAACGGTGGTGAGTACGAGAGAACCCGGTGGGACTCGAATTGCTGAAAACATCAGAGGCTTGTTGTTAGATCATACGGATGAATCATTATCGAATGAATCAGAACTTTTATTGGTATTTGCGGCACGAGCACAGCATCTACAACATGTGATTAAACCGGCATTAGAGGCGGGACAGTGGGTTGTTTCTGATCGTTTTACTGATGCTAGTTATGCTTACCAAGGTGGTGGTCGTAAGTTTAAAATGGAAGATATTGCTTGGCTAGAAAGCTTTGTGCAGAAAGGCTTAACCCCTGATAAAACGATTCTGCTCGATCTTGATGTGGAACTTGGACTAAAACGTGCGTCAGATCGAAGTACTCCTGATCGTTTTGAGTCCGAACAAAAGGATTTTTTTGAAAATGTAAGAGCCGTTTACCTACAAAGAGCAAAAGCAGAACCCAATAGATTTTGTGTCGTTGATGCTGCACAATCGGTGGATCAAGTACAGGCGTGTATTGGTCAGTATTTAGATGAACTACTCATTAATGGATAAGCAACAAACAGGCATTTACCCTTGGCTGAATGAGTATTGGCTGACCTTAAGCCGTTACCTCGATAGTGACCGCCTGCCCAGTGCGCTAATGCTACAGGCGAATGAAGGGCTTGGTCTGCTGGAATTGGCAATTGAATTTTCTAAACGTGTTATTTGCTTAACACCGAATGGGGGCGTGGCTTGTGGGCAATGCGCCTCCTGTTTGTTATTTCAGGCAGGAAACTATCCTGATTTTTATCATTTACAGCCCGAAGAGGGTAAAACAACGATTCGAATTGCTGCGATTAGAGAGTTAGGTCTTTCCTTATCCTTGAGTGCGCAGTATACAAAACCTCGAGTGGTGATTATTAATACAGCGGATGCTATGTTACATCAAGCTGCGAACAGTTTATTAAAGACGCTTGAAGAACCTAGTGAAAATACCTGCTTAATTTTAATAGCGCATCATTTATCGAAGGTGCCACTAACAATACGCAGTCGCTGTCAGTTAATTAGTTTAAAAAATATTGAACAGAATAAAGCGCTTTCTTGGCTAGATGAGCAGGGTTGTAAACAGGCTGCAGAGTATCTTAGCTTAGCTAATAACGCACCGATTACCGCAAAAACGCTTTGGCAAAAAAACGCCCTAGAGCAACAAAATGTTCTGTTTGAAGGCTTAATGGCTGTTGTTAAAGGAAAAATGGATCCGGTGCTTTTTGCCGAGCTGTGTTTTGCTCAAAAAGAAACCCCTGTTTTACAATGGTTAATATCGTGGTTTACAGATGCTATAAAGTGCGCGCATGGCTCGCCTTCTAGCAATCTTATAAGCCCAAGCTTGGCTGAGGAGTTGAAAATTCTGGCAGCTAGGCTAAAATTAAAGAATACCCATAAACTATTAGATAAATTAATACAATTAAGTGGGTTGGAGAGTACACAAGTTAACCAGCAACTCATGTTAGAAGAGTTTGCAATATCTTGTTACACCCTATCGCTTAATTAGAGGATTATTATGAGTGCCAGTGGAAATAATATGCGTCAGGGAATTTTGTCTTTAACTATTAGGGATAAGAATGCCTTATACGCAGCTTTTATGGACTATGTGAGCGGTGGAGGCTTATTTATTCCAACCAATAAAAAATATAAGTTAGGTGACGAAGTATTCATGCTACTTAGCTTGATGGGGGAAACGGAGCGGATTCCCGTTGCGGGCACTATTATATGGATAACACCTATCGGAGCGGAAGGCTCTCGTTCTAATGGTGTTGGGGTGCAATTTAATGACCAAGATGGTGGCGCTGCTCGTGCAAAAATAGAAACATATTTGGCAGGAACAGCTAATTCGGGTCGTCCTACACATACGATGTAAGGCAATACCTGTTTGTACTCAATATAGCGGCCTTTGGGCCGTTTTTTATTTAACTGAAGGTTACTTATGTTTATAGACTCCCATTGCCACTTAGACCGCGTAGATTTAACGCCTTATGGGAATGACCTGGCTGAATATTTAAAGACGATTCAAGCCGACTCGCTAGATCATATGTTATGTGTATCTATTAACTGGGAAGCTTACCCAGCAATGCGAGACTTGGTCAGCAATCAGTCGGCCATCTCTATTTCTGTTGGTGTGCATCCAACTGAAGAAGGGGGCTACGACCCTAGTGTACAAGAGTTATTGGAAGTGGCATTACGTGACAAGGTGGTAGCCATCGGTGAGACGGGGTTGGATTACGCACGGCTGGATAATGATGCTGAAGCTATTCAGTGCCAACAGGCGCGCTTTCGACGGCATATCGCCGCAGCGAGACAGTGCAATAAACCGCTGATTATTCATACGCGTGATGCGCAAGACGACACGATTAAAATTATGCAGCAAGAGTCCGCTGCAGAAGTAGGGGGTGTTATGCACTGTTTTACTGAAGACTGGTCAATGGCTGAAGCGGCACTCGATTTAAATTTTTATATTTCTTTTTCAGGTATCGTCACCTTTAAAAATGCTAAACAAGTACAAGAGGTGGCAAAAAAAGTACCTGCCGATCGCTTTTTGATTGAGACAGACTCACCGTATTTAGCACCTGTGCCTTTACGTGGAAAACCGAATTATCCTAATTATGTTAAGTATGTAGCCGAGAAAATGGCGGAGTTACGAGGGGTTAGTGTCGAGCAAATTGCTGCTGAGAGTAGTGAGAATTATGCGCGTTTATTTGGCCGTTAAGTCACTTAACTCCCAAATAGAAATTCTATTGTTTAGAGGGTAAAAGCTGCTGTATTTTATCTAATACACCGGTTTTTTCAGCGAGTAATTGTTCCGTTTTTTCTAGCTCTGCTGCGAGTGATTTTTGACGTTTTGTTAACGCTTCAATCGATTCCTTAGCAATGGCGAGGTCTTTATCTGCTTGAGTTAAGTAGTTATGGCTATATTTTTGTTGATACAGTGACAATAGCTCACTTAATGCAGTATCAAATGCAGTTTGTTGAAGGTCTTCTGCGGTGGCGAATTTTTTTATATGTTCACTGAACGCAACAACCTCTGTGTTGAATTGACGTTGAAAACTCGCGGATATTGATGAGTGAAGGTAGCGTAAAGAGTCTTCATCGGCATTAAATTGAGCCAAGAGTTTTAAGGCAGTAGATTCGACGTTGTTGGGAGCTTCTGGGTAGCGCTCCTTGTAAACCTCTTCAAGGGTGCTGATAACACCCCGTATTTCATCCTGGGGAAAGTTACTTTGTTCCAAGTACTGATAGAACTCACGCGTAGCCAAGGTGCTTACCTCAGCTTCCTTCTTTGGTTGGTGCTTCTCAATAGCTTTTAAAAATTCTGTACGCTGTTGATCTGATATTTCATCACCGACTAATTGCTTTAGACAAAAAGCGGTTGCTTGAGCAAAATTCAAGCTGCTTTCAGGTGTAAGACTAACATCGGTGAGTTTTTTGGCATCTTGTTGAGTACTGAGTGCCGGCTCTTGTTCTTCCCGGTAACCATCTTGTTGGCGCCAAAAATCACTAAAGGATTCGGTTTGCTTGTTTTTATGGTTTTTGTCGATACTCTTGGCCAGCTTTTCAAAGCATTGGCTTGCCGCAGCGTCGGGGTTCAATAAAACAGCAGGGCATTGCAAGCTGACGGATGAAATCATGGTTTCATCGGCTTGGATATACCCTAAGTATGAAATGTCGGCATCAATATATTTTTTGACAGCAGCTTCAAATCGCTTATAGATACTTTGGCTAGTGCGGTAGTCCATGGCCATATTGACCAAAATATGAGATGTTTGTTGGTAATGGGCGTGTTTTAACACCTTAAGGAGCGAGAATGAGTCGGTTAGTGATGTAGGCTCAGGTGTAATAATAATGATTGAAAACTGTGAGGCTTTCACAAAGTCGAGTACATCGTCACCAATACCGGCAGCCGTATCAATAATGAGGTAATCATATTGCTGTTGAAGCCGGTCTAGCGCATCCAATAGAATAGATTTCTGTTCACTCGATAAGTGTGCGTATTCTGCAACGCCAGAAGCTCCGGGAATAATGTTTAAACCACGCGGTCCTTTAATGGTTATATCGCTTAAGGTTTTCTCGCCATTGATAAGGTGCTGCAGGGTGAACTTAGGTTGAATACCCAGTAAGATATTAATGTTAGCTAAACTAGCATCAGCATCAAATATGCAAACTTTATTGTTGAGCGCAGATAAGGATAGGGCTAAGTTAGTGGCAGTACTGGATTTACCAACGCCACCCTTGCCGCTTGTCACAGTAATGACTTTTGCATTGTTCATACTGTTAGTACTTGAGTTACTGTAGGCTAATTCCATTCGCTCTATATGTAATACTGTAAAATAACTAGTCAGTCGACTATTTTATCAAAGTCATCAGTTTATTTCTTTACTAAAACACCCTTGAAATCATGAAAGTTAAATCAGACTCTTATTTATACGGAATTCGCTGCTTTATAACGGGTTTTTCACTCATACGTCAGCCGGGATTGAGACGTTTTGTGCTCATTCCTTTGCTTATTAATGCGTGTTTATTTAGTGTTGCAAGCTGGTTCTTATGGACTTATCTATCGAGTACGGTGGATGCTTTATTACCTAGTTGGTTAGCATGGCTCACCTGGCTTATTTTGCCGTTTTTTATGCTGAGTATTTTAACGATTGTTTTCTATAGTTTTACCTTATTGGCTAATATAATTGCGGCGCCATTTTATGGGAAACTAGCCGAAGCCGTTGAAGCACGCTTGAAAGGAAGTGAGTTTGTGGAAGCTGAAACCTCATCATTATTAAGTGAGATACCAAAAATGATGGGCTCGGAAGTAAGGAAGATACTTTACTACTTAGTTCGAGCAGTTCCTTTGTTATTGCTCTCGCTAATCCCTGGGTTAAACATAATAACCTTGCCACTATGGCTGATGTTTAGTGCATGGTTTTTAACCTTTGAATACACAGGGTATAGTTTTGAAAATCACAGTATTTTATTTAATGAGCAAAAGCTGCTGCTAAAGCAATCTAAAGTGAACACCATGAGTTTTGGCGGTATTTGTTTACTAGCGACAACGATTCCTGTTGTAAATTTATTTGCCCCCGCCATTGCTGTGGCTGGAGCAACAAAAATGCTAGTTGAAAGAGGTGATTTGAACTAGTTTTGCAGAGTTATTAGCTTAATAACTCTGCATTAAAGACAGCTCCATCTAGTGTATCTAAGCGACAATTTGTTATTTTGTTACTGAGTTGTTTAACCTCGTGTCCACTCATTTTTACTCGAAGGTAGTTCGGGGTGTAGCCAAAGATTGTACTGCTACCATCATCGTTTATAGGTTGGGTGTCTTCCCATAAAACCTGACATTGTTGACCTAAAAATGATGCCATATTAGATTGTTTGATGTCTGCGGCTAATAGATGCAGTGCTTTGCTTCGTTGCTTTTTAACATCGTTTCTAACTTGGTCAGGCATTGATGCAGCCTTGGTGCCTTCTCGTGGAGAGTAGCTAAAAATATGTAAGTCAGCAAATTGCATCTCAGTAACAAAATCGATGGTTTCTTGCCATTGCTCGTCCGTTTCACCGGGAAAGCCGACGATAATATCAGAGGTGATATTAAGCGTTGGAATAAGCTCGCGTGCTTGAGCAACTAAGGCACGAAACTCATCTGTTTTACAGCGTCTAGACATCTTTTTTAATACCGCATCACTGCCGCTTTGCATAGGGAGGTGCATATGTGGCATTAATCGTGGGTTTTCAAAAAGTTTAAAAAAACCGTCGGGTAAGTCCCATGGCTCAAGAGAGCCCATGCGAATTCTAGGAATAGTTGTTTCTTCTAGTATGCGATGAATGAGCGCGTATAAGTCGCTATCGATGTCACTACCGTAACCACCGAGGTGGACACCCGTAATGACCACTTCGGAAACACCTTGTTGTTCAATCGTGTTTATTTCATTGATAATCTCTTCAACGGCACGGCTTTTTTCATCACCCCGTGCGATTGTGACGATACAAAAACTGCAACGGTAGCGGCAACCATCTTGAACCTTTATAAAAGCACGTTGTCGGCCTCTAGAAAACAAGGCAACAGCGCTTGGCTCAGTGGCGATAATGGGCATAGTTTCTGCGCTAAGCTGTTGCAAAGTAAGTTCAACGAGTTGATCTTTTTGCTGGTTGTTAATGAGTAAGTCAACACCGTCTAGCGAGACGGTTTCATCCTTATTTAACGTGGCATAACAGCCACTAACTACCAGCTTGGCTTTGGGGTTTTTGGTATGTGTTTTACGCACTAGTTGACGCGATTTTCGAACCGCACTTTGGGTTACCGCGCAGGTGTTTAACACTAAAATATCGGGTGATTCATCTTCTTTAACCAAATGGTGTCCACGTTGGCTAAAATCATTGGCCCAAGACTCTATTTCGGCTTCATTTAGCCGACATCCTAGTGTTTTAAGGTGTACTCGCATTGCTCTTAAATCTTTTTTATAGAAGCGGGTATTTTACGCTATTTAGCTTGCTTACAGATAAAGTCGGTAATTATTTGCTGAGTATTGCTAGTGTTTTCAAATAGAATGCCGTGGCGCCCCGAGCTGATCCATTGGTAGTTTAAAACGGATGGGTTAAGTGAGCTAAGTAATACCTGCATACTCGATGAGTCAATAATAGGGTCATTATCAGCCTGTAAAACGAGTACAGGGCATTGGATTTTTTTTAACCGGGGTTTTGTTTTCTGGATAAGTTGTAGTAATTGATTAATGGCTGCTATGGGTACATGCCTGTAGTTAATATGGGGGTGCTCAGGGCTGCTTTCTTGAAAAGGAAAAATTCCCTCAATACCCATCAACGACTTAATTATTTTATTGGTTGAGTGGGTTGTTTTAACAAGATTAATGAGCGGGTCTTTAAAGTTAATCGGCGGAGAGCAGGCCGTAATTGAGGCTATTTTGTTGGCCTTATTGGCCGCTAGCGTCAAGGCGAGTAATGCGCCGCAGGAAAACCCAACCAAGTGAACTTTTTTAGAATAACAGTGAGCAATTTTTAAAGATTGCTGGACAGATTGTTGCCAGTCTTGCCAGCAACGCTGGTGCAAATCCCAAGGTGACGTACCGTGCCCTTTAAGCCGTGGTGCGATAACAATGTAACCTTGTTCTGCAAGCTTTTCGGCAAGTGTTCTAACTTCAGCGGGGGTGGATAATAAACCATGAATGAGAACAGCACATTGACCATTGGCTGAGTCGGGTTTGATAATGAAAGGAGATCCTGATGTAACAATAGATTGCTGCTGGTTGATTTCTTGGTGCTTCTCCTCTTGGAATGTTTTTAAATCCCATTGATGTTCCAGCAAGTCATCTTCAAACAACATCTCTGCAAAATCAGTTAAGCGACTATTGAGTTTGAAGGATAAGCTATCCTTAATAGCTTGTTGTACTGCATTGATAGGCGCAACTTCATTGGCGTAAACAGCCAGAGGGTTTTTATGGCGAATGGAGTCAAACTCTGTTTCTGGGTTTAGTAGCCCGGTAAATTGATAGTAGGCACCTTGTTTGCTAATGAGTTCAGCGGTGTAGACACTTCTTAAAAATTGTTCAAAACCTTCACTGCCTTTAAATAAAATATTGCGGTAAATATTAGGGTTTATTAGGGTGTTATGAAGGTTTATTGTCTCTGTTTTTTGCAGTAATTTACAGCAGACATAAAGAAGCTGGTGGAGTTTTCTCCTATTTATATGGCTCTTTTCTTGTTGCAGAAAATGAATGAATAGACTCGCTGCAATATGTGCAATATTAATGGTTACAGCGCCGTATATATCGAGCATATAACGGTCACGAATTTTAATAGCATTTCGGCGATGAGCCATATTAAATAACTGTTGCCCCCAACTGGTCTCTTTACGTACGGTATTAAAAAGCTCGGCTAATGAAAGCTTGGAGTGTTGTGCGAGTAATGAGGAAACAGCATCGTCCCAACGAGACCAATAGTCTTCAACAACAATGGGCTGACAGAGCTGAATATCCATATCGGTATCTTTGAGTAATAAATTTCCTTCAATCAGTAGCTCTTCTGATACGCGTTCTTTTAAATCAGTTTGTAGGAAGTCTAGTACTTTAGTGACGGTATTCGCCTTAATACGTAAGGGGTAAAAGGTAATATTACAGGGAGTAATTAGGGTTTTTTTCTGGCTGGCATTTATTAACTGTTGGGCATTAATAAAACCAAGCTCATCTGCCCAGGCTGAAATTCTGTCTAATTTTTTAGCGGCTAATAGCTGACGTACGGATGATTTAAAAATAGCAAGGGTGAGAGCAATAACTGCAGGGCCGGTATGGAGTTTACGCCGCCTATCATCAGACCTTGAATAGATGTGATACT
>Ga0209081_1000243_pt1 | contig 32976 bp, 34 predicted proteins | sample GOMGulsemesocosm_4_FD_184636 | JGI IMG/M metagenome (GOLD analysis project Ga0209081, IMG submission 184636) | Methane-oxidizing microbial communities from mesocosms in the Gulf of Mexico - GOM15B Gulf of Mexico (SPAdes) (version 2) | ecosystem: Environmental > Aquatic > Marine > Cold seeps... | reverse complement strand
AAAAAGTGAGTTTTTTTTTAACTTATTGTTTTTAATTTATAAAAGTTCTATATGCATATTTTAGTAATTGATGATAAAAAAAGTGTAAGAGAGAGCATTAGTCAATTTTTGACTCCTCTTGGTTACACTGTTAGTACCGCTGTTAATGGTTTAGATGGTTTTGAAAAAGCGCAACAAACACCATTTCACCTTTACATTATTGATCACCTAATGCCATTGATGAATGGTGTTAACCTTAGTAAAAACCTCAAGCAGACACCATTTTGCGCCGAAACTCCTATTCTGTTTATGACAACACAAGCTAAAGAAAGTGTTGAAATTTTACCTGAATTTAACTTGTTTGATGACATGATTACCAAACCGTTAAACGAAGCTGAATTTATGTCGACAGTAAATCGTTTAGTCAACAGTGCTCCCTCAAAAATAGCACTATAAACACATCACACGACTTATATCCAAACCATTTCTAATTTCAACTGAATCATGCAATTTAAAGTGGTTTGGGTATATATATTCGTAAAATTGTTTTATTCTTTATCACTATTAATTTTTTTGAATTGAAATAAGAATAACAATGAATGAACAACAGTTAGCCCAATTAAAGTCTTCTATAAAAACAATCCCTGATTACCCAAGAAAAGGGATTTTATTTCGTGATGTGACTAGCTTGCTAGAAGATTCACAAGCCTTTGCTTTAACGATAGATTTGTTATCTAAAAAATATAAAAATCAAGGCTTTACTAAGGTTGTTGGTACAGAAGCTCGTGGGTTTTTATTTGGTGCGCCTTTAGCATTAGCCTTAGGGATTGGTTTCATTCCGGTTCGTAAGCCAGGTAAACTCCCTAGAGAAACATATGCTCAAGCCTATCAACTTGAATATGGTGACGATGTTTTAGAAATTCATCGAGATGCATTAGTAGAAGATGATAAAGTTTTAATCATAGATGATTTACTTGCTACAGGTGGCACAATAGAAGCGACAACTAAATTAATTCGCCGTCTTGGTGCGCAAGTAAAAGATGCTGGTTTTGTTATTTCTTTACCAGATTTAGGCGGTGAGAAACGACTCGAAGCGATGAACTTAGCACCTTTCTCACTTGTGCAATATGATGGTGAATAAATAATATGAGTTATCAAGTTTTAGCAAGGAAATGGCGTCCAAAATGCTTTGAAGAGCTTATGGGTCAAGAACATGTGGTGACTGTGCTTGTTAATGCTTTAACGCAGCAACGTTTGCATCATGCCTATTTGTTAACAGGCACGCGTGGGGTTGGTAAAACGACTATCGCCAGAATCTTTGCTAAAAGTCTCAATTGTGAAACAGGCATTACCGCTACGCCATGTGGGCGATGTGATACTTGTTTAGAAATAGATCAAGGTCGATTTGTTGATTTACTTGAGATAGATGCTGCCTCGAAAACCAAAGTAGATGATACTAGAGAAATTCTTGATAACGTACAATATGCGCCAACCCGTGGTCGTTATAAAGTTTACCTTATCGATGAAGTGCATATGCTTTCACGTCATAGCTTTAATGCCTTATTAAAAACCCTTGAAGAGCCACCAGAGCATGTTAAATTTATTTTAGCGACTACTGATCCCCAAAAGTTGCCCGTTACTGTTTTATCTCGTTGTTTACAGTTTCATTTAAAAGCACTGACGGTTAAACAAATTGAAGCCAAGCTTGCCGAAATTTTATTGAGCGAGAATGTAACTCATGCCGACGGTTCCTTAACATTGCTTGCTAAAGCGGCTCGCGGGAGTATGCGTGACTCTTTAAGTTTAACCGATCAGGCGATAGCACAGGGGAAGGGCAATATTACCCTGGCTAATATTCAGCAAATGTTAGGTGGGTTAGATCAAAACTGGATATATAAAATTGTTATTGCGCTATTAAAACAAGATGGCATTAGTTTAATGACGTTAACACAAGAAATAGCGAGTTGTGCGCCTAGTTATAGTCGTTTGTTTGCTGAGTTGATACAACTGTTCCATCAAATTGCCATATTACAAATTGTTGACCAGCATTTTGATTTGTCAGCAGAGCATGCCCAGCTATTGAAGAAATTCAGTCAAGCGATGTCAGCAGAGGATGTACAGCTTTATTATCAAATCTGTGTTAATGGTCGTAAAGATTTACCCTATGCATCAGACGAACAAGCCGCTTTTGATATGACATTGCTACGCTTATTTGCTTTTAAGCCAATGCAGAGAGAGCAGTTACAAGAGCAAGAGATTAACTCACTCAAACAGACCCCATTACCAGAAATAAATAACGAGTTCAAAGAAGCGTCATCATTGCAAGAGCAAGAATTAGCTCAACAAATGCAAGAGATCGAGCAGCAAGCTGAAGCGCTTAAAAAAGTTGAGACAACACCTGCTCAAAATCAAACCCATGACATTATTAATGAGCAGCCTCAAAATGCAGAGACGAACTCATTTTCACAAAAGCAAATACAAGAAACTGTAAGTGAAGCACCTCAAAGTGCAGAGACGAATTCATTTTCACAAAAGCAAATACAAGAAACTATAAGTGAAGCATCTCAAAATGCAGAGGCGAATTCATTTTCTCAAAAGCAAATACAAGAAACTGTAAATGAAGCACCTCAAAATGCAGAGGCGAATTCATTCGCACAAAAGCAAATACAAGAAACTATAAGTGAAGCACCTCAAAGTGTAGAAGAGAATTTACATGCGCCTCAAAAAGAAATCACTGAGGTTCAAGCAAAATCAGATGATGAATTATCATTCGATAGCCCTGTAAGCTCAGTGCTTGCAACAAGAAATATGCTACGTAGTCGTAAAAAACAATTGGAAAAACAAGAAAAAAAGCCCTGTGACGCCATAGCGCGTCCAGCCAGTTTAAATAAAAAAAATGATTCAGTAGAAACTGTAGATGAAAAAGTAGAGCTACCTAAACCTGAACAGCCTTATCAAGCAGAAAATATAGATCCCGCAACTATACGTAAAGCAAATCAAGTTGACCAATGGGCACATATGATTGACTCAATGGAGCTTATTGCACGTTTAAGGCAATTAGCAATTCATGCAACAATCGATGAAAATTCTACAGAAGACAATTTAATTTTACGCTTAGATCAAGCTACCAAACACTTATATAATGAAACTGCGCAACAACAGCTACAGCATAGCATCAGTCAATTTTTATCACGTGAAATTAAAGTCACTATAAATATAGTTGAACAAACAGTAGCTGATCCCTATAAAATTCAATCGCATATAAATGATAAACGCTATGATTATGCAAAAGAATTATTGATGAAGGATGAAATAGTGCAAGGTTTAGTGCAATCATTCCAAGCAAGCTTGGATGATGAAACCATTTCTGCAATTTAGTGATCTATCTCGCTAATTACATTTTTATAATGTTGCTTGTTCATCATCTTGATATACTACAGGCAACAAATTTATTTTGAACACTTCTTTTTAGAAAAGATAATTTATCGGAGAGACATAATGATGAAAGGTGGCATGGGCAATTTAATGAAGCAAGCCCAACAAATGCAAGCAAAAATGCAAAAGGCTCAAGAAGAGTTAGCCAATATGGAAGTTGTTGGTGAATCTGGCGCAGGCATGGTTAAAGTAACTATGACAGGTAGCCATAGCGTGCGTAAAGTTGAGCTTGATGCAAGCTTAATGGAAGATGATAAGGATATGATTGAAGATTTGCTCGCAGCAGCAGTAAATGACGCTGTGCGTCGTGTAGAAGAGCAAAATAAAGATAAAATGGGTGCTTTAACTGGCGGTATGCAATTACCTCCAGGGATGAAAATGCCGTTTTGATTTTATTGTTGTTGTAAATCAGTACTTTAATCGCTATTTAAGGCGATTGAATATATGAGGGGACAATTAGGGGACATGATTATGTTTACTTCAAAAGTTCTTTCTAACACAATAAAAAAGCTCAAGAAATTCTTGAGCTTTTTTATCTAGAGTAAATACGGACTTGTATGTATTTTTAGTACTATTATAAAATAATATTTAATCTTCAGGTTTTTCTTCATAGGTTGATGAGTCTGTCAGTTGGCCTAGTTTTTTAGCAATTTTATTAATATATTCGGGTTCTTCAGCATCAATCCATTTTCCATATATTTTTTGTATTAACCCCCAGTCTTTATGCCCCATCTGTTTAGCTAACCACGCATGATTGGCGTTAGCCATTAACATTCTACTAGCGTATGTGTGTCTAAGTTGATACGGAGGTCGGTATTGTAAATTTGCTTCTTTTAGCCATCTTTGCCAATGGGATCCAGTTGTTGTGAGTTCTGGTCTTTTATATGGCTTATTGTCACGACTTAAGAAAATTCGACGTCTCGTAACTGTTTTAGTAACAAAGTTTTTATAATGAATAGTTTCATTAAGTGTAGGTTGGTTAAAGGATCTTTCTTTTTGTTGTTCTAGCAGATCAAATACAATAGGAAGCATATTAACTTTTCTTATGCTTGAAATTGTTTTAGGGGGCTTTAACTTTCCCTCTCGGTCAATATTATATTTTATATTGATACACCCCTTTTCAAAATCTATGTCTTCCCACGCTAATGCTTTCATTTCACCGGGTCGTAATCCCGTCCAAGCTAAAAATTTAACCATTAGTTTTGATTGAGGAATATGTACGGCATCAACTAATTTGATGAGCTCTTCTTGGCTGAAGGGATCGGCCATCTCATCTTCAGATTCTAGACCACTGTTTTTTATTTTTTTCACTTTCAAAAAAGGATCGATCTCTATTTTTTCATCACTTAACGCTTCGTATAAAACTTGACGTAGTGTCATCGAATATTCTTTAACTGTCGACGCCTCTCGGGTAGTCAGAGAATTTGTTCTTAACTTATTAAGAACTCTATGATTTAGATCTCTAACATCGAGATTATCTAGGCCGTTCATGGTTATCCAGTTTAAGCATGTTTGGAGTTTATTACTTGTTGAATACGTCAATTCATGCTCTCTTTCTTGTTTATATAACTCAAAATAATCGGCTACTGTGATATATTCTTTTCGATTCATGACGTTTGTAGGAAAATGTTTTTTCCAGAATTTTTCTGGACTGACGTCGTACAACCCGCTGGCAATATCTCCTTTAACTTGGGCTAATTTCATTACAGATAATTTAATGTTGTTAATAGTGCCCGGCATTGCCAAAGATCTTTTTGTGACTTTTGTCTGTCCAGGCAACTTGAAATGTATTCTTAGTGAGCCATTATGGATATAAACGTTTTTTGCCAATTTTAGTTCTTTATCCAGCTTTTCTTTTTGGGATTGGTTCATATTATAAATACTCTCTTAAACTTTTGACATTAACGAATATTGAAGAATTTATGTCTTGCTGTTTCCAAACTATATCTTGAGGGTACTGAAAGCGTTTAATGCGTTGGCGTAATGCAGGTGTTGTTAGTCCACACCTTTTTGCCGCTGCCGATAACTTCATCCAACCTTCATCGTTTAGTTCATCGTCAATTTGTTTTTTAAACTGTGATTCGAGGGTTTTCAACCTATTACTTAACTCAATCATTTTATCGTAAGCTGTTTGGGCATTTACGAGAGCCTGAGAAAACTGAGCAACTTGTAATTGAGTGATATCAATTCTATTATTTTGTAATGGTTTCATCATTTTAACGTCACTTTATTGTTGATATGCTAATAATAACAGAGCCTCCAGCATGTGAATCTTCGATTCTGAACAATTTAGTCCAATATCCATTGCTTGGCGCATTTCGTTTCTACCTGTACACAACCAATGTTTTTAATTAACTTGATTATGGTTTTAGTCTACCTAGCTAAAAAAACGTGGTGCTGGTGTTAGCCTTCTTTTTTACCCCCATAACTCTGGGTATAGCCTTTTATTTGTCATGAAAGGCCCTACCTTTTGCTATTTTTTTCTTAGGCTGCTTTTTTTGTATACATCAAAATATCTTTCCAACAGTTAAATTCTTCATAATAACTCTGTGGTGTTGGACAAAATTGATTGCAGGGCGGCTTAATACCATGCGATTGAAACATTGCGCGATGTAAATCATAACCAAAAATCCATTTTTGATATGCCTCCCTAATACTGGTCACGCCACTGTTTTCCAGTAATTTAACTAAACCAGAATCGTGCACAGCCTGACAAAAATTGTTGAATGTAAAATAATTGGGTTTTGGCCAGCCGTAACGGGCGGTGTGAGTTTTTTGCATGCGGAGCTTTTTACTCATGCCTTTAGCTAGTCGCATTATTTCATTGTATTCGTGGGTAGGGCGTTGTTTAAGGAAAGTATGGACGCAGCTGTGTTTGTTTTTAAAATTTGCTAAACCTTGGTATTCATCAATAATGCGGAAGGCAACAGACTCCATAGACTCATCGAGTAAATGTTTTAAGTGTTGATTTCGCTTTACCATACTAACAGCAAAATTTGCTATGTCTGCCTGCGGGGCATAATTGTTTAGCCACTGAACTATGTCTTCATAAAAAGCATGGTATGGCATATCTGTACCGATAAAGTGTACGTTTTTATTGGTGAGTTGATGTAAATATGCGCCGCGTTTAATATCAAGGTTTTTGGCATATTCATTTCGACGAGTTGATTTACATGACTCCTCAACGTAAAGGTTTTGTGCAAGTTCAACATAAACCGAATTCTCACCAAAGAATATTTCAAAGTCGATAGTGTAGTTTTTTGTTTTCTTTTGAATGCCACTATCAACGTCATAGTCGAATTTAATTCCCGCATAGGTCAATATATTGGCAAAGATTAGCTCATATACGGATTTTACTATCAGAGAGTCATTTAACCCTATGTAAGCCTGAGTACTCGTGTAGCTTGGGTAAGTAAGCCTAACTTCATTCATTAAGTTTCGCTTGGTCACGTGTTTGCGCAGACTGTCATTGCGTTCACTCAAGTCTTTTACGTTGTGGTAATTACCAGCAAGACTCACTAATTCCTCGTTAGATAAATCCCGTAAGCGCTTTTGTCCATTTTTATCTAAACCCAGACAGTTACGTTTTTTGGCTAACAAACCTTGCTCAGTCATGAGTGACTCTATCTCAATGAAGAAGTTTTCAAGAGGGTAGCAATAACGAAAAAGGTTATTCGCACGTTGAATTGTGATGTTGCATGCATCAGCAACTGCATTTGCTCGGGTTAATCGTCCGGTAAAATTTGGGTGCGTATATTTACTTGCCCAAAATGGTAAAGGTTTAGTTTGAAAATAAGCTGATGTTTGTTGTATCACCTCTTCAGCAAATAAGGTGAAAGGTTGGGTGGTGGTCATAATGACTCCAATACGTTAATTGAATAGCCATTAAATAACACTTTTTATAACGCGCAACTGCGTGTGGGGAGGGTGAAAACGAGCGCTAAGGAGATAGCTTAAAGGTTTATTTATCCTGACCCAGTTCACACCATTATATAAAGCGGCGAAAGCCAATGATTCAGTCTTGTATGTAGGGAGACAAATTACCTTTAGCTGAACATCCAATTACTTGAGATAAATAACTAGTCACAGAAGAGGGCACTTATATAAACCCGTCATGCAGTGTTATTAATGGTAATATATTGACGGTGATGATTTGCACAAACAAAACAAACAGAGCGTGAAGTTAGGCTGAAATGAAGCTAGCATCACAAACCGTTTAAGAACTTTTGGATAGTGTCAGACTGCAACGCGCAATAAATAGCTACGCTTAAAATCAGGTATCCCGTATAAATCGACAAACTCGCGGCAGTAGCGCGTATTAAAAAGTGCTTTAAGGTAAGTGTTCATTTCACCTGTATTTCCTTACCTTTCAATAGAGCAATAAGAGCATAGGGTATTTACGCGTATTTAAAAGGTTTATACATGAATCAAGTCGAAGCGTTATTAGTTTTAATGAAGGCTGCGTACCAAATTTGCAAAGTATTCAAAATGGATAAAAAGGCGCACCCCTTACTATGTGCAAAAAGCATCAATGCAAAACTAAAGAGTCAATTTGGTGATGATGATAGTCAAATTAACCTAGTCTCTCATGTAAAACAGTCATTAAGAGAATTTGCTCGTTTTATTGTGCTTTGCATGACTTCTCTGGTGGTGATACCGCTTTCATGAATCATTGGTTGGAAGTGAAAAATAAAAGCTTTGGCGTACCGCCTGATTGCATTAAGGCGGACACATGAAAAACTTCACAACAGATATAAAACAAGAAATCATTAACTTAATTTGTGATAGCTGCGGGCTAAAAGCGAGTGTAGATAAGGAGGGGAACAAAGATAGAAATTTTTATAGTGTGCGAATTATTATTGATAGCTGATTATCACCTGATGGGTAGAATGTTTTAATGGGGGAAGTCCAATGAAAAATCAAAGTTCAAACTCAGAGTTATTGTCTATTGAAAACAGTCATCAGTCGAAGAAAATATTGCCAAGTTTCTTTGATATCGAACAAATATCAAGGTTAGCCAGAGTAGATGAAAAAACAGGTAAAGTAATGTGGGACTTACTATTTAAAGCTGTACATGAAAATAATAAAGCTCAAGTAGAAAAAGAGTTTCCTACACGAGAGCATCCTTTTTTGAGGTGCTTTCATTTGAGCTAATACAGTTTGTCGCCTATTAAATTAAGCGTTGCAGCTATCTTTTAATGTTTTACCTGCTTTAAAGCCAGGCGCATTGGAAGCAGCAATTTGAATTTCAGCACCCGTTTGAGGGTTACGACCTTTACGAGCAGCACGAGTTGACACTTTAAATGTGCCGAAACCAACTAGCGCAACATCACCACCATCAGTTAATTCAGTTGTAACCGCGCCTATTAAACTATCTAATGCACGACCTGCTGAAGCTTTAGTGATTTCTGCACCTTCAGCTATTTTATCTACTAATTGACCTTTGTTCATTATTGTTTTTCCTTATCAAGTTTTATTGTTGTTTTAATAGTAAACAAATATAACAACATAGAGCAATAACTATCGTCTAAATATCGAATCTAAGGCGCTGTGGGGGGCCATATATGCTCAATGCGAATTTTACAAACAAGTTAAATTAAACTTCTGAAGTTGCTTTGCTATTATAAGAAAAACCACCTTTGTATTTACTTTATTGCTTAGGTTGGCAATATTGATCACCACTATAATTATCTGAGTAGTTACAATTATCGCGATATTATTGCTTTAGGCAGCAATTTCATTAACGGCGTGAATGTTGAGTGTTTTTTATTTATCATCCACTTAGTTTGGTTATAGTGGATATACACTAGGGTTATCTGACAACCAACTATTGGCTCAGAGCGTTTTAATAGTCCCATAATCATAACAACTAATGCTAACAGATAGGTAGACGAAAACTAATCAAACGGAAAGAATACTAAAAGTGTAAATTGACGATTAACATGAAAATAAGGATGAATACGCAAGTAACATAAAAAACATCTAATATACTGTAACTTTAGTTATATTGTTGGGCTTTAAGACTCAAATTTTGGAAGAAAAATTACCGATGCTGTACAGCCATCACCCAAATTGTTTTTTATACTAAACTGCCATTGATATTTTTCACAAATATCTCGAACAATATTAAGCCCAATACCAAATCCTTCATAACCACGAGGTTGCGAATCAAGACCAACACCGTTATCAATCACATCTATTCTTTGTGGAGAAATGAATAAATCAACCTTGCCTTCAACACTGCAATTAATGGCATTTTTTAATAAGTTCTTAATTACCGCTGCAAATAATAATGGTTGAACGTTAAGGGTAAAGTCACATTGTAATTCTTGATGAAAACTAACCTGATTAGCCTGTATTGTGGGTTCGAAGTCGCTAATTATTTTTCGTATAGTTTCATCCGTAACATCAACACAAATGGTCTCTGTATCTTCATTTCTCGCAAGTAACAAGAAAGTGTGAGTTAACTGTTCCATTTCAAAGACAGCATTATCAATTCTGCTCGATTGCTTTTGCACTTTTTCATCTTTTAATCGACGCAAAACACTTACACCACCACGTATAACCGTCATAGGGGTACGTAACTCATGACTGACATAACGGGTAAAAGCTTGCTCTCTGAGAAAAGACTGATGTATCCTATGACGATAACTATTGATACTCGCTAGCAACTGTACCAATTCTAGGGACAATTCTCCATCAACTGATAGTGGTGTGTACACTTCCTTCTCATCACTTTCTAATTTGTCAGCTAAATTTGAAAAAGGCGTGGTTATACGTCTCACCATTTTTACTATAAAAAGTGCGACAATAAAGAATATAAGCAGACCAAACCCCAATATCATGATTTCAAAAATTGCAAATACTGTATCATCCCATTCAACCGCATCAATATCTTCGAGTGCATAAGCAATAGCTAAACCCCTTTTCGTCATGATTTTCTGAGCAAACAAGTTGTACTCACTATCATCTTCAAAGTGAATAGTAATACTTCCTTGCCAATTATCCGGTACCCTTCGTTTTATTGATGGCGGTAAAATGTCATATTGGTCATAAATTTTTAACATTGGATCAATCTGAATTGTGCCCTCTAAACCTTGGTTAAATAACTTAAAATGGTATGGCGCAATTATTGTTAACCGTCGTTCACTATTTTGATTTTCGGTATATATAATAGAGTGATGAAAAATAGCACCATAAAAAGCTAGTAATAATATAGCTCCAATCAAATAGATTCGAATAATTTTTCTACTTATTGGTTTGGCAATAGTCATTTTGATCCTCCCAATCGATAACCTAATTTCGGTATTGTCTCTATAATATTTTCTGCAAAAGGTTTATCAACTTTGCTGCGAAGCTGATAAACATGTTTACGTAATATATCTTGATCAGGTAAATCATCAGGCCACAACACACCTTCTATTTCTAGACGCGATACAACATTAGGTGATTTCTTAACTAAAAGGCTCAAAATTTTAAAACAAATTGGGGTTAGTTTTATTTCATTTTTCCCTCGCCACACTTGATGAGTGTTTACATCGAGAGTGATAGGTCCATACGTCATTTGAGTAATAAAACCTGTACCTGAATTACGACGAATAACACTGTGAATACGTGCTTCTAATAACTCTAAATTAAAAGGTTTGATAATATAATCATCAGCCCCCTTGCGAAGTCCTAATAACATGTCACTGTTTGTATCTCTTGCAGTGAGCATAATGATCGGGGTATTGTTTCCCTCTGCTCTAAGCTGCTGACAAAGACTTATACCATCAATTCCAGGTAACATGATATCGAGAATAATGCAGTCAAACTTTTGTGACTGCGCCAATGTTAATCCTAAGGTGCCAGTTGCAGCGTAATCTAGTTCAATATCAGAGTCTTCAAAGTAATCAAAAATAACTTCAGCAACACTCTGACAATCTTCTACCAGTAAAATTTTCAAAACATGACCCTTAATAATGATTAGTGACACTTCAACAGTAGTCGATTTTCTGTTTGTTTATTAACAACACATACCGATGTTAAAGTATTGTGTAATACTTCAAACTCACTATGCTTTATCGCAATATAAAACTCTTCATCTGACTTCAATAAATCATTTAGCCTGTCTTTACTTTCGAGCAATTGAGCTTGACCTTTTGAATAAAATTGTGCGCTAAAAGGTCGTTTTTTCCAATAATAAAGTTGTGCAAATTGCGAAAAATTACGATTGGCTCCAAGTAACTCAGCTTCACTTTTTTTATTCATCACACCCAAGCTTAATACCATGATGATTATTGTTAATAGCCCCAGTGAAACTAGCGCAAAATAGTTACTCGCTTTAGTCAATTGACAGTTTAAAGCAACCAATACTGCTAAAGCACTAAAGCCAGGTAATACATAAATAGGTAAAATATTGCCCGCTAAAGTAAATAGTAATAATGGCGATATCATCCAACAAATAAGGTATTTATTAATCCCCTGTGCTTGAAATTTATTTTGAGGTAGCTCAATCCCACGATATTTTTTAACGAGTAACCCTAATGCGATAAAAGACCAAGGACTGGCACAAATAAGCCAATACAGCCAAATTATTCCCCTAGGTTTAACATGCGCAGTGCCATATAAGTCGCCTTGCCAACCTGAAACAAGAAATCGTTGAACATGCTCTCCAAGTATAAAGTATTCTAAAAATCCAGGCGTACGTATTTCGGCCCAGATATACCAAGGTAGGGTCAGCAACAAAAAGACCAATATGCCTGTTAACCAAGGTAATCGTTTTATGGCGACTTTAAAACACCCTTGCCACAAGCTCCAACATACAAGAGATATTCCAATAAGTACAACCGCTACAGGGCCTTTAATGAGCATACCTAGTGCTAAGGCGATAAAAAACAAATGGCCATACACCATTTTATCTTCTTGACTATAGCATTGCCAATAACAGGCCATAGCTAAGGTATATGCCATTAACAAAGCGCTATCTGTCATGACCATACCAATAGCGAGGATAAAACCAAGGCTTGAAGTGAGTATTAAAAGAGAAAAAATAGCGGTATTTGTATTTGTTAGTGATTTTGTAAAACGAAAAACAAAGTAACTAGTTATTAAACCACAAACAAAGTGTGGTAAACGAGCACTGAACTCACTTATACCGAACCAAGAAAAACTTGCGGCACTTATCCATGTTTGAAAAGGGGGGTTGCCCCAAAAAGGTACGTTGTAATCAATTTGGGGAGTCACCCAATTATTCGTTTCAATCATTATCCGCGCCATTTCACCATATCGCGCTTCTGTTGTGTCATAAAGAGGAAACAATCCTAATGAGATTAATCGAACAGCAAGTAACGATAAAATCAACGTTGCAGTCCAATACATTATAGATCGAGATACATCATCATTATTTACATATGTGTTAACCATGTTTTTCTACCATCGAGCTTTCTATATCATCAACTTCTACATTAGAGCTTTCTTTATCCATAATTAAATATATTGGACGTGCCTTGGCCTCCGCATATATACGTCCTACATACTCCCCTAAAATACCAATGGCTAATAATTGCACTCTGATCTTGCCCCAAAAATATGGACAGTTAATTTAGCACTTTTGCCTTTATTTCGAAGTCTATTGGACTTTTGAAATTAAGATAACTGTGCAGTCTCTTTTTATTATAGAAGCATTCGATGTAATCGAATATATCTAATTGAGCTTCTTGCCTTGTTCGGTACTTATAACGACAGATCCTTTCTCGCTTCAATGAACCGAAAAAACTCTCTACAACCGCATTATCATAGCAATTACCTCTAGCACTCATACTGCATTGAATACCATTGTCTTTCAGCATTGCTTGGTAATCATCACTCATATATTGGGCACCTCGATCTGAATGAATGATGACACCATCATCTGGTTTTCTTGCTGTTACAGCCATCCCTAAAGCATTCATAACGATGTGCCTACCCATATTCTTATCCATAGACCAGCCAATAATTTTACGTGAATACAAGTCCATTACGACGGCCAAATAGACAAACCCTTGTCTGGTTTGGATGTACGTGATGTCTGATGACCAAACCTGATTAGCCGCTTTCGTAGCAAAGTTTTGGCGTAGTAAGTTAGGAGCAGGATCGGCGTATGGGTTTGACTGAGCCGTTCTTCGCCACACACGTTTGGGGCGACCTTTTAATCGCTCTATTCGCATCAATCTAGCCACTCTATTCTTGCTGCAACAATATCCTTCAGAATCAAGACTTGCCTTTATTCTTGGCGCTCCGTATACACCTCTACTTTGCTCAAATATTGTTGATATCCGCTCAGTTAGCTTAATATTTTCCTGCTTAGTTTTGCATAATGGCCTACTAAGCCAGGCATAATAACCACTGCGTGAAATATCTAAAACATTGCACATCATTATTACGGGATAACTGTCGCGGTGCCGCTTAATACAACGAAACTTTAATCGGACTCCTTGGCGAAGAACACCACCGCATCTTTTAAAAAATCCCGTTCTTTTTTTACTTTCTCAAGTTCTTTTTTTAACTTGAGAAGCTCGTCATTTCGAGTTTGCTTATTGCTTGTAAAAGCCGAATCACCTTTTAAGCGAAATTCATCTCGCCAACGACTTAATTGCCTAAAACTGATCCCTAGGTCTTCGCAAACACTGTTAGCAGTAACACCGTCTTCAGAAGCTTTGAGTAATGCCATTCGTTTAAACTCAGCAGGGTAACGCTGATAATTTTTACCTTTTGTCATAAACACCTCCTGTTGTATCTCTACAACAATTATAGTGTGTCCACGAAAACGGGGTAAGACAAAGCTACTGCCCTTTGAGCAGTCCTTTGTATGAATTTTTAGTTTTACTTGAGAAATTCGATATTTCAAAAATTATATTAACGACTTTTCTGTGCGCAAAGCGGAAGTTATCTTCAAAATATTTGCGATATATTTTCTAATGAATTGATCGTGTCATATTACTGAGAAGTCTCAGTAACAAACCTAAATCAATATTTTTTAAGCCCTAACTGATTGATATTGTTTGAAATAGCCTGCAATTCTATGTTGAATATTACAGAGGAGTCTCAGTAATATCTAAGGCATAACAAAATTTAAATATTTTTAGTTTATAAGACACTGAAAGTATGGGATATTAATACGAATTAAATTTAGGTTATGGGATGGACATTACTGAGAAGTATCCATAATAAGCTGTTATACGAGGAAGAAGGTGTTGGTAAATATCGAAGTTAATTTGGTCAGCTCATTTACAGTAAATGGCAAAGGCGGAAATCCTGCAGGTGTTGTCTTGAATGCTAATCAACTTTCGGATGCTCAAAAATTAAAAATTGCACAAGCAGTAGGATATTCAGAAACGGCTTTTGTTTCCAGCGATGACGAAGCTGATTATGAAGTCTCCTTCTTTACGACTACAGGAGAAGTTGACTTTTGTGGTCACGCTACGTTGGCTACTTTTTCCACAATGTACCAAAAGGGTATTCTTAAAGCCGGTTCTTATGTTCAACGCACAAAAGCTGGAATGCTGTCAGTGATCATTGAGTCAAATGGTAAGGTTGTTATGGAGCAGCAATTACCTCAAAAAACAGATTGCTTTTCATATCAAGAAATTTCAAATGTTATTGGCTTAGAAAGTAACATACTAGAAAGCACGAAGTTACCTATTGAAGTTATTTCAACAGGACTACCTGATGTGATTATTGCTGTTCCTAACGGGTATTTAGATGTAATAGAGCCCGATGATGAACTTATCGCAGACTTCTGCAAAAAACATAACGTTGTTGGTTTTCATGTTTTTGAGCTTTGTGAATCGGAAAGTGAGTTTACTGCAAGCTGTCGTAATTTTGCTCCATTGTTTGGTATATCAGAAGAGTCAGCTACAGGAAGCTCTAGTGGTGCTTTAGCATGCTATCTTACAGAACACCTAGCTTTAGGTGTTGATTATGTTTTTGAACAAGGTAGAGCTATGAATTGTACTTCCATAATTACAGCATCTGTTGAATCTGATAATTCAACGGTAATCAATGTAAAAGTTGGAGGTTTTGCAAGTAGTATTGGTACGGTGGCAATCCCTGTATAACAAGCTGTTAAACAAGCTGTTAAACAAGCTGTTAAACAAGCTGTTAAACAAGCTGTTAAACAAGAACACAATACAGATGGTTCTTGCTCTTCGTCGCTTATTTTAACCAACTATATTTAGCCTGTTAACAGGCTAAATATGTTTTAGAGGAAACGTTGTGTCACCTGAGTTTATGTCTTCTTTAATAATAAATGGTGTAATAATTATCATATCAATTGGATTGATAATTAAGGGAAAACTCTTGAGAGATAATAAAAGCTCAAGTGGTATTTCAGCTTCTAGTAATGAAACCTCTACTGGAACAGCCCTGATTATATGTGGTGCGTTAATTTTCGTAGCACATGTTGTAAATATCATTGAGTCTTTTAGCTAATGAAACATATAAGCCACTCAAGTAGGACAAATAACAGTTGGCTATTTGCTCATAAGTGGTAATAGCGTTCTTTTACCATTACCAAAATTAAATTCTAAAAAGTGAATGACTCTGCTGCTCTAACTTTAAATTTATCCGACCTTCTATCATGTTTTTGTTGAATAAATCCGCGTATTCCCATTAATTCTTGAACAGTAAATAAACCGTCACCTTATTCTCATAGCGTTTTAGCATATATTCTTCTTAAATCATGTGGTGATAATTTTTTAATGTTGGCTTGAATATGAGCCTTTTCAACCATTTCTGTAATAACTCCCCCATCTAAGTAATAGAAATAGTTATGGATGATAAAAATTCAGCCGTTTTTATCATCATTATCTTCAACAATAATTACCGTTTTTTGAATTAACTTAACCCTTCCTGAATCTACTAATGCTTTCCTTAACACATATTCAATTTGGGCATTCACACTGCGCAGTTCATCATCAGACCAACGTTGCATTGCTGCTAGAACATCGGGATTTATTCTTAATGGAAAGCTTTTCTTAGCTGCCATATTGACTCCTCAAAGCAATTAGCCGCTATGGCTAATAAAGACTACCTGTATTCACAACCGGTTGCGTGCTTTTATCACTACATAACACCACAAGTAAATTGCTTACCATTGTTGCTTTACGTTCCTCGTCTAGCTCAATAATTCCTTTACTGGACAATTGGCTTAATGCCATATCAACCATACCCACAGCACCATCAACAATGAGTCTTCTCGCTGCGATAATAGCTGATGCTTGCTGTCTTTGTAACATGGCATTAGCAATTTCAGGTGCGTAGGCTAGATGGCTTATGCGAGCTTCGTGTACCTTCACACCCGCTTTCTCTAGTCTGTCTTGTATTTCATGCTTTAACGCTTCTGAAACTTCTCGAGGATGACTGCGTAACGCAATTTCATCTCCATCATGTTGGTCATAAGGGTAACTAGTTGCCATATTACGTAGAGCTGATTCGCTTTGAATATTAACAAAACTAATATAGTCATCAACTTCAAATGTAGCTTCTGCTGTATCATTCACCGACCAAACCACCACAGTAGCAATTTCTATCGGGTTACCATGGTTATCATTAACCTTCATCTGACTGGATTCAAAGTTACGAACTCTCAAAGAAATTGTTCTATGAGCGAAGAAAGGAATAGACCATCGCAGTCCATTAGACTTTACCGTGCCAACATAACTGCCAAAAAAGGTCATCACCTTACCTTGGTTAGGTTGCACCATAAAAAATCCGGGCAGTATGAAAATAGCAGAAGCTATGGCAATGAAAAATAAAACACTAGCATGCTGAGCAATAATTTGGCTAATAATAAACACTGCTAGTAACAATAGTGTTGTAAACATACCAAAACCATTAATAGAAAAACCATTTTTCTCTTTCATAAAAATTCCTTAAATCCGAACGTGATATCAAAATGATATCATTTAAATATACTTAAAAAATTTTCGTTGTCAAATAATAGAACAAAAAAAACCCAAAACTTATAAAAGTTATGGGTTTTTATATTACTTGGTTAACGTAAAGAGCAATCTAGATCTTTGTCGAAACTTGCTACTGTAGCTCTTCCGTTGTTTATTAGATATGTTCTACTGCCATAATTTCATATTCAACCGCGCCACCAGGCGTCGATATTTCAATTTCACTATCCACAGTTTTACCAATTAAACCACGAGCAATAGGTGAGTTTATCGAAATTCTATTTTGCTTAATATCCGCTTCATCATCACCAACAATTTGATACTTAACTTCCACTTCAGTATCAATATTAAGCAAAGTAACAGTAACACCAAATATCACTTTACCTGTGTTAGTAATTTTTGAAACATCGATAATTTGCACATTACCAAGTTTACCTTCAATTTCTTGAATACGACCTTCACAAAAGCTCTGCTGCTCACGAGCAGCATGGTATTCTGCATTTTCTTTTAAATCGCCGTGTTCACGTGCTGTTGCAATATCAGCAACTATTGTAGGGCGTTTAACCGTTTTTAAATGATTTAGTTCTTCACGTAATGCATCGGCACCGTGAACTGTCATTGGGTATTGACTCATAATTTTATCTTATTTTGTTAATTTATTTACAACGCTTATGTAATTCTTGAATTGAGGTGACCGTATTGCGGTCATCAGCAGAGTGCGCCTGACAAGCAGCAAATGCAGCGTTTAATGTTGTAGTATAGGCAACTTTATAACGTAAAGCGCCACCACGCAATACTTTAGAATCTTCAATGGCCTTACGCCCTTCAGTAGTATTAATAATATAGCTATATTCACTATTTTTAATTCTATCAAGTATATGTGGACGACCTTCGTGTACTTTATTAACTAAACGTACTGGCACATTAGCCTCACCTAGGATTATAGCGGTTCCATGGGTTGCATCAAGGTCGTAACCCAAAGCAACCATTTGCTTAGCTAGCTCTACTACACGTACTTTATCAGAGTTTCGAACTGAAATTAATGCTCGGCCTGACTTAGGAACGGACTCACCAGCACCTAAATTAGCTTTTGCATAAGCCTCTTCAAAAGTATCACCTACACCCATGACTTCACCCGTTGAGCGCATTTCTGGGCCAACTAAAGGATCGCTACCATGAAACTTGTTAAAAGGAATAACCACTTCTTTCACAGAAAAATATGGCGGTATCATTTCTTCCGTAATACCTTGCTCAGTTAAAGATTTACCAGCCATAACACGTGCGCCAATTTTGGCTAGCGGTACAGAAGTAGCTTTTGATACAAACGGAACAGTACGAGCAGCACGAGGGTTAACTTCAATCAAATAAACTTCGTCATCTTTAACTGCCATTTGTGTGTTCATTAAACCAATAACACCTAGCTCGAACGCTAAGTCTGTTACTTGCTTGCGCATCACATCTTGAATTTCATGGCTTAAGCTATATGCGGGTAATGAACAAGCACTATCACCTGAGTGAACACCGGCTTGCTCAATGTGCTGCATAATACCGCCAACAACCACTTTTTCGCCATCACAGATAACATCGATATCTACTTCAATTGCATCATCTAGGAAATGATCAAGTAATACTGGCGAATCATTTGATACGCTTACTGCTTCTGTCATATAACGACGCAAATCATCTAGGTCATAAACTATTTCCATAGCGCGACCGCCTAATACATAAGATGGACGTACAACCAACGGGAAGCCAATCGTCTCTGCTTTTGCCATTGCTTCATCTATTGATGTCACGGTAGCATTTTCAGGTTGCAGTAAACCTAAACGATCAACAGCTTGTTGGAAACGCTCTCTATCTTCTGCACGGTCAATAGCATCAGGGGAAGTACCAATGATTGGCACACCAGCAGCTTCTAAAGCGCGCGCTAGTTTAAGTGGTGTTTGACCACCATATTGCACAATAACGCCTTTTGGTTTTTCAATTCGAACGATTTCAAGCACATCTTCAAAAGTAATTGATTCAAAGTATAATCTGTCTGATGTGTCATAATCTGTTGAAACGGTTTCAGGATTACAGTTAACCATAATGGTTTCATAACCATCTTCACGCAATGCTAATGCGGCATGAACACAACAGTAATCAAATTCAATACCTTGACCGATACGGTTAGGGCCACCACCTAAGATCATTATTGAATCTTTATCCGTTGGCGCTGCTTCACATTCTTCATCGTAAGTTGAATACATGTAAGCAGTATCTGAACTAAATTCTGCAGCACAGGTATCAACACGTTTGTAAACAGGGTAAATATCAGCGTTGTGGCGTTTCTTGCGAATTTCAGCTTCAGATACACCAATAACATCAGCAAGACGAGCATCGGCAAAGCCTTTACGTTTAAGTTTGCGTAAATATTCAGGCGTTAATATTTTTAAACCACCGTCACGCACTTTCGCTTCTTCTAAAATAATGTCTTCAATTTGTACTAAGAACCAACGATCAATCATTGTTAGTCTAAAGATATCATCAACCGTTAGCCCTAAGCGGAAAGCATCAGCAACGTACCAAATTCTATCAGAACCCGCTTCTTGCAATTCATGCATGATTTTAGTTTTAGCACCAGGCTGAGTGACATCAACCATAGAGTCAAAACCATTTACGCCAACTTCTAAACCGCGTAAAGCTTTTTGCATTGACTCTTGTTGGTTACGACCAATAGCCATAACTTCACCCACAGATTTCATTTGTGTGGTTAACCTGTCTTCACAGCCAGCAAATTTTTCAAAGTTAAAACGTGGAATCTTAGTCACAACGTAATCAATAGTTGGCTCAAATGATGCTGGTGTTTTGCCACCTGTGATATCATTTGTTAATTCATCAAGGGTATAACCTACCGCTAATTTGGCCGCAATTTTTGCAATTGGAAAGCCTGTTGCTTTCGAAGCAAGAGCTGATGAGCGAGAAACACGTGGGTTCATTTCGATAATAACCATACGGCCAGTATCAGGGCAAATACCAAACTGTACGTTTGAACCACCCGTTTCAACGCCTATTTCACGTAATACCGCTAAAGAAGCATTACGCATGATTTGATATTCTTTGTCTGTTAGCGTCTGTGCTGGAGCGACAGTAATCGAGTCACCCGTATGAATACCCATTGGATCAAAGTTTTCAATCGAACAAATAATGATACAGTTATCATTTTTGTCGCGAACCACTTCCATTTCGTACTCTTTCCAACCAATTAATGATTCATCTATCAATAATTCAGACGTTGGTGAAAGGTCTAAACCACGTGTACAGATTTCAGTAAATTCTTCGATGTTATAGGCAATACCACCACCCGTGCCGCCCATAGTAAATGACGGACGAATAATACACGGAAAGCCAAGGTTCTTGCTTGCAGCAAAAGCCTCTTCGATAGTATGAACAATTTCAGCGCGTGGTGTATCTAAACCAATCGACTTCATTGCTTTATCAAATCGACTTCTATCTTCTGCTTTGTCTATTGCATCAGCAGTAGCGCCGATCATTTCAACATTAAACTCTTTTAAAACACCTTTTGCTTCAAGCTCAAGCGCACAGTTTAGCGCTGTTTGACCACCCATAGTAGGCAATACCGCACAAGGACGTTCTTTTTCAATGATTTTTCGCACAACTTCCCAATGAATCGGTTCAATGTAAGTTGCATCAGCCATCTCGGGGTCTGTCATGATGGTTGCAGGATTTGAGTTAACTAAAATTACACGGTAACCCTCTTCACGCAATGCTTTACATGCTTGTGCACCAGAGTAGTCAAACTCACAAGCTTGACCAATTACAATTGGGCCTGCACCTAAGATCAAGATACTTTTTAAATCTGCTCTTTTTGCCATGTCACTATTCTCTCTTATCTTTTCTTGTCAAGGGCGTAGGATTATGCTTGCTTTGCTTTATATTCGTTTATCAAGTCGATAAAATGATCGAATAATGGTGCCGCATCAGCAGGGCCAGGACTTGCTTCAGGATGACCTTGGAAACTAAACGCTGGTTTATCTGTTAGATGAATACCTTGAATTGAATCATCAAATAATGATTTATGCGTTACTTTAATATTTTCAGGCATATTGCTTTCATCTATAGCAAAACCATGGTTCTGCGCGGTGATCATAACAATATCACGGTCAAAGTCTTTTACTGGATGGTTTCCACCATGATGACCAAACTTCATTTTTAACGTTTTAGCGCCAGCTGCCAAACCAAGTAATTGGTGACCTAAACAAATACCAAAAACAGGAATATCCGTTTCTAAAAATGATTTTATTGCTGAAATAGCATAATCACATGGTTCAGGATCACCAGGGCCATTTGATAAGAATATTCCATCAGGATTCATTGCTAAAACATCACTTGCAGATGTTTCTGCTGGTACAACGGTAAGTTTACAGCCGCGATCTACTAACATACGTAAAATATTACGTTTAGCACCAAAATCGTACGCAACCACATGAAACTGTATGTTATCAGGTGTGGAATGCCCACTTTCTAGCTCCCAGCTACCTTCTGTCCACTGGTATGATTCTGTAGTTGAAACAACCTTTGCTAAGTCCATTCCTTTTAAACCTGGAAAAGCTTTGGCTTGAGCTAATGCAGTAGCTTCGTCAATATTATCGCCTGTTATAATACAACCGTTTTGGGCGCCTTTCTCACGTAAAATACGTGTCAATTTACGGGTATCAATGTCGCTAATACCTAAAATATTATTGGCCTTTAGGTAGTCGGTCAGGTTTTGTTCATTTCGAAAATTACTCGCTAATAAGGGTAAATCTCTAATAACTAGACCTTTAGCGACGATACTAGCTGATTCTTCATCTTCACTGTTGGTACCCGTATTGCCAATGTGAGGATAAGTTAGCGTAATAATTTGCTCTGCATATGAAGGATCGGTAAGGATTTCCTGATAACCTGTCATTGAAGTATTAAATACTACTTCACCAACAGCCGTTCCCTGTGCACCAATTGCGGTGCCTTTAAATACAGTACCGTCTTCCAGTACCAAAATAGCAGATATAGCCAATGTAACCTCCAAAGAGAAGAAAAAACGCAAGGTTCTTGTTTTAAAAGTCAGTTTAAAACAAACACAAAATTTGCACATAAAAAATGTCAAAAACCAACCTTTAGTAAAATTTTTGACAAAATCCACTTATTTTACGCTGACAGGATTCTTTCGTCTAGTAAAATTTTAAAAAACTCGTTGTTTTATGCAATTTAATACCTTTTAACCACCAAGTAGTCAAAAACATCAGTTATCTACTATTTTAAGTCAAGTACGTCTTGCATATCATAAAAACCATTATCAGCTTCACTCAACCAAAATGCAGCTCTCATAGCACCTAATGCGAAAGTCATGCGAGAGCTCGCCTTGTGGGTGATTTCTATACGCTCACCTAAATCAGCAAAAAATGCAGTATGCTCTCCAACAATATCTCCCGCCCTAACCGTTGCAAAACCTATCGTTTCTCTATCTCGCTCGCCTGTAATACCTTCTCGGCCATAAACAGCACATTTATTAAGATCACGCCCTAGCGTATCAGCAATAACCTGCCCCATTTTAACGGCGGTACCTGATGGAGCATCTTTTTTAAATCGGTGGTGCGCTTCAAAAATTTCTATATCAGTATAGTCGCCAATTGCCTTTGCTGTTACTTCAAGTAACTTAAACATTAAATTAACACCGACCGAGGTATTAGGGGCCAACACTACAGGCATTAATTCACCTGCTTTCTCAATAAAACGAACTTGTTCATCACTAAAACCTGTAGTGCCAATAACTAAAGCTTTTTTATGTAGCTGACACCAGTTAATGTTATCGAGCGTAGTCTCTATTGAAGTAAAATCAATGAAAACATCTGCATCAGTTAACTGACTCAATTCAGTTGAGGTGGTTAAACCTATTGCGCCTATACCTGCTAGTTCACCAAGGTCAAAACCAGCAAATGACGAGCTAGCACGAACACTACCACCAATGAGTTCAATACTTTCATGTTCATGGGCTGCTTGAATAAGGTTACGCCCCATACGACCGCTACAGCCTAATATGGCTACTTTTACTTTCATTATGACTCTCTGTTTTTTAAATTACTTACCAACAAAATACTGACTAATCAATTAATACAAAAGGATAGTCTAATGTTAATGAATTTGATAAATCATGGGAAACTACATTGATAATTTTCAATTCAGTTTCAACTAAAACCAAATGATATATGGCACAAAAATCAGCAAATATTTCACCTTGCTCGTCAATAAACTCCCAATCAATACTAGCAAATAACAAACTTTCTGTGACTAAAGAGTAACTTGCTTTTCTAGCAATAATATCACTGGTCTTTGCTAGCTGTAACTGTGTGAAAATATTATTGAATTCTTGTTGACATTCTTTGGTGTTTTTAAGTAAAACAACTTTATCAGGTGTATGTAAAGTGCAAGGTGTGTGGTAGCACATAGCAACGTTAGCAAGATCATAACCTTTAAATGCGGCTAAATAACCTTTAAATAAGCTGACAATTTTTTTAGTCTGCACTGTTAACATCACCTATTTATTTTCAATTAAAAAAAAGCCCTCAATTGAGGGCTTTTAAAATAGCTAACTTAGCTAACGATGCTTAGTAGTTCCACATCAAATACTAAAGTAGCATAAGGAGGAATAGCACCTTGTGAGCCTTGCTCACCATAAGCTAAATTGTAAGGGATAGTTAATTTCCATTTACTACCTTCAGTCATTAACTGTAAAGCTTCTGTCCAACCAGCAATTACACCGCCTACTGGGAATTCTGCAGGTTGACCACGGTCAACTGAACTATCAAACACATCACCATTTGCAAATGTACCATGATAATGAACACGAACAGTACTATCTGCTGTTGGCTTTTCACCTTCACCTGTTGCAATAACTTCGTATTGTAAACCAGATTCTGTTACTGTCACTTCATCACGCTTAGCATTTTCAGCTAGAAAAGCTTCACCTTCAGCAGACTTTTCCTTTGCAATGATTTGTTCTTGCTCTTGTAGCTTTTTAGATACTACAGAGAAAGCTTCATTTAAATCTTCATCTGATACTTGGCTTTCTGCATTAGCTAGTGCATCTGCAATACCGGCTTGTACAGCGGTAATATCAAAATCTTTAAAAGGATTGTTACGTAGTTGATCACCTAATTGACGACCTACTCCATAACTTACACGTTGTTCAATTGTTTCGTATTTGTTCTCAGACATATCTTTCACTTACTTTATATAAAGAGGGAATTAAAAAATTGGCGAGAGTTTATCATAAACATCAACTAGTATGTAGTAGCCTAGTATGGCAATTTGTTATTTTTTATAAGTGGATTGCTATTTATTATAAGTAATAAAATACAAAACACTTCTTCACACAGCAATGATTTAACGAATATAATAAATAAAAATTAAAACATTAATAATAAGAATTAATATCTATGAGCACACCTACTGTTGTAGAGCAACCGAAATCTAATAGAAAAAGCCTAATTTCATTACTTCCCTTTGCCGTATTTCTTGGGATTTTTTTAGGCACTGGCATTGTTCTTACTCTACAAGGAAGCGATTTTGCTTTTTATCAACTCCCTGCCAGCATAGCTATTATTCCTGCTATCTTTGTCGCACTTTATTTGGGTAAAGTATTAGACAAAGCATCTATTGATAAACAAATAGGACAATTTATAAATGGTGCTGGTCATGCCAATATCATGACCATGTGTATTATTTATTTACTTGCAGGCGCTTTTGCGACTGTTGCCAAAGCAACGGGTAGTGTTGATGCGAGTGTGCAATTAGGTTTAGCCTTTTTCCCTTCTTATTTACTATTACCTGGATTATTTCTCGTCGCTGCATTTTTATCAACAGCGATGGGAACGTCAATGGGCACAATTGCCGCAATTGCTCCCATTGCTTTAGGTTTTATAGAGTCCGCAGGTTTAGATTCGGCTTTGGTTGCTGGTTGTTTGATTTCAGGTGCTATTTTTGGTGATAACTTATCCATTATTTCTGACACCACCATTGCCTCAACGCGCAGCCAAGGCGCGCATATGAAAGACAAGTTCAGAGTTAACTTTAAATTTGCCGTGCCTGCAGCCATAATTTGTTTAGTCATTTTTGCAGCTTTAGGTCAAAGCATTAATTATGAAATGACCAGTGACCCTGCAGTTGTAGGCCTTATTCCTTATATTGTAATTTTAGTACTAGCACTATCGGGCGTAAACGTATTTGTGGTGTTAGCCCTAGGTATAGTGCTAGCAGCAGTTATTGGTATGTTAACTAATGACTATCAACTATCCGCTTGGATCAGTGATATCAACTCAGGCTTTGCTAGCATGCAAGATATATTTATTTTGTCATTATTTATTGGCGGTTTAAGTGAGTTAATTCGCCATCAAGGTGGGTTATCTGCGTTAACAAAAACCATTGAGTCATTTGCAAGAAAACTTAGTCCTAATAATAAAAAGCGTGCTGCTGGCCTTGGTATTGCAGGGTTAACCTTTGGTTGTAATTTTTTCACTGCCAATAATACTGTATCAATTATTATTACAGGTGAAACAGCAAAAGATCTAGCTACTGATGGCGAGTTAACACCTGCACAATCTGCTAGCTTACTGGATATATTCGCGTGTATTAATCAAGGTTTAATCCCCTATGGTGCGCAGGCTTTATTACTAGGGGCAACGTTGGGTATTTCTCCATTAGCCGTGATTTCTCATGCGTTTTACCCAATGATTTTATTCTTTACTGCAGGAATTGCTTTTTGGAAAATGACTAAAGTTTAATTTTATACTTGGTATTAATGAATTAGAGTGCTGATATCTTTTTTCACGCCATAAATATCGTTAGGATTAAATCCTAACGTCACATGGAAATCTTTATTTTTCAGTAAAAAACGTTGACGAATTAATTGAGCATCATCGCTTTGTGCAACAACAAAAAATGTTTGCTTATTGCCTTGTTCTACTTTTCCTAAACCTAATAACGTTACATTAAGCTGACTAGAGAAACTGCTATTAAAACTGGGGGTTAGTAGTTTTTCAACTAACGCTTGGTCTGCTACTTGGTATTCTTGTGGGCTAAGTAGAGTCATATGGAATAATTGATGATCGCGCGCAGCTTGAAACGCACGGTATATTTGAAACTCATCATCTAATAATTGCTCTAATTTTGTTAAATAAGGCGATAACTCTGCACGGCTAACTATGGCAGCTAAGTATACTTGTCCTGAATTATCTTCCAATTTTGTTACTTTTAAGCGTATGGATTTGCGGGGTTGCTGACTTTGTAGAACATTTAGTTCCTTATATTGTGGATCATTAAGCGACTGTAGCGTCCTTACCTGCTTTTCGGTAAGTTCAACTTCTCCATCATCAATACTTTTAGCAACAGCATTCGTCTGAATAAATATCAAGAATAAAGTTAATACTAAATTTCGAATAATCATTAAGAACTTCTCCAATACGTTAATTATGTTTTGCCAATAAAGCCACTAAATCATCTTCAGTTAATACTGCTACGCCTAAATCTTGCGCCTTAGTTAATTTAGAGCCAGATTTTTCACCTGCAACTAGAAAATTTGTTTTTGCTGAAACACTGCCTGAAACTTTAGCACCTAATAGCTGTAAAGATGCTTTTGCTTCACTTCGCCCCATTTGACTCAACGTGCCAGTTAACACAAAAATTTGCTCTGCCAATGGGAGTTCGTCAGCCGTTTTAACTACAATATCAGGCCAAGTCATCTTATCGTCTAATGCTAAAACTACAGCCAAATTGTGATCTTCTTTAAAAAAGTTAACGATATTTTTTGCAACTATTTCGCCAACATCATCAACCGCTTGTAAAGCTTCAAAATTTGCCTTTTGTATTGCCGTTAACGTACAAAAATAATTTGCTAAATTAGCCGCAGTTGCCTCGCCTACTTCTCTGATACCGAGGCCATAAATAAATTTAGCCAAGCTTGTTTGTTTTGCTTTATCTAGTGCTGTAATTAAATTTTTTGCTGATTTTGCCCCCATGCGATCCATGGTGCTGATATCAATTTCGGTTAAGTTAAACAAATCAGCAGGTGTTGTGATAAGGTTTTCATCAACTAATTGTTCAACTAGTTTATCACCTAAACCATCAACATCATGCGCTTTGCGTGAAGCAAAATGCTTAATAGCTTCTTTTCGTTGTGCTTGGCAAAATAGTCCTGCAGTACAACGAAGTACCGCCTCACCTGCTGCTCTGGCTACTTTTGAGTCACACACTGGACATGTTTGTGGAAAAATAACATCTTTAACATCATCGCTGCGTTTATCGAGCACAACAGAAACAATTTGAGGAATCACATCGCCTGCACGACGAATAATAACTGTATCACCTACTTTCAAACCTAAGCGCTCAATTTCATCTTGGTTATGTAAAGTGGCATTAGAAACGGTAACTCCACCAACAAATATCGGTTTTAAGCGTGCTACAGGTGTGATAGCGCCCGTGCGACCTACTTGAAACTCAACTTCTTCAACGATAGTTAATTCTTCTTGTGCAGGGAACTTATAAGCAATTGCCCAGCGAGGTGCTCGCGCAACAAAGCCTAGTTTTTCTTGTAAAGAAATATCATCTACTTTGAGTACGGTGCCATCTATTTCATAACTTAACTGATCTCGTTTATTAAGAATATCTTGATAAAATTCCTGTACCTGCTGCTGATTTTCTAACAAACGAACTTCAGGGCACATAGGTAAACCTAATGATTTAACCTGACATAAACGTTGGTAGTGAGAACTAGCGAGCCAATCTTCCTTTTCTACATTAATTAGCTCATCACCATCAACCAGTATACTATTCTGCACGTCACCTAACCCATAGGCATAAAAATCTAAATTACGCTTAGCAGTAATTTTCGAGTCTAATTGACGCAAACTACCTGCAGCAGCATTACGAGGATTGGCAAATGATTTTTCTCCTCTCTTTATTGCTGTTTCATTTAATTTATCGAAACTCGCTTTAGGCATAAAGACTTCACCACGAACCTCAACAATTTCAGGATAATCGATGCCGTTTTCACCAATAAGCTTTAAAGGAATAGATTTAATCGTACGAATGTTTTCTGTAATATTTTCACCCGTACTACCATCACCCCGCGTTGCCGCTTGCACTAAAACACCTTGCTCATAACGTAAGCTTACCGCTAATCCATCAAGTTTTGGCTCTGCGCAAATGACAATATTTTTATCACTAACAAGTCTGTCTTGGATACGTTTAATAAAAGCTTGCCACTCATCAATAGAAAAAACATTATCAAGAGATAACATTGGTACCTGATGGGTAACTTGGGTAAATGCTTTAAGCGGCTGCCCACCTACTTTTTGACTAGGTGAATCAAGCGTTTTCAACTCAGGGTGTTCTTGTTCTATTGTTAATAACTCACGCATTAATCTATCGTATTCGACATCAGGTACACTTGGCTGATCAAGCACATAATATTGATGATTGTATTGATTAATTTGTTGGTGAAGTAAGGCCACTTGCGTTTGCAAGGGCGTTACTATTGATGAGGTATTTTGCATGGGTGTTTTATTCAACATAAAAAGTTAACTCAAGGGAAAATCAACTGGGTAATAAGAAAAGTATTCGCTATTCAACGCGGGCAAGGCGATGTTGTCTGTCAAACTCTCGTATTTTACTAACATAATGCTGCTCTGTTTGTTTGGTCATCACATTACGTTTATCATCGAGTAATTGAGCATTAAATTCAGTAGCTAGTTGTTTAGCTGCCAATAACATTTGCTCAAAAGCAGCAAAAGGATCTCCTGAATTAGGTAAGGTCATAAATAAACTTACTCCTTGTGTAACAAATGTTTCCATTGTGTCTAATTCAAAAGATCCAGGGTTTATCATATTGGCTAAGCTAAAAGTTACCGCACCATTGCCCGCATTGTCTTGATGGCGATGAAAAATATTCATCTCACCATATTTCATACCTAAAGTTAATAAACTTGGTAAAAGTACTGCACCAGACATTTGATGATTTGCTGGCATAACAACACTTAATATAATGACTTGAGCATCAAGTTTAGCAGTTTCAGTTTCTTTAGCACTGGCAGTCTCTTTCGGTTTAGTATCAATTTCATCAACATTAATGCTTGGCATCGCTTCATCGGTAATCGATACACCATCACCAAAATTAATTTCCATTTGATTTCGTTTTATTTCCTTTTTAGAAGGTTCTTTAGATAGCGTTTTTCTGCCAACTGTTTTCTTAGGTTTTGCCGACGATGGTTTTGCCTTAGATACGGGTTGTTGATACATAGGTTGTTCTAAAGTTATTTCTTCCTTTACCTCAACCGCTATTTCACTCTTGTTCGAACTTGATTTATTAAGTTCTACATCATGTTCAGACACTTGCTCTTTAGAAGAAAGCTCATTATATGATTCATCATTTTGGCCATTTTCTAAATGACGAATTTCTTCAAGACTAATATCTTGTTCAAAGTCTTTTTCACTTTTGACTTCAGGTTCATTATCTTGTTTTAATACTTTTATTTGTCCCACGCCATCTTGATCAAAACCACTACCATCAAAATCTCTAGGAAGTGGTTTAATTTTTTCTTTACTTGCTTTGAGTTTATAAGGATTTTTTTGTTTTCTAATGGTCCACAGACCATGGATAAAGATAGCAGCAATAATAACGCCGCTAAGAATAATTAATGCGTTTCTGAAATTATCTTCCATTGTTATGCCTGTCTTGATTCTTTTCTAAGGAAATTCGAGAATATTTTTATTATATAAAAAATGCAGCGTAAACTCTAACAGAAACAGTGGCATTTTGTAACAAGTTAGTACTGTATTTGCGTATCAACAGACTTTATAATCAATCTATTAATATCAAAGTGTTACTATTCATGCATGTCTAACTCTACTGAAAATAATTTTTATTCTTCAAATATTCCTATAGCTCAAAGTGGCGCTGGTTATTTATTTAAAGGCTTTGAACTGATTCGTTTAAAAGGTATCCGTCGATTTGTTCTTATACCGCTATTGATTAATTTAATTCTTTTTAGCGGTGCATTCTATTTCATGTTTATAGAACTTGAACATTACATGACATTAATTATGGAATGGCTTCCAAGCTGGTTAGACTGGCTTAGTGCTATTTTATGGCCATTAGCAGTAATAACTATATTAGTTATTTTCTCTTTTTTATTTAGCACTGCAGCAAACTGGCTAGCCGCACCTTTCAATGGCTTATTATCTGAAAAAATAGAGAGCATATTGGTAGGAGAAGTTGCACCAAGCGGTAGTATGTTGTCGGTTATAAAAGATACCCCAAGAACATTAGGAAGAGAATGGACAAAGCTAGTTTATTATATTCCTCGTGCAATCGGTTTTTTCATTTTAATGTGGATTTTACCTGTTGTGGGACAAATTATTTGGTTTTTATTTGTTGCTTGGATGATGGCAGTACAATATAAAGATTACCCTTTTGACAATCATAAAATTCCTTTTCCAGTAATGAAGCAAGCATTAAAGCAACATCAAGGCTTAAGTTATAGTTTTGGAGTCAGTGTCGCAATTTTTGCCATGATACCTATTGTTAACCTTATTATTATGCCTGTTGCAATTTGCGGAGCTACTGCTCTTTGGGTTGATCATTATCGGGATAATTTTTTATCAAGCGCAATCTCGCACTCTTTATAAAAATAATATATATTTAATCTAGTTAGGTTAAACAACAGGAATTGATTAAATGACAACAACACTTACACGTAAATACTCATTATTAGCTGGTGCTGTTTTACTAAGTTTTACCGCGCTAACGTATGCAAGTGATGAGGTTACTCCTATTCCTATGATAGAAATCCCTGTGGTAGAGAATGCACACGTTTTTGCGAGTTTTACTGATGATATCCCCGCAGTTTTAAATTATTTTACCTCATCAACTGAAAAACAAATCATTGATTTTTATGAGCAGAAATTCGGTGAGTCAATATCTCAAGAAAGAAAACGAAATCGCTTAACGTTAACTTACCAAAGAGAAAAACACACTATCAGAGTTGTTATTTCTCAACAAAACAACAAACGTCAAGTCGATATTATTGTTGAGCACTCCTAAAGGTAAGCTAATGAAAAAAAATTCGTTAATACTTACTATAGTGCTGATGATTTTATATAGTTCAGTATCAACAGCTTACTCTACAAAAACCGAATAAGCTAAATTAGACACAGCCTGTGAAAACGCACGCCAAAAAGCATTAGCGCCAAGAAAGGAAGAAATCTATCAAGAATGCCTTACTAAGTTTAAAAAAGACAAATCAGTGTGCCAACGTCAGGCTGATGCCTACAATGGAAATAGAATAAATGGCGCTCCAATGTTTTATGAACTGCCTGCTTGTGTAAAGGCTTTTGAATTTAGAAAAAAATAATTTCATTCCAAAAAAAATATTTCTTATTGTGTTTTTCGCTTCGTACATTAAATTACAATCCATAACCATTCTTTAAACTCTGTTACCGAATCTCTCTATAACGAAGTAAATATTAATCATAAAATACACTTCAGCTTCGTGACTTTAAAGAGTTTCATATGATTTTAATAAGTATTTTCAAACTGACCGATATAAAGTCAGCTAAAAGAGTTGCTCGCACTTTTGGTTGCAAACTTTATAGAGCAACTCCAAACGTTTTACAATTTGAAAGTTCAATCACAAACATTACTTCAGCTCGAGCCTTAATAAACTTTTTTCGTAAAAAAGGCTATCAAGTTTCTAGGCAGAGATTATTTATCACCTAAAACAGACATAACCCACTGCGCATTTTCGCTAATAAATTTGATATCCGCAGCACTTGTGTTTTTCATTGCCTCTTTCATATTTTTCATGTTTTTTTCCATATCAACCAATTGTTTTTCCATTTCGTCAATCATTGAACTAGGCACATTACTCGCTTTCATTTGTTGAATGTTTTGTTTTAGCATTTGAACCGTTGAGTCAACATTCATTCCTTCAGGCATGCTTTGCATTTGATAACCCATCATACCGCCCATCACTCGCATGGCAACATCATAATATTCTTCAATAGTCGTAAAGTCAGACTTTGCTAAAATGGATTTTATTTTCGGATAAGCTTTAGAGTTTTTAAGCTGAGTAATTATTTTTTCTGGTTGAGATAAGTCAATATCATCAAGTGATGCAAGTACCTCAGGGTAATCCACTTCGAGTACTTCCCATTGCTCTGACATTTGCCCAAAGGATATTATCAATTCCTTACTCAATGCTTGCTTAGCTTGACTAAAAGCTGAAAAAGCTGATAAAGCAACCAACATTACCGCTATAAATATATTTGTTTTGTTCATGTTAAGATCCTTTTACGTAGAGTATTCTAATAAAGTTTAATATATTTTACGTCTGACGCAAGATAAAGTAAAAAGCTACTTTGCGCTATGATAAACTAGTTATTATCATTTGGATGAGTGTATTTATTCACCCAACCATTAAAAACATTAAGTTCAGATTCAAGGTACCCCATGAAAAAAACATTTCTATTAACCCATGAAAAAATTAAAACCCCAAGACTTATTGATTCAATTAAACATGAAGTGAAAAAGTACCTTAAGAGAGAACGAAAC
>Ga0209081_1000240_pt1 | contig 33103 bp, 27 predicted proteins | sample GOMGulsemesocosm_4_FD_184636 | JGI IMG/M metagenome (GOLD analysis project Ga0209081, IMG submission 184636) | Methane-oxidizing microbial communities from mesocosms in the Gulf of Mexico - GOM15B Gulf of Mexico (SPAdes) (version 2) | ecosystem: Environmental > Aquatic > Marine > Cold seeps... | reverse complement strand
TATTGTCTTTAAACCAGTCCATAGCTCTTTCGTAACTTGGTTTACTTTTTTTCCAGAAAAGCATGTGAAATGTCCTCATTGTTTCGTTGAAACATTATTGTAGTTGATAAAAACTAATCAGTTTAGGGTTTTACTTAATTTAGGATGCCGGTTCTTTAAGCAATAAAATCTGATCAACTTTGACCTTAGTTAAATCTTGAGTTTGACCACTAGGCCATTGAACTGAAATTTTGTCGATGAGAGTGTGTTTGGCAAGTCCAAAATGTAGACGCTGGTGATTTTGGCTGCGGTGATGAACACCACCATCTTGAATACGAGTTTGAGTAATGCCGCCTGTAGTTATGCGCACAATAGCACCAATACCATCTCTATTTGATGCTGCTCCCTCCAAATCAATTTCTAACCAATGATTATCATTGCCAATATTGTGGTAAAGATGGTAGGAGCCCTTTTCAGATGGAAGTCCAAGGCTACGCCCCATACTTCCTCCTGTTGAAGTCAATAAGTCTAAAAATCCATCATTATCATAATCAGCGGTAGTGACAGAATCACCAACACCAATTTTGTTTCCTGCCGCCCCACCAGCGCTAGAAACAACAGAGAAATAGCCATTACCTTTGTTAAGTAATAGTAAGTTTTCCTGTTTCCCTAAGTCACCTGATGCGAGTATAAAAAGGTCTAAATTCATATCATTATTAAAATCAGCAGCCACAACATTAGTCGCAGAAATAAGCCGATCATTCACTCCGCGTTTGTCGCTTTCTTCAACCAGAGCTCCCTCTCGATTCATAAATAAACGTGCAGGGGTAGTAGGAGTAATAGCCGCAATCCTTTCTTCCGTCCCATTTAATACAGCTAAGTCTGAAATGGGTTCCGTCGTTGAAATATTAAAGCTTAATTGCTGATATTTATGTCTACCTTTTGTGGCATGAATAGGAGATCCTGAGGCGTAAACTTGCCATTTATTTGGTGCTGTAAAATTGATATAAACACCTGCATTTTTTCCAGGGTTATAAGAGGCAGTGCTTGTAATACCAGCTGTATCTTTAGATAACGAAAAAGTCATGGTTTTAGGTTGAATGTCATTCTGGCCAATATGAATTTGTTCGGGACGTACTAAGTTACCTGGTGACATTGATTTAACATGGAAAGTCACCTGTCCTGAAGACTGAAATTCAAATCCAGTTTTATTCGCTAGGTTTGATGCTTTGAACCGTATATCAGCAATGATAATATTACTACTAGGGTGCCCAAAAGCAACTTGATTAAGTGAACTTTTACGAGCTAGAAAAAGGTCCATTGCCCCATCATTATCAAAATCACCTGCTGCAATATCTTCAAATGCACTGATAGGTAATAAATCAATACTTTTAGCAGGGAAGGTTGAGGTATCAAATATTTGGGCAGTTCGATTTTCTCCGACAACTCTGCAAACTAGTTCAGTGTGCGCATCATTATTAAGTTCAGTAATGATACAAAAAGGGGCTGATTTCCCTTTAAATTGAATTGCATCTTGGTTGCTAGTAAACGAACCAGTGCCTTTTTGGAGGAAAATAAACGGTGGTACGCGATTATCAAAACGTGCTTCTGCGCCTTGGAAAAGATCCAAAAGACCATTATGGTCAATATCCACTGCTAGAGGCATACGTGTACGGCCATAGTTATTAGAGACACCTAAGGAGTAGGCTAAATTCTCAAATTTATTACCACGGTTCATAAACAATTTCTTGGGCTCAGTTCCCACTCCACTACCTGCTCCTGTTAATTGAACTAAATCTAAGTGGCCATCATTATCAAAATCTGCCCATAGAGCACCATGCTTATCGCTCCCTAAATCTTCAGTTTTGAAAAATTGATTACTCACATCTGAAAACTGACCATAACCTTGGTTATGAAATAATTGAGCATTGTTTAGATGGTTAGAGACATAAAGATCCACTAAACCATCTTTATCATAATCGCCCCAAGCAGCCGCATGAGTCATGCCAGTGTATTTGTCTAGCCCTGAAGATAAGCTGACATCTTCAAAAATTTTAGGTGAATTATCAGATTCTAAGCAACCTGAAAGTGTTGTAATAGCGAATATATAAATTGCGGGAAGTATTTTTTTATAGGCAGATATATAAAATATACGCATAGCATTCAAATTTAAAGTCATTTTTATTTCCACGATTATTTGTTCTATATCCAGCGATTTAAAATAGCAGACAGTTTATTTTTAAATGATTTTTGAAAGTTTAATGGTTCGCCGCAAATATCTAAAAACTGAGTCGCTGCATATTGAGTAGAGAACTGTTTATCTGCAGCGTGTTCTTGTGCTTTTTTAACAAGGAATCGATAGTTTTTTTCATCAAGCGTAATTTGCTTAATGGCAGTTAACCAAGCATCTATATTAAGGTAATTATCTACACAAACTCCTCCGGAACCAACAGACTCAGGCAATCCACCCCGAGTACTTGCAATTACAGGAATGCCGCAAGATTGAGCCTCAATCACAACACGCCCGAATGCTTCTTCCCATACGGACGGTACAATAAGTAACTTGGTTTGCCGGTAAATGCTTTGAATATCTGGGACGCGACGAGAAAATTTAACATTAGTTAAATTTGATAGTTTATCTTGCAGTGCAGCAAGATTTGAATCGCTTAAACTCCACGATTCTACCAGAATAAAACTTTCCTCCGGTAATTGTCGAGCAATTTCAAGAAATGTGTCAATACCCTTTACCTTGCTTGGGTTGATCATAGTAATACAACCTTGAGAATCACCTGATACACCAAAGGTATTTTCTAAAGAGGGATAAATGACTTGAGCGGTTTTGCCTGTTATTTTTTTGACTCGACTCGCCATAAAATGACTATTACAAATAATACAGATACCTAAAGAGGCAAGTTTTTTGATCACTACGGGGGAATCTTCCGCATCTCTAAGGTACAAGATGACTTTAATACCTTTTTCATGTGCAATCTGAGTAACTTCTTCAATACCATCCAGTTGAGTCCAAATGAAATCTGGAGAAAATTCGTCGATCACTTTTGCTAAAGAAGGTGGAAAGTTATCATATACTTGAACAGTATAATTAGATGGGAATAAAATTGTACTCTGATCAGGTGATACTGACGATATACCCAGCGAGATAAAGTCTTCCGTTTTAGGGCAGCTCCATGGTGGGTTATTGGTAAAGTCTTTTGACCCAATAGCTAAGCATTGAACAGAAAAATCCTTTGATAAAATCGACATCAAATTATGGGCTGACCGAGCTGCTCCACCTAAGAAAAAAGGGTAGGGTGGTCTTTCGCTGGCATAAAGAATGCGCATAATAATTCCTTAAAATATAAAAAAACGTATTTAGAGTAATCGTTCAGATCCTCCCTAGAAAATATCAACATACCTTGTCATTCCTGCATGCTTTTAGCAGGAATCTATATTAATAAACAGGTCCCCGATTAAACACTTCGGGAATAGCGATATTTGTAGGAGGGGTCTGTGGAACAGTTACTATTTAGATGTGAGCCTTACCTAGTTGCTCTAACCGTCGGTGGCTGCGAATGCGTATTAAGTTAATTAAAACCCAAGTAAATGCGAGAAGGCAATGAACACGAGTTACAGGGTATTGATTAAAAGGATATTGGTCTCGCCTTTTACCTAAGAGTTCATCAATGAATTGGCTTGTCACTAACTTAAGTGAACGACGAAACGATCGCCAAGGATCTTTTAGAATACCAAGGTATAAACCTTTAAGTCTCAGAAAAAGAATACGACTGCTAACTCCCTGTGATTCTTTGGTGCGTAAATGTCGTAGTGTGACTTGCCCCATTAGTACTAGGCGGAAATTATGGAATCGCAAACGTTTACAAAGGTCGGTCTCCTCGCCATAGGCAAAATACAATGGATCAAATCCCCCAACATGCTCAATAGCTTGGGATGATAGAAAAAGAGCAGCACCTAGTAGTTCGCGAACATCAGCAATTTTTGGTAGTTCATCTTTATTATAAACAGTGGACTTTAAACCAAGCGGTAAAAGAATTGTATTTCGAAATTTTGGGTCGATGGAGTAACCGTCATCATCGAGTTGCACAGGGTTGATTGCACCAATAGATTTATCGGCTTCTGCCGCATTAACGCAGAGAGATATAGTGTCAGGCTCAATGCGTACATCAGGATTTAAAATAAAAATATATTTTGCATTTTCTTTTAAGGCGAGTTTAATTCCGATGTTATTGCCACCAGCATAGCCCGTATTTGTAGGTAGTTGAAGAAATTCGTTTGTAGGTAATTGAGAAGCAAGCTGATTTCCACTTCCATCAGGAGATGCATTGTCAATGACCAGTAATTTGTAATTTTTATATTCTGAATTACGGGCAGCAGCAACACATTTTAGGGTATCTTCAAGTGAACAAAAATTGAGGATAAGAATAAATACTGGAGGTTGGGAGCTCATAAAGTATAGGTATGTATAATGAAAAAATGGTGGGTATCAATACAGCCGAAGGAAACTTAGAATAATCATAATTTTACATAGTCTAACATTAAGTCAATTTTAGACTCCCAGCTTTCATTTTTAGCTGCATCAATACGATATTGACTCTTTTCAATAGAATCATTTTTAAGCGTATCATCAATACTTGTGACAAAAGACTGGTAAGAACTTGCAAGAGAAATAAGCTCTGAGAATTTATCAGTCCCGGCCACACAAGTACTTACAATTGGGCGCCCCGATGCTAAATATTGATAGAGCTTTAAAGGGCTCATAGACTTGCTATATTCAGTATCTTTATGGGGGATTAAGCAAATATCAAAGCTTTGTAACAACTCTGGAACTTCAGATTGAGCTACTGAGCCAAGGTAATGAACATTCTCTTTATCGAGGATATTGCAGGTAAAAAGTAAACCTCCCTCATCAGGGCCAGCAATAATTAAATCGCAATCCTGACAGTTATGAGCGATAAAATTCATTAACTCAACATCTGTGCGTTGACTGATAAAACCAACATAGCCCAATCTAGGGCGTGAGTTTTTGGCTTTAAAAGGTAAATTAGTCGGTAAAGCTAAGAAATCAGGACTAACACCATTTTCAATTAGTAGGCAATTTTCATTTTCGTGCTTAAAAATATCATAATTGAGTTGTGATGAGGTGATCACTAAATCAGCCATTTCCGCAAAATATGAATAATCGCTAGTGATTTCTTGAGCCTTATCATCTGATATATTACGTTTTGAATTGTTATCAACAATTTGAGTGACTAAATAATTATGGGGAATCCCCGTCATTACATTATATAAACAAGGGTGCCTAGGAAAAGCCCAAAATATTGTGTTGTCTTTTTTATAGCCTTTCAACCATAAAAATAATCTGATTGATTGTATAGGGGGGAGTCTATGGTTGATAGTCTGCCATAACTTATAAAGCCTTCCTGATTTATTTATAGAGGCCCAATAAGGGGTAATAATCGTTAGTTTTTTTGAAATATTTTTCTTTTCAAAAAAAAATTGATTATTAGTCGATTTAATATGTGGAAGTATGCAAGTTACACTGTTAATAGATTCATGGTTAGCCAGCGTTTTTGCAATTTTCTCGTAAGCTCGGCCATATAAGCCCCAGTCATTCATAAACCAGAACATAACAATGTTAGTTTTTTTCATGACGAATAGCTTAAATTTTCAGAATGGTTATGGAGAGGACCAGAGAGTAATTTCGCTTCATAGTGGTCAAAAACTTTTTTTAATTGCCTGTCATTTTCGATTAAATTAATTTTATATAGACTTATAGCATCAGTCATACGAAATTCTAACTCAGGATTTATGAATATAAAGTTATTTATATTTTCTTGTACAACTCGGATTTTTGTATTATTTAATACAGCCATTGCCCAGAACCAGATATCGTCAGCAGTAGGGCAAAGTGCCATAAACAATTCTTCATTTAATGTGTCTTTATAAAGGGAATTCGGCGGGTATAATATACCTCCAGCGCCTGTAAAGAAATTTAAGTATGACACATTGTCAGTTGTTATACATTTTTGCCATTCATTGTAACTGGCTAACTCTTTGTTTTTATTGAATGTAACTTTATGAGCACGGTGACAATGTATATATTTAGGTTCATTTAAATAGGAGTTGTATAATAATTCTAGCCAATTTTCAGGGTAATATATATCATCATCAGCTGTTACAATAATATCATTGGGAAATTCTTTAAGTGAGAATATGAGCTTTTTGTAGGATTTTATATCTTTACACCACTTAATTGTTAGACCATATTTTTGTAAGTCTAATAGCCTTTTGGGTAAATCCTTTTCTTTATTCGGAAATTGCTCTTCTGCTAGCCAAAGAACCAACATATCGGGCTGAATAGTTTGGTTCAATAATGAATATAAGTTAAAGAAAATGTCAGGTATTCTTTCTGGAAATGATGTCAGAGAAACAATTAATTTTTGGTTTTTTTCTGGGTCTAAAGGGCGGAGTGGTTTTAATTTTTTTGAGTCTGTAATGATTTTTTTCTTATCAATAAAAATAACACCTTTTCTTTTTAGTTCTCTTTTATTTTTATTGAATAGTAATTCAATTTTTTCTTTTAATAAAAGTATATCTTCAGGAAGATTTTTTATAAACCTTAGAGGGGAAGTAGTTGCCCGGCCTATTTTAAATGATAAACTACTCTTTATATCGCTTAGTTGTTGATTTTTGGTTTTAATCTGTTCATTATTTTTATTGATTATTTCTTTTTCTGGTAGCAATAAAAAATTTTCTATATACTTAAATAAATCTTCTTTGTATGCTTCAGGTTCAGATGTGTTGGTGGTAAGCTCATCTGCCGCATACAGAGCCTTTTTATACAGTTCATGTTTTATTAAAACTCTAATATACGAGTTAGTGAATTTAAGGTATTTAGATTTAAGATATTTATTATTACTATAAGCTTTATATATTTCTTTATAAACTAATGCACCTGTTTCTGCTCTTTCCAGTTCATTTGTTGATGAATATATGCCCCCTTCATGTATTCTATAAACTGCCATAAATTCACTTAAACAATAAGCTTTACCTACAGATAGTAAATCACTTATTAAGAAAGTATCTCTAAAATACTTATTTTCAAAGTGGTTGTTTTTTAATAGGGCCTCTTTATTATAAACAATAGTTTGTGTACCAATATGCCAGCCTTTGTCAAAAATTTCGAAATTAAAATCTATACCACTTTTTCCATGAAAGTATTTCTGATTATTATCAGGTGTGAGCTCACCTGATTTATTATCTAAAGTTTTAAATCGAGTATAACAAAAAACATAGTCAGAATTTTTTTCCAAAAAATCAACCTGTTTTTGTAATTTATCCGAAGATGTCCAGTAATCATCACCTTCACAAAAAGCAATATATTTTCCTTGGCAATGGGGCAAAACTAGAGGTTGTATTTTTTTTCCTAACGAATACTGATTTTCTTTCTGAAAAATAGTTTTTATTAATTTAGGGTATTTATTCGCATAATCTTGGATTATTTTTTTCGTACTATCAGTTGAGCAGTCATCATGTATGATAATTTCAAAGGGAAAGTTAGTTTCTTGAGATAAAAAACCTAAAATGGACTCTTCAATATATTTTTCATGATTGAAAGTAATACATATGATACTTACAATTGGGGGTGTTGTTTTCCAATCTATAGTTATTTCTTTTTCAGATTTTATATTTTTCATTATTACACGTTGGGGTTTTAATAATTTAGATAGAAACTCTCATAAAAATTGAGTCAGCATATGTATGATTTTCTTTTAATGCTTCTTCTTTGAATCCAAATTTCTCATAAAACCTAATTGCTCGAGCATTATCATTACTAACTTCAAGTAGCATTTCTTCCATATTATTTTTTTTTGCTATCTCAAATGCTTTAGACATTAATTTTCTTGCTACATCAGTGCCTCTATATAAAGATAAAACTAAGAATGAAGTAACAAAACTTCTTTTAGTCTTATAATTATTTGCATAAATAGCAAGAACCCCAACTATATTAGAATCTAATTGACAAATAATAATATGTCCATTATCTAAAATTTTTCTTACATAAGAATCTATTGAACCAATAGAGCTAAGTGAAGGCGAGAATTCAGAATCATTGAGAATAAAAAAATCTATTATCTTTTCATTTTCATTTTCCAATAATTCACGGATAATCACAACGTACTCCTTTAAACAAGATCATATTCATCAAGATATTTTTTTACCTTATCTTTTGAGTTGAACATTAACACGTCTATAATCGAAAGCGATGGAATAAATTCATTAGTTAACTGTGGGTAAATTATTTCACGTGATTTAATAAAAAATAATTCAATACCATGATCAGAAAATATTGATTTATCATATAAATCCAATCCTCCAATTGGATTTATATATATATCTGATTTCATTTCCTTACATATACTTAAAACTTTCTTATCCGACTTTAGGTCATGATCAATATTAATACCCGATGAAACAATAATATTAGTGTCTATACCAACATAGTCATTAATAAGTTCAATTGAGTGATATATATATTTAAATAAGTTTTTTTCATCATAGTGTAGGCACTCCTTTATTAATGGAAAAATTTCATCAAAAAATGGAGCCTTTCTATAAGCAGCTTGAATTTGTGCTTCTAGTTTCTTTATTGCTTGACCAGCAGATTCTGATAAATATCGCTCATGCACATCAAGGTAATCTGAATCTTTTTTCAACGGAAGAGAAAAAAGCATATCCTTTCCGTTCATTAGGATTCTATTTCTGTTAAACCAGCCTTTTTTTGTGTACTGAATATTATCATATATAACAAAAATATCTACTGCGTTAATCAATTGCCAATATCCAATATAAGGAAATAAGTAGGGCTGCATAATTGCAACTTTATTGCCAGAATTCATTTACATTAACTCATTTAACAATTTAAAATTCATTTTTGCTTCCTCTTTAACTTTAGGAATCCTTTTTTCAAGTTGCTCTTTGTAATCAACTTTATTTCCCCAGCATTTTTTTATTATTTCTTTTAAGCTATTACTACTTGATGGGTCTGCTATATAATCTTGCGCCCCAGCTACTGTAGCAAAACCTAATAATTTATGAGCTTTAGGTTCATGTCCATAGTCGATTATTACAGTTGGAATATTCTGTGAAAGTCCGGCTACCGCCGCATGAACTCGCCCACTTACAAGCATATCAAACGACCCAATAATTGCTTTAGTTTGCCAAGCATCATATATACCATTAAGTGAAAATATATCTTTGGAAATCCCTCTGTCACTGATAACTCTTTCTAATTGTTTTATTATGGGGTAATCTCGACCATGATTTAATTTAAAATCAGTTACAGGTACTTCAAATCCATTTGAGTGAGACATTAAGCATACTTTAACACCTAAAATTTCAGTTAGAAATTCAATTGCTTCTGCAAATATTACATATTCAGAATCTTTTCGTGGCCATTTATCAAATGGACTGTCTTCAAAATTCCATCCACAAAGAATAAAACCAACAATGGGTTTGTCTCTATTAATTCGTGACAAACCTTCATCATTAAGCAAACTTTTTATTGCATTCCCCTTAGCAGGTTCAAATAAAAATGCAGGACAAGCAAGGCTTTGTGTTTTGGTGACATCAAAGCCATCTTTTTCTAGCAAGTCCTTGCTAATTGGTTCGCGATTAGTGACAAGATCAAACTGCTGATATACTTTTTTTGCTAAATCTTTTGTCTTTTTATCTGTAAACGGGCCAGGTGACCCAGCTAACATAACTACTTTTTTCCCTAGATTCATTGCTATTTGATCTTTTAGAAGACCAACCATAAACCTGTCAGCGCCAAGGAAATTAGCGTTATCCCCCCAAATATCGCCACTAAAATCAATTACCAAGTCCGCCCATTCTACAGCTTGTATATAAGGCGTACTTTTATCTAGTTGGCCTGTTAATTTATATTTTTCAGAAATAGCTAATTCTTGTTGTGTTTTAGTTAGCTCGTCATTATTCCAACCATAATATAACTCCATTGGAATAACAGTGATATTTTCACTATCACAAAAGCGTTTCGACATTTGAAATGTAGTGCGAATTTCTGACTCTGGAAATGCTAAATGCAACTCACGAATAAAGGGCTCTATTATATAATAATTTCCAATATTGCCAAATTCCATTCGTCCCCAATGTAATGTACATTGTCCGATTATTAAAATCTTCATTTTAGTTTTTCTGTGCTTTAAATTAGGTATCATTTTTATTTATACTGGTAATAGCGTTTTATGTACCGACAAATCATATCTATTTCTGACTGACTTAAATTATAATAAAGCGGCAAGCATAAAATATGCGAAGCAATTTTTTCTGATACTTTACAGGTGTTTTTGGGTACATAATTCAGTGTCGATAAGGATGGATAGAAATAGCGACGAGCATAAATATTACGCTGCTGCAAAGCATCTAATACCCCTAAACACTCAGCTTCACTATGAAAAACCAGCGGATAATAGGCATAATTATATTCGCATAAGGGGTTTATTGTCGGGCGTTGACAATTAAGACTACTTAGCCATTCATCATACAGCAGGCTATCCTGTTTTCTTTTAGCTACAATTTTCTCAATATAGTTTAAGTTACATAATCCCATCGCGGCATGAAACTCGGAATTTTTAGCATTAATGCCTACGCCCTTAAATTCATAGGGACCGTTATGGCCAAAGTTACGTAAAGAGGCAAGCTTCTCTAACAGCTCGGGCGATTTCGTCACCACCGCACCGCCTTCGGTGGTATGAAATAGCTTGGTCGCATGAAAGCTAATACAACTAATATCACCATAATTGAGTACAGACTGACCTTTGTAGTTAGTACCAAAACAATGTGCGGCATCGTAAATTACTTTCAGGTTATGTTTTTTAGCAATAACATCAATGGCATCAATATCACAGGGGTTACCAAAAACATGGGTGGCTAATATGGCGCTGGTATTCGGTGTTATTGCTTGCTCGATTAGTTTTGGGTCAATGTTGAGTGATTTTTTATCTATATCAACAAACACAGGCGTACAACCTTCCCAAACAATACTGGAGGTTGTTGCTACATAAGAGAACGGCGTGGTGATGATCTCACCTTTTAGCTCAAGTGCTTTAATCGCTATTTGTAATGCCGTGGTGCCATTGCTTACATAGAGCAGATGATTTAGCTTAAGTTTTTGTTTGAGTTTTAGCTCTAATTCATTAACTAGGGGACCATTATTGGTTAGCCAATTACGCTGCCAGATATCATCTAGGTATTTTTGATATTCTTCTTTGGGGGGAAGAAAGGGTTTAGTGACATTGATCATGCTCTTTCCTCAATCTGCTCTAACTGACCCTTTAACTGAAAGGCAGACCAAACATGATGTTCAGCTGTGACTTGAAAATGGGCAATGCCTTGTTGTCTGAAAAGTATCTCTCCTCCGCGCTGGCTAGTTAAACCTATAGTAATTGAATAAAGCCCTTTAGAGAATTGTATTTCCGGTATAGTTAATTTTAAAATTATTTTACCGCTTCTATTCACTAGTTTTGATTCTGATTCATTTCGTATGAACTCGGCCACATTACGCATTTCTTTATCAAAAAAAGCGATATAAAGCTCTGGTGTCGTATATTTCTCAATAACACTAAGTTCTAGCTCTAAGACAAGATTGCTCAGGCGGCTTACCTGAATATAGTTGCTAGTGTCTGGAATTTGTCCATTAATTAAAAAGTTATCAACCTTTGCTTTACTACTATCTGATAGATTTCCATTGACAACTTTAAACTGAGAGTAATATTGATCAATCCCTTCTGAAACATTAGTTCCCTGATACTTTGCCTGCCCCTTATCCATCAGCACTATTTGCGAACAAATTCTGGCTACTTGCGGCATGCTATGTGAAACAAAGATTACCGCTGAATTTTGCAGCATAGAGTCTATACGATTAAAGCACTTCAGTACAAAACCGAGATCCCCTACAGCGAGCACTTCATCAATAATCAGTACATCGGGTTCCATTTGCGCAGCAACGGCAAAACCTAAACGAACTTTCATGCCTGAGCTGTAATTTTGTACTGGCGAGTCAATAAATTCAGCTATTTCTGAAAACTCAATAATCTCATCAAGTTTAGCATCAATTTCTTTTTTCGAAAAGCCGAGCACAGCACCGTTGTTATAAATATTTTCCCGTCCGGTTAAAATAGGGTTGAAGCCTGCGCCTAGCTCAATTAGTGCGCTGACACGGCCTTTCATTTCGATTCTACCCGTATCCGGGGGGATTAAACCATTAAGTATTTTTAATAGTGTTGATTTTCCCGCGCCATTATGACCAATTAAGCCAATGCATTCGCCGCGTCTTAAGGTAAATGAAATGTCTTTGATCGCCCAAAATTCAGATTTTCTGAGTTTATTTTTTGGCTTGATGCCTAGCATCGCTCCGCTTATGTCTTTTAATCCATACCAGAGAGATTTTTTTAAATCGCGACTGAATTTTTTAGAGACGTTTTCTACATTTACCAAAATTTCGTTATTTTTCATTTGATTCTAGTCATAAATAGGTTAATAGGTGACCGTAGTGTTTAGCCGCCAAAACGTTCAGTAATAATGGGCATTGAAATACGATACGCTAGAACTCCGATAAATAAAAATAAGAGAGTAAAACCTGATATGGTAATAAATTCATTAGGAATATAGTCTAAGCTCCCACTTAACCAGCCTCGAGAGGAGCTAAGTAATGTGGCTAATGGGTTATATTGCATGAGTAGAGAAAAGGTACCTGTCGTTGTTGGGGCGGGGTAGATGACAGGTGTTAAATACATGGCAAAAGGCAGAATAATGCCAATACCTCGGGCAATATCTGCTATCAGTAATCCGGGGGGCGTTAATAATAAGCCTATTGAGAAACCTAATAAACTAATTGTAAGTACACCCAGTGGGAAATAGAGTTGGCTGGTATTGAGTTCGATCTGAAAAAAATAACAGGCACATGCTAAAACTAGCAGTTTAGGGCCTAAGTTAAACATGATGGTGTAAAACCCCGAGAGTAATAAAGCTTCGCGTGGGAAATTAATTTTTGTCAGCATGGCTTTGTCAGCAGCAACACTAACTCGCGGTTGATTGACACCTTCGGCGAATACTTGCCACAATATCGTACCGATTATGACAAAGAGCGGATAGGGGATGCCTGTTTCACCTACATTTATAATTTTATTGTTATTTAGAAAAATCCATAAGCCAGCAGTAAGAAGAGGGGGAATGAGCACCCAAAAAAAACCAAGAAATGATTGTCGGTATTGGGCTTTTATGTCTCTTTTAAATAGGCGGATCGCTAACTCTTGTGCAGGTTTTATATCTTTAATGATGGAAATTAGAGATGCGAAGAAACTAGTTTGACTAGAGTTTGGTTCGTAGACGGTTAATTTTAAGTTTTTTGTGTTCATTCTGTTTATAAAGTTTAAGAGCTTATGACTGTGTGGTTATAGTGGCTCATACCGACCAGTTACTTTATTCAATATGAAATTAATATCAGCTAAGTACTTAAGCTTCCTAGTTTAGGGGGGATGGGGGCTTAGTACTTTAAATCGTTCTTTTTCCTTGGTAGGTATGAATTTATTCGGACCTACCTGTACTATTAGGGCTTATTAGTTTTGTTTTAACCAGTTATTAAGCTCATTTTTTGAGTTAAAGTCTAGTATATTATCACTCAGTGCTTCTAGTTGTTGGTTATCTAATGCTTGAATTGCAAGTATTGTTTTTTCATTTAGTGGGCCAAGTCGGCGCTTGAGTAGCCTTAGGATAATAGTACTTTCGCCCTCAAGTTTACCTTCTTGAAGCCCTTCACTAAAAACATCCTGGTAAAATTGGGTTTGTTTTAATTCTATATCATTATAACCTAACATTTCTTGGATCTCCTGACGACTGAGTTTGGGTAGCTTGTAAACCAGAATTGTTTCTACCCATTCTAGCCAGTGTAAGCTGGTGTGTTGATCGGGATAAGTTTTAAGCTGTTGTAAAATATTTTGTGCTTTATTTAGGGTCTAGTGTTCTTCTGTGACAATCAGTTGTATTAATTGTAGACCTATTTTCTCAGATGAGTAAGTCTGATCTTCAAGGTAGATACGTTTGATTCGCTTAGATTGTAGGAGTTCTGTGTAGTGCTGAATATTTGTTGTTTCAGTGTTACGTGTGGGATAAATAATAAACCCTTGCCAAGGGTGTGTCGGTTTATTTTGATGTAAATAGAAAAATATTTCACAGAAAAAACGGCTATAAAAATTGGTATCTTTTTGAAATTGAACTTCTACAAAAATAATGGGTAAGTCTGTGTCTTCTTGTGGTACCAGTAGGGCGGACTGAAGTCCGCCCTACTGGTATATAAGTATAAAGCCCTCTCCAGCAGGAGCGAGGCTAGTGCAGCAATTAGCTCTTGGTATTGAAATAGATTTTTAGATGATTCCATCACTTTTTTCTTATTTGAAGTGTTATTTTATTGTGATGGATGTAATTTGTTAATTTTAATGTGATGATAATAATTTATCAATTTTTTGTTGTTGTTTAATTAAGGATTTTGTTTTTTTAATTTTTAGTGCTGTATTAACAGTCACTTCGGCTTCTTTTAATGCTCCAATCTTTATATATGAATCAATTAAACCTTGATAAGCTTTAATATATTTTTTATTCTTTTTAAGAACATTTTTATATTGAATAATAGCTTGATTAGTATCACCGATTTCGGTTAATAAGTCCCCATACCCTAAATAAATAAAGGGAAGTAATTTAAAGTTTGGCTCCACATGATTTATCCAATAAGTAAAGCCTTCTGTTTGAGCTTTGAGACAAGCTATTTTGTGGTTACCAAAGTATTCTCTACAGATAGGCATTTTAATTTGTGCATAACAATAGTGGTTTCCCCAAGTCATTCCGCGGCCAAATTTCTTTTTCCAGTCAATTTTTTTACTTCTCGGATCGGCACTAAAACTACAAAAAGCAGGAACTGAATGTAAATACATGGATAAATTTGGTGATTCTCGCCAGTTTTTTGTTGCTTTGGGCCAAGGTTCTTGGGCAATAGCAAGGTTGGAAAATGTGATTAATATAGTAATTAATAAGATTCTCATTTTATTGTTTTAAATGTAGTTATAAAAAACGAATGTCGTTGACTGTTTTTTGTAAGTATTCAGAGCCCCTCCTAGAAATTTAGCCGATTTTCCATAAGCGAAACAAACTTTCAATAGCTTAGGATGATTTCTGGGTGGAATTTCAATTTATTGATGGGGTCCCTGAATAGTTATATTTTTTCATTCATCTCTTGATATGTAAATTTCATCTAAATTTAATAACTTGGCTAAATTTAATTTAGATCGTATGATAAATTTATCTAACGTACTTAAACGAGTGCTATTCATGTGGGGGAATTTTACACCACTAGTTTCGTTTCCTATAAATTTAGCGACTGATTGAGCAGATTTGTCGGTAAGGTCATAAATTTCAAGAAATTTTTCAGGTTTATCTTTAAAATATTCTCGAACATCTTGGCTATGCTGCCTATAGACAGAAATATGATGGTCTTTATTATATAGGTTGCACCCTTTACCTTTTCCATAGATAAATTCTCTCATCGGGGTATTTGCTCTTCCAAAAAAATAAAAACAACTTTCATACCATTTTTCAGGGTCTCTTTCATACAGGACAAACAAAGCATTTTCATAGCGCTGTTCAAATTCTTTGTAAAATAAGAACCAAGGGTCGTCATCAAAAGCATCATATTTGTCGGTAATTTCAAATACTTCACTTAAGTCATTGTTTTTTAATTTATTAACAAAGGGCTCGGAGTATGTTTTGTAGTAGGTTTGTGACTTGTAACCCAAAATTGTCATTAACTCGCCAAATGATGTGCTACCTGTCTTATGAAAACCTAAGTAGAATATTTTTTTCTGCTTGCTCATGGTCTGGGCTCTTAGCTATTATTTTAAGGGTGAAAAGTTGAATAGAAGTGAATATTATCTGCTCAAAATTGAGCAAGACTTATTAGATGTATGGTTACCAGCAGGAAGAACAATGAAAACCTTAGTCCAGCACCTTTTTGTTTATTGTAATACATTATAAAAATCGAGTATATATCGCCTGCACATGTTTTACATGCTCTTCGACAGAAAAAGTGTCTAACGCTTTTTCTCTGGCAGCGTTGCCTAAGTTTTCTCTTAGTTCTTTGCTGTTGTAAAATTGATAAATTGTATCGGCTAGACTAGCCGGATTGCCTGCTTCGAATAATAAGCCAGTTTTATTATGATCCATCATTTCCTTCGCCCCGCCATGATTTGGGCCAATTAAAGGTCTTGCCATTGCCATGGACTCAATGACTACAGTTCCGAGTGGCTCAGGGCTAATTGAGGCAGAGAGAACTATATCTAACCCATTATATACTTCCGGCATATTGCTTGAATGTCCTGTGAACTGCACTGTATCGATTAATCCTTCATTTATAACTCGTTCTCGTAATATGGATTCATAGGCCTGGCAATCATCAGGCGTGCCACCCACGATGAGCATTTTAAGGTTAGGGATTTTGTCTTTGAGTTGCGCAGCTGCATCAAGAAATATTTCTTGTCCTTTCCAAGGGATTAGTAAACCCACTAAGCCGATGGTAAAGCTATCGGTTGATATATTATGTTGTCTGCGGAAGTTTTGCCCGTTTGCGTTAATATCTAGCTTGCCTAACTCTAAGCCATCGTAAATAACTGTGATTTTATCTTCTGAGATGTTTAGGTTATTTTGTATGCTTTGCGACACCCAGTGTGATACAGGGATGAAATGATCGACCAGACTATAGGACCATGCCATTGCTTGTGAACCTTTTTGGTCACCACGGACATGGCATACTGTGGGTATTTTCAAAATTCTTCCGGCCAATAATGCTGCGCGGTTGCAAAGTGGTTCGTTATTGGCGTGAATTATGTCAGCTTTGAATTGTTTAGCTGTCCATAAAAGACTGAGAAAAAAGGGTAAGAAATTAAACAGGTCATCTGCCCTGGCGAGTATTTGATTGATAATAAAACGTAGCCCCGAAATTTTATCTGGCCACGTTGTAGGGTCTAGTTTTCTATGTGCGCCGACGATATCAATATGTCGGTCGGGAATGTGTTTCCAGAGCGCTTCATTTGCAATTTCCTGATATTGCGGGCCTGTTCTTCCGGTAATAACCATCGGCGTGTATAGGCTGCGATCAAGATTTCTGACTAAATGGCGTAGGCAGATAATAGCGCCACCATAGCCAATGCCATTTTCAACGTAAAGTATTTTTTTTGTAGTGTGATTATTTGGCATGTGTTCGGCTTTGATTATTTTTAGTGAGTATCTTAAGTTGTCTTGTAAGCGGCCTAAGGAGCGAGAATTCAATAAAACCCAGCATTTTTGTGTAGCTCGTATGAAGCTTACGGAATACGGGAAGGTGAATGCACTGCGTTTCCTGTAATTCGTAAACTCCATACAGGGGCTACATTAGAACGTAAACTTTCGGATATGATTAAGACTGCACCCCTAAGTCAATGCTACAGTTTTTAAAGTTTCACTCTTGGCTTCTCCAGCAGGAAAGGGAGTATATTTAATTATTTATGGATATTGATTATTTCACTTTTTTCCACATTAATGGCTTCTAAGCACTGGCCTATAGTCGTTGAAAATTTGACTAAATCTTCGCCAACACTACAGTAGTCACTGCCATGCACTAATACATGTCGTATGTTTTTACAGGGGGTATTGAAAATGGCTTCTCTATATTGATATTTGGTTGGTTTTATACCATAAAAACCGACAATAAGTGTTTCAAAGCTGATGTCATTTTCTATATAGGCCGTTAGTTCTATACCTAGATTACGAATAAATTGTGCTTTTCTATTGGTTAAAGAGAGCCCTATTCGGCAGGATACTCCTGCATCCCATTTTCCTACTACTTTTAAATCGACTTTTGTTTTATCTTCACTCTGCTCTTCTGTTGTAATCTTTGAATCAGGTATTGTTTGAGCGTACTCCCAAGATGAGTCGCCTTTGAGAACTATGCGTGTGCCTGAGTCAGTAGTTGCATAGATGTCTTCGGGTACAATATTTTGTGTACAAGCTGATAGTAATAGTAGAAGGCTTAAGAGGTATGTGGTGCGCATAAAAATTCCTTTAATGTGATGGATTAGTTTTTCTAGTTCCTATACCGTGAGTATCTACGTAACTCTCAAAGTATTCTCCATAAGGCAATGTTGTTGACTTAAGTCCTCTCTTGCTGGAGAGGGCGTTTATTCTTAAATCAACCGCGTTGTTTCTCATGCAGTGTATAGAAGCGTAAGTACATATGCATAATTATTTTAACATTTATATGTTACGTATTTACGTAGGATGGGTAGAGCGTCTTTTTGCGAAACCCATCATTCTGCGTAAGGTTGATGGGTTTCATTGCATGCCTAAAAAGCAGGCATTCCACTCTACCCATCCTACAGAAATGTTAAATTAATTTTTATTAGGTACTTATGTATCACAGCTCTGCTGTGACTGTCGAGTAAAGCTGAGCTTACTGTTCATGTATTCCCAAGTAGAGTTTGGGAGCAAGAAAAAGTTGTAAAGATGCTCTATGATCCTGTTTGGGAACTAGAGTGTTGTTAGCTCTAAGTATTTATAGGTTTAGTTTACCTTAGAAATGGTTTTAGTTTGTGCTTGAAAGCTATTAATCGCTTGAGATAATAAGTCTGCGACAGCTGACTGGTCAAATTTTGTGCTGGCTGTTGGGCCTGATTGAGAGGCATAAAATATTGTCATGGGTTTGCGTGCATTAACAAGTAAGTTGAGAGATGTGCTAATTTGGTGAGTAATGGGGTTTTTTATAAACTGCTCATCGTATAAAAGCACATAAGCCACCCGCATTGAGTGGTCTTCTTTGCTCATAACATGAACGGCTATTTCAGGGTGACCAGGCAATTGTAAGATTTCTTTTTTACCTAAATTTTGAGCGTAGGATAAGGCAAGCTCTGGGTGATGATAGAGCCGTTTATGGTCATAAGCACGTGCTACAAATAATCTAACATTGGTGTGGTGCTTGTCTTGGTAGTTACGTTCAAACCAGTCGATGCTTCCAAAAATATCTTCACCCCATTGTGGATTTCGTTTTGCTGGTGTTGAGGTGAAATTATTAAGCGTCAAAGGTATATTCTGGGCTGATTTTCCATCATTAACAGTCGCACCGATATAGCTATGTATAGTAGTGGGAATAAGGGCTAAAGATAATAAAATAATGACGAGAATTGCATAACGGGTGGATATCATAGGTTTATTCTTCAATAGGTGCTTGGCCTAGCCAGAAAATAATGGGTAAAGCGACGACAAAAGTTAATAAGCCTGAAATTTCGTGGGCAGATGTTGCGAGTACATCAAGGCCTATCCAGTGTACTAGCATAGTGAGAACAAAAACTCTTATTACATTGACGCCAATGGCTAATGGGATAGCAATTGCCAAAACCAATATTCGTCTAATAATGCTTGGACACATATAGGCGGTAAGTATGGCGATGGTAATGGTGGCATAAAGTATGGAAAACCCACTGCAAGCATCAGCTACTTGTAGTGAGCCATTGGGTATTTCGATTAATGTGCCGGATGTGAAGTTGGGGACGCCAAATTGTCTTAGTAACCAGCCTACGCTCTTGGCTGCAATATGACGCAAAGCCAGGTGGATAGATTCTGTAAAGGCTAATGGGATGGGTAATGTAAAGAGCAACATGGATAGAGGGAATAGAATAACTTTTGTGCGTTTTATCCCTAAAAATAAAAGGGATAGGCCAGGCAGAGCCAAGAACAATGCTGCAGCTGAAAGTAGTTGAGTGTGGATACCTGTATCCAGCATGAGCAATAATAAGGCTGGAATAAGTAAGGCAAATCCTAAAGGGGAGCTACTTTTTGTGAGAGCATTGTTGTTTTGTAATTCTTTCCAAATAAGATATATGACGACGCCGGCAATAAGAATGCTGTGACCATTGTGCCATACCCCCATAGTCCAGCGATCCCAAAGCCAAACTATTGTTGGTGCGAACAGGGCTGTCAATAAGGTACCAGTAAGCCAGATGAGTTTTGTGTTGGTAGGCTCTAGGTTGGCTTCGGTCGTTTGGCTTGGGTTATCCATAAATTTAATTGTATCTAAATATTTAATAACTATTGTATCCTCCATATTCCGTTAGTTACATGACGAGCTACGAAAAATTTGGGGCATAGGCTGAAGATAATAAATAACCAGCTTAGTTTATAAGCATTTTTCATTTAACGCTAAGTTTTAATGTTAGTCTTTGGTATTATGCCTGTCAATAAAGGTGTGAAAATTAGGCTTGGGTTGGTTTGTAAAACCTAAAAAACAAGAAGGATAAAGTAGTGAATCTCATTAGATTAGAAGAGCTTGTCTGGCGCTACCGTCGGTTGGTCTCAGTATTTATAGTTGTTATCGTTGTTCAACTTTTTGAATTAATGTTACTCCATTATAAATATAATATTTTTACCGGTGGTTTTTTACAGCCTTTTTGGTATCAGACTTTATCTGGGCGAGCAGAATTTATTTTGCTATCTCTTTGGTTTGATATTGTGTTTTTTGGGTTTTTTGCGCTTGTTTGGTTTTTTTTTATTGATCGACTGAGTAAACATGGCGTATACATTTATTATATTTTTACTGCATTTTCTATATTGATAATGGGGGGGTGGTTGGGGTTTAAGTTTAAAGTATTGTCTTATTTCAATGACACGGTAAATTTTCTTATTTTACAAAATCTAGGCGGTGGAAGTGTAAAAGATGCATTTCTTTATGCGAGTAATGAGATTACTTTATTCGTTATTATTATTTTTATTGTGATCGCATTGTTTATTGCTAGTTTTCAATACCTTAAACGTTTCAATTACATGAATTCATTTCCACTTAATGCTAGGCAGCAGTCAAATTTACGGTGGTTTTTAATTATTTGCCTTGTTATAACCCCGATCATGACATTATTTGTTTTAAATGATGAGAAAATTCGCTTTGGGTTACAGAAAAAAACATCTTTTTATGTTATTAGCCATGTTTTAGATGGGCTTTCAGATGTTGATCTTGATGGTTATGGTAGCTTCAATTTCCCGCGAGATAAGGAAGTTTTTAATGAGAATATTTATCCAGGCGCTTTAGATATTCCTGGAAATGGTATTGATGAGGATGGTTTTTTGGGGGATGCTATTGTTTCTAATAGTGTAATTGATACATTTACAGCGATTACACCCAAGAAAGGCAAGCATATTGTATTGATTATTTTAGAGAGTGCGCGTGCTGATTTGTTAGATCAGAAAATTAACGGTAATTATGTTGCACCTGCGTTGAGAAGTATCGCTTTGTCAGGCACTTCGATAAAACAAGCTTATAGCCATACGGGGTATACAACAACATCTTTAAAGGCGATTTTTAACAGAAATATTATTGGGAAAAATGATGCTAATTTACTTAGTTTTTTGCAACAATCAGGCTATCAGCAATCTATTATTTCAGGTCAAGATGAATCATTTGGTGATGTAGCAATAAGAACAGGGATGAAAGAAGAGGGTGTTTATTATTTTGATGCGAGAACGGCAATCGAAGATCGAACTTATGTTAGCAAGAGTTCAGGTAGTCTTAGGTTAAGTGAAGAGCGTGTTGTAAAGCAGTTTAAGTTGAGGGCTGATGAGCTGAATTTTTCACAACCGCAGTTTATTTATCTTAATTTTCAAGCGGCTCACTTTCCTTATTCACACCCTAAAATGACTAAGCGGATTATTCAAGATTTTATTCCTCGTTCTGAAATAAATATCGAAAATAAAGAGTGGGTCGAAGCAACGTATTGGAATGCTATTGCAAATGCTGATTGGGCTGTTGGTGAGGTAATGAATGAACTTAAAAAGCATCATGTGCTACAAGATACAGTCGTTGTTATTTTAGGGGATCATGGTGAATCTTTATTTGATGATGGTTTTTTAGGTCATGGACATGCGGTGAATGATTCGCAAACTAAAATCCCTTTGATTATTAATGACCCTAATATTGATGTGCATGAGGTTATTGGGCAAGTCGATGTCGCGGAGATGGCGGTACGCTCAGCTTTAGGGTTGGAAAATCAATGGATTAATCAGGATAAAGCTATTTTTCAATTGGTTGGCAGCTTAAATAGACCTCAATTGATAGCGCATGTGAGAAATGGGGTAGATCGAACGGTTTTTGATTTTCGTTCAGAAGAAGTTTTTTTCAGTGCTGACAAAGTATGGAAAACTTATAAGGAAGCAATTTCTGATATACAGTATAAAGATCGCATTGAAAGTTTAATAAGAGATTGGGAAAGCTTGAGGTGGAAGGCGAACTTAAGAGAGTAATTTCTCATAAGTAACCCTCCAGTTCTGCTAGGGAGGCCCATAAAGTCTCCTCATTACCTATAAGCATCAGCCATCTTATAGCAACCCCAATAAATAATAACTGCAATAGTCGTCATTCCCGAAATCTTTAACGGGAATCCATTGCCACACATAGATTCCTGCTAAGAGCCTGCAGGAATGAGGATTTCTCAGCTCAAGCATAAATATATTGGGATTGGTATTAGTTGACGATTACAGTGCCCAGGCTTAATTTTTTCTGGTGCCTTTAAGCTGATAATCAAAGCGCCACCACTGGTCGTCTTTTATGTCTGCTTGTCAATGGATTTTTTCGGACTTGCTCGGACTATAAATTCCATTAAGGCCTTTATTTAGTAGCTTTAACTGATCTTCTTGGAGCTCTTTAGACCTATTAATGGCGGAGAGCAAGGGATTCGAACCCTTGATACGTTGCCGTATACACACTTTCCAGGCGTGCGCCTTCGGCCGCTCGGCCAGCTCTCCACAAATAGACTGCTCAACGAGCGTTGAACAGCCGTATATAATAATGCAGCCTAGATTTTATTGCAATAAATTAATCTTGCATAGCTTCTAGCTCATCCCAGCGTTTATATGCCTGGGCTAAATCTTTTTCAATTTGCGCTAACTCTCCTAGTACTATATTAATTGCATCTTGCTCTTGCTGATAAAATTTAGAATCCGATATTTTATCATTCACTGCTCCCTGTTTTTCTTCCATCTCGTCAATTTGCACTGGCAATTCTTCTAGTTCTTTCTGTTCTTTAAAGCTTAATTTCTTCTTTTTAGGCGCTGCAGCTGAGCTTGATGCTACTGGAGTCGCTTTTTTCTTGTTAGGCTTTTTGACTAACTTAGCTTGTTCTTTATTGTATTCCAGCCAATCAGAATAACCACCAACGTACTCATTAACTACGCCTTGGCCTTCAAATACGATAACACTAGTGACTACATTATCTAGAAATGCTCTATCATGACTTACGATAAGTAAGGTTCCTTCGTATTCAACCAAGCGTTCCTCAAGTAACTCTAAAGTCTCCATATCTAAATCATTGGTTGGCTCATCCATAATGATTAAGTTGGCTGGTTTGGTAAATAACTTGGCTAATAAGAGCCGATTTTTCTCACCACCTGATAGCGTTTTAATCGGGGAACGTGCTCTAGCTGGGGCAAAAAGGAAATCACTTAAATAAGAAATAACGTGGCGTGGCTCACCATTAATAATGACATGATCATTGCCGCCAGCGATGGCATCGGAAACGCTCATTTCTGGATCTAGCATTTCTCTTAATTGATCAAAATACGCTACTTGTAATTTTGTACCCTGTTCAACCGCGCCAGAATTAGGCTCAATTTCTTTTAGCAATAGTTTTAAGAATGTGGTCTTTCCTGCACCATTTGGTCCAATCAAACCGATTTTATCGCCACGTTGAATCACTGAGGAAAAGTTACTGACTATTGGTTTTGTTGGATAATTAAAGGTGACGTCGGTCAATTCCACTACTTTCTTACCTGAAGCATCACCTCTATCCATAGCAATCTTGGTCGTACCTTGTAGATTACGACGTTGCGAACGTTCTTTACGCAATGCCATTAAGGCGCGTACACGACCTTCATTTCGCGTTCTACGAGCTTTAACTCCTTGACGTATCCAAACCTCTTCTTCAGCCAACTTTTTGTCAAAAAGCGCATTCTGTGTTGATTCTTCTTCGAGAGACGCTGCTTTTTTTACCAAATAATCAGCATAATCACCAGGCCATGAAACGAGATTACCACGATCTAAATCAATAATGCGTGTTGCTAATTTTTGCAAAAAAGAACGGTCATGGGTGACGAATAAAATGGCACCTTTAAAATTAAGCAGCTGCTCTTCCAGCCACATGATGCTTTCAAGATCTAAGTGGTTGGTTGGCTCGTCAAGCAGCAAGACTTCTGGCTCTATGACCAGTGCTTTTGCTAATGAAACGCGGCGCTTCCACCCCCCCGATAAGCCTTCAACTTTTGTCTCTGCCGGTAAGTTCAGGCGGGTTAAGATATTTTCTACGCGTTGCTGTATTTGCCAGCCATTATGTACATCTAATTTATGCTGTAAATCACCCATTTCGGTCATAACTGCATCGGTCATTTCTGTCATATGCATAGTTAAGTCATGATAGCGCTTAATCCATGCCCCTACTTCACCTAGTCCGCCAGAAACAACATCATAAATAGTTTCTTCATCTGGTAAATGTGGCATTTGCTCTAAAACAGCTATGCGTAGCTCAGGCTTGTACCAGATCTCTCCTTCATCTGCCTGAATTTGCTTCATAACAACCTTCATTAAGGTTGATTTCCCTTCGCCATTCCTTCCTAGCAAACCAACTCGTTCGCCTTCTTCTAATTGAAACTCTGCCTTATTAAGTAGGGCGTGAGTGCCAAATGCGATTGAGGCTTTCTTTAAGCGTAATAATGCCATTTAATTTTGTTCCGTTACCATTTTATTCAAATTACTGCTATTTTAGGGCAAGATTGGGCTTTACGGGGTAAATTAATTAAAAAATATAATTTAGCTCAGGAGCTTTGAATGAAATACTTGCCGTATAAAAAATATTTTATGGCTTTACAATAAGAATAATTATCATTAAAATTCTGGGTTGGCCTACGCCCTGCCAAATGACTGGTCTATTTGACTTCAAAAATACAAGCAACCATACCTAGAAATTGACAGGGTTACAAAGGAATTTCATGCCAAAAAAAATACTGGTCATAGATGATGCGGCTTATGTGCAGCAGTTCACTAATGCACTAGCAGAAAAAGGACATCTCGTTTTTTCTATATCTTTAGATGCGGATATCCATCAAGTTATTCGCCAAGAGCAGCCTGACTTAGTTATTGTCGATGCGTTTTATAACTATGCATTAATTTTATCAACACTAAATCATCTGATTGAATGTAATATTCCTTTTCTTCTTTTTAGTGATGACGAGCATATTGAGGATCTTATTAAGCCTCATTTGCTGGGTGCTCTCAGCTTTCTAGTTAAGCCAATTACCGAAAAACAAATTCGCTTGGCAGTAGAAACCACTTTATATTGGCATGCTGAAAGGTTGCAGCTAGAGCGCCGTGCCGATAATTTAAATACCACCGTAGAAAATAATCGTAAAATCAGTGTTGCGCTGGGGTTGCTTATGCAGCGCTATCAATTAGATAATGCTAAAGCATTTGAATTGCTTAGAAGGGCGGCGCGTGACAGTCAAAGTCGCATGCTTGATGTGGCGTTAAAAATAACGGAAAATTTTGAAAAATCTTTACCGAGCTTTCTTGCTGCTGGTTGTCTTACTGATACTGAAAAAGAGAAAACAACAGAAGTATTGCTCGAGTTGAAATCTTTACTAGCTGGTTAAGTAGGGGAGTGAGAGGTTTTTTTTATTGCTTGGCTAGTTTGGAATTGCACGGTAATTTCAAGTGTTTTTGGTGAGGAGTGCGGGGTTAATCATATTCAAAATTTTGTTCTCTAATGTGGCCTGTATGGGGTATTACGGAATATAGGAAGCGCTGTGCATTCAACTTTCCGTATTCCTTAGGTTTTATACGAGCTACACAAGATTTCGGGTTTTATTGAAATCTCGTTTTTAAGTGCTTTGCAGCAAGCAATGCAAGAGTTGAGGGTATTGGGTGTTAGGTTTTTCTTAATATGTGGTCTATATTTTAGGCAAAAAAAAAGGACTGTGAGTAAAAACTCTAGGTCCTTTATTTTAACTCTAAAAGATGGTGCCTCGGGCCGGAATCGAACCGGCACGCCCAGAAGGCGAGGGATTTTAAGTCCCTTGCGTCTACCAATTTCGCCACCGAGGCAATCTCTTCAAGAGAAGACGCTATTATAGCTGTTTTTTTATGCTTGGCTAGCTATTTTTTAAATTATTATTTAAGTGTTTTTTAGTTTATTGTTTTTTATGGGAATTTATTTTTTTAGGCGGTAAATAATTGCCAGACAGGGCGTATGTTGGTGGGCAGTGCTGCTAATCGACCTAATTCTATCCACTGGTTTTTGGGGTTGTGGAAGTCTGAACCTACGGAGCCATGTAATTCGAATTGAGTGGCAAAGTGGGCAGCACGTCGGACTTCATCGGGGTTACTTCGGCCGGTAATGATTTCTATGCCCTGTCCACCAAGTTCTTTGAAATCAGTTAAAAATCGGCGCATCCAGCTCGCGGTGAGTTTGTAGCGCAGCGGGTGTGCGACAACGGCAATTCCTCCGGCTGTGTTTATCCAGTTGATGGCGTTATCTAGTTCTGCCCACTGGGTACTGACAAAAGCGGACTTGCTTTGGCCTAGGTAATGATCAAATGCACCTTGCATCGTGCTAACGTAGTTATTTTTTAGTAAAAAATCGGCAAAGTGATAGCGAGTAATCATGCCGGACCCTGCGGCTTCTAGTACTGCATCGAAAGCGCCGGGGATTTTATTTTTTTCTAGTTTATGGGCGATTTTTTTTGCACGTTTTAGTCGAGTGTCTTGTAGGGCTTGTATGCCCTCTAAAAGTTCAGCATTATTTGGATCTATGTCTAAACCTAAAATATGGAATGTTTTTTTATTCCAGGTGCAGGAAAGTTCAATGCCAGAAATTAACTTTAAATCGTTTTTGTTCGCTGTTTGGCGTGCTTGAGTTAGTCCGGCGACAGTGTCGTGGTCGGTTAATGCAAGTGTCGTTACACCGTGTTCTTTGGCGCGTAATACAACTTCATCAGGAGAGAGGGCGCCATCTGAGGCGGTGGAGTGGCAGTGAAGATCGTACTTTATTTCATTCATTATTGATATTCTCCATAGAGTTTTGCATAAAGTCCATTTTGATTAATAAGTTTATTGTGATCGCCTTGTTCGCAAATTTTTCCTTCGTCAAAGACATAGACGTGATCTGCTTGTTTGATGGCGCTGAGGCGGTGCGCAATAATGACTGTGGTGCGACCTTTTAAGAAGTCGTTTAATGCTTGGTGTAATTTGTGTTCGGTTTCTGTATCTAAAGCGGATGTTGCTTCGTCTAGCACGACAACGCTGGGTTTTGCAATAATCATACGTGCAATTGCCATGCGTTGTCGCTGCCCACCTGATAGGCGCATGCCTTGACGGCCAATGATGGTATCTAGGCCTTGCTCTAGGTTGATAATGGTTTCTTTTAGTTGGGCTATTTCAAGTGCGTGCCATAATTCAGTGTCAGTAGCTACCTTGCCTAGTGTTAGGTTTTCTCGGATGCTGTCATTAAATAGTGCAGGGTGTTGCAATACGGTGGCTACGTGCTCTCTGATGGCGTCTAGGCCAATTTTATTCATGGGCACGTTATCATAATAAATGGTGCCGCTAGTTGCTGGATATAAACCGTTTAATGTTTGAATTAAGGTTGATTTACCACCGCCACTTGCACCGACGAGGGCAATTTTCTCTCCGGCTTTAACGCTTAAATTGATGCCGCTTAGAATTTCATCTTTTTCAGTGTTATACCGGAAATGTAAATCTTCAATGCGTAAACTTACGGTTTGTTTATTGAGGAAAGGGTTAATTAGCGCTGGGTAGGTAGGCTCTTGTTGTAGAGCCTGCATGCGATTTATGCGCTCTAAAGCGGCTTTAGCACCATAAAATGAGTATTGAATGCCGAGTACCTCTTGTACGGGAGCCATCATAAACCATAGATAGCCAAAGACGGCAAGCATTTGACCTATACTCAAATCAGAGTAAAGCACCATTAGCATGGCAGCTGCACGAAATATATCGAAACCAAAGAGAAATATTAAAAAGCTAAAGCGTGTTGCTGCATCACTTTTCCATGCGAAGGCAATGGAATGTTCTTTAACTTGGGTGGCAGAATCAATGAGTTTTTTATAATAATGAGTCTCGCGATTACTAACGCGTATTTGTTGAATGGCCTCAAGTGTTTCTGAGAGTGCTTGCTGGAAAATTCCGTAAGCGGAGTTTTCATTGGCTTTAAGTGTCTTTACTTTTTTACCTAGGCTGCGGGCGAAGAAAATAACAATAGGATTTAATAGTAAAATAAATAACCCTAATTGCCAGTTCATCCACAGTAGGATAGTGGCCGTACCTAAAATCGTTAAGCTGGCGACGAGTAATTTACTGGTTGTGCTGCCGATAAAGGTATCTAAAGTATCTAGGTCAGTCACTAGGTGTGTAATGACGGTGCCACTACCAAGGCTTTCATATTCAGCCATGGAGATATATTTAAGGTGGTTGATTTGTTTTTTGCGAATATGAAAGACAATGTCTTTGGATATTCTAGAAAATTGGCGTAACTGAATTATATTAAAGATAATACCTGTGACTCTTAGGCATAAGCTCGCTAATAAAATAGCACCGATATAAAGCAGGGGAGTATGCCAGTGAGCTGGAGTGAATTGGTTGATGGTTTCAATCGTTATGCCAGGGTGATTGAGTAAAACCTCATCTACTAATAAAGGCATAAGCAAGGGAACAGGCACTGTCGCAATAGTTGCTAAAATTGCCAATAAGTGGGCAGATATGAGTTCTTTTTTATGCTGTTTTACTAGGCCTATAATATAGGTCCAAGTATAGTGTGTCGTTATGGTTGTTTGTTGGTTTTGCACGTGAGTTTTTGGCTTATGTGTGTACGAGGTTTAAGATAAATTATAGCTGGAATTCAGTCGCTTGGCGTGGTTAAAAATATAGATCTTTTTTGCTGTGGCTATTTGTCATGATTATATTGTCATGATTATATTGTTATGTGATATTGATTCAAAAGGAAAATTAAAGATATGCGAGATGGTCTAAGGGGGGTAGTGTTTACTATTGTTTTTATGTGGTCAGTAAATTGTTCGGGAGCTATAGATGAACAGCGCCTCAAGTTTGTGCAAGCAGAAGAAATGATTAAATCTGGCGACGATCAAGGTTTTTCAGTGTTAAGTTTGGAGTTAGCAGATTATCCTTTGCATTTTTATTTAAGTTATCAGTGGCTCAGTAAGCATTTGGATCAAAATAAGAAAATTCAGCAGTTTTTGCAGGATAATCATTCGCCGCTTTATACGCGTAAGTTGCGTAGGCAATGGCTAAGTTTTTTATATAAAAATAAGCAATGGAGTGCTTATGTGGAAAATTATCAGAAACCTAAAAGTAAGCAAGGGCAGTGTCGTTATCAGTGGGCTAGATATCAACTGAACTATAAAACGAAGGCGCTAACGGAAGCTAAGAAAATTTGGTTAACAGGACGTTCGCTGCCAAGGGATTGTGATAAATTATTAGCTAAATTTACGCAGTCTCCTTTATTAACGCAAAAATTAATCTGGCAGCGTTTTAAGCTTGCAATTAATGCGCGGCAATATGCTTTGGCCGGTTATTTGAAAAATAAAATGGCAGGTAAGGAGGCTAGGCAGGACGCTAAGCAATGGCTCTTGTTACTTAAAAATCCTGCTTTAATTGCTAAAGCTAATTTATTGAAAGGTGTCTCGAAAGCGCAAAAAGACGATATGTTTGTTTATGCTGTGCAGCGAATTATAGGGCGTGATGTTGATAAGGCTCTGCAGATATGGGATGGGCAAAAAGCAAAGTTTAAATTAACTAAAGAACAGTTACATAAAGTTGACCGTTCGATAGCATTACAGCTAACTTTTAGTAAGTCTGATAAGGCTTATGTGCATTTTTCTCGACTGATGCGGTCGGACAAAACTGCACGTACTTGGATAGTTCGGGCCGCTTTGATCAAGGGTGATTGGACTGCTGTGCAACAGGCGTTGAATAAATTATCTGCTAAAGAGAGGGCGTCAGAAAGGTGGCGCTATTGGCAAGGGAAGGCGTTTTTGCAAGCTAATCAGCTAAAAAAAGCGAGAGAAATATTTATTGGTTTAGCAAAGGAGCGCAGTTATTATGGCTTTTTAGCAGCTGATTATTTGCAGCAGGATTATTGGTTATCAGATAATCCAATTAAAGTAGATGAGCAGGAGATAAATTCGCTTTTAGCTGATAAGAATTTCGTCATTGTTAACGAGTTTAAGGCGCTGCAAAAAACTAAGCTGGCTCAGCAATATTGGTGGCAAGCTATTCGTGGCCTTAAAGGCACAAATTTGTTAGTGGCTGCTAAAGTCGCAGAGCAATGGCAATGGCACAAACAGGCAATAATGACGGTTGCACAGGCGAAATATTGGGATGATGTGAGTTTGCGTTTTCCTCTGGATTTTACTGATAAAATCCAAGAAAATGCTCGGTTACAAGGCTTGGATGAAGCTATTATATATGGCTTGGTACGGCGAGAAAGTATGTTTGATGAGGTGGCGAATTCGCCTGTTGGAGCGCTGGGGTTAATGCAGGTGATGCCAAAGACCGGTAAGCAAATTGCTAAAGAAATAAAGTATCCTTGGAAAGGAAAAGCGGATTTGCTAGAGGCATCGGTGAATGTTAAGTTTGGTGCTTATTATTATAAGCAGATGTTGGATAAATTCTCGGGTAATTTTGCTTTGGCGGCGGCAGCTTATAATGCTGGACCTGATAGTGTTAATCGGTGGCTAAATATTGATAGTGTTTATGCAGCTGATTTGTGGATAGAGACGATACCTTATAAAGAAACAAGAGCGTATGTTGCTGCGGTGTTGACGTATGCCTTGATTTATCAAAGGCAGTTAGGCGGCAAGCAAACCCTGATGTCCGATTTTATGGTCGACATACAGCCTAAAAATGCCAGTGAATCCTATGGGAAGTTATAAAAGGGCTTTATGGTGCGCTATTTAGATGGGGAATCATGAATGATAAATTCTCAATCTTTATGGATACAAGGTATAATATTAAGATATACAAAATATAATTATAAAAATAAACGGGATTGGGAATGCAAAAACAGCATAGTTATGATCGAGAAGAGTTATTAAAATCTGGCCGTGGTGAGCTTTTTGGCCCAGAAAATGCGCAGTTACCTCTGCCTAATATGTTAATGATGGATCGCATTACGCATATTTCTGATGAAGGTGGTGAGTTTGATAAGGGTGAAGTCATTGCCGAGTTGGATATTACGCCAGATTTGTGGTTTTTTGATTGTCATTTTCAAGGTGACCCAGTTATGCCGGGTTGCTTAGGGCTTGATGCTATGTGGCAGTTGGTCGGGTTTTATTTAGGTTGGAAAGGTGGGCCAGGTAAAGGTCGTGCACTAGGTGTGGGTGAAGTTAAATTCACAGGTCAGGTATTGCCGGGTGCAAAAAAAGTAACGTATAAGGTTACTTTAAAACGCGTCATTATGCGTAAGTTAGTGATGGGTATTGCTGATGCAACGATGGAAGTTGATGGTAAAGTGATTTACGTTGCAAAAGACCTGCGCGTGGGACTGTTTACAAATACAAAAGATTTCTAAGGGGCAGAACATGAAAAGAATAGTTATAACAGGACTAGGTATTGTTTCTAGTATTGGAAATAACAGCGAAGAGGTTCTTGCATCTCTACAAGAGGGGCGTTCAGGTATTACTTTTGCGGAGGACTATAAAGAATTAGGTTTTCGTAGTCATGTGCGTGGTGCAATTGATATTAATCTTGATGATTTTATTGATCGTAAAGTAAAGCGATTTATGGGCGATGGTGCGGCATTTAACTATATTGCCATGCAGCAAGCAATTACTGATTCTGGTTTGGAAGAAAGTGACGTATCGAATGTACGTACGGGTTTGATTATGGGTTCAGGCGGGCCGTCTACTTCAAACTTAGTGGGTGCGGCTGATATTTTGCGTGAAAAAGGTATTAAGAGAGTCGGACCTTATATGGTCACGCGCGCGATGTCGAGCACGAATACTGCATGTTTAGCGACGCCGTTTAAGATAAAAGGTATTAATTATTCAATTACTTCTGCTTGTGCAACGAGTGCGCATTGTATTGGTAATGCCATGGAGCAAATCCAGCTAGGTAAACAAGACATTGTTTTTGCTGGCGGTGGCGAAGAGGTACATTGGACTATGTCAGTCTTATTCGACGGCATGGGGGCTATGTCATCTAAATATAATGACACACCAGAAACGGCCTCGCGTCCGTATGATGAATCTCGTGACGGTTTTGTAATTTCCGGTGGTGGTGGTGTTTTAGTATTGGAAGAACTAGAACATGCTAAAGCGCGTGGCGCTAAAATTTATGCTGAATTGACCGGTTACGGTGCGACTTCAGATGGCTATGATATGGTTCAGCCTTCAGGTGAAGGCGCTATCCGTTGTATGCAACAAGCTATGGCGACGGTTGATGGTAAAGTGGATTATATTAATGCGCATGGAACCAGTACACCTGTGGGTGATACGCGTGAATTGGAAGCTTTGCGTCAAGTCTTTGGTGCGGATGCGATGCCTTATATTACTTCAACTAAGTCATTAACGGGTCATGCCTTGGGTGCGGCTGGAGTAAATGAAGCTATCTATTCTTTATTAATGATGGAAAATAACTTTATTAGTGCATCTGCCAATATTGCAACGCTTGATCCTGGGGCGGAGGGTATGCCAATTGTTGCTGCACGTAAAGATGATGTGACTTTAAATACTATTATGTCGAATAGTTTCGGCTTTGGTGGAACTAATGCTTCATTAATTTTTCAGCGTTATAACAGCTAGATTTTATAGCTTTTAGCCTGTTAATAAGGCGAAAGGGTGCTCTTAGATAAGGGTGCTTTTTCGCCTTTTTTCGTTTAAGGATTTTATCCCTTGAGTTTTACTAGATATGTCAAACACTAAAAAAGAGCAAACTGAATTTAATAAA
>Ga0209081_1000239_pt1 | contig 33182 bp, 33 predicted proteins | sample GOMGulsemesocosm_4_FD_184636 | JGI IMG/M metagenome (GOLD analysis project Ga0209081, IMG submission 184636) | Methane-oxidizing microbial communities from mesocosms in the Gulf of Mexico - GOM15B Gulf of Mexico (SPAdes) (version 2) | ecosystem: Environmental > Aquatic > Marine > Cold seeps... | reverse complement strand
GCGAAATAACTTAATCATTTCGCCCTTTTTTGTATCAAGAACTTTTAGCCCGTAGCCATCTTTTTCAAGAATCTCTGCGCCATCAATTAAGTTTAAGTATTGCTGTTTTGTAATTTTTTCCATTAGGCATCAATATCGGGAATTAATGAGCTTTTCAGGTGCTCAATTTGGTCTTTTACATATAAACGACGCTTTTTAAGCCGCCTAATGCGTATTTGATCTGGATTCACTTCTTCAGCCAAGTGATCAATAATGTAATGTAAGTCTTGGTGTTCTTGGTTTAACTCAAGAATTTTGAACTCAATTTGTTCGTTTTGGCTTAATATCATCTCAATCCACAGTAGCGATGTTGAATAAGCAGCAATGGTACAGCATACTTAGCGTATGAATCCTTATTATAAATCACTGTTAGTTACAATTTTAGGAATATGCACCTTAAAGAAAGGTCCGCAGGATATTCCAGAGTCAGATATTTTGCAGCGTCAGGCGCTATTTATCTACCTGTTAGTCGGTTGTATGAGTGTCTTTTTGGGAAGCGAGCTTGGCTTTCTTATTGCTGCTGGGCAGGTGTTTTTAGAAACGCTTCTTTTAACCGTGTTTGTTTACCTGCTACTGAGTTACTTCTCATTTCCGAGTCGTTTTAAACAAGTGATTAGCGCCACGTATGCGAGTGGTGCATTAATAAGCCTTGTGAGTTTGCCTTTTTCTTACCAGGTTGAACAGTTGTCCAGAACCCAGCAATCATTGGGCTTATGGGGGTGGATGGTTTTTATTATTGTATGTTGGAGTTTTGTAGTCATGGCGCATATCCTTCGGCAGGCCATACAAAAAAACTTCAGCACTTGTCTTTTATTAACGTTTTGTTATATCTACCTAAGTTATCAACTCATTAATCTGGTTTATCCTCAAGGCTAATTTAGAGCTCTTTATTAGCCACTAAGTTGATTGCTAAGTTTTACAAACAGGTCAATATCCAATGCCTCGGCTCTTGCTCCTGCATCTATGCCCGCATCGTTAAGCGCTTGGTCATCACATATTTCTTTTAAATTATTTCGAATCGTTTTGCGGCGCTGAGCAAAGGCTGCCTTAACAATTTTCTCAAATAACTCAAGGTCGTTAATGTTGTATTTAGGCGTGGTATGGGGGGTTAAGCGTACAATGCTCGACATGACTTTTGGCTTAGGGTCAAAGGATTCTGGGTCAACATCAAACAAGGCTTCTACCTCGCAATGTATTTGAATCATAATGCTTAGCCTACCGAACTGTTTGCTGCCCGGTTTTGCATGCAGGCGATTAACAATTTCTTTTTGCAGCATAAAGTACATATCTTGAATATGGTTGGCTTGCTGCATTAAATGAAACAGTAAGGGCGTTGAAATGTTGTAGGGCAGGTTACCAACGATGCGTAATTTCTCATTGCTTGCCAAGCTAGAAAAATCGAACGTGAGTGCATCAGCACTGTGCAAATTGAAGCGCTGGTATTGAGTGAATCTTTCCGCTAGACGAGCCACGAGATCTCGATCAAGCTCCACAACATCTAGCTGGCACTGGCTGGCGAGCAAGGGTTCAGTAATTGCGCCTTGTCCTGGACCAATCTCAACTAAATGATCCGTTTTAGCGGGATCAATCGCCATAATTATTTGGTGGATAATTCGGCTGTCGTGTAAGAAGTTCTGACCGAATCGTTTACGTGCTTTATGTGGTTTATTCAAAATATTAGTGTGTTGATAAGTCTATAGCCATTTGTAAGGCCGATTGTAAACTAGTTGCGCTGGCTTTGCCGCTCCCAGCGAGGTCTAAAGCTGTTCCATGATCAACCGATGTTCTAGTAATGTTAAGACCAAGGGTAATGTTTACTGCATCGCCAAAGGCTGAATACTTTAGGGTGGGTAAGCCTTGGTCGTGGTACATGGCTAATACCGCATCGTGTTGATCGAGTATGGGCTGGGTAAATACGGTATCGGCAGGGAGAGGGCCGCTGAGCTTAAAGCCGTGCTGCCGTAAGTCGTCTAAACAGGGAATGATGGTGTTGATTTCTTCATCGCCTAAATGCCCACCCTCACCAGCATGTGGGTTTAAACCGCAAACAGCAATTCGAGGCTGTTTAATAGAAAATTTACCTGTTAGATCGCGTTGTAATACACGGATGACTTTATTAAGTAGTGCCGTGGTAATGGTTGCGCTAACGTCCTTGAGGGGTAAATGGGTACACGCTAAGGCAACGCGTAAGTCTTTACTGGCTAACATCATAACGGGGTAGCCGCCACAATACTCAGCGAAAAACTCAGTATGACCAGAAAATGGAATGCCAGCTTCGTTGATAATGCTTTTTTGTACGGGGGCAGTGACCAGTGCTTGGCACTGCTTATCCAAACAGAGCTGAGCCGCTACCGTTAAGGTATTGATAACATAGTGCGCATTTTCTTGGTTTAACTGTCCGCAGGTTTCCGGCTGTTTAAGCTCAATGGGGAAAATGAGCATTTTTCCAGCTTGGTGCTCGCAACTAGGCTGTGTTAAATCGACTATTTGAATATCAAGAGTTATGCCTAGCTGTTCAGCTCGGCGGCGTAGTAGCATGGGGTCTGCGACAAAGATAAGTTCACAAGGCCAGCTTTGTAGGCATATTTGTAAACATATATCAGGGCCAATACCCGCAGGTTCACCAGGGGTAATAGCTATTCTTGGAAGGGACATGGCTTAGTTGTTTAAGCGGTACTCTATGTACGCCTCATCACGTAGCTTAGTTAACCAAACTTCAATGGCGGCATCTGCCTTACGTTTTTGTAATTGTGAGCGAGCCTGAGCTTTACGCATTAACTGTGTGTTGTCTTGTTGTTCGCGTCCTAATACTTGGATTAAATGCCAGCCAAATTGAGTTTGAATAGGGTTGCCAACTTCATTAATCGCTAGCTTATTCATTGCCTCTTCAAATGCGGGAACTAAGGCGCCGGGTTGAACCCAGTTAAGGTCTCCCCCAGTAATAGCCGACCCTCTATCTTCAGAGTTGGCGCGTGCCAAGGTGGCAAAATCATCACCATTAGCAATACGCTGTTTAAGGCCTAATAAACGTTGTTCAGCAGCTTGGTCGCTGACTAAGGCATTAATCTTAATGAGTATGTGCCTAACGTGTGTTTTGGTTACCATGACCTTCTTGGGGCCTCGAACCTCGAATAATTTGATAACGTGGAAGCCACTGGGGCTTTGAATTAATTGTGATACTTCACCGGCTTGCATTTTTTCAACATATGGTTTTAGCAACGATGGCATTTGAGGGAGCTTCATCCAGCCTAGGTCGCCACCTTCTAATGCATTACTGGCATCTGAATAGCTGATGGATAAGGTTGGGAACGTTACGCCTTTGTTTAGTTCGCTAAGCAGTTTGTTGGCTTTTTTCTGAGCTTGGTTGATCTCTTCGTTAGATGCATTTTCAGAGGTGGCAATAAGAATATGGCCGAGGTGATATTCACTCGATTGATCGTCACCGTTTTGCTCTAGGAGTTTTAAGAAACTATCTACTTCTTGGTCGGAGACTTTAACTTCATGGTGTACAAAACTAGACTGGATACGTCGAACCAACATTTGTTCGCGTATTGACTGCTTGAATGACTTTAGCGTTATATTGTCTTTTTTGAGTACATTTAAAAACTTTTTTGTTGTTAGTTTATTAGCCTTGGCTATACGCTCTACGGCAGAATCAATTTCACTGTCGGGAATTCTTACGCCACTGCGTCGGGCTATTTGCAGCTGCAGCTCGGTAATAATCATTTTATCAAGAACGCGCTTTTTAATATCGCGTGTAGATAGGCTCGCCCGTTGTTCGGGTGGCATACGTTGGTACATTTGCTTTATTTGTTCATCCAACTGATTTTGCAAGATAACGCCTTGGTCAACAACAGCAACAATACGATTAACAGAGTTTTCGGCAAAGGTTGATGAGCTCGCGATAAAAGTGAGTAGGAGTAAAGCTAAGGGTTTGAGTCGTTTCATAGGGATGAGTTTATATTTAACTGTGTAAAGAGGACGGTGGTGTGAGCTGCACCACCGTCATTATATCGAATGATGTGTGGTTACTGTTCAGGCACTTGGTAGCCTAAGATACCTTCTTCAAGGAAAGAGCCTAGTTTTTCACCAAAGCTGGTGAGTCCTTTTAGTTCAAATTGGACAAATACGCCTTGTTTAGGTTCTTCATCAAAGGCATCGTTAACGTATTGTCTAGCGATAACACGTAGACGCCAGCAACAGGTATCTTTCTCAAGGCCAAGGAAGGTGTCGAGCGATAAGTTATGTTCTTCTGAATAATTCCAGCGGCCAACGGTACTCCACTCTTTGTTAATGGGCCACTTGAAGGATATGTCAGTTTGCTCAATATCATTAGAGTGACCGCTGCTGTCGATGGTTCCTGCATAACGAGAACGGTATGTTGCGTTGAATAAGCGGTTTGCTCCGTCTCTATAGTGTAGGCCGAGAGTTGCTTTTTGTGTGATGCCAGCGTGTGGGTCGTACTGCAAAGCTGAGCGAGCCGACCAGTTATCTGTTATTTTTGTTGAAAGTTCAGCCACAATATCAGAGCTGTCTTTACTGATTGGCTTACTCGTTGAATTTAGCCTCACGTCTAGGTCGTCAAAGTAAACAATCGTACCAATGCTGGCTCTTAGTCGTTCTTTACCCGTATTAGACTCGATGAACCTTGAGGTAACGGCTAAGGTGAGCTGGTTTGCATCACCAATACGGTCGGCGCCTGAAAAACGATTGTCTCTGAAGAGTTGGTTGTAGCTAAAGTCAAATTCAGAGCTGTCAAAAACGGGAATATCATCTTGGTTTTCGTAGGGTACGTATAAATAATATGCACGAGGCTCTAAGGTTTGTATCAAGCCACCCATAAAGTTTAAGTCCCGTTCAAAAAACAAGCCAGAGTCGAGTGACAGTATTGGTAGTGTGCGTTCAATATTGCTATTTAAGCTAGTAGCCTGTTGGTCTAAGCGATAACTTGTATGGCGAACACTTAGTTTTGGTGTTATGAAACCTGCGGGGCTGCGCAGCGGTACGCTGATACTTGGCTGAATATCGAGACGCTTTGCTCGAACTTCGCTGCTGTGATCAAAGTATACGAATTCATTTCGCATATTGATTTTAGCTATATCAAAGACAGTTTGTTCCCGGAGGTTAAATAATACTTGAGGGAGTCGGCGATGAGGGCGAGAGGCTTTGCTAACAGCCTCATCAATGGAGTCATAATTGTCAATTTTTGTTAATAACGTCCAATTATCAGCACGGTAATTTAAGCGGGCATGGCTCTTCAAGTATCGATCACTTGAAATACTCAAGCTGTTGCCAAAATCTTCAAGGTAATCGTCATCTGACATTGCACTTATATCAATATCAGACGTTAAGCGCGAACTCCAACGGCTTTCATCTTGGAAGGAGAACTGCCCTCTGAACTCATCTACTTCGGTGTCATTTAGCGCTTCAAAAGATACCTGACCTTCGCTGCGATGGCTCAGGTAGCGGAACTCTGTTCCTAGCATAAAGCCTCGTTGGCTCATGACTCTAGGGGTAATGGTGGCATCGTAATTAGGTGCTATATTCCAGTAATAAGGTACAGCGAGGTCAGCGCCTGTCGTATCTGAGCTGCCAAATGTTGGGGCTAAAATGCCTGATTGCCGTCTATCATCAATGGGGAAGCTGATATACGGTGTGTATAGCAGTGGCATGTCGAATACCTCAACCCATACGTTTCGACCTGTGCCGCGACCTGTTTCGTTGTTTAACTCAAGCGTTTCGGCTTGTAACTCCCAATCATTGACCCCAGGAGCGCAGGTGGTGTAGGTGACTTGCTCTGAACGAGTGATATTACGGTTAACCATTTCCGTGGTTTTGGTGCTGGCACGAGCGTGAGTGCTTTCGATAACAAATTGATTGTTATTAAACTTCCCCGTGTTGTCATTAAGCTGTAACTGGGCTTGGTCGCTGTGTAATGAAAACCCTTTCTGCTGATAGAACACATCGCCGGATGCAGTCGCGATGTGTTGCTTATTTTGGTAGTTAACTTGGTCAGCAGTAATGAGTTGATCTGCACGTTTGACTAATACATCACCACTAAAGCGAGCATCATCTTTATTCAGAATTTCAGTGTAATCGGCCTCAATATTGACGGGTGCATTTAAGCGCTGTTGTTGGAGAGCTTGTGAGTCAGCTGTGTCTTGATCATCGCTGTTAACCTCACAGTTATCCCATGGGTTGACGGCGAGGTGCTGAACCATTTGCTGGAATAAGGCATCGTTATTTTGGCGGTTGTTAGCATAATTAATAAATAGAGCCTGCTGAGAGCTGGATTCTGCTTGAATGTTACTGGTTGTCGGGGCGCTAGTTTGAGCGCAGTCCCATGTGCCATTTTTACCGGCTTGACAGTCCCAAGAGCCATTGTGGCTTAAACGGCTGACTCGTTTGGGCTGTTTTTTTGTAGTCGTAACGCTGGGTTGTTGAGCCAGTTGTACGCGAGGAATGATAGTTCTAGGGGAGGGCTCTTGCTCATTTAGTTTTTCATCAGGCTCAACCTCGATGGTAGAGCTAGCTGTTTTCTGTGCGCTAGGCTTCGTAGTTTCTACGGCCTTAACTAAAGGTTTCGTGCCGGCAGAGCAATCCCATGTTTTACCATCGTTGGCTAGATTACAATCCCATTGCGAATTGCTATAAGCAACAGCCTGTGATGTGGGTAACAAGAGGCATAAGCCAAGAAATAAATGTCTATACGAGCAGTTAATGGGAAAGCCTTTTGTTTGGTTCTAACGTAGGTTGTATAAAATCGCATAGAATGAGCAATTCTTCAACGATACTTTAATAGTTTTTCTATTATATTAGCAATGCGACTTTCGCAATGCGTTAATTTGGTCAATAAGAGTGATTTTTATGAGTATAGATAAACGCAAGCATTTACTGTTGGAATGGTTGCAAGGTGTTTTTGGCACGGATGATTTTACGTGTGAAGCGGCATCAGCGGACGCTAGCTTTAGACGGTATTTCCGGGTGGTTTTAAAGGGTGACACTTATGTGGTGATGGATGCGCCACCCGCTAAAGAGGATTGTCGCCCCTTTATTTTAATTGCTCAGCTATTACGGGAACAAAGTATTAATGCACCGGTTATTTTTCACCAATCACTCGAACTTGGTTTTTTAGTTTTAACTGATTTTGGTGCGGACTGTTATTTAGATAAGCTGAATAGCAAAACGGCTAGCCCATACTATGAAGACGCCGTTCAAGCACTGCATAAAATGCATCAATTAAACGTTGCTGAATTAACGTTGCCTGCTTATGACGCGACTTTGTTGCAGCAAGAAATGGATTTATTTAAGGATTGGTTTCTGGTTGAGTTTTTAGGGTTGAAATTATCTGAAGTTGAGCAAAATGATTTGCAGCGTATTCAACAAAAGCTGGCAGGTTCTGCATTAGAGCAGCCACAAGTTTTCGTGCATAGAGACTACCACTCTAGGAACCTAATGCTTTGTGGGCAAGATAACCCAGGGGTGATTGATTTCCAAGACGCGGTGATTGGGCCGTTAAGTTATGACTTGGTCTCTTTATATAGGGATTGTTATATTGAATGGCCGGATGAGAAAATTTATGCTTGGCTGGATCGTTTTTTACAGCAACGTGTAGGTGCGGGTTGCGATGATGCATTCGACACAAAGTGTTTTTATCAATGGTTTGATTGGATGGGTGTACAGCGGCATATGAAGGCGATTGGCATTTTTTGCCGATTATTGTTACGTGATGGTAAGTCAGGTTATTTAAAGGATATTCCGCGTACATTAGCTTATGTGTCGAACGTTAGCCGAAAATATGATGAGTTAACACCGTTGGCGGAGCTTCTAGACTCTCATGCGGTGCTTGCGAAATTTGAGAGCCGTGTGCAAGGGTTGTAATTAAGATGAAAGTAATGATTTTGGCGGCAGGGCGTGGCCAACGAATGCGTGAGCTCACAGAAAGTTGCCCCAAACCCTTATTGAAAGTGAAGGGGGTTAGCTTGATAGAGCACCATATTCGAGCGTTAAAAGCACAAGGTTTTAATGAGTTCGTTATTAATGTGGCTTATTTAGCCGCGCAAATTAAACAAGCTTTAGGCTCAGGTAAGCAATGGGGCGTATCCATTGCGTATTCAGATGAGGATGGTGAGGCACTTGAAACAGGAGGGGGCATTTTTAAGGCGTTACCCTTGCTGGGAGATAAATCTTTTCTAGTGGTGAATGCTGATGTGTGGATAGATTATCCTTATGCAAATTTACGACAAGAGACGGCTAAGAAAATTCATTTAGTGCTGGTGAATAATCCTGTACATAACCCTGCGGGTGATTTTCATTTAAAGGGGCAGCAACTGGTGGAACAAGGTGGAGAGTGTTTGACGTATAGTGGTGTTGGTGTTTTTCACCCGTCTGTGTTTAGCGATGAAAGTGGGGGTGTTTTTCCTTTAGCGCCGCTTATTCGCCAGCAAATATCCCATGGCGACGTTAGTGGTGAATTGCATAAGGGTGTTTGGGTGGATGTTGGAACGCCAGAGCGCCTGGCGTTCCTAGAATCTCAAGTTATTACTCAATAACTGACGAGGCTTGTTCGTCAGCATGATACGACGAACGGACCATAGGCCCACTGGCAACATGAGAAAACCCCATTTCGTTACCTAACCTTGCTAACTCATCAAATTCTTCAGGTGTTACATAACGGTCAACCGCTAAGTGATCTTTGCTGGGTTGTAGGTATTGGCCTAAGGTTAGCATGTCGCAATTATGCGCACGTAAGTCACGCATGACCTCTAAGGTTTCTTCCATGGTTTCGCCTAAGCCCAACATAATGCCGGATTTTGTTGCAACTTTTGGGTGAACCTCTTTATAGCGTTTGATTAAGTCTAATGACCATTGGTAATCTGAGCCGGGTCTCGCTTTTTTATACAAACGTGGGGCTGTTTCAAGGTTGTGGTTAAACACATCTGGCGGCGTTGTTGCTAGAATATCGACAGCAACATCCATTCGCCCTCTAAAATCAGGAACGAGAATTTCAATTTGTATATTTGGATTTTGTTCGCGAATGTTGGTAATACATTCAGCGAAATGAGCGGCGCCACCATCACGTAAGTCATCACGGTCAACCGAAGTGATGACGACATAGCGTAACTTCATGTCCTTAATTGTTGCCGCTAGCTTTTTCGGCTCATCAGTATCAAGTGGTTTTGGTTTGCCGTGTGCAACATCGCAGAATGGGCAGCGACGTGTGCAAATATCACCCATAATCATAAAAGTAGCTGTGCCGTTATTAAAGCACTCGCCTAAATTAGGGCAAGCAGCTTCTTCACAGACGGAATACAAACCGTGTTTGCGTAAGGCTTTTTTAATGGCATTAACACGAGGGCCGCTCGGTACCTTGGCGCGAATCCAGTGGGGCTTACGTAATGCTTCACCCGTTTTCTCCACTTTAATGGGAATACGTGACAGTTTTGATTCGTTACGCTGATGGGTGTCTGGCGTGGCACGAGAAGGTGCTTTTAAAGTCTCTTTATCGTATGACATTGAATTAGTTTTGAAGTGAGTTGGCGCTGGGTATTAACGGCGCATAATTAAGTTTATTTTGTAGCTCATGCAGTAACATAGCCGCAAAGTCTTCAGGCAGGCAGTTTACCCCGTAGTCGGATAATTGGGTTATTTCTAAGCCTTCATAGCCGCAAGGGTTAATCAGTTGGAAGGGGCTTAAGTCCATATCAATATTGATGCTAAGACCATGATAACTGCAGCCTTTTTTTACGCGTAAGCCGAGTGAGGCGATTTTTTTTGCTGATATATAAACGCCCGGGGCATCTTTACGGGCGTTAGCGTTTAAGCCATACATTTTTAATGAATTGATGGTGATGTTTTCCAGCAGGTCAACTAATGTACGTACATTGATACCTAAACGGCGTAGATCAAATAATACATACATGACGAGCTGTCCAGGACCGTGATAGGTGATTTGCCCGCCTCGATCTGTTTGCACGATGGGGATATCACTGCTGGCGAGTATATGTTCGGCTTTACCACTGATGCCTTGGGTGAAGACAGGAGGGTGTTGCACAAACCAAACTTCATCGCAGGTATCTGCATCGCGCTCGATGCAAAATGTTTTCATTGCCGCCCAAGTTGGTTGATAATCTTGTAAACCTAGTTGGCGAATTTTAAGTGCTTGCGCGGCAGATTCGGCTTGCTTCACAGTGACATTAACACCTGTTCGCAATCACTTAAGTCTTGGTAAATAGCATCCATTTGCTGCTTGTTTTGCGCGGTAAGGCTAATGCTGACTGAAATGAACTTACTGGTTTTACTTAGCTTTGATTTTACGGATGCTTCTGTCACTTCCGGTGCGTGTTGCACGACAATTTCTAAGGCAATAATTTCAAAATTTGTGCCTGCTAAGCCCATGGTTTTAATGGTAAAGTCACAAGGGTAGTCCATTAACGCGTTATGTTGTTCATCGTTTGATTTATCAGACATTGGCTTGGCTCCTTAATTGATTTTTAAAGTCACTATAACGGGCCGCCATTCGCTGCCATAGTTCGCCGGGTTTGCCATCGCCAATCATTTTACGGTTGAGTTCAATAACGGGCATCACTTCTTTTGTTGAGCTAGTTAACCAAATTTCATCAGCGGATGAGAGTTGCTGTTCAGAAATTTCAGCCTCGATACAATCGATACCATCGGCAATAGCGAGCTCTAAAACTAAATCACGAGTAATACCTGGTAATAAGTTATGGCTTTTCGGTGGGGTTATTAATTGTTTGTTTTTGACAATAAATAAATTGCTGGCAGAGCCCTCGGTTGCGTAACCATCGCGTAATAAGATGGCCTCACCGCAGTTTTGATCGGCGGCTTGCTGCTTTAATAAAATATTGCCTAATAGTGCAACGGACTTAATATGACACCAGTCCCAACGAATATCATCTAAGGTGATAGCTTGAACACCTTTGGCGATATGCGCGAGGTTATTGTTTGCAATGGTTTGGCACATTGCAAAAATGGTGGGTGTATATTCGGTTGGCAATTGATGGTCTCGGCTGCTACCTGCACCACGGCTTACTTGAATATAGACAGATTGGTCTGATTGCTGATGCTCTTCTACAAGGCGCGTTAAAATGTCGGTCCACTGTTGGTCGCTCATAACGGGCGGCATACGTATGGCATCTAAGCTGCTGTTGAGCCTGTCGATGTGTTGTTGTAAACGAAATAGTTTTCCAGCATACGCAGGAATAACTTCATAAACGCCATCAGCAAACAAAAAGCCTCGGTCTAGCACCGATACTTTAGCGTCGCTTAGGGGTAGAAAATCACCGTTTAAAAAAACATTAGCTTGAGAGGGCACGATAGCTTCCTACTTATTCCAGCATTAATAATGCTTCGTCTTTTAATACATCCATAAATGACCCTTCGCCAATAGCTTGTAGGGCAATTAAAGGGCGCTGCTCGATGATTTCACCTTTTAATTTAATGATAGCGTTACCAATCTGTTGGCCTTTTTTTATAGGGGCAGTGAGTTGAGGGTTAATTTTAAGGCTAGCATCTAAGGCCTTGTATTGATTACGTGGGATCGTAAGGTACAAGTCTTTAGCAAGCCCAACTGGCAAGGTTTTGTGTGCGCCTTTCCATACGCGAGGGCTGCTTAAGGTTTGCTGCTTTTTGTAAAGTAAGTGGGTTTTATAAAAGCGGTAGCCGTAATTTAATAAGGCTTGGTTGGTGTCATTACGCGCTTCTACGCTGTCAGTTCCCATAACAACAGAAATTAAGCGCATATTATCTCGCACAGCAGACGATACGAGGCAGTAGCCAGCATCTTGGGTGTGGCCTGTTTTAACGCCATCTACCGTGCTATCACGCCAAAGTAGTTTATTTCTATTTTTTTGCGTAATGCCATTAAAGGTATATTCTTTTATTGAATTTATTCTGTAAAGCTCAGGTGACTCGGCAATTAAAGCGCGGGTTAATATTGAGAGATCTCTTGCGCTACTGTAATGCTCTTCGTGTGGTAAACCGGAGCTATTCATAAAGTGACTGTTTTGCATATCAAGCTCTTTTGCCACTTGGTTCATTAGCTGGGCAAAGGTAGCTTCATCACCTGCGATGTGTTCGGCTAAAGCAACGGTGGCATCATTGCCTGATTGAACCAGCATGCCGTGTAGTAATTCATCAATAGAGACGAATTTGTTAACTTCAATAAACATTCTTGAGCCGGGTGTTCGCCAAGCTTTTTCACTGACTCTTACTTTCTCAGTTAGGCTTAAGTTACCGTGGCTAAGTTCGCGGAATACGATTAAAGCCGTCATGATTTTTGTCATGCTAGCAGGCGCTAATTCTAGGTTCGCATTTTTAGAGGCCAGTACTTTACCGCTATGAAAGTCGATGAGGTGATAGCTACGAGCCTCGAGTTCCGGTGCTGATGGAATCGGCAGTGCGAGAACTTGTGATGATAAAAGTAGGCTGAGTATTAATATGATTCGTTTCATGGGGGAAATGACAGGTAATTAAATGTGAAATATCGGTCGCTATCATACCATGTGCAAGATATTGAGTGTGTTGCCTCGCTAGGCTAATGGGAATATCTATTTATTGGTAAACCAGCATGAAATTTATGGCTTTATTACTAAGAATTATCGCCTAATAAAATGACTATTGAATATGCCCATTTGTTGTATTTTGAGGTGTACAGGTTCAGCGCTAGATAGGTCGATATAAGGGCCGGCATGCACTAAGTACAAGGTGTCATTGTTTTTTTCTAGAGTGACGATGTTACTGCTAATGGCAACTTCATTACTGAGTTGTTGTTTTAAACGATTCGCATTTTGTCGTGTTTTGAAAGCGCCCAATTGGATATAAATAGCTTTTTTAGAAGGGGGGGTTAAAGCCGGAGGTGGCGTTAATGCTTGAGGGCGGGGTATTGCCACGGAAGTGATTGCTTTTGTGGGGCTATTCGTTAAATTTATTGCGCGTATTTCAACAGGGCTAGTGCCGTTTTTTAATGTCCCGAGTTTAGCAGCGGCCGCATAAGAGAGGTCGATGATTCGTCCTGAATGGAAAGGGCCGCGATCGTTAACTCGTACGATGATGGTCTTGCCATTAGATAGGTTTTTAACTTCGACATAACTTGGAAGCGGTAGGGATTTATGTGCAGCCGTCATGGCGTACATATCGTAAGTTTCACCGTTTGAGGTTTTATTGCCGTGAAATTTAGTGCCATACCATGAGGCTATGCCGCGTTCTACAAAGTCTTGGCTCGACTCAAGAACATAGTAGGTTTTACCAAAGACTTCATACGAACGAGGGTTACCGCCACGGCTTTTTGCTTCAATACGTGGAATGGCATTGGGCGTATTTTCGATATTTTCAGGGGTATAGCTGGGTGCGCTATCGCCTGTTTTTACATAATGCTGGCTACAGGCATTGATGAAGACTAAGACTATTAGCGCACAAACTAAACGTAATGCATTAGAGGTCATTGTTTTTCTAGATAACCTTGTTTAATTTCTTGACCGAGTTGGTACACGGCCATTGCATATAAGTGACTGTGGTTATAGCGAGTGATGACGTAAAAGTTATGGAACGCTAGCCAATAATCAGCATGCTCGGTTTGCTTTAGTTCTAATAATTTTACGCTAGTGTTTAAAGCTAAGTTTTTGGGTACCTTAACGGCGGCTGATTTTAATTGTTTAAGTGTATGTTTTGGTTTGAGCTTGGTATTGAGTACGGTTTTAAACGAGTCACCTGTTACGCTGGTTTTTTGGGTGATTAATTTGCCTTTTTTCCAGCCATGCTTAGCGAAGTAATAGGCAATGCTGTTAACGATATCGGCATTGCTGTTCCACAAGTCTCGCTTGTTATCACCATCGCCATCTACCGCATAAGCTCGGTAGCTACTTGAGATGAATTGTGATTTCCCCATGGCACCAGCGTACGAGCCTTTAAGCTTGCTAGGGTCAAACCCTTCTTCACGGCAAAGCAATAAAAAGTGTTCTAGCTCGCTTTTAAAGAAACGTGCGCGTTTAGGAAAGTGAAAGCCAAGAGTCGTTAATGAATCAAGGATTTTGTATGAGCCTGTGTTGCCTCCATAACGAGTCTCAACGCCAATGATGGCGACGATTATTTCTTCGGGTACGCCATACTTTATTGATGCGGCCTTAAGAATAGCTTTGTTTTTTTGCCAAAACTTGATGCCACCATTAATACGGTTAGGCTTTAGAAATATTTTTCGGTAACTGTGCCATTGTAAGCGTCTCTCAGCGGGTGAAGACATTGCTTTTAGAATGCTGTCTTTAACCTGGGAGCTATTAAGTAATTTCTCTAATGGGGCGCGCTCAAACTTGTGTTTAACCACCATATGCTCGATAAAGTCAGCATAAATGCTAGTGGTCGGTTCTTGTATTGTTTTCGCGCTACAGGCTGATAAACCGCCAAGAGTGAAGAGCAAAACCCATAGTAAACGTGAGAAATTAGAGTGTATTAGCAACATAATTGATCCTAAGATGAAAGTAGCTTTCTGTGAGTGTGAATGGACATTAATATACCAAAACCAATTAACAAGGTAACCATTGATGTGCCTCCATAACTTACCAGCGGTAAGGGGACTCCAACAACAGGCAGTATGCCAGTTACCATGCCAACATTAACAAATAAATAGATGAAAAATGTAAATGATAGGCTGCCGGCTAGTAGTCTAGAAAAGGTATCTTGTGCTTGGGTGGCAATATAAATAGAGCGAATGAAGATGAGTAGATAAATTGATAGTAGCGCTATTGCGCCAATCAGGCCAAATTCTTCAGCGAAGACGGCAAATATAAAATCAGTTGAGCTTTCGGGTAAAAATTCTAAGCGTGCTTGGGATCCATGCATCCAGCCCTTGCCATCAATACCACCGGAGCCAATGGCAATTTTAGATTGAATAATGTGGTAACCCGTACCCAAGGGGTCTTCTTCGGGGTTTAAGAAGGTGAGTACTCGCTGTTTTTGGTAGGCTTTCATGAAGAAAGTCCATAGTAAGGGAGCGAGACTTGCGCAAGCAGCAGCAACAGCAAAAATAATACGCCATGATATTCCCGCTAGAAATAAGACCGCAATGCCTGAGCAGGCAATAAGAATGGCTGTTCCTAAATCGGGTTGTTTAGCAATGAGAACGGTGGGGATGGCGATAAATATGGTGGCCGCGAAGATATGCTTAAAGCTGGGTGGAAGGCGTCGTTCTGCCAAGTACCAAGCGACCATCATCGGTGTGGCGAGTTTTAATAACTCCGATGGTTGGAAGCGGAAAAAGCCAAGGTTTAGCCATCGTTGTGCGCCCTTTCCCATCTCTCCCATAAAGAGCACGCCAAGCAATAGCAGAACGCCCAGTAGGAACAACCAAGGAGCAAACATTTTTAATATATGAGGCGGGATTTGAGCCATCACGAACATGGCGACAAAAGCAACGCCAAGGCGTGTGGCTTGACGCTGTAGTAAGCTCATGTCTCCATGGCCTGCACTCATGAGTATGGTAATACCGATGGCTGATAAGATAACCAGCAAGGCAAGCAGAGTCAAATCAATATGTAGACGTTGAAGGGGGCCACTTTTTCGATGGTGATAATGGCTTAGGTGTTGCTTTGATGGAAATAACCAACTCATGGTTGAACCTGTATATATTGGTCAAAAATTGCTCTTGCAATAGGAGCGGCTACGGAACCACCATGGCTACCATTTTCAACGATAACAGCGATGGCGAGTTGTGGTTTTTTGACAGGAGCAAAGGCGATGAATAAGGCGTGATCTTTAAGGTGCTCTACGGTGTTTTCCTCATCATACTTTTCCCCTTGTTTAATACTAAAAACTTGTGCCGTGCCGGTTTTTCCAGCAATTTTAAAGGCCGCGCCTTTATTAATACGGCGGGCAGTTCCCCGTGCGCCACTCACTACATCTTGCATAGCCTGAATAACGGTGTCCCAGTGTTTAGGGTTGTTTAGCTTAATCGGCTTAGCGGCTTCGCTGTTTCTTTGTTGCTGGTTTATTTTGTTGACGAGTAACGGCTTAAATGCAGAGCCTTTATTGGCTAATAGTGCAGTAGCATGGGCCAGTTGTAACGGTGTCGATAAATTGAAGCCCTGCCCGATGCCAGATATAAGTGTTTCACCCGGGTACCAAACTTTGTTGCGATGGCGTTTTTTCCATGCTCTAGATGGCAATAAGCCACTTTTTTCACCATTGATATCGACCCCCGTTTTTTGCCCGAAACCAAAGAGGCTCAAAAAATCATGCATCCGATCAATTTTTAATTCATGTGCCAGTTGATAATAATAAACGTCGCAAGATTGAACAATGGCGTTATGCAAATTGGTGTGGCCGTGGCCTGTTTTCTTCCAGTCACGGTATTTGTGAGTCTGCTTAGGAAGCTGGTAGAACCCCGGACAGAAAACCTTTGTCCCAGGGTGGATGGTGGCATAATTCAAACCCGCTAAACCTAGAAATGGCTTCATAGTAGAGCCGGGTGGGTATTGGCCACGTAATGAGCGGTTGAATAAGGGGCGCCGACTTGATGTTTGTAAAGCGCTGTATGACGCGTGGTCAATGCCTTTGGCGAATAAGTTAGTATTGAATCCTGGCTTGCTGACTAAAACGCGTATGGCACCTGTTTGAGTATCGATAGCGGCAATGGTACCGTTGAAATCACCGAGTGCATCATAAGCAATTTTTTGTAGGTCGATATCAATGTTTAAGCTTAGATTGCTGCCAGATAAAGGCGCGGTATGGCTAAGGGTTTTAATTGATCGCCCTTGTGCGGTATTTTCGGTTTGTTGGTAACCAACGTGTCCATGTAACTCAGTTTCATAGGTTTTCTCAATGCCTGTTTTTCCGATAAAGCGGGAGCCACGATAATTGACGGGATCAATTGTTTTAAGCTCTTTTTCATTAATGGCGCCTACATAACCGACGACATGGGAAGTTAGTTCAGGGTAAGGGTAGTGCCTGAGGGGTCTTGCTTGAATATCAACGCCTGGAAACAGGTGCCTATTTGCTGAGAATATAGCCACTTCTGTGTCATTGAGGCGTTGACGCAAGGCAATGCTAGAAAAACGTTTTTGTCGCTTACGTTGTTTTTCAAAGAGAGCGATCTCTTTATCAGAAATAGAGAGGAGTAGGCTTAACCGATTGAGTGTTTCTGGGATATCTTGTACTTGCTCAGGGATTAATTCTAAGCTGTAGCTGGGGTTGTTTTCAGCTAAAACTCTACCTTTAGAATCAAAGATTAAGCCGCGAACAGGTGTTATGACTGATAGTTTTACGCGATTATTTTGAGCGAGGTTGCTGTACTCTTCATGTGTTTGAATTTGCAAATAGGTTAAGCGGCCTATAAGTGAAAAAAATAAGAGTGAGACAAAAATAATAAGAATGACCGAGCGATTCAAAAAAAGCCGGCTTTCTTGTTGAGAATTTTTTAGATCGAAACGTGTCCTCATATTCGTTTACTGAACATTAAACCGGCGTCTGACCAAACGTAGTAAAAGAAATATGAATGGCCATGCGATGGCGCTGGACAGGGGCTGGTACCAATATTGATAGCTGCTATTTCCTGCTCCGGATAATTGGCTAATCCATAGTGAGGTAAGCTGCATAAGCAAAAGGAAAAAAAGAATAAAAAGAGCTTGTTGCCAGATTCGATAATTCCTTAATCGTAGGTAAAGTTTATGAGCAAAAAAAGCAGCAAGGCTAAAAATGAGGGCGTTTTGTCCTAATAGGCTGCCACTGAGTGAGTCAACTAGTAAACCGAGCACCCAAGCGGTGCCAACGCTAACTTTATGAGGAAGGGCGATACTCCAGTACATGAGAGCCAAGAGAGCCCAGTTAGGCATCATGCTCGTTACCGTGTTAGACCAAGGGATAATACTGAGACCCATGGCAATAACTAGGCTGAGGTAAAGCGTGAAGGTCCCCGAGGATTTAGTGCGCATTGTCGGTGCTAGTTTTGTTATCTGTAGCGGGCCTTTTAGGCAGTAATAGTGGAACGGGCTGCTGTTTACTCCAAACTAATAAAATGTTGCGGGTACTTTCTATTTTAGCAACGGTTCTTGCTTCAGCGTGCATAAAGGCTTCGCCTGATAGAGCATTTAGCGTTGAAATGGTCGCAACGGGGTAACCTTGAGGGAAGATGCCACCAAGGCCGGAGGTGATAAGCAAGTCCCCTTCCTTGATGTCTGCGTTATGAGGTAAATAAGGAAGGCTTAAGGTGTTCTGTGCACCACTTCCTGCCGCAATTGTTCGGAGACCTGTTCGGTTTACTTCGACCGGTATAGCGTGGTTTGGGTCGGTAATTAGCATAATGGATGAGGTTAGGGGGTTAACGCTAATAATTTGGCCGATAATGCCGTCACCATTGAGTGCAGCCTGACTTTTGTATAAGTTAAAGCGGCTCCCTTTATCGATTAGTATATGTTGCGTATTTGAGTTTTGATTGACTCTAATGAGCGATGCAGCGATAAATTGCTCGCCTAGCTTAAAGGATGATTCGAGTAAGCTATGCAGGCGAGTATTTTCTTGTTCTAAAGAGGCGAATTTTTGTAACTTAACCTGCAACAGTAGTGCATCAGACTTTAACTGTCGGTTTTGTTTAATTAACTCTGCTCGATCGGTTGTGTTCTCACTAAACCACTGTTTAATGTCGCTCGGAAGGTTGATACTGACAAGAATGGGGTGAACGATAAAGGAAAGCCCATCTTTAAGCGGTTTAAGCAAACTTGTTTGGCTAGCTAATAGCAAAGCAAGAGATACAATAGCAGCCGCTATGAAACGAATACTAGTCGATGGGCCCTTTGAAAAAATAGGTTTTATAGTAGGAAACCGCGGCTTATTCTAAATCAAAAATATGCGGACCTTTTTCATTAATAAGCTCAAGTACCTTGCCACCACCACGTGCAACACAGGTTAAAGGCTCTTCTGCTGTACGTACGGGAACGCCTGTCTCTTCGTGTAGTAATTTATCTAGGCCGCTTAGTAGCGCGCCACCACCGGTTAATACAATGCCATTTTCTGCTACATCGGCACTGAGTTCGGGGGGTGTTTGTTCTAAGGCAGCTTTTACCGCGCTAACAATGGATGAGACGGGTTCTTGCAGGGACTCAAGAATTTCATTGCTATTAAGCATAAAGCTACGTGGAATGCCTTCTGCGAGGTTTCTGCCTGTTACCGACATTTCTTTTACTTCACTGGCAGGGAAAGCAGAACCGATTTGATGCTTGATTTTTTCAGCCGTTGATTCACCGATGATGGTGCCGTAGTTGCGTCGAACGTAATTAATGATGGCTTCATCAAAACGGTCGCCACCGACACGGATAGACTCTGAATAGACGATGCCATTAAGTGATAACACGGCGATTTCAGATGTGCCACCACCAATATCTAAAACCATTGAGCCACAGGCTTCATCAATAGGTAAACCAGCACCAATGGCCGCCGACATAGGTTCTTCTATTAGGTAAACTTCACGAGCCCCTGCACCAGAGGCCGATTCTCTAATAGCGCGTCGTTCAACTTGGGTTGATCCACAAGGGACACAAATTAGGACACGTGGGCTTGGGCGCAAAAACTTGCCTTCGTGTACTTTATGAATAAAGTACTGCAGCATTTTCTCAGTAATCGTGAAGTCAGCAATAACACCATCTTTTAGTGGGCGGATCGCCGTAATATTCCCTGGGGTTCTACCAAGCATGGCTTTAGCTTCACTACCAACAGCAGCAAAACTTTTTTCACCACGTACGCGATCTTCACGAATAGCGACGACGGAGGGCTCGTTAAGCACGATTCCCTGTCCAAGAGCATAAATTAAAGTATTTGCTGTTCCTAGGTCGATAGATAGATCGTTGGAGAACATTCCGCGTATTTTTTTAAACATGTATCACTAATATAATTAAGTTGAAGTATATTTTTCTACTTTAACAACCCTTTACCCCTTTGGGCAAGACGCGAATTGTGTTAATTTGCACGGTTTCAAAGTAGCAATTAAGCAAAGAGGGCATTTTATGTCAATTCAATCGGAAGATGTACAGAAAATCGCACATTTGGCTAGACTCGGTGTTGATCAAGATCAGGTGGAATCATATGCCGCTGACTTATCAGATATTATGGGGATGGTTGAGCAAATGAATCAAGTGGATACCACGGGTATTGAGCCGATGGCTCATCCATTGGACCAAGTTCAACGCTTAAGGTCTGATCGTGTAACTGAAACTGATCAGCGTGAGCTGTTGCAGAAAAATTCAGCCCATGTTGAGGATGGATTATTCCTCGTACCTAGAGTGATCGATTAACCGTACTTAAAAACTCAAATAATTATGTATAACAAATCATTAAAGCAACTATCGACTAGTTTGCAGAATAAAGAACTTTCCAGTGTTGAGCTGAGTCAATATTTCCTTGACCGTATTAAGCGCTACGATGGTGAATTAAATAGCGTGATTACTCTCAATGAAGAAGCTGCTTTAGCAGAGGCTGCCCAAGCAGATAAAATTATTCATGCAGGTAATGCGGGGCCATTAACGGGTATCCCGTTATTGCATAAAGATATTTTTTGTACGAAAGGGTTGAGAACTAGTTGTGGTTCAAAAATGCTAGATAACTTTATTGCTCCTTATAGTGCGACAGCGGTTAATAAGCTGACGCAAGCAGGCACGGTTATGTTGGGTAAAACCAATATGGATGAGTTTGCAATGGGTTCATCCAATGAGACCAGTTTTTATGGTGCGGTAAAGAACCCATGGGACTTAAAAACAGTGCCGGGTGGATCGTCAGGTGGTTCTGCGGCAGCTGTGGCTGCTAGATTGGCGCCTATTGCCAGTGGAACTGATACGGGTGGTTCTATTCGCCAGCCGGCTGCATTTTGCGGTATTACCGGTATTAAACCAACGTACGGCAGTGTTTCACGTTACGGGATGATCGCTTTCGCATCTAGCTTAGACCAAGCGGGTTCTATGGCTAAAAGTGCTGAAGATGCCGCTTATATGTTACAGGCCATGTCAGGTTTTGATGAGAAGGACTCAACGAGTGTGGATAGACCGCCTGCTGATTTAGTGTCAGGCTTAGGTGATTCAATAAAAGGACTTACTATTGGTTTGCCGAAAGAGTTTTTTGGTGATGACCTTGATGACGAAATGCGTCAAAAAGTTGAAGCGGCTATCGATAGCATTAAATCTGCAGGGGCGAGCATTAAAGAGATTAGCCTGCCTAATATCAATTTATCTGTGCCCGCTTACTATGTGGTTGCGCCAGCAGAGTGTTCGGCAAACCTATCACGTTTTGACGGAGTGCGTTTTGGTTACCGTTGTGAGTCACCAAAAGATTTGGAAGATTTGTATAAACGTTCGCGTGGTGAAGGCTTTGGTGATGAGGTGAAACGTCGAATTATGATGGGTGCTTATGTATTGTCTGCGGGTTATTACGATGCTTATTATAAAAAAGCGCAGCAAGTTAGACGTTTGATTAAACAAGATTTCGTTAATGCCTTTAAAGAAGTCGATATTATTGCGAGCGCGACAGCGCCATCGGTTGCTTTTACAGCTGGTGAAAAGACCGATGATCCGGTGTCTATGTATTTATCAGATACTTTCACCATTGGAGTTAATCTAGCGGGTTTACCCGGCATGTCTGTACCTTGCGGTTATATTAATAAAATGCCAGTGGGTTTGCAGTTAATTGGCAATTACTATGATGAGTCGCGACTATTAAATGTTGCGCATCAATATCAGCAACTAACAGATTGGCATACTCATGTGCCAGCAGGGTTTGAGGAGTAATGGCGATGCAATGGGAAACAGTTATTGGGCTTGAAATTCATGCTCAGCTTGCAACACAATCAAAGATTTTTTCTGGTGCATCAGTGGCTTATGGCGCTGAACCTAATACTCAGGCTTGCGCGGTTGATTTGGGCTTGCCGGGAACATTGCCGGTATTAAATGAGCAAGCTGTTCGTTTTGCGGTTAAATTTGGTTTAGCGATTGGGGCGGAAATTGCACCGTATTCAGTGTTTGCTAGGAAAAATTATTTTTACCCTGATTTGCCAAAAGGCTATCAAACTAGCCAGTTTGACCTGCCGATTGTTGGCTTGGGAGAGATAGATATTATTGTTGATGGTGAAACCCGAACAATTGGGGTCACTCGAGCGCATTTAGAAGAGGATGCAGGCAAGTCGCTGCATGAAGATTACCAAGGAATGACCGGGGTGGACTTAAATAGAGCGGGCACACCGTTACTTGAAATTGTGTCGGAGCCTGATATGCGTTCAGCGGCTGAGGCGGTTGCTTATGTAAAGACTTTGCATAGCTTGGTGCAGTACTTAGGTATTTGTGATGGTAATATGCAAGAAGGTTCTTTTCGTTGCGATGTTAATATTTCGATGCGCCCAATGGGGCAAGAGGAATTTGGTACACGTGCCGAAATTAAAAACCTGAATTCATTTAGGTTTATAGAAAAAGCCATTGCTCATGAAATCGATCGTCAGGTTGATTTACTGGAATCAGGACAGAAGATTGTTCAGGAAACCCGTCTTTATGATTCGAATAAAGATGAAACGCGCTCGATGCGTTCAAAAGAAGAGGCGAATGATTATCGCTACTTCCCTGACCCTGATCTGTTGCCGGTTGAGATTACTACTGAATTATTAGACGAAATGCGATCAGAGTTGCCTGAGCTACCAGCGGCTAAAAAATCACGTTTCCAACAGCAGTATAAGCTGAGTGAATATGATGCATCTGTTTTAACGGTGCAGCGTGTGCAGGCCGATTATTATGAACAAGCAGTCAGCGCATCAAACGGTGAGGCTAAGCTTGTGGCAAACTGGTTGATGGGTGAGTTAAGTGCAGCTTTAAATAAAGAGTCGCTTGATATTTCAAAAAGCCCGGTGAGTGCAGAGCGTTTAGGTGGCTTGGTTAGCCGTATAGCGGATCAAACTATTTCAGGTAAAATTGCCAAGAAAGTATTTGAATTGATGTGGTCGAGTGATGATTCTGCCGATGAGATTATTGAGCGTGAAGGCTTAAAACAAATTTCAGATACGGGTGCGCTAGAGAAAATGATTGATCAACTGATGGCTGATAATACGGCGCAGGTTGAACAGTTTAGAGCGGGCAAAACAAAGATGCTAGGCTTCTTTGTTGGGCAGCTAATGAAGCAAACTCAAGGAAAGGCTAATCCGCAAGAACTTAATAAGTTATTGCAGGAAAAATTAAAGGGTTAAGTGGTTTACTTAGCTCCGCCGTATTACGATGATGCAGCGGAGCTTTTTATTTACTTTTCGATCATTCGTAGGGTAATTTCAACAACGTTTTCGTCGTGCAGTAATTTAAAGCAACGCATTTCTAAAACGCCAGCTGTATTGAGTGAAATAATTAAATAGTAAGCCTCGGGGTAGTTGGCTTGTTGCATATCCATTGCTGAAGGAACGGCTGGCGCAGTTGGGTGAGAGTGATAAATAGCAAAAATCTCCTCTTCTTTTTCGCGCATGCTTTTCATACTATGGATTTGCCCTTCAGGTGCCATTAAAAAACGTATGCTAGGTGATTCATCAATGTTTTCTACTGGGTAGCAGCTGTATTGTTCAGCTGAGTTTTTCCCAACAAAACCGCACACTTCGTTTTGATCTGAAATTTGCGCAAGGTGTAGTAGTTTGTTTACCAGTTGTCGCGGTAACGCTATTTCTTTTGGAGGCATGTTATTCCCTTAAATAGTTAAAGCTTATTGGCCAAGTGTTGCACGAATATGGCCTTGAATATCTTGAAATTGCTCAATGGATTTGAAGCCGGCTAATTCTAACAAGTTTTGCACTTGATTGCCTTGCTGGTAGCCGTGTTCAAATAAAAGAAAGCCGTCCTCTTTTAAATAGGCCTTGGACAACTTACAAATATGCTCGATATCTGCAAGGCCTTGTTCATTGGCAATGAGGGCTGAGTTGGGTTCGAATCGAACATCACCTTCATTTAGGTGCGGATCCTCTTCACAAATATAAGGTGGGTTGCTGACAATAAGGTCAAATTTTTGTGGGGCAATACTGTCGAACCAATGGCTATGAATAAATTCTATATTCGTTGCGTTGAGTTGTTGAGCGTTTTGCTGTGCAATATTGAGTGCGGGCTGGCTAGAGTCGATGGCCGTGATGGAGGCTGATTTAAACTCTAGTGCTAGTGTTATGCCAATAGCACCGCTGCCGGTCCCCATATCAAGAATTACAAGAGGCTGGTTTTCTGGGTGTTTTTGTTGGATGACCTCTATAAGTAACTCGGTATCTGGCCGAGGAATTAGCACATTGCTAGAGACGATGAATTGACGGGACCAAAACTCACGAAAGCCGGTTAAATAAGCGATGGGTTGTCCCTGCTCACGTAGTGTGACGAGTTTAAAAAAAGCGTTCTGTTGATCCGTTGACAGTTCTTTTTCAGGCCATGCTCTTAAATAGCTGCGGTTTTTTTGCAGTATATGGGCCATCAAAATTTCGCTATCAAGCGCAGCGCTGTCTTGGGCATTAAGTTGTTTAATGGCAAGAGCAAGCGCTTCTTTAAGATTGATATTAATAAAGCTTAACCGTTTGTTTATTCGTCGGAACTAAGCTGAGTTAATTGGTCGGCCTGATGCTCTTGGATCAAGGGGTCGATAACTTGATTGAGAGCGCCTTGCATCACTTCATCGAGCTTATAGAGTGTCAGGTTAATTCGGTGGTCAGTAACTCGGCCTTGAGGGTAGTTATATGTGCGAATTCGTTCAGAACGGTCGCCGCTTCCTACTTGCGATCGACGAGACTCGGCTTGTTCTGAGTCGATTTTTTCTTGCTCAGCGGTGAGGATTCTCGATTTTAATAGCGACATGGCACGAGCACGGTTTTTATGCTGTGATCGTTCATCCTGACATTCCACAACAGTGCCGGTTGGAAGGTGAGTCAAACGAATAGCAGAGTCTGTTTTGTTCACGTGCTGCCCACCAGCGCCAGATGCGCGGAAGGTATCAACCCTTAGGTCGGATGATTTAATGTCAATATCATCCATTTCATCGGCTTCAGGCATAATTGCAACGGTGCAAGCTGAGGTGTGAACTCGGCCTTGGGATTCGGTTTCGGGCACGCGTTGAACTCGGTGGGCACCGGATTCAAATTTTAATTGTGAGTACACATCGCTACCTTCAATTCTAGCGATGATCTCTTTATAGCCACCGTGATCACCTTGGCTTTCGCTAATGATTTCAAAGTTCCAGCGTTTCTTCTCAGCAAAACGTAAGTACATGCGATAAAGGTCACCAGAAAAGATGGCTGCTTCAGCACCGCCAGTTCCCGCTCGAATTTCAAGGAAGGCGTTCTTGCCATCGTTAGGGTCTTTTGGTAACAGTAAAATTTGTAGCGTTTTTTCTTGTTGTTCGATAGTCGCAGCGATGTCCTTTAGTTCATCCTTTGCCATCGCTTTAATCTCTGGGTCACTATCATTTAGCATAGTGTTGGCGGCCTGTTTATCTTCAAGGCTTGCTAGGTAATTATTGTAAGTATTCACAATGGGATCAAGTTGCGCATACTCTTGGCTTAGAGAGCGAAACTTATTTTGATCACTTTGTACGCTAGGTTCGGCTAATAGCTGTGCTATTTCTTCAAAGCGATCTGAGAGGGTGTCTAGCTTATGTAGAATCGATGTGTTCACGTTAATCTTTTAGGTTGAAAAGTTTCTGGGCTGCGGACAATAAGTCACGATCACCTTCTGAAGCAGCTTGTTTAAGGCGGCTGCTAGGCGAGTGTAGTAGCTTATTGGTTAAATCATTAGCTAAGCGCTCTAAAATACGTTCAGCTGAGTGACCGTTGTTGAGTGCGGTGATGGCTTTGTTTAACAGTTCTTCGCGTGTTTTTTCAGATTTTTGTCTGAGTTGGTAGATCGTTTTGGATGCGCCTTGGGCGCGAATCCACGTTTGAAAGTGGCTGACCTGAATGTCGATAATCTCTTCAGCTTGTTTGGCGGCTTTACGGCGTGATTGCAGGCCGTCGTCCACGATGTTTTTGAGGTCGTCAATACCATATAGATAGACATCGCTGAGTGAGCCGACTTCTTTTTCAATGTCGTGAGGTACGGCAAGGTCCATCATAAATATAGGCTTGTGCTTACGTTTCGAGATGGCCGTCTCAACGCTACCTTTACCAAGAATGGGGAGTTGGCTGGCAGTTGATGAAATAATGATATCCGCTTCAGGTAAATGCTCGGGAATGTCTTTTATTTCAATCGCATAACCATTGCCTTGAGCAGCGATTGCATGGGCTTTTTCGATAGTTCTATTGGCAACAATTAATTGACCAATACCTTGTTCCTTTAAATGTTGTGCCGACAATTCAATGGTTTCGCCAGCACCAATGAGTAGAGCGGTTTGGTTTTGAAGATCGCCAAAAATTTGCTGAGCTAACTTTACGCCAGCAAAGGCAACGGATACTGGACTGGAACCAATAGCGGTATCAGTACGGACTTTTTTAGCGACTTGAAAGGTATGTTGGAAAAGTCGACCAAGGTATTTGCCAAGTGTTCCGGCTTGACCAGCTTGTTGATAAGCCGTTTTCATTTGACCGAGTATTTGAGTTTCACCTAATACCATGGAATCAAGTCCACAGGCAACGCGAGACATGTGCTTAATTGAGTGCGTGTCGCTGTGGCTATATAAATAATCCCTAATTGATAATTCGCTTAGCTGGTGTTGGGAGGCTAACCAGTCAATGAGCTCATCAGTTTGTTGGTTGGCAATATCACAGTAAATTTCTGTACGATTACAGGTTGAAAGAATTGCCGCTTCTTCAACAGAGTCTAAGCTAGTTAGAGATTGCAAGGACTGATTTAAGCGCTCAGGCGAAAATGCGAGTTTCTCGCGAATCTCGACAGGGGCGGTATTATGATTGAGTCCGAGCGTAAGTAGCATGTACTTTAGTTATAGTTTACTTCAGTCTAATTGGGGTATTATAAGCTTTTTACTCATATATGTTCTATATGTTTGTCTGGCGCTTGAAGTATTGGTTTTTTTGATGCTAATGGCCCTCAAGAGCGAGAAAAGGAAGGGAGAGAAAGTTGAGTTTAGGAGACGTTATACTATTGAGGCGATTATCGCTGGCTTGTTTGCTGTTATTTACGGTGGCTTGCGCGCATATTGATGTGGGTTCGCCTATGGGGAATGGTTCAGCCGTTAGTATCAAGGAATATGATCCGGTTGAGGAAATTTCACCGCAGGTATCAAAGCCTACATCGATAGAGCCGGCGTTACTGTTTAGCTTGCTGGGTGGAGAAATAGCGGGTCAGCGTGGTGATGTTGAAGCTGCGTCCGCATTATATATGCAAGCTGTTAAGCGTTCAAAGGATCCGCAGGTAGCTTTGCGGGCGGCTCAAGTGGCTTTATATAGCAAGGATTTACTATCCGCAAAAACTGCCATAGCTATTGCGTTGCAAGGTGAGCAGGCTGAGAAGAGTGTGCATCAGTTGGCCTTGATTATTTACCTAAGGGCTGGCGATGTTGGTGATAGTGTTGCGCAAATAACGCACTTGCTGGAGTTGGAGCCTGAGTCTGGACAGGGTGCCTTTTTTCCAGTGGGTGAGGTGATTGCAAGTAATACTACGAAAGAGGTGGGTTTACAGGTTATTAATGCATTGCTACAGCATAACCCTCAGGCGGAAAGCCTTTATTTGATTCGTGCGGAGCATTGGTCGGATGTTGGTGATTTGGAGCGAGCTTTAAGTGACGCTAATCGGGTTGTTGAATTGGCACCATCGTGGGAGCTTTCGTATGTGCTGCTTGCCAAGGTACTCAATAAGAGTGGTGATGTAGATGGTGCGGAGGACGTATTGAGAAAAGCGGCTGCACGGTTTAAGTCAGTACCGATTATGATGGGGTATGCGAAACTGCTGTTACAGCAAGAGCGCTACGATCTAGCCAAGGATCAGTTTTTGGCTGTTTTAGCGATTGATGAGCAATTACCGAAGGCAAGGTTCTCTTTGGCTTTGATATATTTAAAATTAAATCATGTGGCAAAAGCCGAAGTGATGCTGAAAGGCTTGTATGATGAAAAAATACTGCCAGCCAGAGCGGCCTTTTACCTAGGACGTATAAATTACTTCCGGAAAGACTTTAGGCGTGCGATTGAGTGGTTTGAAATCGTTAACCCAGGGCCTAACTATATAGAGGCGCAATCTAATATATCTAATATTAAATACCAGTTGGGTGATATAGCTGGTGCTATAACGATTATTCGCAAATTGCGTACAGTAAGCCCGCCTGAATCAGTGAGGCTTTACTTGCTAGAAGCTGATTTGCTGTTAAGTGATGATCGTTACACTGCAGTTCATGAGTTGATGAATGAGGCTGTTAAATACAAGCCTGAAAACTCAAGGCTGCGGTATACGAGGGCTATTGCAGCTATCGAGATAGGTGATTACGCATTAGCGGAAAGTGATTTCCTGCATGTGTTGGCGAAAACCCCGGATAATGCCAACGCGTTAAATGCGTTGGGCTATATGTTGGCCAGTAAAACATTCCGTTTTTCGGATGCTCGTAAATATTTGGATCAGGCTTTAGCGCAGCGGCCTAATGATGCCGCTATATTGGATAGTATGGGTTGGTTGGAATACCGCGAGGGTCGGTATAGCCAATCGTTTGCGTTGTTGGCTCGAGCCTATAAAGAAGCGCCTGAAGGTGAGATTGCAGCGCACCTCGGTGAGGTTTTGTGGATGTTGGGGCGGAAGCAAGAAGCAAGGAAGTTGTGGGAGAAGGCGTTATTACGTGATCCAGCAAATAAGTACTTAATTGATGTTGTTGAAAGGCTGAAGTGATTCGCAGCTTGTTATGCACGTTGTTAGTAACGCAGTTGTTTGCTTGTGCATCGCTGGCGCCTGTTGGTAAGTCGTTAGAGAGCGGGTCGGCTGAGTATAATAAGCGAGCTATTTTAGCTATGAAGGATTGGGGTTTAATTGGTCGTTTGTCTGTTCGGACTGCAAAGGAATCATGGTTGAGTCGTTTGGAGTGGCAGCATAGTGTCGCAGGTGATGTGTTGATAATAAGCACATCATTAGGTGGCGTGCATGCTCGGTTAAGGTTTGTTGCCTCTCGTATCTATTTGACAGAATCAGATGGCGTTGCCCGTGAGCTTAGTTGGGGTGAGCTGGAATCCTTGCTTGGTTATGTTCCACCGGTGCGGCGGCTTAAATATTGGTTAAGAGGCTTGCCTGATCCGTCAAGGTCCATTTCAGAAGACAAATGGTTTGCGGGCGGTGCGCGTGAGTTCATGCAGGATGATTGGCAAATAAAGTTGGAGCGAATAAGTGAGTCTCGTGGTGTTTTTTTGCCTAAGAAGGTAACGACAACAGGGCAAGGGGTTAAGGTGAAATTAGTGATTGAAGAATGGCTGAATTAAAAAGCAACTTGGATTGGGCTGAACATTGGTGGCCTGCGCCAGCAAAATTGAACTTAATGCTTAATATTACAGGGCAGCGAGCCGATGGTTATCATGAGTTGCAGACAGTGTTTCAGTTATTAAGTGTCTCTGATTGGTTGAATTTTAAGCCTAGGACGGATGGTGTGGTGGCTTTTGATTGTGACTTACAAAGTCTTTCGACGGTGAGTAATTTGGTTGTTCAGGCTGCCAATTTATTGAAGGGGCGGGCTGATTCGAACTGCGGAGTCGATATAACCCTAAGAAAAACCTTGCCGATGGGAGCTGGTTTGGGTGGTGGAAGTTCTGATGCGGCAACAACGCTGCTTGTTCTAAATGAAATGTGGGGCTTGGGTTGTAGCTTGAATGAGTTAGCGGCGCTAGGCTTGCAGTTAGGTGCCGATGTGCCGGTTTTTGTATTAGGGGCGTCTGCGTGGGCGGAAGGTGTTGGTGAGCTAATCACTGAAATGGAGTTGCCAGAAAAATGGTTTGTTGTGGTTAATTCTGACTACCATTGTTCAACAAAAGAGATTTTCCAAAATAAATGTTTGACACGAGACAGTTCACCCATCACAATACGCGCCTTCCTTGATGGGCACGACAATAACGATTGTCTAGCTGTAGTCAGGGAAATAAGTCAGGAATTAGATGGTCTTTATCGTCAATTTTCTAGCTTTGGTAAGGTTTTGTTAACCGGGACCGGCTCGAGTATGTTTATTAAATTAGATACTCGCGAGGAAGCGGTGAGTTTATCGAAAGAGTTGCCAACTGATTGGCAGGTATGGGTTGTAAGTGGGGTGAATAAATCTCCGTTACATAGCTCGCTGAATCGGTTTATTAATTCGGTAAATAAGGTATAATCTGCAATCAATAAAAGATTGGGGCGTGGCCAAGTGGTTAAGGCACGGGGTTTTGATCTCCGCATCCCAGGTTCGAGTCCTGGCGCCCCAGCCAATCTTTTTTATCTTTTTAAGTCATTAAATTTCTTTAGTAGGAGTTCATTGTGCTAGATAATCGCATTATGGTGTTCGCTGGCAATGCAAATAAAGCATTGGCTGTTGATATTGTTCGTCAGTTAAATATTACGCTAGGACGATCTAGTGTTGAAATGTTTAGTGATGGTGAAATCAATGTTGAAATTGGTGAGAATGTAAGAGGTAAAGATGTTTTTGTTATACAGCCAACGTGTGCGCCAACTAATAATCATGTGATGGAATTGCTGATTATGATAGATGCGTTGAAGCGTGCGTGTGCAAGCCGTATTACAGCGGTAATTCCTTATTATGGTTATGCAAGGCAAGATCGCCGGCCTCGTTCGGCGCGTGTGCCTATTACTTCAAAGCTAGTCGCTAAGATGATTGAGACTGCGGGTGCGAATCACGTGTTAACGGTAGATTTGCATGCGGATCAGATACAAGGTTTTTTTGATATTCCTGTTGATAATGTCTATGCGTCTCCGCTTTTGCTTAGTGATATCTGGCGCAGAAAAACAGATGATTTAATGATTGTCTCGCCTGACGTGGGTGGTGTTGTTCGTGCGAGAGCAATTGCCAAGCGATTGGATGATGCTGATCTAGCTATTATTGATAAACGACGCCCTAAGCCAAATGAGTCAAAGGTAATGAATATTATCGGTGATGTTAGTGGTAGGGAATGCGTTATCGTTGATGATTTGGTTGATACGGCGGGTACTTTGTGCCTGGCGGCGAAGGCGTTAAAAGAGAGTGGCGCTATTAGTGTTAAGGCTTATTGTACGCACCCTGTTTTATCGGGGCGAGCTATTGAGAATATATCGGGGTCAGTGCTGGATGAGTTGGTTGTAACAGACTCGATTCCCTTGAGAGAGGATGCGTTGGCGTGTAGTAAGATTCGACAGTTAAGTATTGCAGAAATGCTGGCAGAAACAATTAGACGTATGGTAGCGGGTGATTCCGTAAGTTCTCTGTACGTAGACTAAAAAATATGTCATCATAAGCGGTTCAGGTTTAATTAATTTTTATTTTGGAGAAGTTTGATGAGTACCAACTTTGAATTGGCGGCATCGATTCGTAAGGATTTGGGTAAAGGCGCAACGCGTCGTTTACGTAGAAAAAGCATGGTTCCTGCTATAATTTATGGTGCGGGTTCAGAGCCTGTATCGATTACGTTGGATCATAACCAGTTGATGCATAGTACTGAGAATGAAGCGTTTTTCTCGCACATTCTTACTGTAGATGTTGATGGTAAAGAAGAAAAGGTCATTATTAAGGCTTTGCAGCGTCATCCAAGTAAGTCTGTTTTGATGCATGCGGATTTTTTGCGTGTAAATATGGATGAAAAGTTAAAGGTACATGTGCCTATTCACTTTGTTGGTGAAGATGTTGCTCCTGGTGTTAAAGAAGGTGGTGTGGTGACGCATGACTTGGTTGATGTTGAAATACAGTGTTTACCGAAGGATCTTCCTGAGTATATAGAGGTTGATATCTCGTCTCTTGATATTGGTGGTAGTTTGCATTTGTCTGATTTGACGCTGTCTGAAGGTTTGGCGATTGTTGCTTTGGCTCAAGGTGCTGATCATGACTTGCAGGTGGTTTCTGTGCAGGCTAACCGTGCGGCGATTGCTTCTGAAGAAGAAAGTGAAGAGGTTGTTGCTGAAGAAGGTGAGTCGGACGAATAGTTTGACGGCATTGATAGTTGGCTTGGGTAATCCAGGTGATGAATATTCAAAAACCCGGCATAATGCCGGGTTTTTGTTTTTAGATGCTTTGGCTGAAAATATGGGTGTGACGTTCTCTTATGAGGCGCGATTTAAAGCGCTAGTTGCTAAGGGTGTTCTTGCTGGTGAAAGTGTTCGATTGCTAAAGCCGCTGACTTATATGAATAAGAGTGGTTACTCTGTGGCGGCTTGTGCGAAATATTTTGATATTTCGAGTGATGAGGTTTTGATCGTCCATGATGAGTTGGACCTAGATCCAGGTGTGGCTCGGCTTAAAAAGAATGGTGGGCATGGCGGGCATAATGGCCTGCGAGATATTATAAGTAGCCTGTCTACAAAAGATTTTTATCGCTTACGTTTAGGTGTTGGTCACCCCGGTGATAGAAGTAAAGTGGTTGATTATGTGCTGAAAGCGCCTGGTAAGGCGGATGCTGGACTGATTGAGAGCGCGATCATCAGTGCGTTAGCTGAGGTGCCAGATATCTGTCAGGGAGAGTATCAGGCGGTCATGCAGAGGCTGCATTCGTAAATTATTTCAAATAAAGTATTTTTCTTTGTTGACAGCCGCTAATAAAGTAAACATAATAAGCGGCTCAATTTTAGGAGGGGTTCCCGAGCGGCCAAAGGGATCAGACTGTAAATCTGACGGCTCAGCCTTCGGAGGTTCGAATCCTCCCCCCTCCACCATTTTCAGGGCTAAACGAACCGCGGGTGTAGTTCAATGGTAGAACGTCAGCCTTCCAAGCTGAACACGTGGGTTCGATTCCCATCACCCGCTCCAAGAGATGCAGCTACCGCCCATATAGCTCAGGGGTAGAGCACTTCCTTGGTAAGGAAGAGGTCACCGGTTCAATTCCGGTTATGGGCTCCAGTGGTGGTTTGAAAACGATGTGGTTTAAAACTAAATTTTAAAAAAGGTGCGTAATGTCTAAAGAGAAATTTGAAAGAAACAAACCCCATGTAAACGTTGGCACAATTGGTCACGTTGATCACGGTAAAACAACCCTAACTGCAGCGCTTACTAAAGTAATGGCTGAAGCAATGGGTGGC
>Ga0209081_1000238_pt1 | contig 33185 bp, 29 predicted proteins | sample GOMGulsemesocosm_4_FD_184636 | JGI IMG/M metagenome (GOLD analysis project Ga0209081, IMG submission 184636) | Methane-oxidizing microbial communities from mesocosms in the Gulf of Mexico - GOM15B Gulf of Mexico (SPAdes) (version 2) | ecosystem: Environmental > Aquatic > Marine > Cold seeps... | reverse complement strand
TACGAAGTATACAAAATGAGACGATTAATAATTATATTCCGAACATGCCTTTTCAATTTTTGCATTTAAAACATTAATTTCATTTTGATATTCAGAGCCTTGATTATTTTCAATAATACTTGTAATACTCCTTGTATAATCAGGAGTGTTTTTCATTCTATTAATGCAAGGTAAGTTTAGTTTGTTTGACGCTGTAATAACCGCTGGTTTATTCAAATTATTAGCAACAATAGATGCTGTATTGGTTACTTTTATATATGGCTTTAAAGGCGGGAAGTCTAATTTAACTTGAGTATGAAGATATTCTTCTTGTTCTGGCTTATAGCTTTTGACGTTATAGCTTGCACGTTCATTGGTTGGGTCTATTCTGATTGAACTTACCCACATCCCCATATCAAGCCATATTTTCATATAGTAAACTTTACCAGCCTCATAAATTTTCTTCGTGACTCTATCAATAGCCGCTGTTACTTCGGTGTGTATTTCATGCTCTCCTTCGATTACTGATAGTTTAAGTGGCGATTCCGACGTTACAACACCTACTGGTTCTCTATCAAAAAAAATTTGAAACTCATCAGAAAAGCCCTGCTCATGAAAAACAATAATTGTTGCTTTGTCTTCTTCAATTAAGGTTTGGTCTATTGGAACGGTTATCATTGTTCCGCATCCACTTAGAGTTAGTAAGATTGCTAATAGTGTTAGAGTTTTATACATGTAGTTTTTATAATGTTTTTAAGAAACGACATGCTTTAAGCAATTTATAAGCCATCACCATTTTTAAAGGGTTTAGGTAAGTAAGTGAAAATAAAAAAGGTCAGATAGCATAATTAACTATGTCATATAACCTAGCACTCTATTTTAATAATATTTTGGAATTAAATTAGTTTCATGATATTTTGCAACAGAGGAGTGCTACACAAGCACAAAATTTTTTAACTAAATGAGTTGTAAATCAATTGGTTATTGTTCGCCTTTTTCGAATCGTCTCAGGCGCGCCATATTCCCACCTGAATTCGCCCAATTTTATTGAATAATTCAATTGTGAGTCTTATCTATTAGTAAAAGCTATAACTGTCACTTAAAAATGAAAGAAAAATAATTATTACTCTCATTTTTAGCATAATAAAAATGAGTATAGTTGCTTAGACTAAATTATTAACCCTTTGAATTACATTGAGTTAAACCGCTCTTTTAAACAATTACCCACAGATTTTTCACAATCAACCCACTCAGAATACTCTGATTTTAGTGATTATTTACAGCTAAATACTGGAGATACTTTTGATTGGGATGAGTTACTAAAACTCCATCGCGTAATTCTAATTTCAGAAGCAGGTTCTGGTAAATCTGAAGAAATTCGCCAAACTAGCATTAAACTACGAGCAGAAGGAAAGCTGGTTAACAGTCTGGAACTATGCACAAGTTTTACCTGATGACGGTGTGGGATATGGTGATTATGTCGAACAAATCACCTATTTAATCTTCTTAAAAATAGCGGATGAGCGTGAGCAAATTGGTCAAAAATAAAAAGTCCCCATTGAATATACATCGACTAAATTAGCTGCTGATTATTTAGAATTGCAATATCCTCATACCTTAGAAAATTTAGGTAAACAAAGCGGTATGCTGGGGACTATTTTTCGTAAAGCGAAAAATAAAATCCAAGACCCTACCAAGTTAGATCGCCTGATCAAAATGATTGATAAGGAACAATGGGCGACTTTTCCAGCCAATGTAATAGGTGGTGCAGGGCAATACTTTACCCCTCGTCCATTAATATAAGCAATGTATGCAATGCTAGAAAAATACTTATTGAGTTATGACTGATAACCAAGCTTATCTAGTTTTTTCGTAACTACTCAGTAGTGGTTTTAAAACAAGCCTTAGTTCTGAAGCCCCTTCTTACTGGAGAGGGCTTCAGGGCAGGTCTATTACAATTAAATACACTGTGTAGTTGTTTTTCTCTGTACTCTTTAGTGCTTCGTTTTGATATTCCTATGCCTTGGGTAAAGTAACGCCTTCTTGCCCCTGATACTTCCCACCTCTATCTTTATACGAGGTTTCACAAACTTCATCCCCCGTAAAAAATAACATTTGAGCAACCCCTTCATTGGCATAAATTTTTGCAGGTAATGGGGTAGTATTAGAGAATTCCAGCGTTACATGGCCTTCCCACTCAGGCTCTAAAGGTGTGACATTGACAATGATGCCACAACGAGCATAGGTTGATTTACCTAAACAAATGGTTAAAACATCACGCGGAATACGAAAATATTCAACGGTTCTGGCTAGAGCAAAGGAATTAGGTGGGATGATACAAACATCCGATTTAACATCAACAAAACTGTCTTCAGAAAAATCCTTTGGGTCTACAATCGCTGAGTTAATATTGGTGAAAATTTTAAACTCATCCGAACAGCGAACATCATAGCCATAACTTGATGTTCCATAAGAAATAATACGGCCTTGTTCCGATTCCCTGACTTGTCCAGCTTCAAACGGCTCAATCATTCTTTCTTTTTCTACCATTCGGCGAATCCATTTATCTGCTTTAATACCCATAATCTATTATCAAGTCGTACATATCATTAAAAAATTATTGCCTACCATATCATATTGCGCCTAGCTGAGCACCTATCTACAAGTGCTTATTGCGGACAATAAAACCATGACTTGCACTTTAAGACGACTGGTCATATAATAAATCCATGTCAACCCAAACAAATAAACAAATAAAACGTGAAAAACTACTGGATCAAGGCGTAAAAATGCTGATGGACCAGGGGTATCACGGGACAGGTCTTAAAGAAATTTTGGATGTGGTTAAAATCCCTAAAGGTTCTTTTTATAATTATTTTGGTAGTAAGGAAAAGTTTGCTGCTGAAGCCATTATTCATTATATAGAACCCTTTATCGATTTATTAAGCAAACATCTTCAAACACCTCATATTGATGGCTTAACTGCGTTAAAAAATTATTATGCCGAATTAATTAATGAAGTTGAAAAATCTGGCTATAAAGGCGGCTGTTTACTTGGCAATATGATGGGGGAAGTTGGAGATACCAGCGATGAATGCAGACGCTCATTATTGCTGACGATTGATCGTTATAATCTGTTACAAGAATCAGCTTTATTACGCGCACAAAATGAAGGCCTAGTACGCAAAGATCGTTCGGCAAAAAGTATGACTAACCTCCTTTTTAGTAGCTGGCAAGGGGCTCTTTTACAAATGAAAGTAGAAAAGTCTATACAGCCTTTGCAAGTCTGCTGGGATACCTTATTGGATGATTACTTTAAAGCCTAACAAATAAACAGTTTATTGAGTCCTTACTGTTCAAAGGTAAGGATATTTTTTTAACGACCCATTAAAGACGACTGGTCGTATATTATTAACGAGGACTATGATGCCTAAATATATTATCGAAAGAGAAATTCCTGGTGCAGGAAAATTATCCGCAACAGATTTACAACAGATTTCACATAAATCCTGTTGTATTTTAAAAGAAATGGGTCCACAAATTCAGTGGATAGAAAGCTATGTAACTGCTGATAAAATTTACTGCATTTATATTGCACCAAATGAAGAAACTATTCGACTACATGCTGAAAAAGGTGAGTTTCCTGCTAATTCAGTTGCTGAAATAAAAACCATGATAGACCCAACCACTGGAGAATAAAACTTAACAACAACTAAAAAATATAAAAATAATAAATTGAGGAAGGAAAATGAATACAACACTTCTTAAAGCCTGTGTTTTTAGTATTACCACGCTATTTATCACAGCATCCGCCCAGTCAGATGAAACCTGCCAATCCCCTTACATGGCTAAAATAACAGGTCAGGAAGACTTTGTGTATGTCTGGACTTTAGGTATGGAAGGACTGGGTGATGAACAAGATAAACTAGTCACTGTTAGTGTCAATCCCAATGATAAAAATTATGGGAAAGTGATTAACAGCCTATCCATAGGAGGACGTAATGAAGCTCACCATTCTGGATTTACCGATGATAGAAAATATTTATGGGCGGGAGGTCTCGATACCAATAAGGTTTTTATCTTTGATGTCCATACAGACCCCGCTAAACCCACTTTAACTAAAATAATCACTAACTTTGTCAGTAAAAGCGGGGGAGTGGTTGGTCCGCATACCACTTATGCTTTACCCGGTCGAATGATGATTACTGGCCTGTCTAATAATAAAGATCATGGTGGCCGAACGGCTCTGGTGGAATATAGTAATCAAGGTGAATATATCACTACCCACTGGACACCCACCGATAAGAACCTACAAGGAGCAGTAAAAACAGGAAAATTTGCAGATGGTTATGGCTATGATGTAAGAGTACTCCCTAGACGAAATGCAATGTTTACTTCATCGTTTACAGGCTGGTCAAATTACATGATGGATTTTGGAAAAATGTTGGCTGACCCAGAAGCCATGAAACAATTTGGCAATACAGTGGTCCAGTGGGATTTACATACCCGCCAGCCTAAAAAGATTTTTGATGTGCCTGGTGCACCTTTAGAGATTCGTTGCGCATGGGACCCTAATCATAATTATTGTTTTACCACGACCGCATTGACTTCTAAAATCTGGTTAATCTATGAGGATAAGCAAGGACAATGGCAGGCTAAAGATGTCGCTGATATTGGTGACCCAAGTAAAATCCCTTTGCCTGTGGATATCTCCATTCAAAGTGATGATAACTTATTATGGGTAAATACTTTTATGGATGGCAAAACCCGAGCCTTTGATATTTCCGACCCTTTCAAGCCAACACAAGTGTTTGAACAGAAAATAGCGTCTCAAGTTAATATGGTTTCGTCCAGTTGGGATGGCAAGCGTTTATATTACAGTTCATCACTACTGGCTAATTGGGATAAAAAAGCGCAAGATAATGAACAGTATTTAAAACTATTCAGTTGGGATGGTGATCAATTGACTGAACAATTTTCTATCGACTTTATAAAAGAAAAGTTAGGGCGTGCTCATCAAATGCGTTTTGGTGCTTATTCCCTTTATGGTGCTAAATAGAAAAAATATTGTAAATATAGTTAGAAAGCGCATTTATTAAAAAAGTGCGCTTCTTTCCTTAGGGATGAGGATTTAATAACGTCCAATAATAAAAATGATTAAACATGAAAATACTATTAAGCCTATTAGTAACAGGATTAATCTATAGCGGCATAAGCTACGCATCTCCAACTGTTCTAGCGCCAGGTTATAGTCCATTAAAGTTTAAGCCCGCAAAAGCGGGCAGTTATTCATTACCCGTTATAGGCCAAGCAGCTAATGGAAGCATATTAACAACGGCAAATAAACCAGCAAAACTGCACGGTTTAATGACTGATAAAATTGTTTTACTTAGCTTTATTTACTCTACTTGCAGCGATGTCAATGGTTGTCCACTCGCCACTGCCGTATTTCATAAAATAAACCGACAATTACAGAAACAACCTGAAATAGCAAAAAAATTACGCTTGCTCACCTTAAGTTTTAATCCCAAACATGATACTCCCAAAGCGATGAGTCATTACGCTGAAGGGTTTAAAAATGATATTGTTGACTGGCAATTTTTAACCACTGAATCAGAAAAAGAGTTACAGCCTATTTTGGATCAATATCAACAAAGTATCCAAAAGGTTTATGATGATCAGGGCGAGTTTACGGGGACTTTTTCTCATATTTTACGTGTTTATTTAATTGATAAAAATAAACAATTACGCAATATTTATAGTGTTTCCTTTTTACATGCTGATACTTTAATCAATGATGTAAAAACCTTAATTGATGAAATTAACCGTATTAAACCTCAAAAACCAACTCAAATAATTGACCCTATACTATTACCCCCAACAATCGATTTATTCGCTAATAGCTGGGAACCACAATTAGGTTTACCTCTTGCCCCTTCCCCTGAAGATAATCCAATTAATACACAAAAAATAGCCTTGGGTAGAAAGTTATTTTTTGACCGCCGCTTATCTCTTAATAATACGTTTTCTTGTGCCATGTGTCATATCCCTGAGCAAGGGTTTAGTAGTCATGAAATGGCAACGGCTGTAGGTATTGAAGGTCGAAGTGTTCGGCGTAATAGTCCAACTATTTATAATATAGCTTATGCCGAAGTGTTGTTTCATGACGGCCGTGAAAATACTTTAGAGCAACAAGTCTGGGCCCCTTTTTTAGCTGATAATGAAATGGGCAATCCTTCCATTGGCTATGTGATCGATAAAATAAAATCCCTAGCTGATTATCGAGGTCTATTTAAACAAGCTTTTTCTAAACCAGCCAATATGATCACCATTGGTCAAGCCATTGCCAGTTATGAACGCAGTTTAAATTCAGCGGATTCCGCTTTTGACCGCTGGTACTTTGGCAAGCAAAAGAACGCGGTGACAACAGAAGTTAAAAAAGGCTTTAAATTATTTACAGGAAAAGCTCAATGCAGCACCTGTCATACAATCGATAAAAAATATGCCTTATTCAGTGATAATCAATTACATAATACAGGCATTGGCTATCAACAATCGATGGGGATAAATCCAGCCACTCAGCAAATACAAATTGCACCTGATCTCTTTATTGATGTCAATAAAGAACTGCTCAGCTCAATTTCAGAAAGAAGGGTGGGGGATTTAGGTCAATATGAAATCACTCAAAATCCTAAAGATCGCTGGAAATATAAAACCCCAACATTAAGGAACATAAATCTAACGGCGCCTTATATGCATAATGGTTCACTCTCAAGCTTAGAAGATGTAGTTAAATTTTATAATCAGGGAGGCATCAATAATGAAAATATTGATTCATTAATTAAACCACTTAATTTAAATGAAGCTGAAATCAGTGATTTGGTCGCATTTTTACAATCCCTAACAGGCAGTAATATTAAGCAACTCGTATCAGATGCCTTAGCAGCACCGGTAGGTGATATGTAGGGCGAGCATCAGCTCGCCCATTATCAAATCATGTATTTTGAATAACAATATTAGGGAATTTACTACTATAATCCTTACCTTTCAATGCCAGTTTTCCTGCCATTTTACGAGCAATAGACTTATATATTTCAGTGGGACGACCCTCTGGGTCAGCAACCACTGTAGGTCTGCCAGAATCAGCAAATTCTCGAATCTTAATATCTAAAGGTAGAGATCCCAATAATTCAATATTATTTTTGGTGGCCATCGCTTCACCACCTCCTTGACCAAAAATAGCTTCTTCATGTCCACAGTTGCTACAAATATGCATGCTCATATTTTCAATAATACCCAGCACAGGCACATTTACTTTTTCAAACATCCCTAAACCACGTTGAGCATCAATTAAAGCAATATCTTGTGGCGTGGTTACAATCACAGCACCTGTGACTGGAATTTGCTGTGAAAGTGTTAATTGAATATCGCCAGTACCCGGTGGTAAATCAACGATTAAATAGTCAATATTATCCCAGTTGGTATCCTTCAATAATTGTTGCAAAGCATTAGTGACCATAGGGCCTCGCCAAATCATCGGTTGGTCTTCTTCAATCAAATAACCAATAGAAATAGTTTGAACCCCAAATGAAACTTTAGGATTCATTGTTTTACCATCATCACTGGCAGGGTAACCCGATAACCCCAGCATCGTCGGGATACTTGGACCATAAATATCAGCATCAAGAATACCAACCGTTGCACCTTCAGAGGCTAAAGCTAAAGCTAAATTAGCAGAGGTGGTCGATTTCCCAACGCCGCCTTTACCAGAAGCAACCGCAATAATATTTTTCACATTTGGAATCGGTTGCAAACTTTGCTGTACAGAATGAGAAATAATTTTAGAGCTGACATTAACGGTAATACTTCCCACTCCAGTCAAATCCTGCAATTTCTCTTTCACAGCAAGCTGTAAAGTTTCCAGGTAACTTTTAGCTGGGTAACCCAACTCTAGCGTTACCGCTATATTGTCACCCTCAATCGTGATGTTTTTAATTGATTTTGCAGACACTAAATCAGTTTCTACATTTGGGTCGATAAGTGTTTTAAGCAAGCCTTCAACAGCTTCTTTGGTAATTTGTGTCATGTTAAGACTCCTTCAAAAAATTAATAATTTAGTCATTAAACCAATATGTCGTTGTTCTGATACAAGTTAGGCAAAGACCTAAAGAGCATAACCATTAACATCTGGCGTGATAGCAATCACAAAACAAAAAGATTAAAAACCAACTATTTTACTATGTTTTATACTTCAAATATCAAATAATTATTTAAATAAAACCTGTCCCTTACTGAAATCATAAGATCCGTCAGTAATCTATTTATTTAATGTTTAATCATTATTAAATTTCAACCTATAAGGAGAAATTAAGTTTATGTCACATAATTTTGATCAGTTAACCCAGTATGCAAAATCATTTACAGGCCTTACAGAAGAGCACGAGGCGCTGTTAAAAGAAATTTCTCCACTCTTGATACCTTACTTATCTGAAGTAACAAAATCTTTTTATGAACAACTCAGTTTAATTCCTGAGACCCAACCGTTTCTAGAGGGGAGAGTCGATTCTCTACGAGCTATGCATACCCAGTGGTTAGAAGGCTTATTTACCACAGATTTTGATTCAACTTATACCGCTGGGATGTATAAAGTTGGGGATGTTCATGTCAAAGTCCACCTCCCTGTAGAATTTATGTCTGGAGGAATGACCTTAATTAATGGTCAATTAATCCCTTTAGTTTCAAACAATTTCAAAGATGATCCTGAAAAATGTACAAAAATTTTATCAGCAATCAGTGCTGCAACAGGGTTTTCATTATTGATAATGCAACAATCTTATCAAGAAGCCAGCTTAGCTGAAGAACTAGAGAAATTTTTAAAAATATCAGGTATGAGTAGAACTTTGTTTTCTAATCTTGCCGATGCTTATAAAGACTAAACAAACAGGAGAAAATTATGCGTTCAGATATGTTAACCTCAGTTCTTACCGAATTAAACGGGACTTCCGCTGATATTGAAGCGTCAGGTGTTATTTCTACTGATGGCTTAATGATGGCCTCTGCTTTATCTGCAGAAATGGATGAGGATAGAGTAGGGGCAATGAGTGCGGCCATGCTTTCATTAGGTGATAGGACTGCTCAAGAATTAGCCAGAGGAACATTAGAACAGGTGTTAATTAAGGGTAAGCTTGGTTACGTTTTAATGACCCATGCAGGAGATGAAGCTGTACTAACAGTTTTAGCTAAATCAAACTCTAAATTAGGATTGATTTTCCTTGATGTAAAACGTGCATCAGCCAGTATTACAGACTTAATATAATCATTCATGGCCATGAACTAAGTATTGTTAGAGTTTGAAATTATGGAGTAATTTATATTTCTCTTCCCCCCCTTTTTAAAAAAGGGCTAGGGTTATAAAAATAACAATCCCTTGAATTAGAATACTTATTTAAAATTCAATCCTTCCTAAGCCCTCTTTACTCAATAGGGTGGACAAAACCTTAGCACTCAATTATTTACCTGTGTTTTGTTAATAGGCTCACTTAGTTATTTCAAAAATTATCTCAGTCTCTTTGGAGAAAGGGATTAAGCTATCAAAAATTTTGGAATACTTTATGCGTACACAGAATAGCTGAGGAATGAGGGTTTACACACATAGGAAAGCAATGCTCTCTTAAGGAGCCTCTGATTAAGTTGGTTAGAATTTAGCGCAGAAAAAACGGTCGCTATTTTCCACGAAGTAAGCCGTAATAGTCATTCTATTGCGCCGATCTTCGTGGAAAATATCGGCCGTTTTAGCAAGCTAAAAATAATTGGACTTGATCAGAGGTTCCTTAAGATATAATCAATTTGAATAATAACTACAATTGAGGCAACTTCCCCCATGATTTTTACAAAGAAAACACTTTTAACTATTCTATTGTCTGTTACCTTAGGAACCACTTCATCCCTAAGCAGTGCGGCAGGTAAAATTGAAAATCCAACAATAGAAGAAGTCACTTATGCTATTGAAACAACGGTAAAGCATGCTGAAGAAGCACTTGCAGCAATTAATAGCGATGCAGATAAAGCGACTATTTTAGGCTTTATTGCTGAAACCAAACAAATTGCAAAAGAAATTGAAGTCACACGTCTCGGACCCAATAAAATGAAAGCGTCTTCACAAATGAAAAAAGCCCGATTTGCTGTGCGAAAAGATCAGATGGAAAAAGCAAAAAAACATCTTGAAGCAGGCGTAAAACATTATCACACTCTTCGTAAAAGATTTTACGCATTCTAAGCAACGTCTCTATTAATTATTTGTTGTTGCGTAATTTAGTTTTCCTTTATTGCGCTTCACTTAGCGAACTTAAGTGATCAAGTCCAATTATTTTATATGGCTATAAACTAACCACAGCTTAAATAAAGATAGATTAGAAACGCTGTTATTTTTATAGGTAGGAGGGGCCTCAGGCCGCGACCGAGATAAGATCAAGAGCTGTCGCGGCTAGAAAGCCCCTCCCACTTAAAATCTCATTTTTTTAAATTCAGTTTGGTTTTAATCATTACTTTTGGCTATGTCATCGTTAAGTGTTGAAAAATTGAAGTCGCTCTTAAGTGCCCTCTCCTGCTGGAGAGGGCGGGGTGAGGAGAAATAAAACAATTCTCTTCTTTCATATTCTCTTATAAATCAAGAGATAAAAAAGAAACACACAAAGGTTTGTTAAATAATGGCCAATTTATACTACATCCATGATCCAATGTGTAGCTGGTGTTATGCATTTGATAGCACCTTAAAAAAAATCGAATCGAATCTGCCTAAATCAATTAACTTAGTAAAAATAGTAGGTGGGTTGGCTCCTGACTCGATGCAGCCAATGCCTGAATCATTAGCAATGATTATTCAGGCTAACTGGAAAAAAATTGAACAAACAGTAGATCATATTCAGTTTAATTTTAACTTCTGGAAAACTAATCAGGCAATAAGATCAACCTACCCATCATGCCGCGCAGTTTTAGCTGCAAAAAATCAATCTGATAATTTTGAAGATAAAATGATTGCTCAAATTCAATGGGCTTATTATCAAAATGCAGAAAACCCAGCACTTGATACTGTTTTAATTCATTGTGCTAAACAAATAGGTCTAGATAAACATGTGTTTATATCTGACTACAAAAGCGAAGAAATTAACAATCAATTACGAGTTCAATTGCAATTTTGCAAAGATTTAGGTATTTCAAGCTATCCATCATTATGCTTAGAAATAGGTGAACAAATTTGTCTATTAAAAATTGACTACAATAATGCTAACTATATCATTCAACAAATACTCAAAATACTTGAAGAATCATCATAGAAACTAAAATAAGAGAATAGAATCAATCCCCTTAAAAACATCCCTGTTTATTGTTCTCCCTGAGTGACTAGCATTTATTATTCAAAAGTGACTGATCCAACACTCGCAGAGTTATCTTTGCCAATCGCGATTGCTGCATTGCCTTTATTCATTGACTTGTTAACCACAATACTTTTATTGATTCTTGAGTTTTTAATCGCTACTGATCCCACGCTTGCTGAATTGCCTCGGCCAATAGAAATAGCTGCGTTACCTTTGTTCATTGATTTATTAACAATAATACTTTTATTGATTCGAGCATTCTTTGCTTCAATTGAACCCACGTTAGCTGAGTTATCACGTCCAATCGCTATTGCAGCATTGCCTTTATTAAGTGATTTATTAACGATAATGCTTTTGTTTACTCTAGAATCTTTAAGCGCGACTGAACCTACATTTGCTGAATTGTCTTTACCGATGGCAATCGCTGCATTGCCTTTGTTCATCGACTTGTTAACAATGATACTTTTATTCACTGTTGATTTAGCCATCGCGTTAAATGAAAGAACTGATGCGATGGTTAATACGGCTACTGATGTTAAAGTTTTCATGATCTTGTACCTTGGATTAGTTGGAAGAATTATGTTTTTCTCAAAACGTGGTTCTATGATACAAATTCGATGAAAATATAAATATGAAGTGTTTACCTTAGTTTTGTGATTTATTACCCTAGAGATTTTTTTGAGATCAGTTTATCTTTATCAAGCTGAGTGAGTAATAATCAAACAGTGATAGTATTAATAGATCATACGAGTAACTTACTTTCCAATACAAAAAGAACTAAAAATACGTCCTAACAAATCATCAGAACTAAATGCACCGGTAATTTCTGCCAAACTGTTTTGAGCTTGTCTTAAATCTTCAGCCACTAATTCACCCGCCTGATTTTGTATTTGTACTAATGCATTGTCAACGCTTAGCTGGCCATCAGATAAAGCATCAATATGCCTTTTTCTAGCAATAAATACATCATCCATTTCAGCATTAAAACCGACAGTCTGTTTAAGGTGGTTAATCAATAACTCCATCCCAATCTCTTTTTTGACTGAAAGATAAATTTGGCTACTGTGTTCCGTTTCTGTTATTTCTGGCTCTATGCCTAATAAATCAATTTTATTATAAACTTTGGTGATATCTAACCCTTCAGGTAAGGTTTTTATGACCGAATCAATTTCTGGATCAGTACTATCAATTAGCAATAAAACTTTATCGGCCTGTTTAATCTCTTCATGCGCTCGGCGAATACCTTCTTTTTCCACCACATTATCACTGTCTCGCAAACCTGCTGTATCTATAATATGGATAGGCATTCCATCAATTTGAATCCGTTCTTTTAAAATATCTCGAGTCGTCCCTGCAATATCGGTAACAATAGCCGCTTCATGTCCAGCGAGTGCATTAAGTAAACTCGATTTTCCAGCATTGGGTTTCCCTGCTAACACCACTGTCATCCCATCTCGTAATAAACGCCCTTGTTGTGCCGTTTTTTGAATCTTTTTGATTCTTGCTGATAAATTTATTATTTTATTTTCAACCAGTCCATCTGTTAAAAAATCAATTTCTTCATCAACAAAATCTATTGCCGCTTCTACAAAAATTCTAAGTTCGGTCAGTTCTTCGACTAATTTATTAATTTGATCAGAAAAAACCCCTTGCATAGACTTTTGGGCAGAGCGTACCGACTGTTCGGTACTGCTTTCTATTAAATCAGCCACCGCTTCAGCCTGGGCTAAATCTAACTTATTATTTAGAAATGCTCTTTCGGTAAATTCACCTGGATTTGCTAATCTTGCCCCTAAACTCACCACTCTTTTAAGTACCATTCCTAAAACAACAGTACCACCATGCCCTTGTAACTCGATGGTATCTTCACCTGTATAGGAAGCTGGGTTAGGAAAATAGAGTAGTATTCCAGAATCAATCACAGAATCATCTTCATCTTTAAATGAAGTAAATAATGCCTGTCTCGGTTGAGGGGTTTTATGACTGATGGTTTTAGCAATTTCAAAAGCTGAAGGCCCTGAAATTCTGATAATACCAACACCTCCATTTCCTGGGGGCGTTGCAATGGCTGCAATGGTATCTTGATTAATTTGTTGCACTGTTTTTTATTCGTTTGAGTATTTTCACAACTGCTTTTACTAAAAAGGGGAGCTAAAAAGCTCCCCCCTCTCATTTTTCTATTATTCTAAACAATCATTACTTTTCAGCTTCAATTTGCTTAGTGATATACCACTGCTGAATAATTGATAATGTATTATTACATACCCAGTATAGTACTAAACCCGCTGGGAAGAACAAGAAGAAAACGGTGAAAACAAGAGGAAACATTTTCATCACTTTCGCTTGTAATGGATCAATTGGCGCCGGGTTTAAACCTTGCTGAATTTTCATGGAAATACCCATAAGAATCGGCAAAATAAAGTAAGGATCTTGCGCGGATAAATCTTGTACCCATAATGCAAAATCAGCCTGACGTAACTCAACGGTTTCAATCAGTACCCAGTATAAAGAAATAAAGACAGGGATTTGTACCATGATAGGAAGACAGCCACCCATTGGGTTTACTTTTTCCTTTTTGTACATCGCCATCATTTCAGTATTAAAACGCTGTCTGTCATCTGCAAATTTTTCTTGCAATGCTTTTAAGCGAGGCTGAACTTTACGCATCTTAGCCATTGAACGGTAACTGGCCTGAGATAATTTAAAGAACAATAATTTAATACACAGGGTCACACCTAAAATTGAGAAACCCCAGTTACCCACACGATCATGAATTTGATTCAGTAACCAGTAAATAGGTTTGCCTATAATAGTTAGCCAACCATAATCGACTGTTAGCTCAAGTCCTGTTGCAACTTTTTCCATCATAGGTTGAATTTTTGGTCCAACGAATAAATGTGAATTAAAAGTTATATCAGTATTTGCATTAACTAAAACTGCTGGAGAGTATGAACCAATCACATAACGCCAATCTTTTAACTTTTTAGTATAAAAGTGGTTTTCCTGATCTGCGGGTGGAACCCATGCTGTCGCAAAATAATGCTGAGTCATTGCACTCCAGCCACCTAAAGTAGAAACACCTAGGTTTTCCTCTTCCATATCTTCAAAGGTAACTTTTTGATACTTTTCCTCTTCAGTATAAACAACCCCACCCGCATAAGTTCTGATAAAAGTATTACCTTTATCATCTTCATAAGGGATTCTTAATAATTGAGCGTATTGTCTACCAGTCCAAGGTTGAGCAGAATTATTAGCTACTTTTTGATCAACACTAATATCGTAACTACCACGAGTAAAAGTATAAATCTTAGTAACCACTAAACCTTCATTATTGGTCCAGGTTAATGGAACAGATAAAGTATCTTCTCCAACAGCCAGTTCATAGCTGTCTTGATCAACGGTATAAGAAGCATGGTGATCTGGTGCTGTTGTTGATCCACTGCTTGCAATGAGACCACTTTGAGCAAGAAAAAGTTTTTCCGTATTACTATCAAATAAACGGACAGGTGAAAGATCTTTTTCTGCTGGTTCTAAACCCACTAAAGCAAACATCTTATTTACTGCAGTATTCACTTTTTCATGAGGGTACTGTAATAAATCTAAATTACGTATAGTTCCGCCTTTAGTATCAATTTCAAGTAAAAACACATCTGTTTTTATTGTAATGATTTTATCTGCATGAACATCTAAAACGGGAACCGCTTCTAAATTTTGACCAGAAGCAAGGGGAGTGATATTTCCTGTGCTTGGTAAATCTTCTCCGGAATCGACAACAATAGGTTGTTCTGATACAGCAACAACAGGCTTTGGGCCATAATCTATTTGCCATTGTTCCCAAAGCATATAAGAAATCATTGCAAAGGCAATGACCAGCATAAATCTAATGTTATCCATTGTTATTTACCAATTTTTTTTGGAACTGGGTCTATGCCCCCCTCATGAAAGGGATGACATTTTAATAATCTTCTTATTGTAAGATAGGAACCTTTAACAGCACCATGAAGCTGAATTGCTTCCAGGCCATAACTTGAACAGCTAGGATAAAAACGGCATCTTGGAGGAAGTAAAGGACTTATAAAAAATTTATAAAATTTTATAAGATTTATGAGTAAGATTCGCATCGGTTTGTTAATTTAAGCCAATGCTTATCTAATGATTTACTTAATACTGCAGAAGAGGCATTTGCTGCATCTCTTCTTGCTAATACAACCACATCAATATTAATTAAATCATATTGCTTTAATCTAAAATTTTCCCGAACAGATCTTTTAATTAAATTCCTTGTCACTGCTTTTCTTATATTTTTTTTCGCAATGGCAAGGCCTAACCTAGGATGATCCAAATCATTTCTGAGCGCTAATAAAGTAAAAAACTTGTCAGTAGATTTTACTGGCTTTGCAAATACCTTTTTATAAGCAGCTGGATCTTCTAGCTTTAACTGAGAGGGAAAACTATAACTTTTGTCAGCCAATTTATACAGTTAGCTCAGCACGACCTTTTGCTCTACGAGCATTTAATACTTTGCGACCACCGACAGTAGCCATTCTTGCACGAAAACCATGAGTTCTAGCACGCTTTAATTTACTTGGTTGGTAAGTTCTTTTCATTTACTTAAGCCCTAAAATAGTGTTTTAACAAAAAACGGATAAAAAAGACTCGGGATAATAAGGTGAAAACCTACCACTTGTCAATGTAAATTATAAATAAGATTGTGTATAATTCTGTAAACTGCTTGTGTATAAGTTATTTTTTTTTATACTATATAAGTACTTATCTTCACCCTTTTTTCTGTGAAGAGTATAAAATATCTATCTGATTTCCCCTAACCTTATTTAAAATAATCAATGAGCTCAATTTGGAAGACTTGTTTATCAAAACTTGAAAATGAAATACCCTCTACTGATTTCAGTACCTGGATCAGGCCGCTACAGGCAGTTGAAAAGGGGGAGACACTAAAATTATTAGCGCCTAATCGTTTTATTATCGATCATGTCAAACAACATTTCATTAGTAAAATTGAAGATGCTGTTTATGAATTCTCTAATGGCACTTTAATTTTACAGTTTGAAATTGGTTCTAAAAACACCACGCCACTCATTCAGCCAAAACGCCCAAAACAAATAGCAGAAAAAGAAAAGCCAAAACGCTCCACTTTTTTAAACAAAGCTTTTACCTTTGATAGTTTTGTTGAAGGTAAATCAAACCAATTAGCTAGAGCGGCTTCTATTCAGGTTTCTGAAAATATAGGCAAAGCCTATAACCCTTTATTTCTCTATGGAAGTTCAGGACTAGGGAAAACTCATTTAATGCATGCTATCGGTAATGCAGCCATTGCTAAAAATCCCTCAGCACATGTGGTTTATTTACATTCTGAAAAATTTGTTCAGGATATGGTGCAAGCTTTTCAACACAATACCATTAATGCTTTTAAAGAATATTATCGCAGTATTGATATTTTATTGATTGATGATATTCAATTTTTAGCAGGTAAAGAACGATCGCAAGAAGAGTTTTTTCATACTTTCAATAATTTATTAGATAAAAAACATCAAGTCGTTTTAACCTGTGATAAATACCCAAAAGAAATTGAAGGCTTGGAAGACCGTTTGAAATCACGCTTTGGCTGGGGCTTGCCCGTTGCGATTGAGCCACCTGATTTAGAAACACGAGCAGCCATTTTAATTAAAAAAGCAGCCTTGGTTAATGTAGAACTCTCTCAAGATGTTGCCTTCTTTATTGGCAAACGTATCCCTTCAAATGTCAGAGAGCTGGAAGGGGCTCTTAGACGAGTGGTTGCTAATGCCCAGTTTACGGGAAAAGAAATTACTGTTGATTTTACCAAAGAAGCATTACATGACTTGATTTCATTACAAGATAAATTGGTCAATATTGATAATATTCAAAAGAAAGTTGCTGAATACTTCAAAATTCGGATAGCTGACTTATCTTCAAAAAACCGTAGACAATCCATTACACGACCAAGACAAATTGCCATGTGTTTGGCTAGAGAATTGACTAGCCATAGCTTTCCAGAAATTGGCGATGCCTTTGGTGGAAGGGATCACACCACCGTTATCAATGCCTGTAAACGTATAAAAGCATTAAGAGACAGTGATATAAAAGTATCTGAAGATTATCAGAACCTGTTGAGAACTTTATCGCATTAGTTGCGATGAAACTGTGGATAAAACAGGGGTAAAATAAATAGCTTCTTTTATCCACAATATAAAAACACAGATACCAAGGCCTTTAAAAACAAGATAAACAATTGAATATTTTAAATAAAATAGGGTTATCCACAGAAATAGCGCTTACTAATAATAATAAGATAAATAAAAGATATATATTTCTATTATTAGAAAGCTGAGTAAATGCTTTAAAAAAACCAATAACCATAAAAAAATAATGTTAAATGGTTTTTTTATACGCCTTGTTTTTTCTAAAGGGATTGTGGATAAACTTGTGTTTATGACTAGCTTTACTCTGTTTATTAGTTGTAAACTTTTTACATAGGGTAACTTGTCACCAACTTATACACAGTTAGTCCATTATTTAATTAACAATATTTAAAGTTATATAAGGCTTTGATTTTTAACATGAATTAAGACTTTTCAACAGTTTTTTTTTTACTAATAACAGTAATAAGTTTTAAATAGATATTATGAATTTTATTATTAATAGAGAACAACTACTCTCTCCCTTACAACAAATAGTGAGTGTGATAGAGAAGAGACAAACCATGGCTATTCTGTCTAATGTGCTTATAGTCGTCAGTGAAGATAGTTTGGTATTAACAGGGACAGACCTTGAAATCCAGCTAATTGCAAAAATTAACCTCGAATCTTCAGAACCAGGCCAAATTACAGTGCCTGCAAGAAAATTTTTAGATATTATTCGGTTATTACCTAATGAAGCTGAAATTAAAATTGAATTAAAAGACGGTAAGGTAAAAGTAACCTCAGGACGTAGTCGATTTTCTTTAACTACTTTAGATGCGGATAATTATCCAGAGTTTTCTGAAGCAGAATTAGAAAATCAATTTGTGATTAATGCGGGACAGTTTAAAAAATCACTCGATAAAACTGTTTTTTGTATGGCAAATCAGGATATTCGTTATTATTTAAACGGTCTACTACTGCATATTTCAAATAGCAAACTTAAGTTAGTTGCTTCAGATGGGCATCGATTATCTATTTATGAAGATAATATAGGTTCATCAACTGGGTATGAAGCTCGAATTATTTTACCTAGAAAAGGTGTTTTAGAGTTATCGAGGTTATTGGATGATGATGACGCAGAATTAAATATTCAATTTTCAACGAGTAATATTAGAATTTATATTAAAGAACTTACTTTTTCAGCAAAACTAGTGGATTCAAAATATCCTGATTTCAGTAAAGTATTTGATCAACCTTTCTTTAATCAAATTCATATTCAGCGACAATTACTAAAAGATGCATTAACACGTGTTGCTATTTTGGCTAATGAAAAATTTAAAGGCATTACATTAGATATTTCCAATGATTTATTAAAACTGAGTTCACATAACCCCGAACATGATGAAGCCAATGAAGAGCTTATTATTGAATATCAAGGTGAACCCTTATCGATTGCTTTTAATTCACAATATTTATTAGATGCTGTGAGTAATTTAGACTCTGAATTAGCGGTACTAACGATTGCTAGTAATGCCAGTAGTTGTTTTATTGAAGAGCCTGAGCAACAACCGTATAAATTTATTGTTATGCCAATGCGTTTATAAATTAGAAGTGTTGATAAAATTTTGTTACTTCTATTCAAAGCATCGAAGACTATAAATACTCAGCATGGTGAATAATCAATTATGAGCTTACAAACTCTGAGTATTTATTTTTTACGAAATATTAAAAAAGCAACGATTAAACCTTCACCTGGAATTAATTTAATAACAGGCGAAAACGGTAGCGGGAAAAGTTCTTTATTAGAAGCAATTTTTATTCTAGGAAGAGCTCGATCTTTTAGAGCAAATAATATTAAGCAAGTGATACAGTTTGAACAAACTGAATTGATTGTTTCTGGACAATTACAGCAACACAATGGGCACACTGATTATTTAGGCATACAATTTAATCAAAAAGGCTGTGAAATTAGAGTTAATAAAGAAAATAGCAGTAAATCTGATTTGGCTTATGCTTTACCCATTTTATTAATTCACCCTAAAAGCTATTTATTATTAGATGGTGGCCCACAAATCAGGCGTGAGTTTATCGACTGGGGTGTTTTCAATTTCCATGAGGATTTTTTAATCTGTTGGCGAAACTTTAAAAAGGTTTTACAGCAAAGAAATGCGTTATTGAAAACTAAACAAATAGCCCAGATTAATGTTTGGAATACTGAGCTTGTTCAGTACGGTACAATAGTCTCTAAATCTAGAAAAGAATACATTAAAAGGCTTGAGCCTATTTTTTTAGATATTTGTAAATATTTTGTTGGTTTTAAAAAACTGCAATTAAAGTATATTTCTGGTTGGGATGAATCAGAAAGTTTTAATCAAGCGTTAGAAAATGATTTACAAAAAGATTTACGCTATGGTTTTACACACAGTGGGCCCCATCGATGTGATATTCATGTTTTAACTGAGGGACGGTTAGTAAAAAATATAGCCTCCAGAGGACAACTAAAATTATTAATGCTGTCTTTAAAGCTGGCACAAGTTAAATTAATTAACAATGAAAACAAGAATTCTGTTTGTGTTTTAATTGATGATTTAACCGCTGAGCTTGATCTATTGAATAAAGCTAAATTAATACACTATTTATCCGAATTAGATTGTCAGGTTTTTATGTCTACTACCGAACTATCTAATTTTGGCGATTTATCTGAGTTAGAAAACTACAAAATGTTCCACGTGGAACATGGTGAAATAAAATGAGTAAAATAATAGTCATGTTCCACGTGGAACACATAAAAATGGAAAAAGTATGAGTGATAACAATCAAGAGTACGATAGCTCGAATATTCAAGTACTAAAAGGGTTAGATGCTGTAAGAAAAAGACCGGGCATGTACATTGGTGATACCGATGATGGTTCAGGTTTACATCACATGGTATTTGAGGTGGTTGATAACTCAATTGATGAGGCCTTAGCTGGTTTTTGTAAAGGTGTTGATGTTGTTATTCATGAAAACGGTTCAGTATCAGTATCAGATGATGGTCGTGGTATCCCTGTAGATATACATGAAGAAGAAGGCCGCTCAGCAGCAGAAGTGATTATGACGGTACTGCATGCGGGTGGTAAGTTTGATGATAATGCCTATAAAGTATCAGGTGGTTTACATGGAGTAGGTGTTTCGGTGGTCAATGCCTTATCAGAAGAAATGACCTTAGAAATACGTAAGCATGGCCAGTTACATAAACAAAAATATAGAATGGGTGAGCCAGTTGCCCCATTAAAAGCTGTAGCTGATGTAGATGAAGATGATACTGGAACACTGATTAATTTTTTACCCAGTAAAGAAACCTTTTCAGATGTAGAGTTTCATTACGATATTTTAGCTAAACGCTTAAGAGAGTTATCATTCTTAAACTCAGGCGTTAGAATTTCATTAAAAGATGAACGCACAGGTAAAGAAGATGTCTTTGAATTTGAAGGCGGCATTAGTGCCTTTGTTCAAAACCTAAATAAAAACAAAACGCCTTTATTTGAAGATGTGTTTCATTTTACAGCCGAAAAAGAAGGGGTAACGGTAGAAGTTGCTATGCAATGGAATGATTCTTACCAAGAGAATATTTATTGTTATACCAACAATATTCCTCAGCGTGATGGCGGAAGTCATTTAGCAGGTTTTAGAGGTGCATTAACTAGAACCATCAATCAATATATTGAATCCAGTGGTATTGCTAAAAAAGAAAAAGTAGCAACCACGGGGGATGATGCTAGAGAAGGTTTAACCGCTGTGTTATCAGTTAAAGTACCTGATCCTAAGTTTTCTTCACAAACAAAAGATAAATTGGTTTCTTCAGAAGTAAAGCCTTTGGTTGAATCAACAATGAATGAGAAGTTACAAGAATTCTTGTTAGAAAACCCAAGCATAGCCAAAAATATTGCACATAAAATTGTAGATGCAGCAAGGGCACGTCATGCAGCGCGTAAAGCAAGGGAAATGACACGTCGTAAAACAACGCTGGATATTGCGGGTTTACCTGGCAAGTTAGCTGATTGCCAAGAGAAAGATCCAGCACTATCAGAACTGTTCATCGTGGAAGGGGACTCAGCGGGTGGTTCTGCCAAACAAGGCAGAGACAGACGCACGCAAGCGATTTTACCGCTTAAAGGGAAAATCCTTAATGTAGAAAAAGCACGTTTCGATAAAATGATCTCATCTGATGAAGTCGGTAACTTAATTACTGCTTTAGGCTGTGGCATTGGTAAAGAAGAATACAATATCGAAAAATTGCGTTATCACCGTATCATCATCATGACGGATGCTGATGTTGATGGATCACATATTCGCACCTTGATACTGACTTTTTTCTACAGACAATTACCCGAATTAATAGAAAAAGGTTATGTCTATATTGCTCAGCCGCCTTTGTATAAAATCAAAAAAGGTAAACAAGAGCATTATGTAAAAGATGACACAGAATTAAATGAGTATTTAATTCAATTAGCTTTAGATAGAGCACAACTTCAGACTGATGAATCCACACCCGTTATCCAGGGTCAAGGTTTAGATACGCTAGCGACAGAATATGCTGAAGTGATGGGTGTGATTAACCGTCTAACTAGACGCTATGACGATATGTTCTTAGAGGAAATGACCTATGTGCCCGCTTTAACAGCAGAAATCACGCAATCGAAAGAAAGTTTTGAGCAGTGGGTTAAGCATCTAGAACAAAGAGTCAATGATAACGAGAAAAAAGCGGTTTATTCAGTCCAACTAAATTACACGGATAGTGATATTTTTGATGTGCTTGTGGATAAAAAGCTAAATGGAATCACCAAGACATTTGTTTTCCATACTTCTTTCTTCCTAGGTAAAGATTATTTAACCATTGCTAAATATGCCAAAGATACAGTCGGCTTATTTACTGATCAATCTGTTATGAAAATGGGGGAAAGGTCTCAGCAAGTCAGTAACTTTAAACAAGCCTTTGAGTGGATGATGAGGGAAGTTAAAAAAGGCCAACATATTCAGCGTTACAAAGGACTCGGTGAAATGAACCCAGAGCAGTTATGGGAAACAACACTTGATTCAAATAGCAGACGATTGTTACAAGTAAAAATTGAAGATATGATTGCAGCTGATGAAATTTTCACGACTCTAATGGGGGATATTGTAGAGCCCCGCCGTGATTTTATAGTTAAAAATGCATTGGATGTGACTAATCTGGATGTTTAATTAAGCTGACATAGTTAATACCTAAACCAACAAAGGGTGGACTTTTAGTCCACCCTTTTTTTATGCCTAATAAAAAGTCCAGTACTGATCAAAATGATAATAGTACCTCTTTCCTTTTTCCTAGTTTTACATGGTAATCTATTCATAATTAAACACGACCATAGAGTTGATAGTTTACATAGATAAAAACGGGTAAGAGGGGCCTTTGGCTGTGACCGAAACAAAATCAAGAGAATTATTTTTAACTCTTCCTACCTATCTAGTCATTTTTAAACCATATAGGTTTATTTAAAATTTACGGATAAAGCCAAAGCAGAAAATTTGGCATTATTGTCGTTTCGATATTAGGAAAATTAGCACATGAAACAATATTTAGATTTACTGGATAAATTATTAAAAGAAGGGGTTCAAAAAGGCGATAGAACAGGCAGTGGAACCCTGTCATTTTTTGGCCACCAAATGCGTTTTGATTTACAACAAGGCTTTCCCTTAGTCAGTACCAAAAAAGTACATTTAAAATCTATTATTCATGAACTGCTTTGGTTTTTAAAAGGTGACACTAATATTGCCTACTTAAAACAACATGGGGTAAAAATATGGGATGCCTGGGCAGATGAAGAGGGAGAGCTAGGTCCTGTCTACGGACATCAATGGAGATCATGGCCAACACCAGAAGGGGGATCAATCGATCAGATAGCGACTATCATCCAGCAATTAAAAGAAACCCCCAATAGCAGAAGAATAATTGTATCGGCATGGAATGTAGCTGATTTACCTGATGAATCGATTAGTCCACAAGCGAATGTAAAGAACAATAAAATGGCATTACCCGCCTGTCACGCCTTCTTTCAGTTTTATGTAGCGAATGGAAAGCTCTCTTGTCAGCTCTATCAGCGTAGCTGTGACACGTTTTTAGGTTTAAATTTCTTTTATACTATTAAAAACGCTATACACGAACGAATGAATGATTCAAATTATTGGTTTAATAAGAAATAGAACCTATACTTAATTGTAATTATCGTTAATAGCGTTACGCACAGTATAAAAGACAGTCTGAAAACCATGAAAAATGATCGTTTTTTGAGTCGAGTCATAAAAAAAGAACCATTAACCACCGTTTTTGGAACACTTTAAGAAATAAGTAAAAAAATGAAGGATTACACCCTTAGTTTCTGTCCCGAAACTATTTTTTAAAAACTATGCGCCAAAAAAGGTTGGGTAAATGATTATTGGATATGCAAGAGTATCTACCGTTGACCAAGTATTAGATATGCAAGTTGATGCCCTCAAAAATGCTGGCTGTGAGCGCATTTATAAAGATAAATCATTGGGGAGAGGTTTTAATAGATCGCAGCTCAAGGAGTGCTTAAATGCATTAAGGGAAGGAGATGAATTGGTTGTATGGAAACTAGATAGGCTTGGAAGGTCTATAAAGAATTTGATTGAGACAGTTCAAGAGTTGAATCAGAATGGTGTTGAGTTTAAAAGCTTAATCGAGAACCTTGATACATCAAGCTCTGATGGAAAGCTGGTGTTTGATGTTTTTGATGTTTTTGATGTTCTTGCAGAATTTGAGCGCAATTTGATCAGTGAACGAACAAAAGAAGGACTTGAAGCTGCAAGAAAGCGAGGCAGAAAAGGTGGAAGACCCAAAAAGCTAAGTGCTGAAAAAATTAAGATGGCAAAAAAACTACTTAAAGACCCAGAGCAAACAGTCAAAGGTGTAGCTGAAATGCTTGGGGTTGGAAGAAATACTTTATATAGAAATTTAAACGCGGGTTAATCATGACAAATACACACCCAGAATATCAATATTTAAACTTGTTAGAAAAAATCGTTACTGAAGGTAGTGAGCGTGTAGATCGCACAGGTGTAGGAACTAAGGCTTTGTTTGGTGAAACACTTCGGTTTGATCTAGCCGACGGTTTTCCTGCTTTCACAACTAAACGTGTATTTTGGAAAACTGCATTTAAAGAAATGATTTGGATGCTTCAGGGTAAGTCAACATGGGGTTCAGGTAATCCAAACATCAGAGATTTACTTGAGCAGAATGTCCATATCTGGAGTGAGTGGCCTCATAAAAAATACGTGGATTTAACTGATGACGATATCGAGCTAAAGGAGTTTGAAGAACGAATTTTAGCTGATGATGAATTCGCGGCTAAATGGGGGGACCTAGGGCCAGTTTACGGGAAGCAATGGCGGGCTTGGAAAACCGTAGATGGTAGAGAAATTGATCAAGTATCAGAAGTTATAGATCAGATTAATAATAATCCAACATCAAGAAGGATTATTTTCGATGGGTGGAATGTTGGTGAGCTTGATCAGATGGCTTTGCCGCCCTGCCACAAACACTATCAATTTTTTGTCGATCCATTAAAGAGAACCATAAGTGGTTCGGTAGTACAACGTAGTGCAGATACTTTCTTGGGGGTGGCGTTTAACGTTTGCAATTTGGCTTTTATTACGACTTTACTTGCAGAGCAGACTGGTTATAAACCAGGCGAAATTGTTTGGTACGGATTAGATGTGCATGTTTACCTGAATCACCTTGAGCAAGTAAAAGAGCAGCTCTGTCGTGAACCAAAAGCCTTTCCAAGGCTAACTATCAAGAATAAACGTGAATCTTTATTTGATTACACGATTGATGATTTCGATTTAGAGGGGTATGACCCTCACCCAGCGATTAAGGCACCAGTAGCAGTATAAGTATGAAAAGTCCATCTAAAAACCCCGACATCAACACTCCTCAAGAGTTGAAGGAGGCACTGGATAAATTGATAACAAAAGGTTGTCTACCGTTATCAGGAAATACGATCTCAAAAGGTAGAGTAGAGATTGTTTTGGGCTTTGTACATGGGGCGCTGCGAGGTATGACAAATAATCCTGCTTATAAAGACTGGGTGGATGCAATAGATGAATATGAAAAGAAGCTTATAAAAGAAGAAGGTTCGATTGAATTAGTCAACTACAGATATGGAAACCTCGATAAATTTAAAGAAATACTTGACCATTGGAGAGAGCCTGAAAATTGGGACAAGATACCAGTTAAAGATCAAGGAAGCCATTCAGGTGCATTCGGTCACATTAATATTCTTGAGTTCAGTAAAGTTGCTGATGTAACAAGAGAAACATTTTTGAAAAGTGAGAAATGGGCTGCGCACAGAAGACTTCTTGAGAAATTTAACAAGGATATGTACGAAGAAGGTGCTTTAGGTACTTCTTGGGAGCGAAAGGTTCCAGGGTATAAAATAATACTTGAAGAGCTAGATAAAAAGAAAAAATTGTCTGTAAACCAAAAAGGAATGATTAATAAGACAGTTTTTATGCAGGAACATGCAGGTATTGCAGACAATATAAGTGTTGATATACTTTGTCGTAGAGCGCCAAAACTTAAAGCTATGTTTTCAGAATATGATAAGCGTTTGAAAGAAAGAGGTGTAACAGCATTTCAGGGTGATGCTTATTTAGATGATTTAAAAGAACTACTTAAAAATGGAGATTATGTTTTAAATAAAGACAAATTAATGATTAATCGTGTTGATTTGTGTGTGAAATTAGGGATAAAAGATAATATTATTAAGATCACCAAATCACTTCATGAGGCTATTCAAGCAGAAGAAAAAAAGATATTTGCTGGGTATAAGAAAGGTAAAACCAAGAAGTTCTTCAATATATATGGCAGCCCTCATTTAAATATCGGTGCATGCCCATATAGCAAAAAACATGAGCGGGTATTTGATTTTGAAGAATTAATTGAAATATATGGATTAGAGTTTTCTGAGAAAATAGGTACAGCTTTTATAGCTATTACTACTCCACTAAAGTCTGGTTATAAACCATATTTTTCAACACTAGTTACTTTTTTAAAGTTCATTGCATCAAACAAATACGACGATGATGAATTATCTAATGTATTCAATCAGCTTAAATCAGGGTCAAAAATAGATCAAAATGAATTCGACTTCACATGCCTGAAATTTAGAGCTGAAGTGAATTTTTTTGGGGTGGTTGAAGGTGTTAATGAAGCTTCAATCAGTTATACAGTTATTACAAAGTGTGGTAATGCAAAGCTTTTTCCAATATATACTTTCAAGCAAAACAAAAGACAGGCAAAAAGAAGCAAAGATAAAGCTAGAAAGCCAAGTTTAGCTGAAGCAAAACTAAATGAGGAAAAATTTATTGGGAATGCAATTGAAGATGCGGCTAAAGCAAGAGATCTTGAGCAGCCTCTACAATCAAAGGATACAAAGTTATTTACTTTAAATGTAATAGCAGAGCGTGATTCAAGAGATGATCTTCCAGAGGATTTAGTGGAATGTATTTTAGAAATATCTAGAGAGCGTTTAACTGAACTGAAGAAAGTTATGTCAAAAGTGTTTTTAGATTGGCAAAAACTTAACCAAAAAGGGAGACAATTAATAAGTCTAAACGAAGGGCATAAAGGTGAATTAATCAAATATTTTGATGTTTATCTTAAAAATAAAGCAAAAAATAAATGGTTTTTAGATAAATATTTCCCTGAAGATAATCTAGAAAATAGCCTGATAAACCTATTGTTGCTAATAAAGTATGACAATAACTCTATACCACCGATATCTAGTTCAGACGGACAGTTTTGGAGGAGGCAATATAGAAGATTGGGTGGTGTTGAAACTATTCATAGTTACTTAAACCCAACACAAAAAGCTGTAACTGCCTCACTGATTTTATATCTGTGTGACTCGGGAGTAAATGTTGCGGTTGCTCAGATGTTAACTCTAGATCGAATTGAAAAGTCGAATGTGCCTAATCACACAAAAATAACAGGAAATAAAGATAGAGCTAAAGGTAAAAATATCTTTGATGATATTCCAAACAAGTCTGGCATTGATGGTGTTGTAACGGGTGCAGCCTCAATCAAGTGTATAGCTGAAGCTGTGAACTATACAGTCAGAAATGCTAACCAATCCCAGCAAGCTATTTTCACATATACGAATAAAGGTGTTATTCATAATGGAATTACGGAATTTAATTTAAGGCTTGAATTTAAAAGAATTTTTAAGGAATCAGAATACCTAAGCAAGTATAAATTAACACCATCAATGATACGTCCAACGGTTTTACTGAAGGCGCAGTTAGAAGACCCGACAAATGCTGGACTGATTCAAATGATGGCAAGCCACGAAAGTGAAACAACTACAGTTGGATACACCAACAAGCTGCCATACAGAGTCCAGATGGAAGAGCATCTTAGCAAATTTCAAGATTCGCTAGAGGCAGTCTTGTTAATGACTTCAAGTAACAAAAACAAAGAAGATGATGATGAGGCTGAGGCACAACTAGCGAGAGCGCAGAAGACAGGCTTAGGAGTTTTCTGCGGAAACAGAAATATCGAAGATAACAAAGTCGATTGCAACGAAGTTCAAGATTGTGTTTGTTGCAAACAAAATAGGATGTTGGTCGTTGCGGAGGCTGATTCGATAAGCGATATGGTCATTTGGCAAAAAGCCTTAGAGGAATTCGAGAGTAAATGGGAATTAGAAAAACCAGATAGATGGGCAAAGATATGGATACCTTGGAAAGCATTCTTTCATGTGGTTCTAAATGAAAAAATGGCTAGAGGAAAGTTAAGCAAGATAAAAAAAGATGCTATTAAAATGGCAGATGTAAAAATGAAAGATAAAGGTTTTGTAATGCCGGAGCCTTGGTAATGGAAGCTGTTTTAATAGACGTTTTAAACAACAATGTTCCGTCAAGAGATGTTCTATCAAGTAATAAACTGCCATGGCTTAAAAATATTAGTGATAACGGTTATCAATGGGAGGTCATAGATCCTTCAAACGAAAAATCAAAACCTATGTTGATCAATTTTGACATACTTTTAGGCGATGATACTTTGTTAACAGATAAGGTAAATAAAAGCTTGCTTGAGCTTTGTTTTCGATATGCAGAGGTTTACAAAGTACATGCGCCTGATTCTAGTACTATTGTGTTTTGGCAGCGAATGGATGGGCTATTTAGGTTTTTATACTTTATTACTAGCAAGAACGTAAAAAAGTTAAGTAGAGTAACTAAAGCACATTTCAATCAATTTGTTAAAGAATCAGTTTATGGAAAAGAAGTAGTTCTTGAAATGCCGAGTAAATTGTACAAAGCAATTAAGTCTGCATTGAATAACAATTATTCATTACCTTTTCTTCCTGGTAAAGGAGATAAAATCGCTCGATCAAAATTCATGATTGATAATAAAATTTTCAAGCCAAATCATGAGGGTGGTTTTATTAAAGGTATGTATACAAAACGAATCTTCGACTATGTAGAAGAGGAGTTGATTGTAAAACAGACACCTGCTGATAAGGTTTTAACGAAAGGATATGAGGAGCTTTTAGAACATCTTGAGTTGTACCCTGAAAAACAAACCATCCAAAGTATTGCTAGGATGTTGACGCCAATAGAAGAATTGTATGATTGGCGGTATTTTATTCAGGAAGATAGTTTTAAATTTAACCCGTTCCCGTATGGCGCCCATAAAGTAGCAAAAAAATATGGTGTTAAGTCAAAAAGAACGCCTTCAATCCCAGCAAAAGTCGGCTTTCCGTATCTTCAAGAATGTGCTCGTTGGATCAATGACTGTAGTGATCAAATTATAGATTTGGTTCATGGTGATTACACTGTAGAAGAAGCTAATGAAATTATCAAAAGCCTTGGTTTAAAGTTCAAGATGAATGAAACCCAGGGCTTGTATGTATCAGAGTCTTTCCAAGTGACTTCAAAGGAAGGTTTGCTAAGGCTGTTGGTAACTGCTGCATACAGTGTAATTGCTTCATTGACAGCACGTAGAAAAGAAGAATTACTTGAATTAAACGTGGATTGTTACGATCAAGGGTTTCTGAAGGTTTGGATAGAAAAGACCTCACAACGATACGATCAACAGCCAGTACCACCATTGGTTGGAAAAGCTATTGAAGTTTTGGAAATCATAAGCAACAACGCAAGGGAAATCCACTCAGTGGATTCTTTGTTTGTTTATCTTGATAACGATAATGCATTAGTTGAATACGACCCTGACACCTATCTCACCAAATTTTATAACCTAACTATCAAAGAAGATGTGGGTATTGAATGGAAGTTCATGTCTCATCAATTTCGGCGGTTATTTGCCCTACTTTATTACTACCGTTGGGAAGATTCTGCTATCGGTATTCTGTCTTACCACTTAAGGCACTTCAATATTGAAATGACGAGAAGGTATATCACGGATAATGAGTTCGGAAAGGAAATGCGTGAAGTTGGAAGGGAATGGACTGCTTCATTCTTACGGGGAGTTATCAGTGGAAAAAGAGAAATAGGTGGAAAATCTGGAACTAAAATTAAGAAGAAGCTTAAAGATTGGGTTGAAGAGTTTAGCTCAAAGGTTGATGTGGTAGAGAAAGAAAGAGTTGTGAATAAAATGCTCCGGTATATGGATCGGTTAGGAGCGACCTTTACTCAACAAGTCTGGGGAACTATTTGCACCTGCCCAACAAATACTGGGTTGTCAAAATATGCGGCCTGTACAACCACAGGCAACCAGCCAGATTATGCCAATGCCAATGAAGAAACTTGTGGTGGATGCCCATTTTCGTGCTATACGGAGAGATTTAAGCCATTTGTTGAAGCTTCATTGGAGAAAGAAGAAGGAAACCTTAAAGTAAGTCCAGAAGGGAGTATATGGCGCGAAAGGTCAGAAATTAAAGTAGTTAAGCTTCAGAATATTCTAAAAAATACTGATTCAGTAGAACCCTTGTTTTTAATGACATGACAGATAAAAAAAACAATCAAGAAAAGGAACAGTGGCTTGAAAACCAGATAGCTATAAGGATTTCCATTGCTCAGGAAAAGCTTGTTGGAAAACATAATGCCATAGCAGTACCCACATCACTTCGTACTAATCGTGTTTGGGAAGATGAAGGCTTAGGTGTGGAAAAAATTGGAAGCCCTACTTCATTTACCTCAACTCACGAAACACATGGCAAAAGTATTAAAAGGCTCAACACACTGTTGATTAAGCTGAAAGAGCCTACAAAGAGAAATTACAAACCTCTTAGAGAAACTGTTGAAAATTTAAAAAATGAAAATATAGAGCTTAACGACAGACTTACAAAAACAGCGAATCAATTTATTGCATGGCAGTCTGAGCTAGATGAAATGCGAGACATGCTTCAAATCACACAATCTAGTGAACAAGGATTGATTGAATCTAAGAGAGAACAAACAGAGGAACTCAAAGAAAAAGAAGAGATTATCAAGAATCTTAGGAAGGAGCTTGTGGACTTAAGGAATTCAGGTAGAAAGTCCAATATCACTGAAGTGGATTTTGGAGGTGATAAACAATGAAAACAGATAATCAATCAAAGGGAAAAGACTATTTTAAAGAACTTCAGAAGCTTCTTGGTAAATACTATGCCGAAGGTTCGATTGAACTTGAAAATGGCAATATAAGCAGGACATGGATTCGTAATGAAATTGGTTGCGGTCAAAACTGGCCTAATCAGAATAAACAGGCTTCAAAGCTTATCAGAGAGTTTGAAAAGAAACTTCATCTTGAGGTTAAACAAGCGCCAAGAAAAAGCTCCATAGGCTTTAAGGATAAAGAGGTGCGGCTAAGTATGATTCGTGTTGATCGCCTCGAACAAAAAAATGCACAGCTTATTGATGAAAACAATAAATATAAAAAAGTTTTATATGAGAACGGTTGGTTGGATTCAGACGAAGTAGAAAGTCAACAAGGAAAGCTGCCTTGGTAGAAACTGTTGCAAATGTGATTCTTAAAAAGGTTAGACACAATAGTGAAAATGGTTGCGTGTTCAAAGGTCAGGTATTATCTGAAAAGAACGATATTACAGATGAATCTCTTATTGTATTAGTACCTGGAAAAATTCAAGATCAAGTTGATCTGGTTGAAGGTAAATGTTTTTTGGTAACAGGCAGTAAATGGCATGACTACATTAATAAGTGGACTGGCGAAATCGAAGTGCAGGTTAAAGCAGAGAAGATTGTAGAACGTAGACCACTTGGAAGGAGTTTTATTCAATATATTGCTAGTAGCGATATGTTTCCGAATATCGGTGAGAAAATAGCTAAGAAATTGTATGATCATTTCGATATTGATATATACCAAATACTGGATGATAAAAACATTGATCTTTTGAAAGCCGTAGAAGGCGTTTCAGAAGAAAAGCTTCTTACTGTTATAGATGGTTGGCACGAAGATAACAATGGAAAAGTAGTTGAGTGGCTAGATGCTTATTCCCTGCCTGTTTCGATTGGATTTAAGTTAATTAAAGCCTATGGTCAAAAAACCATACAGAAACTTGAAGCTGATCCCTATCGGTTGATCGCGTTTACATCATGGAAAAAAGTGGATTCGTTAGCCAAAAGTCATTTTAAGGTTGAGCCTGATGATCCACGTAGACTACATGCAGCAGTCTCAGAGGCCCTTTTTAATCAGTATATCAATGAAGGTAATTCTGCTGTAGCTTCTGAAACTCTTATTCCAAGCCTTTCTAAATTCATAGACGAAAAGGATATTCCAGAAGCACTAACTCATGTTTATAGAGATGGCGGCTTTCGACGTATTGACGATGATTGGTTCCAGAGTAGAGGGGCTTATCTTCAAGAGAAATATCTCGCAAGTGAAATTGCTATGAGAAGTTTCGGACAAACCGAAATTCCTTTTGCGGATATTGGTCAATCCATTGATCATTGGCAATCCTTGAACTACAAACTCACAGAGGAGGAGTATCAAGCAGTTGAGTTTGCTTTAACGTTAAGCCTTTCGGTCATTACTGGTGGTGCTGGTGTTGGAAAAACGAGTGTTTTGGAAGTTATCAATTATGTAATCGCTGATACAGGTGGCAAAGCAATACAAATGGCTTTGGCAGGGAGAGCGACTAAGAGGCTGAAAGAGACTACAGGACACGATGCTATGGTGATAGCTAACTTTCTGCACACCTTTGATGAGGGGGAGCTAAAAGATGTTTCTCATATCATTATTGATGAATGTTCAATGGTCGACTTGTATTCATTTGTTCGCATTTTTAGAAAATTAGAACTCTCACATAAGGTTGTATTGCTAGGTGATTCGGCACAACTACCGCCTGTAGGTGCAGGAAATGTGTTTCATTACCTTTGTGACTCCTCCATTGCCCCTATAACCAAGCTAACTAAAGTTTGGAGACAAGACGAATCAACGGGGATTCCCATGGTTTCGCAATCTATTCGCAGCGGTGAATGGAAAGGGCTGAGTGGATACGCAGGAAAGAAAAAAGGAGTGTCCTTCGTTCATGCAGATAAAAAGAATGTCTACAGCATGACTGAACAGGTTTTTGGTGAATTGGGTGGTATTGATCCAATTTCTGATGTCAAAATCATTTGTCCTACTAATGTGGATAGAGCCTGGGGAACTCTTGGGATAAATCGAGAGATT
>Ga0209081_1000237_pt1 | contig 33234 bp, 34 predicted proteins | sample GOMGulsemesocosm_4_FD_184636 | JGI IMG/M metagenome (GOLD analysis project Ga0209081, IMG submission 184636) | Methane-oxidizing microbial communities from mesocosms in the Gulf of Mexico - GOM15B Gulf of Mexico (SPAdes) (version 2) | ecosystem: Environmental > Aquatic > Marine > Cold seeps... | reverse complement strand
GCGGCATGAGGAGCGGTTTGACTGATTTTTAGCCCTTGTTTAATGTAACACGCGCTCTTTTGGCTGGTATTTAGTTCTGTTGAACGTGTGAGACACGTTTCTTTATTAACATGCAAACAACGACAATAAGCTGAAAAGAGGACTTAGCTTAAGGGAGGGGGATTGTTGCTTTTATAGTGTGCGAAGTTCTCTGCGTAATACCTTGCCAACATTTGTTTTAGGTAGCTCTTGTATAAAGACTATTTTGTCAGGTGTTTTATAGCCAGTGAGGTTCTCTTTGCAGTAATTTAAGAGTTTATCCTCAGTGAGCGTTAAATCTGTACGTACGACAAATGCTTTAACGGCTTCACCGCGTTTTTCATCTGGCACACCAATAACGCCACACTCAAGAACACCTGTATGTGCAGCGATAACACTTTCAACCTCATTTGGGTAAACGTTAAATCCAGAGACAAGAATCATATCTTTAATGCGATCAACAATATAGAAGAACCCGTTGCCATCCATTTTGGCAATATCACCAGTTTTTAACCAGCCATCGCTAGATAATACATTGGCTGTTTCTTCGGGGCGGTTCCAATACTCGCGCATAACCTGTGGACCTTTAACGCACAACTCTCCAGCTTCTCCGTTGCTGGATATATTCCCACTTTTATCAATAAGACGGCAGTCGGTTGATGATATTGGAAGGCCTATGCTTCCATTGTATTGTTTAAGATTTAGAGGGTTGATGCAGACGGCAGGGGATGTTTCTGATAGACCAAATGCCTCGACTAGTGTACAGCCCGTTATTTGTTTCCACTGAGCTGCAGTCACGGCTTGCACCGACATGCCGCCACCAAGGCTTACTTTTAGATTAGAGAAGTCAATATCTGCAAACCCCGGGGTGTTTATTAGAGCGGTAAAGAGGGTGTTTACACCAGTTATTGCAGTAAAGGGTATAGTTTTTAGCTCTTTTATGAAGCTGTTAAAATCTCGTGGGTTAGTAATAAGAACATTCTCAGCGCCTGACTCCATAAATACTAAACAATTCGCCGTTAATGAAAAGATATGATAGAGCGGAAGAGCTGTAATGATGATTTCTTCGCCTAGTTTGATGTCATTCTTTATCCACTCAGATGCTTGCAGCATATTCGCAACCATGTTTTTATGCGTTAGAACAGCACCCTTAGCAACACCGGTTGTACCACCTGTGTACTGAAGAAATGCAATGTCTTGGTGATTAATTTCTGGTGGTGTAAGGCTTTGTTTGCTACCTAGCAACAAAGCCTTTTTAAATTTAACAGCGTTGGGTAATGAATATTTTGGCACCATTTTTTTCAGGTGCTTTACGACAAAGTTAACAATTAGCGATTTTGGGAAGCCTAAGAGGTCTCCCATTTTTGTTACGATGATATGTTCAACTTGAGTACCATCAATAGCTTTTTGTACGGTCTGTGCAAAGTTTTCAACAACAATGATAGCTTTGGCTCCAGAGTCTTCTAATTGGTGATGTAGTTCACGCGCGGTATATAAAGGATTGGTATTGACGATAGTTAACCCGGCTCTAAGTGAGGCAAAAATAGACACGGGGTTTTGTAATAGGTTTGGCATCATTATGGCGATACGATCACCTTTTTTTAACTGCAATGTTTGCTGTAAATAGGCGGCAAGAGAGCGAGTTTCTTGTTCAATTTCAGTATATGTTAGTACCTTTCCGTAGTTGCTAAAAGCACGATTCTGAGGGTATTTTTTGATGCTTTTCTCAAAAATATCAACAATTGAATTGTATTTATTAACATCGATATCTGCCCTTACGCCTTCAGGGTAGCTTTGTAACCAGGGTCTATTCATTGGTCTGCCTTTTAGTTTTAATCGTGTCTACTGACCTTTATCGTACATAGAAAAGGTTCTTATTGAAGCTTTAGTACTGATTAATTATCATGATTTGTTGGAAACACGTTTAAAATACTGCGATATTAGTATCGTCGCTATCAACCAAACTGGAAAGAAAATGTCATCTGTAATAATTGAAAGGAAAGGATCTGTTGCTTGGCTGATTTTAAATCGCCCTGAAAAGTTAAACGTACTGGGTGCTGATATGCCAGCTGACCTTAAACGTTGTACGGAGGAATTGAGAGATGATAACTCTATTCGTTGCGTTATTCTTAAAGGGGCCGGTGATCATTTTATGGCGGGTGGTGATATTGATTATTTTAAGTCTCTTGCGGATACTTATGTCGAACAGGGTGAATCTGCTTTTCCTGAAGAAATGTTTGAGTTATTGCATGATGCGATTTTTAATATTACCCGTATGGATAAAGTAGTCATAGCGAGTGTTAAAGGCGCTGTGGCTGGCTTTGGTTTAAGTTTAATGTTGGCGTGTGACTTAGTGGTTGCCGCAAATGATACTATTTTTTCTGTAGCTTATTGCAAAATAGGTACGACACCTGATGGCGGAATGACCTATTTCTTACCACGTGCGGTTGGACCTAAAAAGGCTATGGAGTTATCGCTAACGGGGAAGCGTTTTTCTGCTGAAGATGCTGAGCGTTGGGGTATGCTGAATAAGGTTGTAACAAAAACGGAGTTAGATGATGATGTGTTTAAGCTCGCTAATTCTTTGTGTGAGGGGCCACATGATGTTTTGACAAGGACTAAAAGGCTATTGAATCAAACCTTCGATGTTGGGTTGAAAAAGCGGTTGGATGAAGAAGCGGATAATTTTCGAATGAGTATGTTACGAAGTGATTTTGCAGAAGGCGTGACGTCATTCTGTGAAAAACGTCGTGCAAAATTCGAATGAATAACAACTAGCTATTTGTTTAGTTTTAAGTTTTATGTGAAATGAGTAAAGTTTTTTATATGGAAGCCGATAATGGTGAGTAGGAATAATCTTAGGGGCGTAGACTATGTGGTTCGGTAAAAAAGGCGGTGATGAAAGCATCCTAAATGATGTTGTGTCAAAATTAGAGCGGCAATTGAATGAAAAGCAAACTGCTCTGGAGCAAACAGAGCATCAGTTAACGGCTGTTCAGTTAGAGCTTAGCCAGTTAGAAGCTCGGCAGGCATCTCAGCTTCGGTCGGCTCAATTATTATTATCATCCAGTGATTTGTTAAAGACGATTGGTGCAAAAGCAGCGAATAACTCGAAAAAAATGTTTGATGAGCAAGTTACGCTGAAAGAATCTTCTTCCTTATTCAAACAAAGTGCAATGCTGTTAGATGAAGTTAAAAATGGGTCTCGCCACCTTCATAGCCAAACGGGAGAGAATAAGGAGTCTATAGAGAGTCTTGCGCAGGCAAGCCAGACAATTGCTCAATTTACTGAAACGATTGCTAGTATCTCCAGTCAAACTAACCTGTTAGCACTTAATGCTGCTATTGAGGCGGCACGTGCTGGTGAGCATGGTCGTGGTTTTGCAGTTGTTGCTGATGAGGTTCGTGCTTTGGCTGGTAAGACTGAAGATGCAACAAATGAAATAAGAGAGTACGTTTCTATTATTACCGAGAATGCTGAAAAAACTAAGTTAGGTTTTAATAATATGATTACGTCTATTGATGAAGTGAACGTCAGTGCGGAAACTATAGGAACTGCTATTACTGACGTGGTGTCTTTATCGGCGGGGATGATGGAGACCTTGAGTGATACAGCGGCTGAATCATTTATTGAAACGATCAAGACCGACCATTTACTTTATAAAATTGCTATTTATGAGGTGATCCTTAACACATCTGATAAATCTGAGGCAGATTTTAGTAGTCACCATAATTGCCGTTTAGGTAAGTGGTATTTTGAAGGGGATGGGGCTAAACACTTATCTCACGTGGCTGTTTATCAACAGTTAAATACGCCACACGAGCTGGTTCATAACGAGGGTGTTAAAGCTATACAAGCTTATAAAAATAAAGATTATGATTTATCTAATAAGCATTTAGCTTCGATGGAGTCAGCCAGCCAGCAAGTGACAACCTTATTAGATAAAATGAAAGGTGAGTATGTTAAGGTTTTAAACTCGATTACAGATAACGTTACTACAGATGCCGAGTTGTTTTAACTGGCTAGGTAGCGACGTATAAACCAAATAATTCATTGCTCCCATTTACAGGATTGCTTTTATTGTAAACAAACCCTCTTTATTTGGTGCTAAGGCTTATTTAGGTTGCAAACTCTAGAGATGGGCATTAGGCTGGTGAGCCGTGTAATGTCTATATTCTAAGCCGTGTTAAAAAAGAAAAGTAAAGCAAAGAAATCTTCAAAAAAAACGTTAAGTTTAAATGAGCCCGAGTCAATGACGAAGGTGCAGTTACTTAGCTTTTTGGTGGAACAGCAGACGCCCCTAGGCTGGCTTGATATTATTGAAGGGCTAGGTGTAGATACTAAGCGAGCTAAAAAATCCCTATCAAGGCAATTATCGGCCATGCTGCACTCTGGTGAGTTGTTGTTTAATCGTAAAGAGCAATATTGCTTGGTACAGCAATCAGACTTAGAAGTGGGTGTGGTTATCGGCCATGCGGATGGTTTTGGTTTTCTAAAACGTGATGCTGGTGGTGATGATATGTTTATTCCTCCGCGTGAAATGAGAGGAGTGATGAACGGCGATCGTATTGTTGCCAGCCGCGGCAAACTGAACCGCCAAGGCAAAATTGAGGCTCGTGTTGTGGAAATACTTGAGCGTAAAGTAAAAACGGTCGTTGGACGCTTTTTTAACGTGATGGGCGTGTTTCACTTAGAAGCTGAAAATAAACGAATTTTTCAACATATTTGCATTCCAGCCGATTCAACCTTAGGGGCTAAGGATGGGCAGATCGTGATGGCTGAGATTACACGCTACCCTTCGTCTCGTAGCCAAACGTTTGCTAAGGTAATTGAGGTGATGGGGGATCATATGGCGCCAGGCATGGAAATTGATATGGCTATCCGTTCATATGATTTACCCAATGGCTGGTCGCAAGCCGTGCTTGATGAGGCGCAATGTTTTAACTCTGAGCTAATAGAGGCGGATTTATCGGAGCGGGTCGATGTTAGAGCGCTACCGTTTGTCACTATTGATGGTGCCGATGCACGAGACTTTGACGATGCTGTTTTTTGTAAAAAAACGGCAAAGGGATGGAAGCTATACGTCGCTATCGCAGATGTCGCTCATTATGTGAAGCCCACTAGTTCGATTGATAGAGAGGCGTATGAAAGAGGGAACTCAGTCTATTTTCCTGAAAAAGTAATACCTATGCTGCCGGAGGTCTTGTCGAATGGTCTTTGTAGTTTAAACCCTCATGTGGATCGTTTATGCATGGTGTGTGAGATGCGACTAGATGAGGTGGGTGAAGTTAAAAGCAGCCGTTTTTATGAAGCGGTGATGCATTCACATGCACGCTTAACCTATGATGAGGTAGGTGCTATTTTTGACAAAAGCTCACCTGAGCTAACAAATAAGCATAAGGCTTTGCTCCCTGACTTGAATGCCTTGCATGATTTGTATGAGGTGATGAAGCATGCGGCCGATGGACGAGGTGCCCTGGAGTTTGATACCTTCGAGACACGTTTTGTTTTTGACGCGAACCGAAAAATAAAAGCGATTGAACCGCTTGTTCGGCATGATGCGCACCGTTTGATTGAGGTGTTTATGATTGCTGCTAATGCTTCAACTGCAAGCTTCTTGACAAAAAATAAAATACCCAACCTGCTACGGATACATGACGGTCCGAGTATTGATCGTTTACTGAAATTGCGAGGCTTCCTAGCTGAATTAGGGCTGCATCTAGAAGGTGGTGATGAGCCTAAACCCTATCAATATAGGCAATTAATTGCCAATATTAAAAGCAGACCAGATGCGCACTTGATTGAAACCGTGATGCTGCGATCAATGTCACAAGCTATGTATAGTCCTGAACAGAAGGGGCACTTTGGTTTGGCACTGGATCTGTATGCTCACTTTACTTCACCGATTCGTCGTTACCCTGATTTAGTTACTCACCGGGCGATAAAACATCTGGTAAAGGGTAGGAAGGCATCTAAGTTTATTTATACGGATGCTGATATGTCTCAGTTTGGCGAGCACTGTTCACATTGCAGCCGTCGCGCGGATGAAGCGACGCGTGATGTGGCAAGTTGGTTGAAGTGTGAGTTTATGATGGATAAAATCGGCGAAGAATTTAACGGTGTCGTTTCAGCAGTGACATCCTTTGGTTTGTTTGTCGAATTAGAGAAAGTCTTTATTGATGGCTTAGTGCACGTGACTTCGCTGGGTGATGATTATTATCACTTTGATGCGGCCAAACATCGTTTATTAGGAGAGCGTACAAATAAATCATTTCGCCTTGGTGACCGCATAAAAGTTAAGGTGGTTAAGGTTAATTTAGACGATAAGAAAATTGATTTATCACTACTAACATCAAGCAGTGATAATGGAAAACCTACTCGGGATCAAAAAGCTAAAAAACAGCTGAGTAAAAAGACTAAAAGGAAAAGAAGATAATGGCGGAAACGCAAACTGTTTTTGGTATTCACGCAGTACAGTCACTGATTAAATCGAGCCCAAACCGTATTATTAATGTATGGATGGACCGTCAACGTAATGACCATAAGTTACAACACATTAAACAGAGTATTGATGAGCTAGGTATCCACATTGAGCTTGTTGATAAAAAGACCTTGGAGAAGCTTTCTTCAGGGGGTAACCATCAAGGTGTACTCATCTCGGCTCGTATGCCGCAAGAGCTTACTGAAGATGCGTTAAAAAAATCACTGAAAGAACGTGATGGACATGCTTTTTATCTTGTATTAGATCAAGTAACAGACCCGCATAACCTTGGAGCATGTTTGCGAACAGCGTTAGCGGTTGGGGTGCAAGGGGTTATCGTACCCAAAGATAATGCTTGTCGTTTAAATGCAACCGTGTGTAAAGTTGCTAGTGGTGCGGCGGATGTATTGCCGGTGTACCGTGTTACTAACTTGGTTCGAGCGCTTAAGTTGCTTAAGTCTGAAGGGGTTTGGCTAAGTGGTGCCGCAGGAGAAGCGACACTTGATGTTTTTGATGCAGATTTAACCGGCTCAGTGGCCATTGTGATGGGGGCGGAAGGAAAGGGGTTAAGGAATCTGACGCAACAGCAATGTGATCAACTCATTAAAATCCCAATGTCTGATAGTGTGGAAAGTTTGAATGTCTCCGTAGCAACTGGGGTTGTTTTATATGAAGCATTGCGACAAAATCGGCCATCACTTTAGTGTTCAACAATAAATTTAGATAAAACAGGAAGCAACGTGTCAGCGATTACCTATACTTTAAGAAAAATTGATTTAATCGAGTTTAATGAACACCATGCCAAAATGAATACGGCTTATGGCAAGAGCCTAACTCGGCATCAAATTATTTGGCCAGCCGTATTAATTATTATTTCATTATTTCTTATTTCTTCAACCCGAGATGTATTGTTGGGTTTGCTGCTTATTACAGGGGCTGTGCTTTGGTCAACAGTGGTTGCTACGAAGATAAAGAAAAAGTTTTATAAGCATATTATGGGTAGCATATCGGATGATGATATTGCAACAATTATTGGTGAATATACCATCGAACTAACACCTGATGGTTTGTTTGAAACGAAGCCAGTGGGCGAGTTGCAGGTAGCTTGGGCTGATATTGTTAAAATCGAAAAATCTAAAAGCCATTTGTATATTTACTTAACAGAAGATGCTGCAATTATTATCCCAAAAGAAACAGTGGTTGATCCAAAAGGCTTAAAGTCTTTTCATAAAGAGTTAATGGACGCATATAAGAAAGTGTCAGTAATCGGTTAGTAAGCTTGAATTTGTCGGTTTAATCTTGTAAAATCGCGCGTTTGAAATTGTGACTATCTGATAGTTTGCAATCCTTGCCTTACCTACATTTGTAGGAAGGCTATTAATCCTGAAGGAGATGTAATGAGACATTACGAAGTTGTATTTTTGGTTCACCCGGATCAAAGCTCGCAAGTGCCAGCAATGATTGAGCGTTATAGCGCAATGGTTGAAGAAGGTAACGGCAAAATCCACCGTTTAGAAGACTGGGGCAGAAGACAGCTTGCTTACCCAATCAATAAAATCCATAAAGCACATTACACGTTGATGAATATCGAGTGTGGCCAAGCTGTTTTGGATGAGTTAGAAGCAGCGTTTCGTTTTAACGATGCAGTCATTAGAAATATGATTATGCGTCGTGATGATTCCGATACAGGTGTGACACCGCTAGTTAAATCTGAGAAAGAAGCGGCTAAACCTTACGTAAAGCCAGTTGAAAAAGAAGCTAAACCAGCTGAAAAAACTGAAGAGCCTGCTGTTGCCAAAGCAACAGAAGAATAGACTCAACTACAATATTAAGGAATAGACATGGCATTTGATAAAGGTTTTAGACGTCCGCGTTACTGTCGCTTCACTGCGGAAAACGTTAAAGAAATTGATTATAAAGACTTAGATACGTTAAAAGAATACATGACCGAAACAGGAAAAATCATTCCTGCTCGTGTTACTGGTGTAAAAGCAAAATATCAGCGTCAGTTAACAGCAGCTATTAAGCGTGCTCGTTTTCTTTCATTGATTCCATATTGCGACGCTCACGAACGTTAAACGTACTGTCGCGATTATTCGCGTATAAGGCCCAGCTATCATGAAAGCATTAGCATTATTTATTATGCAGGGCGGGCGCCAAGCGACAGTTGTGGTGGCGACAATGGCAATATTGTCATTGTTAATGCCACCGTTAGTTATTATTAGTGCTGCCGCGGTTTGTTTGGTGACATTGAGAAATGGCTATACCGATGGCCTAAGGGTTTTAATCGGAGCAACAGTTGCAACGGCCTTAATTGGGTACATTGTTTTAGGTACTTCGGTTGTTGCCTTTAGCTATTTATTAATGATGTGGCTGCCAGCATTTTTAGTCTCTTTAGTGTTACGTGAGACTGGGCAGCTAAATATAGCGCTGGAGTGTTTGGTTGTATTAGGGATGGTCGTCGTTGTTGGTGTTTATTTGACGATTGATAACCCTGCCCAAATTTGGATGGTGGGTATACAGGATGCGCTAACAGCTTTAAGTGAACAGCAGCCACTACCTGTTAGTGATGATGAGTTGAAGGTTGGTGTGGAACTTTGGTCTCACTATATTACTGGGCTTGTTGTTGCCGGTACATTGATAAGCTTGTTAATGAGTTTATTGTTAGGTCGTTGGTGGCAAGGTTTACTGTTTAATGCAGGTGGTTTCGACGAAGAGTTTAGACACTTTAGGTTGTTACCAAGAGATGGTTTTGCATTTGTAATATTGTTAGCAATAGCCTTCTTATTAGATGGTGGGCCAGCTGAGTTGGTATGGAACTTGGATATACAGCTTCTATTGTTGTTCCTTATAGTCGGTATATCGGTCGTACATGTGGTAATTAAAAGTAAAAGTAGTAGTCGGTATTTACTCTTTTCTTTTTATGTAATGGTGTTTTTTGTACCACATTTGATTTTGCCTTTGATTATGATTGGGCTATCAGATGTTTGGATGAATTGGCGGCAACGGTTTATAACTAAAACGTAACGCTGGGTTAAATTTTAAAAAAATATAGGATAAGTAAGATGAACATTATTCTTCTAGAAAAAGTAACAAACCTAGGTAATCTAGGTGATAAAGTGTCAGTTAAAGCTGGCTTTGGACGTAATTATTTGGTTCCAACAGGTAAGGCTGTATTGGCGACACCTGATCGTATTAAAGAGTTTGAAGCACGTAGAGCAGACCTTGAAAAAGCAGCGGCTGAACGTTTAGCTGTTGCTCAAAAACAAGCTGAATCAGTAGAAGCATTAAGCTTAAGCATTACTCACCAAGCGGGTGAGGAAGGTAAATTATTTGGTTCAGTTGGTTTGTCTGATATCGTTAAGGCATGTGCTGACGCTGGTGTAGAAGTGAATAAATCAGCTATTAAATTGTCTGATGGATCTATCAGACAAGTGGGCGAGTTTGAGATTCCTGTGCACTTGCACACGGATGTTATCGCTACACTTAAATTAGCAGTAGTTGCTGAAGATTAAGACAGTGTATTAAAAAAAGCCGGTGCTTGGCACCGGCTTTTTTTTGCCTAAAGAAAACTCCTGTACAATAAAAGTCACCTAAGTAAACGTTTATAGAAATGACAGAGCCGCAATTTGATTATGACATGCCTGCAGACGAAGAGATCTTGCGTGTTCCCCCTCACTCCCTAGCTGCAGAGCAGTCTGTTTTGGGAGGCTTGATGCTGGATAACCAGTGTTGGGATAATGTGGCGGAAAAGGTCTCGGTGGAGGATTTTTACCGTAAAGATCATCGTTTAATTTTCGAAACCGTTGCTGAACTTGCGAAGCAGGATGAACCGTTTGACGTGATTACTATTTCTGAGTTGCTTGGGCAACGTGGTGATTTGGAAGCAGTGGGTGGCTTAGCTTATTTGGGGGCGCTTGCTAAAGACACTCCCAGTGCAGCGAATATTCAAAGTTACGCCAGTATCGTGCGCCAGCGATCGGTGCGTCGTCAGTTAATACATATTGGTAATGAAATATCTGACTCGGGCTTTGATACGGAAGGGCGTGAGATTAATGAACTACTTGACTCAGCTGAGAGCAAGGTCTTTAAAATTGCCGAGCAAGGCTCTAAAGGGGAAAAAGGCTTCGAGTCGATTAAAGATTTGCTAGGCGTCGCTGTAGACAAGATTACTGAACTACATGAAAGCCAAAATTCTATTACTGGTGTTAGCTCAGGCTTTGTTGACCTTGATGGCATGATGTCAGGTTTGCAGCCAGCAGATTTAATTATTGTTGCGGGTCGTCCGTCTATGGGTAAAACCAGTTTTGCGATGAACTTAGTGGAAAATGTTGGTATTCAAAGTGGCATGCCGGTTGCTGTATTTAGTATGGAGATGCCAGGTGATTCATTAGCCATGCGGATGATGTCTTCATTAGGGCGAATAAATCAACATAACGTTAGAACTGGGCAGTTGGAGGATGATGAGTGGCCAAGAATGCAATCATCTATCAACTTGCTGGCTGAGGCTAAAATTTTTATTGATGATACTGCTGCACTAAGCCCGATGGAAGTGCGGGCTCGCTCTAGGCGTTTGATGAAAGAGCATGGGCAGCTGGGTTTGATTGTGCTTGATTACTTACAGCTGATGCAGTCTCCGTCCAAAAGTGAGAGCCGTGTTGCAGAAATTTCGGATATCTCGCGATCATTAAAAGCGTTGGCGAAGGAGTTGAATGTACCTGTTATTGCTCTGTCTCAGCTAAACCGTAATCTAGAGCAGCGGCCGAATAAACGCCCTGTTATGTCAGATTTGAGAGAGTCAGGCAGTATTGAGCAGGATGCCGATGTCATCATTTTTATTTACCGAGATGAGGTTTATAACGAGGACTCTGACTCGAAGGGCGTTGCTGAAATTATTATTGGTAAGCAACGTAATGGGCCTATTGGAACATGCCGTTTATCGTTCCTTGGGCAGTATACTCGTTTTGAAAACTATGCCGGTGATGCATTTATGGATGATGAGTATTAGCTTTTACCGATGGTTTATTCAGCGTCATAACGCTTAGTTAGGTTTCCGATGACATTAAAGAGCATGGTCACTATTGATTTAGCCGCACTTTTACATAATTTTGTGCTCGCAAAACGAGCAGCGCCTCATTCAAGATTAATGGCGGTGATTAAAGCAAATGCCTATGGTCATGGTTTATTAGAGGTCGCCAGTGCCTTGTCGGTTGCCGATGGGTTTGCTGTGGCGAGACTCGATGAGGCTATTAAGCTTAGAAAGGCGGGTGTTAGTAAGGTGATCCTAGTGTTAACAGGTTTTACTGATGCCAGTGATGTACTTGAGTTTTCTCATTATGATTTAGATGCTGTCTTACATAGTGAGTATCAAGTTGGGTTACTTGAGGCTTCTGTGGGGCATTCACCGATTTCTGTTTGGTTGAAGGTTAATACGGGGATGAACCGCTTAGGCATAGAGCCAGCTGAGTTACAGCGTATAGTTGATCGAATTGAACTGTCGGCAAAGGTACGGTTGCCCTGTAAGTTAATGACTCATTTCTCTTGTGCAGATGATATGGATAGCACGGAAACTGAGCGACAAATTAATTTATTTGATGAGAGTATTAGCGGGTTGTCTGGTGAGCAAAGCCTTGCTAATTCCGCGGGGCTTATGGGTTGGAAATATGCTCAGCGGCACTGGGTTCGCCCAGGAATTATGCTTTATGGAGGTAGCCCCTTTGAAGCAAGAAAAGCCAGTGAGGAACAGCTAAAACCGGTTATGACTTTTAAAAGCCATGTTATTTCGTTACGTCGGTTAAGTAAGGGCCAGACCGTTGGTTATGGGGCCAGCTGGGTGGCGACAAGAGCTTGTTTAATTGCAACGATTGGAGTCGGCTATGGTGATGGCTATCCGCGACATGCTAAGGCAGGGACACCGATACTAATAAATGGACAAGAGTGTAGCTTAGTTGGCCGAGTTTCAATGGACTCAGTTAATGTCGATGTTAGTCAGTGTGTGGGGGTTAAGATAGGTGATAAAGCTGTTTTGTGGGGAGAGGGTTTGCCTATTGAACAGGTTGCTGAGATGAGCTCAACGATATCGTATGACTTAATGTGCGGAATTACTGAACGCGTGGATAAAGTTTACCGAGGTACTAACAATGGCCAGTAAAGAAAAAAAGCATTATCACTGTACTGGTTGTGGTGCGACTGCGACAAAGTGGGCAGGGCAATGCCTTGATTGTGGTGATTGGAATACGTTAGAAGAAAGCAGTGGACCAGCTTCCGCAAAGGAAAACCGTTTTAAAGGGTATGCCGGCCAAGGAAGTTCTTCCGCAGATGTGCAAATACTGTCCCTTGTGGAGTCAACTCGATTAGAACGTATTGAGAGCGGCCTGGGTGAGCTGGATCGAGTGCTCGGTGGCGGGATCGTTCCGGGTTCGGCTGTGCTGATTGGTGGTGACCCTGGTATCGGCAAATCAACGTTATTACTGCAAGCACTGGCCAGTTTGAGCCAGCGGGTTAACACCTTGTATGTAACGGGTGAAGAATCAGCACAACAGGTGAGTATGCGAGCGACTCGTTTACAGCTAACGGTTGATAAAGTTCAGATACTGTGTGAAATATCACTAGAAACTATTTTAGCAACGGCTGAAAAGATATCCGCTGATCTATTAGTGATCGATTCTATTCAAACGGTTTTTAGTGATGAGCTGCAATCGGCACCGGGTTCTGTTGGGCAGGTACGTGAGTGTGCCGCGCGTCTGGTACGTTTTGCTAAGCGAACAAATACCACCATTTTTTTGGTGGGGCATGTGACTAAAGAAGGCGCCATTGCAGGGCCTCGTGTATTAGAGCATATGGTGGACTCTGTTTTGTATTTTGAGGGTGATTCTGGCAGCCGCTTTAGAGTGATCAGGGCGATAAAGAATCGTTTTGGTGCGGTTAATGAGCTGGGTGTGTTTGCAATGACTGAGAAAGGTTTGCGTGAAGTTGCAAACCCGTCAGCTATTTTTTTGTCTAGGCATGAGCAAGATGTTCCTGGTAGCGTAGTGATGGTAACGCGAGAAGGGTCGCGACCTTTGTTGGTAGAAGTTCAAGCCTTGGTTGATGAGGCCGGGCAGGGAGCGCCAAGGCGTGTCACTGTGGGTATGGATCAGAATCGTTTGGCAATGTTGTTGGCAATTATGAATCGGCACGGACAATGTTCCTTATTAGACCAAGATGTGTTTGTTAATATTGTGGGTGGTTTTCGGGTAATGGAAACGGGGAGCGATTTAGCGGTTGTTGCTGCTTTACTGTCTAGCATGAAGGCAAAGAGTATTCCGAAAGACTGGGTAGTTTTTGGCGAGTTAGGCCTGTCGGGTGAAGTGCGCCCAGTACCGAATGGCGAAGAGCGCCTGCGAGAGGCAGCAAAACATGGTTTTAAGTTCGCCTTAGCTCCAAAAGGTAATATTCCTAAAAATGGTATCGAGGGCTTGGAAGTTCGGCCGGTTAGCGTCTTACGTGATGCGCTACAGTTTTTCTAGCTGACGTTGGTGTCTTTTACTGAGCCTAGCGAGTTAAGGTTTCTTTCCAGCATAAGGCTATCACCCATATTAAGTTCAACTAAACGCCTTAATGTTGTAATGCTGTCGATATCAATTTCATCGAATTGAAGTCCCATTTGTTTACCCTCACCAATAAAAGCAACATGTGCGCTTGCTTTGATGCATACGTCGTCGGCTAAGGTGATACGTATGTCAACGTGGTCTTTTACTTGGTAGGGCGTTGAAGCTGAGAGGCTCGACACTAAACAGCCGTTAAGGGAGATATCTTGTAATTTACAGGCCATTTCCTCAGTATTTGGGCTGCTTAACGATGTGTTTGCATCGTGAAAAATCCGGTTGAAGCGTCTTTTCTCGTGGTGTGTTGAGTTCATCTGTGAGCCTTATTCAGTAAAAAAAGTATATTTATTGCTGCCGATCTTAATTTTAGTATTGTTGATTAGTTTCGTTTCGGTGGAGATAACATGATCGTCAATGCTAATAGCTATCTCGTCAGCGATCCTTGAGATAAAGAAGCCATGTTGCCTTTTAGCAATAATAGCCGCCACTGAATTAGCTTGCTTAAGCTCAGTTACCGCCTGATTGAGTGGGATTACGAGGCCGATGTCAGGGCCATTCATTGATTGTAAATTTCCTGTTTTGGCTAATCCAGAGCTGGGTTGCTGCTCTGCTTTAGTGCCTTTTTCAACCGATGATAGGCTGGCTTCGAAATCGTGATTATCGATATTTGATAAGTACAAGATATGTTTGCCGATGCTTACTTTTTCACCATGATGAATGACTTGCCGCTGTATGGGGTCGCCTTCAACCAGTGTAGGGAATTGTTCGCTTAGGCTTTCAATAAAATACTCCTTTGCAATAAGGGATATTTTGAAGTGTTGTGGCGCGATGGCTAGGCTATCAATACAAAATGTGTTTGATGGGTCTCGACCAATGGTTGATTCATCTGAATCAAGGAGGAAGGTGTTAATTATCTTGTTATTGAAAAAAAGTGTTAGTTTGGACATCGTGTCTTTTCCGTTATTTCTTAGAGTATAGATCACTGAGCCAAGGGAGGTGCCTTTTCTGTCACTTTGTTTACGTGCATTTTTACCAATTTAACGGCGTTGTCCTCCATTTGTACTATTTCGATGGGGTGCTCATACAGTTTAAGGCTGGTGCCTTGCTTGGGGATAGACTCTAAGTACTCTAGGATCAGGCCATTGAGTGTTTTCGGCCCATCGGTTGGTAGCTGAAAACTCAAGGAGCGGTTGAGCTCTCTAATGGTGATATTGCCACTAATAAATAAAGAGCCGTCGGCTTTTTTTAGTATATCGGGAGAGCTGTCAGAGGGATCGGTCGTGAATTCACCAATAACTTCTTCCAGAACATCTTGCAGGGTAATTAAGCCAAGGATACTGCCGTACTCATTAACAACAAGTGCTAGACGTTGTTTGTTTTGTTGGAAATTAATGAGTTGTTGATACAACGAGGTATTGTTCGGAATAAAGTAAGCTTCGCGTTGAAGAGAGAGTAGTTTTAACTGATCAAAGTCCTCATCATTAATGATAGGGAAGACATCTTTTGTTCGTAGGTAGGCATGGGTGCTATCAATGTTCGTATTGAAGACAGGGAGGTTGGAGTAGGATGCATTCGTCAGTTGCTTTTTGACCTCAGTAAAGTCATCGTTAAGATCAATGCCATGAATTTCATTGATGGGGGTCATGATGTCTTCAACGGAGGCTTTTTCAAGATCTAAAATACCAATTAACATATCCTTGTGTGCCTTGGGGATGAGTTCACCAGCTTCAGTAACGACAGTTCTTAATTCGTCGTGCTTCATGGCTGACTCAGGGGCTTGTTGGGGGTCAATCTTTAAGGCTTTAAGTAACAGGTTAGCTAATGTGTTGATGACCCACACTAATGGGTAAAGTGCCTTCAATAAAGGCGTATAGATAATTGAGGCTATAAAAGCGAGTTTTTCTGGATGGTTGGCGGCCCATGTTTTAGGAGCGACTTCAGAAAAAATAAGAATAACAAATGTGAGTAAGCCCGCGGCTATTGCAATACCTGCTTCGCCATATAAACGTAAAGCGATGATGGTGGCGATAGAGGAAGCAAAAATATTGATGAAGTTATTACCCAGTAAAATTAAGCCGATAAGCCGGTCAGGCTTTTGTAATAACTGGTGAGCCATTTTTGCCGCACTATGCCCATTTTTAACTAAATGTAATAGACGGTAGCGATTTAAACGCATTAAGGCGGTTTCTGAACCAGAGAAAAAAGCGGACAGTATAATAAGTAGGACGAGTAGGCTAAAAAGTAGCTCAAGTGACAGGTTGCTCACAAATAATAATAGGAATAGTGGAATGAAGCTACTTTCTAAAACGTGAGGAGGTAACTGTCAAGATAAATATCTTGAAACAAACTAATGCATTGGTGACGTTTTTTTGACATACTTTGGAAATATTTAAAATATGACAATAAAAGGTTGTTTTTATGGCGCTACAAAAAGTATTTGTGATTGATAATAACGAGGAACGTTATACGCAAATTTCAACGGTTTTGAGTTTTCTCGACTATAAAGTAAAGTCATTAAGCTTGAAGCAACTTTCTGCTGCGGTTGATAAGGAAGAGTCGCCATTGGTATTACTAGCAGAGGGTGTGGATTTCACGGATGAGGAGGTCCACCAGTTTTTTGCAACGCATAAACAGCACTCACCTTTTTTATATATTCATAATAAAGGCAAGGCTGCGAAGATCAGTAAAACCTTGGTGAGTTACTTGGTGCCACTTGCATGGCCAACGCGGTATCAAGACTTTGTTGATAGTATGCGTAAGCTTCAGTCGGCAGGGAGTTCGTTGAATGAAGCCAGTTCGCAGCGGGCGACAGAACTATGTCGGAGTTTGGTGGGTAATAGTCAAGCTATTAAACAAGTTCGTCAATTAATTCAGCAGGTTTGTGTGTCAGATGCTTCAGTTCTAATACTTGGTGAGTCGGGAACGGGTAAGGAAGTTGTTGCAAGGAATATTCATTATCACTCTACGCGTAGGCAGAAAGCCTTTGTGCCCATAAATTGTGGAGCTATACCGGGAGAGCTGTTGGAGAGTGAGTTATTTGGGCATGAGAAAGGTGCTTTTACCGGTGCGATTACGGCTAGAAAAGGGCGTTTTGAGTTAGCTGATGGTGGAACGCTGTTTTTGGATGAAATTGGTGATATGCCTATGCAAATGCAGGTGAAATTGCTGAGGGTCTTACAAGAGAGTGTGTTCGAGCGAGTAGGGAGCAATAAGCCGATTAAATGTAATGTTCGAGTGTTGGCAGCAACCCACCGAGATTTACAAAAAGAAATTGAAAATGGAAATTTTCGTGAAGATCTTTTTTACCGTTTAGATGTGTTTCCGATCACGATTTCACCATTAAGAGAGCGAGCGGAAGATATTCCCTTATTAATTAGTGAACTAGTTCAGCGAATTGAGCGAGATAAAAAGGGCTCTGTTAGGTTTACCTCGGCTGCACTGATGGCGTTGTGCCAGCATAGTTGGCCTGGTAATGTTAGAGAATTAGCCAATATGGTTGAACGATTGGCTATTATTCATGCCTATGGGGTTGTGGATGTAAAAGACTTGCCAGATAAGTTTCATCAGTATATTGATGAAACGTCACTAGTTGATAGTAACTTGGCTGGGCCGGTTGTTATTGAAGATGGGCAAGCTGTGGATGAGAGGGTTGCAATGGCTATTTCTCCTGCGGCAGCGGCTATTGGGGTTTTACCTGAGCAAGGAATCGATCTAAAGGAGCACTTAAGCAACCTAGAGCTATCATTGATTCATCAGGCATTAGGTGAGAGTAATGGTGTGGTGGCGCACGCGGCTAAGAAGCTAAATATGCGCCGAACCACCTTGGTTGAAAAAATGCGTAAGTACGACATCTGATGCGTCGAATAATTGACTCTGCATTAATTTCTGCTTTGTAAGTATTTTAAGCTATTGATATTTAAGCTTAAATAAATTTGGCACGTTTTTGGCATTAACTGCAGTAACTTAAATGATAATTGCAGATAATGACGTTACTCTTAATACATGAATTGATTTCTAACGGTAGAGGGCTTTCAAAGGCGCTTTGTGAAATACGTCAATTACCTCGACATCTTGAATGTGATTGTCGCCAAGCAATAAATCATAACAAAAAAGTATTAGCGGCTGCCTGGCTCGATTGCTGGCATGCGCTGCAAAAGCGTGTGCACTCTTTTCTACCGCGCCTACCTCAGAACAAAACCATAAAACCTACCGTATCAACTCACCAGCAAGTGACTGCTTGTATTGGGTATTTAACCTGGAGTATTAAACAATGAAAAAAATTGATGTATTAATTGTTGAAGATGACCTAGATTTCCAAAAAAAGGTAGCCGACTCGTTGATAGGGCATGGGTATAAAGTTAAATGTGTAACAGATGGTTCGGCCGCATTGAAAGCCTTAGAAAGCTGTCGTGCACGTTTGATTGTTAGTGATGTGAAAATGCGTCCGATGGACGGCCAGAAATTATTGGAAACGCTGAAAACACGCTTTCCTAACTTGCCAGTTTTGTTAATGACGGCACATGCGACCGTTGAAAAAGCGGTTAAAGCCATCCAAACCGGAGCGGCTGACTATATGAGTAAACCTTTTCCACTTGAGCAGTTGGTGGATAAAGTGGAGCAAACCATTGCTCCTGAGGCAAGCAGTTTTGGTGAGTTGCCCAGCAATGATAGCAGCATGAAGGATGTCGTTGCGCTTGCGGGCCGTGTTGCTAAAAGTGAAGCAACAGTTTTGATTCAGGGTGAAAGTGGTACGGGTAAAGAAGTGCTATCTCGTTTTATTCATAAAAACTCAAGTCGAAGTAAGCAACCCTTTATTGCAATAAACTGCGCGGCAATTCCTGAAAACATGCTGGAGGCGATGTTGTTTGGTTATGAGAAGGGAGCGTTTACCGGCGCTTATCAAGCCTCACCCGGCAAGTTTGAACAAGCGCAAGGTGGAACAATTTTACTGGATGAAATTTCAGAAATGAATATTTTATTACAGGCTAAATTACTGCGCGTTTTGCAAGAAAAGGAAGTTGAACGTTTGGGTGGTAGAAAAACGATCTCACTCGATGTGCGTGTATTAGCAACGACCAATAAAGATTTACGTGAACTCGTTAATGACGGACGTTTCAGAGAAGATTTGTTGTACCGGATTAATGTTTTTCCATTAAATATTCCACCATTACGTGAGCGTAAGGCCGATATTTCATCACTCGCAAAAACGATGATAGCTAGACATTATGTGGGTGAGCAGTCAGTTCCAACCTTATCGCCTACTGCAGTTAAGCAGTTGGAAAACCATCACTGGAAGGGAAATGTTCGTGAATTAGAGAATGTGATTCAGCGTGCATTGATTATGTCGACGGGTGACACCATTGCTGAGGCGGATTTGATTTTTGAAATGGGGCAAAGGGCCTCTTTTGTTGCGCCGACATTGAAGGTGGAGGCCGATACAGGATTAAATGAGGGTGTTAAGGCAGTTGAAGATAAATTGATTTTAGACACCTTGTTAAATGCTAAGGGTAGTCGTAAAAACACGGCTGAGCGCTTAGGGATTAGCGCTAGGACTCTACGTTATAAAATAGCTAGGATGCGAGATGCCGGCGTGCAGATTCCCGCTTAAGCAAAATCAGTTAAAAAATAGACAGTCTTTGTAGGAGAGTAATGATGAGTAACATGGAAATTAATAGCGTTTTAGCACAGATGCGAGTGATGTCAGTGCAAGCAAAAAGCCCGGTTGCCTCGATTGAGACAGCGAAACCTAACGAATTCTCAACGATGTTGAGCCAATCTATAGCAGACGTTAACAAAACTCAGCAACAAGCGGGTGCATTATCGACAGCGTTTGAGAAGGGTGAAACGGATGCGAGTTTGGCAGAAGTGATGGTGTCGTTACAAAAAGCAAACTTATCCTTTCAAACGGTATTACAAACAAGGAATAAGCTCGTTGATGCATATAAAGATGTTATGCGTATGACCATGTAACGGGTTGCGATAAGATACCTCCGTTGTTTAGATATAAAATATAAATAGGTTTTAATTATGGCTACTCCTGCACAGCAAGCAGTTCAAAACTCGCAAACAAATATGATGCTACGTCAGCTTGGCGTGATGGTGGCTCTGGCGGTGAGTGTTGCGTTAGGGGTGGCTGTTGTACTCTGGTCACAAACTCCAAACTACAGCTTACTGTATAGCAACTTAGGGGATCGTGAGTTAAGTGCGGTCGTCTCGGGTTTGCAGCAATCGGGTATTGAATACAAACTTGATGCAGGCTCAGGCGCAGTTCTAGTGCCATCATCGAAGGTTGATGAGTTGCGTTTGAAAATGGCCGGCCTAGGTTTGCCTCGCGGTGGTGGCCAAGGGTTTGAATTGTTAGAAAAAGATACCGGGTTTGGCGCGAGCCACTCTATTGAAAAAGTTCGTATTCAACGAGCCTTAGAAGGAGAAATAGCACGCTCAATTGTTACCATTCAAAGCGTGCGTTCAGCACGAGTTTTATTGGCAATACCTAAACAGTCGGTATTTTTACGGCACAGGAAGAAACCGAGCGCCTCGGTGGTGGTCGACATGCATCAAGGCCGTAGTTTACAAAAGGGTGAGGTGGCCGCTGTTTTACACTTGGTATCTTCTGCTGTTCCGCAATTAGATGCAACGCAGGTGACGATTGTGGATCAAAAGGGAACATTATTGAGCTCACGAGTGTCGAATGAATCGATGTCGATGACGAGTAACCAGTTTGAGTATAAGCAAGGCGTGGAAAATCACTTGATTGACCGTGTTGAAAGCATCTTGTTGCCTATTGTTGGTGCGGGAGCGATTCGTGCATCAGCGGCTGTTGATGTAGACTTTACCGTTACTGAGCAAACACAAGAGCAATATAACCCGGACCTACCTTCGTTACGTAGTGAGCAGGTGACTGAAGAGCAGCACGGTTTGGCGGCAGCTATGGGTATTCCAGGTGCTTTATCTAATCAACCACCCGCTGGTGGTGTGGCGCCGGAAGAGGTAACCGCAGGGGGGGAAGGAACGGGTTCTACTGGTACGGTTAATGTGAATAAGAGAGCCATTAAGAATTATGAGCTAGATAAGAAAATTAGCCATACTAAACTATCAACCGGGCGTTTGAAGCGAGTAACGGTGGCTGTTGTTATTGATCATAAGCAAACGGTGTCGGGTGAGGGCGTTGTGAGTTCGGAAGCCTATACAGATGATGAGCTAGTCAAGTTAACGACCTTAGTTAAGGAGGCCATTGGTTTTAATACCTTGCGTGGCGACAGTGTAACGGTGACTAACTTGAAATTTAAACAGCCTGAAGTTCCAGCTTTATTGCCTGAAATACCTCTTATTGAGCAAGCGTGGGTGCTTGATGCCGCTAAGCAGGCTGTCGGTGCTATTTTTGCACTATTGCTTATCTTTGTGGTATTGAAACCAACGATTAAAACGCTGTTGGCAAAACCAGTCGTTACTGTGGCAGCCAGCTCGGCTACTATGATTGGTGCTGATGGTATGCCTGTTCCAGCTGGCGGTGTTGCCGCATTACCTGCTGGGCAAGTGGCAGGTGACGGAATGTTGGCGTTGGAAGACGACGCTGAGTTAATGAGATTAGAGGCCCCTAAAAGTTATGAACAACGGCTTGAAATGGCGCAAAAAATAGCAGGAGAAGACCCTAAAAGGGTGGCTCAAGTAATGAAAACTTGGATACAAGATAATGGCTGAAGATGACAAAAAAGAAGCTGAATTAAACGGTGTTTCCAAAGCGGCTGTTCTATTGCTGTCGCTGGGGGAAGAGCACGCTGCCGGTGTAATGAAGCATATGGGGCCAAAAGAGGTTCAGATGGTAGGGTCGGCAATGGCAACATTGGAAAATGTTACAACGGAAACGTTGGATGTTGTTGTTGGGAAGTTTATCGGAACGATTGGTGGCCAGACAGCATTAGGTATTGATTCGGATAAATATATTAAGAATGTATTGACCAATGCATTGGGTGCGGACAAGGCGGGCGGTGTTATTGATCGTATCTTATTGGGGCGTAATTCTAAGGGACTGGAGCAGCTTAAATGGATGGATCCTCGCTCAATTGCAGATCTAGTTCGCCTAGAGCACCCGCAAATTATTGCTATTGTCTTGTCCTACCTTGATAGTGATCAAGCCGCAGAAACCTTGAGTTTCCTAGCGCCTAGACTGAGACCCGATGTGCTGATGCGAGTTGCCGTGTTGGAAGGTGTTCAGCCGGATGCTTTGCAAGAGCTTGATTCTATTATGGAAAAACAACTGTCCGGTAATTCTGGTTCGCAGTCTGCAACGATGGGTGGAATTCAAACAGCCGCCAATATTCTGAACTTCATGGAAGGCTCTGCCAGCGGTGAATTAATTGATGCCGTGGTTGAAGCTGATGAAGAGGTTGGGCAAAAAATACAAGACAAAATGTTTGTCTTTGCAAACTTATTGGATGTGGACGATAGAGGTATACAGGGGCTGTTAAAAGAAGTATCAACCGATGTGTTGACGCTGGCTTTACGGGGTGCCGAAGAAGAGTTAAAAGAAAAAATATTTGCCAATATGTCAAAACGTGCTGCAGAAATGTTGCGTGATGATATGGAAGCAGCGCCACCGGCTAAAATTACCGATGTGGAAGCTGCTCAAAAAGAAGTGTTGGTTATTGCAAGGCGCTTAGCTGACTCAGGGGAAATTTCCCTAGGTGGAGCTGGCGGTGGTGAAGCGCTTGTCTAGCTCAGGTACAGAAACTGGCGATGATGCAATATGTTGGTCATTCCCAGCCTTTTCAGCGGGTGAATCGGTTGATGTCGATTTATCTCAGGTTAGAGCGCCGACAGCCGGGGACCTTGAGAAATTACAAAAACAAGCCATGCAAGAAGCATCAGAGAAGGGGTACCAAGAAGGCTTGGCGAAAGGGTTGAAGGCCGCAGCGACTGAAGTATCACAAAAAACAAAAATGCTTGATTCAATTATGGCTTCCTTAGCGATGCCGTATGAAGAGTTTGATGAGCGCGTGGAAAATGAAATTGCCGCCTTGGCGATTCAGATTGCGCAGCAGTTGGTTAGGCGGGAGCTAAAGGCGGACTCAGGTGAAGTTGTTGGGGTGGTTAAAGAAGCGTTAGCAGCACTGCCTTCGAGCTCTCAACATATTCGTTTATTTTTGCACCCAGATGATGCGTCGATCGTTAAATCGGCTTTATCGTTGGATGAGGTAAGTGATGCACGTTGGACAGTCGTGGGTGACCCAACGGTTAGTCGGGGAGGGTGTCGAGTAATAACCGACGCGTCGACGATTGATGCGACTGTGGAAAATAGATTAGCAGGTATTATTGCTCAAGCATTGGGCGATGAGCGCTCAGAGTCGTGAGTCAGCATACGCTTGTTACACAGCGTGCAGGCAAATGGCTTAATCGCTTGCAGACCTATAGGCAGCGAATCTTAGAGCCTAAGCCGATGTTGGTAGAGGGTAAGTTGACTCGAATGGTGGGGCTTACGTTGGAGGCTATTGGTTGCCGATCCACTATTGGTGGCCGCTGCATGATTGAAGCCGTTGATGGTAATCGCATTGAAGCGGAAGTGGTTGGCTTCTCAGGAGAGCGTTTGTTTTTAATGCCAACGGGAAATATACGTGGGCTAGAGCAGGACTGTCGAGTTATCCCAATGGGTTTGACCAGTGTAGCGCATGTCGGGGCGGCATTGCTTGGAAGAGTTGTTGATGGTTCGGGCAAGCCGTTAGATGGTCGAGGGGCTATACATACCACCGACACGATGCCTTTGCATGGGCGGCCAATGAACCCTTTAGGAAGGAAGCCCATCTTGGAGCCTTTAGATGTAGGGATTCGAGCTATTAATTCATTATTAACGGTGGGTCGAGGACAGCGTTTGGGTTTGTTTGCTGGTAGTGGTGTTGGTAAAAGTGTGTTGCTAGGCATGATGACGCGTTATACCAAGGCCGATATTATTGTCGTTGGTTTAATTGGTGAAAGGGGGCGAGAAGTTAGTGAGTTCGTAAGAAAAACCTTGGGCCCAGAAGGCATGGCTCGTTCTGTCGTGGTTGCTGCGCCAGCGGATGATCCGCCTTTAATGCGAATGCATGGAGCCATGTTAGCGACGAGTATCGCTGAGTATTTTCGAGATCAAGGTAAAAACGTTTTATTATTAATGGATTCATTAACGCGTTATGCTCAGGCACAGCGAGAAATAGCGTTAGCTATCAATGAGCCGCCTGCGACGAAAGGTTACCCGCCTTCTGTTTTTAGCAAATTACCCAGTTTGGTTGAACGGGCCGGTAATTCAGATGAGGGTGATGGGTCTATTACCGCATTTTATACGGTGTTAACAGAAGGTGATGATGCCAATGATCCTATTTCTGACGCAAGCCGAGCTATTCTTGATGGCCATGTGCACTTATCAAGAAGCTTGGCTGAAGCGGGGCATTTTCCAGCTATTGATATGGAAGCCTCTGTTAGCCGTTTGATGACTGAAGTGGTGCCTATGGAGCACCAAAATATGGCGAGAGAGTTTAGGAAAATCAATTCAACTTATCAGCAGAATTCGGACTTGATTAATGTGGGGGCCTATCAACAGGGTGCTAACCCTTCGGTTGATCAGGCAATTGGAATGCATGAGCCGATGTTGCAGTTTTTACAGCAGGGTTCACATGAGGCCGTTGATTTTGAGCAAAGCATTGGTGGTTTGCAGCAGGTTCTTGAGGGAGGTCAGGCATTGGTGATGCCTGATAGTCATTAGTGGTAACAAAGTTAAAAAAATCAAAGCGTTTCCAACCAGTTAAGAAATTGGCTGAAAATAAAGAAGCTGCCGCAGCGGTACAAATGAAGGAATCATCGGATGTTCAGTTGGCTAGCGTGCAGCAATTAAAGCAACTAGAAGCTTATCGAAATGATTATATGACGCAGTTTAAGGCAAAGGGAGAGTCGGGGCTCTCGGCCTTAATGTTGCAAGAATACCAAGCTTTCGTACAAAAGTTGGACCGAGCCATTGAAGAACAGCTTAAAGTGGTTAAACAGGCAGGGGCCAGGCTTGATGGGCATCAGCAAATATTTAAACAGTCACTCAGTCGAAGAAAGGTGGTTGATAAGCTTATTCAAAAGTCAAAAAAAGAAGAGGCTTTTCTTGAGGATAAGCAAGAGCAGAAAGTAGCAGATGACCGGGTCAGTAACCGGGACGGGCCGTTAAAGTAAGCTCAAAATGCTGAAGGTTTTGTTATATTTACCGATAAAATTCATCGTTAGTCCCCCGATAAATCGGCAAACACCTCTTTTGGTGCAAAATGGCTTATAATGAACGAATGAATATTTCAAATTTAATAGATCAAGGCCTTAACTTAATGATGCTTGGGATGGGAATGGTATTTTTCATCTTGGGTTTATTGGTGGTTATTATTAAAGTGGTTTCAACGATCATTTTGCGGTATGAACCAGCAACGGTTGACCACCCTATTAAGATTCAACGCCCAGAAAAAATAGATGAGGATATCGTGGCTGCGATATCTATCGCCGTCCAACGTTTCCGTTCTAAATAACAAAATAATTATGACTAATCCATTAAAAATCACTGATGTTGTGTTGCGTGATGCGCACCAATCCTTGTTTGCAACTCGTTTGCGTATTGACGATATGCTACCCATTGCTGAGAAGCTCGATAAAATTGGCTACTGGTCACTTGAAACATGGGGTGGAGCAACGTTTGATGCTTGTATTCGTTACCTGGGTGAGGACCCATGGGAGCGTTTGCGAGCACTAAAAGAGGCCATGCCAAATACACCGCAACAAATGTTGTTACGTGGGCAAAATTTATTGGGTTACAGACATTATGCGGATGATGTTGTTCATAAATTTGTTGAGCGTGCAGCTAAAAATGGTATGGATGTTTTCCGTATATTTGATGCAATGAATGATGTGCGAAACCTTGAAACAGCCATTAAGGCGACGATAGCGGTTGGCAAACATGCGCAAGGGACGATCTCCTATACAGAAAGCCCAGTCCACACCTTAGAAGGTTGGGTGGCAATGGGTAAGCAATTAGAAGACGCAGGTTGCCATTCAATTGCGATTAAAGATATGGCAGGTTTATTAAAGCCGTATGATGCCGAGAAATTGGTTAAACGTTTGAAAGCTGAGTGTGATGTGCCGATTGCTTTGCATTGTCATGCAACCACTGGAATGAGCGTTGCAACATGTTTGAAAGCAGTCGATGCAGGGCTTGATATGCTTGATACGGCTATTTCATCAATGAGTATGACCTATGGTCATTCGCCAACAGAAACCTTTATTGCAATGCTTGAAGGGACTGACCGTGCTACGGGCTTAGATATTGAGAAGGTTGAAGAGGTGGCTGCTTACTTTAGAGAGGTTCGCCCTAAATACGCACAATTTGAGGGTTCATTGAGAGGTGTTGATTCAAGAATTCTTATCGCTCAAGTGCCTGGTGGCATGTTAACCAACCTTGAGAGTCAATTAAAGCAACAAAATGCAGGCGATAAAATCGATGCTGTATTAGCTGAAATCCCTGCTGTACGAAAAGATTTGGGCTACTTACCTTTGGTTACACCTACCTCACAAATTGTGGGTACGCAAGCGGTTATGAACGTCCTAATGGGCGAGCGTTATAAATCGATTAGCAAAGAAACAGCCGGTGTTCTAAAAGGTGAATACGGTTTAACACCAGCAGCGGTAGATGTGGATTTACAAGCACGAGTGTTAGAAGGTGCTGAGGCTATTACTTGTCGACCTGCGGATTTGATTGACGATGAATTAGATGCGCTGACGTCAGATTTAGAATTAAAAGCAAAAGACGAAGCATTGACGCTGGCTGATCAGGTTATTGATGATGTATTAACCTATGCTTTATTCCCACAAGTTGGTTTGGACTTTATTAAAAATAGAAATAACCCAGATGCCTTTGAGCCGGTTCCAACCGGTGTTGTTGAAGTGAGTTCAGAAGCTAAAGGTAATGAAACCTATGATGTTGCGGTTAACGGTAAGGTTTATCAAGTAGAAGTCGGCCCTACTGGTAGTATTGAACACTTAGCGGCTGCACAAACACCAGCTGCAGCGCCCGTGCGCTCAGCTGTACCTGTTCAACCTGAAGCATCAGGTCCTTATTGTCAAAATGACCCGTTAGTCTCACCGATGGCTGGGAATATTATTAGAATTGGCGTGGCAACAGGGGATGACGTACATGAAGGTGATGTTGTTATTATTCTTGAAGCGATGAAGATGGAAACAGAAATAAGAGCGCATATGGAAGGCCAAATCTCTGATATTTTCGTTAAAGAAGGCGAGTCTATTCCGGCTGGCGCTCCTTTAATTCTAATTTGCTAAGGTAGATAAAAATGGATAGTGGTGTATTACAAATTTGGCAATCGACAGGGATTGCTAATTTCGAGTGGGGCAACTTATTAATGATAAGCATTGGCTTATTATTAATTTATTTAGCGATTGCTAAAAACTTTGAACCCTTATTATTGTTACCTATTGGTTTTGGTGGCATTTTAGCGAATATTCCCATTGCGGGTATTAGTGGGCCTGATGGCTTGCTGGGTATTTTGTATCATATGGGTGTAGATACGGGACTATTTCCGCTGCTTATTTTTATGGGAGTTGGGGCTTTAACCGATTTTGGTGCACTGATTGCGATGCCGAGTTTATTGGTTTTGGGTGCTGCGGCACAATTTGGTATTTTTGCAACCTTGATTGGCGCTTTAGCAATGAACCTTATTCCAGGAATGGAGTTTAGTTTATCGGATGCCTCAGCCATTGCCATTATTGGTGGTGCGGATGGCCCAACGGCTATCTTTTTAGCATCCAAACTGGCGCCTGACCTACTCGGTGCGATTGCTGTTGCTGCTTATTCTTATATGGCGCTTGTTCCTTTAATTCAGCCACCGATCATGCGTGCACTGACAACTGAAGCTGAGCGCAAGGTTGAAATGAAGCATTTGCGGCATGTTACAAAGAAGGAGCGGATTGTTTTCCCGCTTATTGTGTTGACCGTGGTGATCTTGTTTTTACCTGCGTCTGCACCACTGATTGGGATGCTGGCCTTTGGTAACTTAATGCGTGAAAGTGGTGTGGTTGATCGTTTAAGCTCTACCGCGCAGAACGAGTTGATTAATATTGTAACCATTTTCTTAGGCTTAGCCGTGGGTTCTAAATTATCTGCTGATAAGTTCTTAAATGCTGAAACGCTAGGGATTTTAGTGCTAGGAATGGGCGCCTTTTCTATTGGTACTGCTGGTGGTGTATTGATGGGTAAGATCATGCATCGAGTCACTGGCGGCAAGGTAAACCCGTTAATTGGCGCAGCCGGTGTTTCAGCGGTACCAATGGCAGCGCGAGTTGTTAATAAGGTTGGCCAAGAATCAAACCCACATAACTTTTTATTAATGCATGCAATGGGACCTAATGTAGCCGGTGTTATAGGTTCAGCGGTTGCAGCGGGTGTACTGTTGGCTATCGTTGGTAGCTAGCGGAGTTGATATATTTCCCAACACTAAGTGTACTTAGTGTTGGGTGAGTTTTAGTTAGAGACCTCAGCATAACTACTACGCTAGACAATACGGCGTTAAAAACCGGCTCAAAATGCTCATTTACACTAGTAAACTGCGCTTTTTTGCCAGTTTTTGCCTTGTCTTGCCTGCGCTCGCTACGTTATGCAGAGGTCTCAGTTAAGCATTTACAATACGCATTGTTGCAATAATTATGCGTAATACCCTTTTAGGTTTATGCAAGAAATAACGAGCAAACAACAAACGAAACCCTCTAAACAAAGAGAGTCGTCAATACATACGCTATCCGTTGCGCCTATGATGGAATGGACAGATAGACACTGTCGGTATTTTCACCGTATTTTATCGCCCAATTCACTGCTATATACAGAAATGGTAACGACAGGCGCATTGCTTTATGGCGATAGACAGCGTTTTTTGTTGCGTGATGACTTTGAGCAGATGGTGGCTCTACAGTTAGGTGGAAGTGATCCTGCGGCGATGGCTCAGTCAGCAAAATTTGCTCAAGAAGCTGGCTTTCAACAGGTTAATATTAATGTTGGTTGCCCGAGTGATCGCGTACAAAATGGTCGTATCGGGGCTTGCTTGATGGATGAGCCTGAGTTAGTGGCTCAATGTGTTGCTGAAATGAAGGAACGGGTTGATATTCCGGTCACAGTTAAAACGCGTATTGGCATTGATGATAAAGACTCGTTTGACTTTCTTCTGAACTTCGTTGAAACCGTATCAAAAGAAGGCTGTGATACGTTTGTTATTCATGCACGGAAAGCCATTTTAAAAGGTTTATCACCGAAGGAAAATAGAAGCATCCCCCCGTTGAATTATGAACGGGTTTATCAGTTAAAAGAACATTTCCCAGAGCTAACCCTTGTTATCAATGGTGGTATTAATACGCTTGATGGTGTTAAGCCACAACTAGACTTACTGGACGGTGTGATGATTGGCCGAGAGGCTTACCATAACCCTTACTTTCTAGCGCAAATAGAACAGCAGGTCTTTAAACAACCGTCTGTAACACGGCTGGAAGTACTGGAGCGTTTTATGCCATACATTGAGAGCCAATTAAGCGTGGGTGTTTCCTTGCAAAATATTACGCGGCATATTTTAGGCTTATTTGCGAGTCAACCAGGCGGTAAACACTGGCGGCGCTACCTAAGTGAGCATGCTCGATTAAAAAATTCAGGGCCGGAGGTAATATTGGCGGCACTTGAGGCGATGAAACCCTATGGTTTTCTTGTAGAGGCTGAACCGAGCAACAATTAATTGGTTTGATACGAGTCATATAGCGGTATACTTTCGATATTATTAATTCTCTCTAAACACATGGAAAAACTGTATAAACAAATCATTTCTGATATTGGTGAAGATGTAAATCGCCAAGGCTTGGTTGATACGCCTAAGCGTGCGGCAAAAGCCATGTCATTTTTAACCAGTGGTTATCAGCAAACAATAGATGATATTGTTAATGGTGCGGTGTTTGATTCTGATGCGGATGATATGGTGATTGTTAAGAATATTGAGCTGTACTCAATGTGCGAACATCATTTGTTACCCTTTATTGGTAAGTGTCATGTGGCTTATTTACCCGCCGGTAAGGTGCTAGGTTTGTCGAAGGTTGCACGCATTGTTGATATGTATGCGCGTCGTTTACAAATTCAAGAGCAGTTAACAACAGAAATAGCTGAGTCGATACTTCAGGTGACAGGCGCGAAGGGTGTTGCCGTTGTTGTCGAGGCAAAGCACTTATGCATGATGATGCGGGGTGTTGAGAAGCAAAATTCACAAATGACGACATCGAGTATGTTAGGGCAGTTTCGTAAAAACTCGGAAACACGAGCAGAGTTTTTAAGCTTGTTAAAAATGGGGAGCTGAGTACTCATTTATTAGCTATGCGGAAAACAGCAGTTTTATTGATTAATTTGGGAACGCCCGAGGCTCCAACAGAAGAAGCCGTTAGGGAATATTTACGGGAGTTTTTGTGGGACCCACGTGTTGTAGCGATCCCCAGAGTTATTTGGTGGTTTGTTCTTAACCTTATAATATTGAAGAAACGCCCAGCATTATCAGCAAAGGCTTATCAGAAGGTTTGGACGGATGAAGGGTCGCCTTTGATGTTTAACTCTAAAAAAATTCTTAGTGGGTTACAGCGCTTATCTGAACAACAAAATGCTGGGGAATATGAATTTGTTTTGGCCATGCGCTATGGTCAGCCCTCTATTTCTTCAGCGATTGAAAAAATTAAGCAACTCGATGTAGATGACTTAATTGTACTTCCCTTGTATCCACAGTTTGCAACCTCTAGTACGGGAACGGCTTGGTACGAATTTAAGCGTGTATATGCTGAGTGGGTAGGTGCGCCTTCAAGTACGGGTATTTTACAATATTATGATAATGACGATTATATTGAAGCGCTGGAAAAAAGTGTTGTGCGCTATTGGAATGAGCACGGACGGGCTGAGTGTCTAATAATGTCATTTCATGGGGTGCCTGAAAAAACAATCACTCAGGGTGACCCTTATTTGGAGCAGTGTCAAAAAACATCACAATTATTAGCGGATAAGTTAGGCTTGAAAAAGGCGGAGTGGCGCTTAGTTTTTCAATCACGCTTTGGGCGTGCAGAGTGGATTAAGCCGTATTGTGTGGACGTATTACAGCAATTACCGCAAGAGGATATCAACCATGTTGATGTCATTTGCCCAGGTTTTTCTGCGGACTGTTTAGAAACATTGGAGGAGATAGCTTTGCAAAATCGAGATGCTTTTATTCAGGCGGGTGGTGAAAGCTACCGTTATATTCCAGCATTAAATGATGATGCTGAGCATATTGATGCCTTGTATTCATTGGTGCTGAACCACAGTCATTGTGCGGATAAACAGGAGGTTTGTAATGTCTAAATTTTTTGGTTCAGGTTCTGATTGCCCCTTTTGTAGGATGATGCGTAGCCTATCATTTAGTGGCATTGGCGCGGCAGCAGGAGCGGGTATTGGTCATTTGTTTGAGTTATCGAAGGCTGATGTGTGGATGTGTGCAATAGCGGGTGCTTTTGTGATGGTGTTTTTAGTTTTGAAAAAGTTGGAGCAGTTATGAAGGCGTTAGTTTTAATCACGGTTATCTTGTTAAGTATGGGTTGTTCAGAAGAGCAGCAAAATAAAATATCTCGTTTTGGTGTGAGTTGGCTAGAAGGTGATTATAAAGTGACATTTTATGAAGGTTCTCATAAAAAAGAATGGCTCTTACGAGACGGAAAAGTAACATCAGACCCACAAAAAGGGTATTACTTCTTTTGGGTGAAAAATGGTGGAAAAAGTAAGTATGTGCAAGTTCCTATTGCACGAACCACAATAGAAGAGATTTAAGTCTGACCTATGTGTGAATTATTGGGCATGAGTGCCAATGTGCCAACAGATATTTGTTTTAGTTTTAGTGGTCTGATTAAACGCGGCGGTGAAACAGGCGTGCACAAAGATGGGTGGGGGATCGCCTTTTATGAAGGTAAGGGTTATCGCTCTTTTCATGATCCTATTGCGAGTGTTGACTCTGAAGTCGCTAAGTTTATTAAGAACTATTCCATTAAAAGCACTCAAGTAATTTGCCATATTCGTAAGGCCAATAGAGGTCGGGTGAGTCTTGAGAATACACACCCGTTTTCGCGTGAGCTATGGGGGCAGATTTGGTCATTTGCACATAATGGGCAATTAAAAGGCATCAAACAAAAACATTTGATCAGTTATCAGCCGGTAGGTAGCACGGATAGCGAACATGCATTTTGTTGGGTACTTGATCAACTACGAGAAGAGTTCCCGACTAAACCGACCAGTAAGGCGAAGCTTCGTCAAGCTATTGAGCGCTTGTTTAGAGAGCTGGCTTGTTTAGGAGTTTTTAATGTGCTGATGAGTGACTCAGATAAACTATATACCTATTGCAGTACCAAACTATCATGGTTGACACGTAAGGCACCGTTTGAACGGGCACGTTTATTGGATGCCGATGTGTCAATCGATTTTGAGAAAGAAACATCCAATGATGACGTGGTAACGGTGATCGCAACGGAGCCGTTAACCTCGAATGAGCGGTGGACAAAAATGGTAAACGGTGAGTTTAGTCAGTTTAGGCTCGGCAACAGAGAGTTTAGTAACTGCGGTTAATGGCCAAAGAAAAGCTGGTAGGTCTGACTAAACTCTTGTTTAACTTCATCTATGACGCTAGCTAGAACCCCGTAAGGTAAGCCTGAGCTTTGCCAAGTGGAGTCCTCAGGAGGGAGTTCAAGCATTAGGCTTTCTTCGGATGATTTGTCTGCATGGGCGAGTCTATTAGCTAAATGAATGAGTAGGGTTTCTTCTAAGTGGTTGCTTGCTGACTCGGGTTGATGGTGAAAACTGGCCGAAAATTGAATGGACTCAGGGATTTGCCATAATGCTAATAAGGCACCGCCAATATCGGCATGACTAAAACCAAATGTTGATATTTCAGCGTCAATTTCACTGACTTGCCCTGATTGGGATAATAGGTCAGCTGCTCGTGCTAAATCGGGTGCCTTGCTATACAGAACAAGGCGACCAATATCATGCAAAAGTCCACTAACAAAAGCAGATGATAGAAGGCGTTTCTTAGGGTGTGCGCTGGCTAAGTGTTTTG
>Ga0209081_1000233_pt1 | contig 33620 bp, 26 predicted proteins | sample GOMGulsemesocosm_4_FD_184636 | JGI IMG/M metagenome (GOLD analysis project Ga0209081, IMG submission 184636) | Methane-oxidizing microbial communities from mesocosms in the Gulf of Mexico - GOM15B Gulf of Mexico (SPAdes) (version 2) | ecosystem: Environmental > Aquatic > Marine > Cold seeps... | reverse complement strand
GAGTAACGGTGGCTTTGATAAATGAAGCACGTGTGTTTGGTCGAACGTTCAATTCACGCTTGCGTTGATAGAATGTGGATGGTGAGACGCTTAATTGCTTACAAAATTGTTCTATTGTGAGGCTGCTGTAAGCTCATACCTGCCTGTGGTGTATCACCACTAAAATGCAAAATTTTGCCATAAAAGGAATATTAAACGCTGATCCTGTTAAATAAGTGCGGATTAGATTATTTATCATCACCCTCTTTTTTTAACAGATTATGTGTAGCTAAAGAAATTTCCTTGGTGTTATAGGCACTATCACTGATGTTACTTAGAGATAACTTTATTTCCATAAGGGTTGCAACCAGTCCACAAATGACAACTGCACCTGCAATAACTAGAATGCCACGATCAGTTGGAATACTATTGTCATAAAGTCCATGACCAACAATTACCACAACCAATAAAAAAATAGCACCATTTGCTAACGATAATATTTTTGATAGGTACTCATTAATGAGATATATAAAATCGGACATATAAAACTCCTAAATAGTTTTTGAGTATAAGAACACTGCTTTTTTTACTAATGAAAAATCATCTGTACGCCAAAATGGTTGGGTAATTATGCCAGTGTTTTTATTGGTTTGTTTAAAGCCTGTACAATCTTGGTTAAACAATTCTTTAAATGAATTATGTAATTTTTTTTCTAGTGATTTACCACTTAAAGATACATCATAGCCAATACTTGACGGATTAATATAAAGCCGACCATTAGCTCCAGAAATACTCATATTTTCAAGAGTTTGAACTTGCTGATTAAACTTAAACTTAAGATTGTTGAATCCATTTAACTCATTTACTAGGTCAACTAATTTGGACTTAAGTATTTCAGTTTTCGACATATTATCATAACCTTATAATAGTATATTACTGAGAAGTCTCAGTAATATAACATGATTTATTCATTAGAAAATATATTGCAAAAATTTTGAAACTAATTTCAGCAATTCGCACTTTGAAATCATGCCAATACAATTATATCAATGACCGCAATGGTGGCAAACTTGCCGTTAAGTAAACAAAATATTGCTCTGAAATTTAACCTACTTAAGAATGGAAATAACCAGCATTCTGGTACCCGACATCCTGTTCTTCACTGGAGTGAACGACTGTTAGTAAAACAAGCCTAACCTCAACCGTGTACATTTACGACTTAGTTATTTTAATTTTCTATCGGTTGGTGACGTTTTTTATGGCTTTCTCATGACTCTTGATACCAGCACTTCAATTACTTTATCGACGACTAAGCGTTAATTGCCAACAAGTTTGCCCACTCGCTTGATATTTCGCCTCAAATGGGGTCAGCGGCTGCGCTTCAATGGCCAGCGCAGTAATATTACCAAACAAATTAACGTGTTTAGCCGCTTGTTGAAACTCTTGCAGATACAACGGCCAGTTGCTGCGCAAAATAAGCGTTTCACCAATGCAGGTCATTGCTGGAAATACGGCACTACCATGCCAGCGACGCTGCAAATGTTTTGATTTAGGCCAAGGATTAGGATACAAAATATAATGCTTAACCACTGGCCAATTAGCCGCTTTGACTAAACGATAAAAGTCATTCAAGTCCGCACGCACTAAATGATAATTTTGAGTTTTAGAGCCTTCCTCTTCAGTAGAGTCTTCAATATTACGCCCTGCTACTTTACGATTAATGCGGTGCGCAGATTTATCAACGCCAATAACTAATGCTTGTCGGTTTTGCTCTGCTAAAATTCGCGTGCTTTGCCCTACGCCGCAGCATGCATCGAGAATAACTTCACCTTGAGGATTAACGTCTAAAAACTCATTTACCCGTAAATTCATCTCAGCAAAAGCTTGCTCTGTGTGAATTTGATAAGGCTTTTGAAAGGGATGGGTTAAATGCTTTTTCACCACTTCATCAAGCTTTTCATGTATACCCTGTTGATTGGTGGTAATAGCTTTTGAATCGCCGGTAGCGTTATTGATCATCGTTTATCCTTTTGGTAGGCGAAAACTTGTTCCGCGATTTAAATGTCGCCTACTAGCTGCGTAAGCCTATACCCTTGCTGATCAATGTCATCGCAATAGTGAACAGGGTGACAATAAAAAAGATAATTACGGCAAAAGCGGTAGTGATGTTGACATCAGATATACCTAAAAAGCCATAGCGAAACGCATTGACCATATAAACTATCGGGTTAATTTGAGAAACACCTTGCCAGAAGTCAGGCAGCAAGCTAATCGAATAAAATACCCCACCAAGGTATGTTAGCGGTGTTAAAATAAAGGTTGGAATAATTGATATATCATCAAAGCTGCCGGCAAAAATAGCATTGATCAAGCCACCTAATGCAAAGGTTGCTGAAGTTAATGATACGGTTGCGATGATCACCCAAACATTATGAATTTGTATATCAACAAATAACAACGACACTAAAGTAACAATTAGCCCTACTAATATGCCGCGAGCCATACCGCCACCCACATAACCGGCAACAATCACCCAATTAGGTACAGGTGCTACTAACATTTCTTCAACATTACGTTGCCATTTAGCGCTAAAAAATGAAGAAGCGACATTAGAGTATGAATTGGTAATAACACTCATCATAATCAGCCCAGGCACAATAAACGACATATAATCAAAGCCGCCCATCTCACCAATACGTGAACCAATAAGCGAGCCAAAAATAACAAAATACAAGCTAATAGTAATGGCCGGTGGCACTAAGGTTTGCACCCAAATTCGCGTGAATCGTTGAATTTCTTTAGTTAAAATACTTTTCAAGGCGATAGCGTTATTCATATTATTTAGCCTCTTGCTCAGATTTATTATTAGCGTCTTTAGCAAACTCTTTGTTATTATCGGTTTCTTTATTAGAAATTAGATTAACAAACAAAGCCTCTAAGCGATTACTTTTGTTACGCATACTTACTACCTCAACATCTTGAGCAGACAATTGTTCAAATACTGAATTTAAGTTTTGTGTTTTTTGTACATCAATTTCTAAGGTATGATCATCAATAATGCGATAGCCAATGTCATTTAAAGTGATTTTATTTGGGAAAGGTGTTAAATCTAACACAAAAGTTTCGACGTCTAATTTCGATAGCAAGGCTTTCATACTGGTATTTTCAACGATTTTACCGTCATCAATAATAGCTATATTACGACACAAAGTTTCAGCTTCTTCTAAATAATGCGTCGTTAAAATAATGGTGATTCCTTGCGCATTTAATGTTTGCAAAAAGTCCCACATGCCACGACGAATTTCGATATCAACACCGGCGGTTGGCTCATCTAGGATAAGCATTTTCGGCTCATGCATTAAAGCACGGGCAATCATCAACCGGCGCTTCATACCGCCAGATAATGTGCGTGCAGGCACATCACGTTTATCCCACAACTCTAATTGTTTTAAATATTTTTCAGCGCGCTCAATAGCTGTTTTTCTGTCAACACCATAATAACCTGCTTGATTAACCAATATATTCATCAAGGGTTCAAACTGATTAAAGTTAAATTCTTGTGGTACTAGACCAATAAAAGATTTCGCTTTTTCTAAATCAGTATCAATGTCATACCCATACACCTTTACTTGACCTTGTGTTTTATTCACTAAAGAGGTTACCACCCCGATGGTCGTTGATTTACCTGCGCCATTAGGGCCTAGCAAAGCAAAAAAATCGCCTTGTTTAACACTTAAATCAATACCTTTAATCGCTTGAAAACCACCTTTATAGGTTTTTTCAAGTGAGCTTATTTGCAAGGCATAAGTTGCTAATGCATTGGTCATGGTTGTACCTTTACGGGTTAATGAATAAAAAACAATTAACGACAGGAAAGTATATATGGTGCTATTAATTGTAATATCAACCACAGTAGATCATCATTAAAAAATAGCACTAAAGAAGCTGACCGCTTATACAGAAGAGTTTAACAAGAACAAAATAATATAGGATAGTGAAATTATACAAACTGATATTAAGCCAGCGATGATTCATCTAACACTCTCGCTCTAAAGCTCAAATTTCTTTGATTTTTCTATAAGGTAGTCAACAAAAATACGTACATTAGCAGACAAGTGTCTACTTGAAGGATAAACAACTGATAGAGTTCTCAAGGGGAATGACCAATCAGGTAGCAGATGAATTAACGATCCATTATTTATATTTTCACGGCAAAGATAACCAGGTAGTTTTGCAATACCATGGCCTCCGCAGGTTAGCTGATGAAGCAATACTAAACTGTTAACAACCGCAGGCCCTTCCACAACAACTAATTTACGCTCTTTACCTTTATTTAGCTCCCAAGTAGAAATAGGCTCAGGGTTACTCATACGTAAGCATTTATGATTGCTTAGCTCTTCAATATCAGTTGGATAGCCATACTTTTCAAGATAATCTGGTGCTGTACATAAATAATCTTGTGGTCGTCCTAATGATCGAGCGATAAGTGTTGAATCTTTTAAATTGGCAAGACGAATAGCAACATCAAATCCTTCTTCTATTGGGTTTACCATTGTATTACTGGCAACCACATTCACTTCAATACCGGGATATAAATTCAAAAAATCATTAATAATTTCACCCAGAAAAAGATTTACGGACTCAGTAGGTGCCGTTATTCTAAGTAATCCTTTGGGTTCTTCATGTGACGACTTTACAGCTCTATTGGCTTCAAATAGATCTTTAATAATTTGTACGCAATGTAAATAGTACCCTTCCCCCACAGTTGTTACCTTAACCAAGCGAGTAGTTCGGTTTAGTAGCCGCACTGCTAAACGCTCTTCCAGCCGTTGAATTTTACGGCTTACTGTCGACTGTGGTAGATTCAAGCTATCAGCAGCCGCACTAAAACTGCCAAGTTCAACAACCTTAATAAATACTTCTATTTCATCAAACATCACACACCTATATAATATACTTAGCATTAATCATAATTTACATTAAGGCATCGGGTCTCTTATTTTACATACAATTGAAAATTAAAATTTTCTAATTAAAACAGCGCAATCAATTAAAAGTATTTACCTATTCATTTTTCTCATGTTCAATTTCTGTATGCAAATCATCTGAATAAGACTCGCTATCTACGTTAACTAGTACGGGGTAATAGCAAGCATATTTTTCAAGAAGAAGTTCATAAGGAACATCTGAAAAGCCGCCATGATCCCGTACATACTCCATATACTTATTGCCTTTATTATTGAACTTCTGAAATGTAGAGTCTTTTTCACCGTCAAATTCAAGAGGTGGAATTTGTGCGATTTTACACAAATCACTGTCAAATGCTGGCGTTGCTTTAATCCAGCGGCCATTCAAGTAAACCTCTACATAACCATGGTAATAAAATATGTTTGTTCCCATGCGCTCCAATAATTTCTTTGATGACAGATGATTAATTACATCAGAAAATCCAACTCTGGAGGGAATATTTACGGATCTTAGCAGCGCAGTAAAAAGAATAGCTTTTGATACACAATATCCCTTACCTTTTTTAAGTATTTCACTCGCGGTAAAGCATGATTTATTTAGAGTAATTGCATACGGGTCATATTTTATTGAGTCTCGAACATATAAATAAAGAGATATAGCATTGTCTTTATCTGTCGCCTCAGATGGACAAATAATGTCAGACACTTCTTTTATTTTGTCATTTGAGTAATTGATATAATCTGTTTCTGAAAGATATTTCTTCACTTTAAACCCTATAACAAATAATGGTACTCACTCAATACCCGTTAACAAATAACACTTTCAGTATTAAGTTTTATTTAGCGATTTCATTTAGAATATTGTCTAAAATACACCAAAACCATGCTGTAGTATTCTAAAATATACGAATAACAATCTATCCATTATCGGATTAATGTTATTCAAAATGATGGCTTAATCTTTTTCCTTCCTTAGCTCACAATATAGTCACGGTATCCAACCCATTGAACAGCGAGATTAATATGCGAATACAAGCAGAGATATGCATTATAGGCAGTGGCTTTGCAGGATCAGTTATGGCATCTAGACTTACTGATGCCGGTTTCAGTGTTATATTACTTGAACGAGGCCCTTGGCGCTCAACCCTACCAGTTAACTCGTCAGGCATACTAAAAACTTCCCCTCTTCCTACTACGGGAAAACACTTAATTTCAGGGCTGCTACGTACTTTTAACCACCCTAAATTACCTTGGAAATCTATTACCCCCTCTAAACATGGTTTATTTGAATACAGTGTGCATGAAGGTATAAACACGGTTTGTGCTTCAGGGGTTGGTGGTGGCAGTCATGTATATGGCGCACTATTATCGCGTTCACCTGACGCTGATTATTGGAATACAACCATCAGTGGCCTAAATGAAGAAGTGATGGATAAGCATTATTGCCGCGTTGAACAAGAGCTAAAGGCAATAGCACCTCAAAGTATTGGTCAGATCCCTAATTTCACAGCAGATAAATGGTCTGACTCTTCAATTTTTGATGTTTCTGAAGCCATAACGCAACCTGCAATGGGCTTATTATTTAATAAAAGTGAAACAGATCAACATAATGGTGATAGCCAAGTAGGTAGACTAGAAATAAAACGTAAAGAGGCTAGATTTAAAGGCGATTCTGTTTTCGGCTCTCCTAGCGGAGCAAAAAGCACGGTTGATTTTCTCTATCTGATTCCAGCCTTAAAAAAGGGTTTGAAAATTTTAGACATGCATGAAGTACATACAATCCAAAAATCATCCCATGGCACCTATGCAGTTAGTGCCAAAAACTTAAGAAACAACCAAGCCTTAAACATTAATTGTAAGCACGTTTTTGTAGCCGCAGGCACAATGAACACCATAAAACTATTGTTTAAAAGTCAATTCAATGGTGGTTTAAACAAAATGCCAATGCTAGGTCAAGGGTTTGGCTCAAACGGTGACTACTCGGCACTTTGGGAATTGCAGGATAAAAACAGTGATTTTACCCAAGGGACCCCCTGCCACGGACGGGTAGCCATACCTGGTACCTCAAATAAACCAAACTATGTATTAGGAGGGGTTTCCCTCCCTAGACTACCCCGTTGGACTCCTAAATTTATCAGCAAAAAAATTAATCAGCAAAAACATAATTTATTGTTAATTGGTATGGGGGCAGACACAGCTGATGGTGTCTTCAAGCTGAAAGAAAACCACCTCTTGTTAACTTATGAACAAAAAAACAGTCCCATTTTTGAACAAATAAGATCGGGCTTTAAACAGGTAGAAAAATCTTCTGGATGCGCTGTTCGTTATAGCTATAAACCAGTTACGGTACACCCTTTTGGCGGCGCAAAAATGGCTGATAATAAAAAAGAGGGGGTAGTTGATTATAAAGGAGAGGTTTTCGATAACCCAGAATTGTATATTGTAGATGCTTCAGTATTACCTAATGCCGTAGGTGGGCCACCATCACTAACAATTAGTGCTTGGAGTTCCTATGTAGCAGAGCAATTCATACAAAAACATTCACCCACTACAGAGAAAGTTCAGATTATGACCAACAAAGATCTTAATACTAAGAATTTAATAGGTAAATCATTTAAAGATTTGGATGCTATTTTTTCAGCATTACCCGCCCCCTCTGAACTAGAAACAGATGGACATTATTGGGGCTCGTTGATCATGGCAAGAGGGGTAGGATGGATCCCTTATTTTGCACGCCGCCCATTAGTATTAGGACTAGAAAAAATATTGCTTAGAAATTGGAAAGGCAAAGGCTTTGATCAAGATAAAGGTATTAATTTATTCAAAAGTTATGATAAACCCAAAAAAGCACTTCCGTTTAATGTAGCAATACAAATCAGCCGAGACGGCACTGGAGACGTTGTACAGTTAGACTACAATATTGCTAAAAACCCTGAAAAATTCAGAAAAATACTAGGGGAAGCTCGACAATTAAATGAAAACGAGTGGTTAGCACGTATGTATTACGGCAAAAAAAATTGGTTCTATTATAGTTTGAAAAATACAGTCTGAAAAAAATAGTGAAATTAAAGGTTAGCCGGCATGAGTTCAAAGCCAAGAATTCAGCTTGAACTCATTTGAATATGTAATTATGGTATGATTATCTTATGATCTCTTCTACATCCTTTTATTGATGTGCCTTATGACTAAAAAATCACTCTCCATTCGCGAAAAAACGATATTTGACGGTATATTTACTAAATACTTTTTAAAGTCCTTGTTTAAATTATGGTTCAAATTATCAGGCTGGAAAGTATGTAAGTTTCCGCCTGAAGGCGCTGGTGTAGCAATTGCTGCACCACACACGTCAAACTGGGATTTTATCTACGCTCTTGGTGCTGCTATATTACAAGATGTAAAAATCTACTTCTCCATAAAAGATAGCCTATGTAGAGTGCCTGTTTTAGGCACATGGTTAATGTGGCTAGGCGCTATGCCAATAGATAGGTCATCAACAGGCCAAGGACAAGTTGAACAAATAAAGGCATTTATAGACTCGCAAAAAGGCAATCGAGTATTTTTCTTGTTCACACCTGAAGGCACTCGTGGCGCAGTAACCAAATGGAAAACAGGCTTTTACCATGTTGCTCAAGGTTGTGAACTACCTATTTTTCTCGCCAAAGTTGATTACCAAAGTAAAGAGACAGGCGTGTTTCATACCTTTAAATTAACAGGTGATAAAAAAAATGATATCCAAGCAATACAGGCGTCCTATAAAAGCGTTCACGGAAAGTTTCCTAATGAGCAGTACCCTGTATACAGTGGACAATTACCGATAATTTCTGAGTCAGAAGCAGCTATCATTCGAGCGCTTTACTCGTTTAAAGGCGTCGCAACCAAAATGGAGATTAGCGCAAAAGCTAAACTAGCGGAGCTTTCAAATACAATGCTGACTTTATTAACAGAAAAGGGGTTGTTAGAACAAAGCAAGGTAAGCGCTACCACCAATGAAGCCACTTACCAACTAACGTTTGCTGGCAAAGGCTATTTTTTACACTTAACACCGACAATGTAATACCTTAAAATAAGGTATTACAAAAGCTTATTGCTTGGTTTAAGCGTGAAATAAGTTAATATTGAGCTACCCCCATATATAAAGGAATAATTGTGTTTACTGCCCAACTTGCCAACAATGCTGAAAAAAGCAATACCCCACTAACACCAACCAACTTACTAAAAGAAGAAATAGATCAAGTCGCCAATATTTACAATATCATTATTGAGTTTTTTACCAATTATAGCTTCCAACTTGTTGGTGCTCTTATTGTTTTTATTATTGGCTATATACTCGCGGGTAAAATATCGGCTTGGGTATTAACGCTATGCCTTAAAAACAAACTCGATATCACCTTAAGCCAGTTTTTATCTAACACCACAAAAATGGTTATCGTAATAATGATAACCATTGTGTCGCTGAGTAAACTAGGCATTAGTGTGACCCCATTTATTGCCGCAATTGGTGCTATTTCTCTAGGGGCAGGTTTAGCATTACAAGGTTTACTGGCTAATTACGCGGCTGGTTTTAACATTATACTTATCAGACCTTTTGTTGTCGGCGATACCATAACCGTGCATGGTGTGACCGGTGTCGTTGAAGAAGTATTGCTTGCTTATACGTTGTTAAAAAATGAAGATGATGTCAGCATTACTGTGCCTAATAAACATATCGTCGGCGAAATACTGCATAATTCACGTCATGATTCTCTGCTTGAATTAACCGTAGGAATTTCTTATGAGCATAACCCATTAGAGGTGGTAAAATTACTCGAAGAAACAATATTATCTCTTGATATTATTGGTGATAATAAAAAACTACAAGTCGGTATCGATGAGTTTTCAGACAGCGCTATTACACTGGCTATTCGTTTATGGACGCCCACTGTCAACCTTTATACGGCAAAATATGCAGCTTATGCGGGTATCTACTCTGCATTAGATGCAGCCAATATTCACATTCCATTTCCACAACGTGATGTCCATATTCATCAAGTAACGCCAAAATAATAGCCGTTGCCCTCCTGAAAACAAAAAAGCCGATAGAGACTATCGGCTTTTAGTATTAGCGCTTTTGTTTTATAAGAAGTTTACACCTTTCTTCAGCATCTCTGCTGCATCACCATAACCATTGTTATCTAAGTAACTGGTAACTGTACTGACCATGCTAGGTAAGCTTTCTTTTGGGATGCCAAGTGTTTTAAAGGCTGAATCTAAATAGCTCGCACTTTCAGCCTTTTTAGTGGTTTCATTGCTACCAAGCAATGACGTGATGGTTGATATTGAAAATATGGGTGCTTGCTTAATGTAACTATTAATATCAGGCACGGCGCTACTTAACATCGAAAAGTTTTCTTTCGATAAATTATCTTTAGCCACTTTAAAAATTGCCCCCAAACCGCCAGCAACCTTTTTTTCAGGCAGACCAAGTTGACTTGCGGCATAGCTTATCAAAGCATTACTTTTAATTTCTGCTATTTTTTTACTGTCCGTTAGCTTTTCTGTTAACGAGCTTGGCAATTCAATAGCCAATGTTGGTAAAGTAAGGCCACTCAATGCCATAGACAATAATAATATACTGGGTTTCATAATGAAAATTCCTTATTTAGTGTTTGCTCTTGATACATAGTCACCAGAGCGTGTGTCAATTTTTACTTTTTCACCGATTTGAACGAACAAAGGTACGCGTATTACCGCACCCGTTGCCAATGTGGCTGGCTTGCCACCCGTTCCCGCGGTATCGCCTTTTAAGCCGGGATCAGTTTCAGTGATTTCAATTTCAACAAAATTAGGTGGCGTAACTGAAATAGGTGAATTGTTCCATAACGTAATAGTACAAACGTCCCCTTCTACTAACCATTTTACTGTCTCGGCAACTGCTTTATCGTCGGCAGCAATTTGCTCAAAAGTGTCATTGTTCATGAAATGCCAAAATTCACCATCAGCATAAAGATAGGCTAACTCAATATCCATTACGTCAGCGCCTTCCACTGACTCACCTGATTTGAAGGTTTTTTCTAACACTTTACCCGATACTAATTTACGAATTTTAACGCGGCTGAAGGCTTGACCTTTGCCTGGCTTAACCAATTCGTTTTCAAGAATATTGCAAGGTTCGCCATCAAGCATGATTTTAAGTCCCGCTTTAAACTGGTTAGTACTGAAATTAGCCATAATTATGCTCTTTTTTTGTTAGCGGATAACCTTTAAAATAGCCACTTACTAAGCCGAGGTTAACCTTTGAAAATAGAATTACCGCAGATAATACCGCAAATTCACGCTGATTTGCAGACCCGTTGGCAAAAAGATTTGCGCGAAGTCGTTACCGAGCCAGAAATGTTGTTAAATATGCTAGATATTGCACCTGATGACTATAAGCAACACTTTAAAGCCCGGCAATTGTTTCCTGTACGTGTGCCTAAACCCTTTATCAAACGCATGAAAAAAGGCGATATAAATGATCCCTTGCTACTGCAAGTAATGCCATTAAGCGAAGAGTTTGTCGTCACTGAAGGTTTTAGCCAAGATCCATTGCAAGAACACACCAGTAGTGTCGAAGGTTTGTTACACAAGTATAAAAGCCGTGTATTAATGATAGTAAAGCCAGGCTGTGCAATAAATTGTCGCTACTGCTTTCGTCGCCATTTTCCTTATCAAGAAAATAGCCCTAATAAGCAGCGCTGGCAGCAAGCATTACATTATATTGCCAAGCATAAAACTATTTCAGAAGTTATTTTTAGTGGCGGCGACCCATTGATGGCAAGTGATGAACATCTCGCTTGGCTTATTAAACAAATTGAACAAATCCCCCATGTTAAACGCTTACGAATTCATACTCGTTTACCTGTGGTGATCCCTAATAGAATAACCTCTAACTTGGTGGCGTTATTAGCAAGTACAGCTCTTAAAGTCACCATGGTGTTGCATATTAATCACGGTAATGAAATCTCAAGTGATTTTGTTGATGCGCTTGAGCCTTTACATCAAGCTAGAATTCCAATATTTAATCAAAGCGTGTTACTTAAAGGCATAAATGACGATGCTAACATTTTGATCGAGCTAAGCGAGGTTATGTATGATGCCGGCATCATTCCCTATTACTTGCATTTATTTGATCAAGTGCAAGGAGCCGCTCACTTTGATGTTAGTGAAAAAAAGGCAGTCTGTATTGCTAAAGAAATGCTGGCGACATTACCCGGTTTTCTAATGCCTAAATTGGTCAGAGAAATTGCTGGCGAAACTAACAAAACCCCGATAAATCTGACATAATCAGCACAATTTTATACGCTATTTTTTAAACGAAGACAACACCATGACCAAAGCCATAGAACAACAATTAATCGAAAACATTTCTGTTATTTTGAAAAAATCACTTACCGCCGATGCCACCTTAGCTGACTTACGTGCACATAAGAAAGCTAGTTTTGAGGCTGTTTTCAAAAAAGAGGTCGGTTTCAACTGCTCTGCAAACACCTTTCAACCTTATGTTGAAGAAATTGCCGATGACTTACTGCACTGGCAGGCCAACAAAGAGCAGCAACAGTTATTAATTCCCTTAGTGAAAAAAATAGAACAATTATTTACTGTGCTGGCAGGGTTTGAACAAACTCATAGTCGCTAATTTATTTAGCTTTAAACAGCAACTCTATTGCTAACAATTTGCAACTGACAATGATGTTGCTCAAGTAGTGACAAAATAGTTAGGTTCAATTGGTTAATTTCATCTAAGTAATCATCAAAACTGGTTGTTGCAACATAAAGTAAAATATTGAGTTCTATGCCCTGCTGAGTACATGCCTTTATATGTGCTCGTTGGGGTTTAGTCGACAAGGAATCTAAGCTTGAGAAATGCGCTCGTAAAGCCGCTAACAACGCTTCTATATTAGCCATAGTAGATGTTGGTGTTAAATACATTTTAGGACGGAAAGCGATCCTTTCACGCTCTGAAAAATTTTCAATTTCCATCTCAATAAACCTAGCATTGGCAATATAAATCACTGTTCTGTCTAATGTTCTTATCCGTGTCGCGCGTAAGCCTATTTCTTCTACCACGCCTAAGTGTTTACCAAATCGGCAAAAGTCACCTATTTTTACCGGTGCCGAGGTGTATAAAGTGATAGCCCCAATAATATTTTCAACGGTTTTTTGTGCGGCAAGTGCAATAGCCAAACCACCAATACCTAAACCAGCAAGCAGTGTGGTCGCGCTGAAACCTAAGTTTTCAAACCAAATTAACGCCGTTGCCACCGCAATGATTGATTTGATTACGGTACCCGCCGGTCTAAGCAAATAAACCGCTAATGGCTTGTCTTGTTTCACAAAACGCTCGGCCATTTTAATTTTCAATAAATCAACAAAACGAAAGAGCACCCAAACCCAAGCAATAGTCAGTAAAGTTGCCCCTTCTGCCACCGCTCTAGACTCGTGTGTGGCATTGGCCTCAGGAATAAAAAACCTTAATAAAACAACCGTTAACAATAAAGATAATGGCTTTTCAATAAATTGCTGAGTATCTGTTGATACATTAGGTTTGAAGCGTTTCAACATATAGCTAAAACTTAATGTTAAAATTTTAGCTATAATAAAAAAAACAAAAATCATGTATAAAAAATAAAGCCATTGCCATAACTTCACCCCTAAAAAACTCATTGCCGGTAAGTTTTTTGATAACCATTCTCCTAATGGCGTATAAGCATATTCAAGACTTAGACTGGGAATTTTTGCAACGGTAGAATTGGATATTTTCCAAATTTTAACTCTATCGCCTTGACGGGGCACATGTTGCAAAAAGAGCTTTACCGAGCCATGTTTAGTATTTATATTACCGAAAAATTCTCGATAGCTAGGCACATTGGTTTCATTTAAATCACCTTCTGGCTCATCGCTAATACCGTTGATATCAACCCATATCGTTCTACTTAACACCACATAAAGCTGACGAGCTAACTCTTCTTTGCCAACATTGAGTACCTCGGCTGGCAAGTTTCTATAATCGAGATATTTTATAGCCGTTGTATAATCTTGTTTTTTTACCGCCGCTAAAAACCCCTGAAAGCTACTTCTTGGTTGACCCCGTCGGTATTCATCCTCAGGAATATTTTCATCAATAGACAATTCATCTTCAGTTGTCTGTGTTTCTGGTTGAGCATCGTCCTTCAAAATATCTTTCAAGGAAACTTTAGCCGTGAGTTGCTCTTGTGCGTATAAAGTATGAGAAAAAGACAAGGTGAATAAGCAAAAAAATATCAAGAGCAGGGTTTTCATTAACAACTTCCACGAGTAAAATATACGCATCAGCTTACACAGGTAAGTCATTAACCTCAAGATGAGGGCTTTATATTGGCAATAAAAAAAGCTGCCGAAGCAGCTTTTTTTCAACATGAATTTGCTGGAATTATTTGTTATCAACCAATAAATCGTTAAAGGTTTCTAAAAACCAACCGTTAAGCATTTTCTTTTCATAACCCAAAGATTCATTGCGATATTTCAGGTTGCTACCCATCATAAAGCTCATATCTTTAAGTATAACCATATCTTCTTTTACCACGCTGCCATCGGCATTGACTAATTGATAAGAAAAGTTCATACGTGGAAAATAAATATCTTTAACAACACGCAGGCGGTGAATACCCGCAGCATTAGTATCTCCAGCTAAATCAACATCGGTTATATCAATTTTCAATACCTGCCCTTCAGGTAAACGTGCGGCTAATTCGGTAAAATATTTTTCAAATTCTTTAAAGGTTTTTTCACGAAAATGTTTACGGCTTCCATCGCCAGCATCAATATCACGATACTTTTTATAATCTGTCCAAGTCACTTCACTGGTGGCCGCAAAAGCTTGGCTCTGCAGGGTGATTAACGTCAGTGTAGCGATTAACATTGTAGTTAGTGTTTTCATTATCATATCCTCTTTCCGTTGACTCAGTATATAAGACCATGTTTTTCAGCTTTATATTGTAAAAAAGTGTTAATTCGTTTGGTAAAATTGTTTCATTACCGTAGCAACAATAATCTCTGTGCGTTGTACTCTTTGTTCAGGAGAGAGCTTTTCATCAGCAAACCCTTGCGCAATGCCGCGCCAGACACGTTCACCTGTTTTAGCATTCTCAATATAGATTAGAAAACTGCCCTTTTTAAAGTCATCCTGCTCAGGCAATCCTGGTGAAATTCCAAATTTTTCATTAATTTTATCATCAGAAAAATCTTTTGTTAGTGCGATACCAAAGCCAACATAAAAATCAGCCTGCGTTAACACCCTAGTATTTACAAAGCCATTCTGCTGTAGGTCAGCCTCAATCGCATTGGTGTATAACTGATAAATAATCTGGGTTTGCTTAGCTTTAAGTGAGGTTTCTTCAATGTATCTTGGCGATAAAGAAAATAAACTGCCTTTAGGGTAACTAGCCGGTAAATCTCTGACACTTGAAATCGCCAATTGATTTGCTTTGCTGGGATTTTCTACGGACATTTGTACGCAGGCAGCTAAGGTTAAAGTCGTGATGACTAAAGCCATTAAACTCGTAATTTTTTTCATTTTCCGATCCTAGAAATAGTAAGCTCTTACGCTATAGCTTCTTATTCTGTCACATAAACACCTATACGCTAAGCGTATTTTTGCAACAGAGTGTAATTTTTTAAAAAATAAAAAATAAAAATATCAGATTTATATTTTATTGTCTGATTGCTCCAAGCTAGCTACATTTATATGATTATAGGTAAGTTCATCACTTAGTAAGAAAACAGGAAAATCATCCTCTATGTTGCGGATAAGCTGCACAACGTCTCTCCGCCTGCGTTAAGGTTTTACCATATGACATTTTTAGCCTTCAATTTTTTATTCGATTTCTCTTTGGACAGATTTTATCGATTAATACCTTTCGAAGGAGAGAGTACTATTGTTATTGTTATTGTTATTGTTAAGTTCTAATTTATTCGCCAACATGACTATAACAGCTAAAATCAACTCACCGGCATTTTTAGAGCTGATGTAAATAAAAAGGCTGTCGTTATAAATATGGTGGCACTTAGTCTGAACTGTTGTAAAATATAAGGGTTTAGTTAAACACTGTCGGCAATATTAATGAGGTGGTTATGGTGGCAATCACGCTTACGGGTATGCTTAAAGGTTGACGAAAAAGCAGTGAAATAACCAATAACCAATAACCAATAACCAATAACCACATCCTATACGTACGGTAGCCCCAACTACTCCAAGACTTACCATTTCTGAACCGACAAAAGATACGACTAAGAACTAGATCATCGTCATAATTATAAGAATTAAGTTAACAAAAAAAGCCCGAATATTGCTATGCGGGCTTTTTATAAACATATATATGCGATTAAGCTCAGCTAGTCTCGTTTGTACAGTGATTCAATAGTACTTGACTCTATTGTGTTGGCATTAATCATGTAACCTGCCAATGCTCCAGAAGCATCATCAGGCAAGGCCAGTTTTTCTACCGAAAGTGCATGTATCGTAAAGCGGTAGTGATGTACACCATGACCTGAAGGTGGGCAAGCACCACCATAGCCTCGGCTACCGTAATCATTTTTTATTTGCATACTGCCTTGTGGAGCAAGATCTTTTTTTGTACTGCCAGCATCTGTTGCTATTTCTGTCACGTTTTTTGGAATATTCACGACTTGCCAATGCCACCAACCACTGCCTGTAGGTGCGTCAGGATCATAGGTGGTAACGGCAAAACTTTTTGTGCCTTTAGGTGCACCTGACCATTTAAGGTGCGGAGAAAAATCGTCACCAGAACAACCAAAACCAGTGAATTCCTGTGCTTTAGACATGAATTCACCTTGAGCGATGTCTTGGCTAGTTAGTATAAAATCGCCAGCAAATGCCGATGTTGAACAACCTAGTAATACAATTGAAAGAAGTTTAGCTGTATGACGCATAATGATCCTTGTTAGTTTATGATTATTTGTGATTAATTTAACCGCTATATTAACCTTTTTTACGGTTGATATTGCCCCGAAACAGTCATAATTTCGCCCTAATCCGCCATTTTAGTTTTCCGAAGTTCAGAGGGAGTTAATCCAAAACGTTTTTTAAAACGATCGGTAAATCGTGATTGGGATTGATAGCCGCATTTTTCAGCTACGAAACTGATAGGTTGCCGCGTTGTTTGTAATAAGTGCAAGCCTAAACTCAGCCGAGCTTGATCCTTAATCTCTTGCACGCTGCTACCTTCTGAGTTTAGTTTTCGGCGCAGCGTAGATTCACTCATGGCTAGCTGTTCACAAATATGTTTATTGGTTAATTCATAAAAGCCGTACTCACAAAATATATCATGCAACCTATGTCCTAATTTAGCATTACCCATCATGGATAAAATTTCTTTATGCCCCATATAACAAAGTAACGTTATCAGCTCTCTTTTTCGCAAGGACCATAAATGCTTAGGCGCCCAGAGAGAGCTCTCTACGAATTGCTGCAAGCATTGCTCGAGTGTCGGCGTTATTTCACCCATGCAGTAATGTTGTTTATTGACAACATTACTTTGCAGACCATTAAAATCTTGATAGTCAAATTCAATTAACAGTGCAAAATATTCTTCATTTTTCGGAATATTGCGCATATTTATTGCCGGGCTATCAGATAAGAATACAAAATGATCCGCATGGCATATCAATTCATTATCCTTACCAAGCTCTTTACTACCACTGAGAACAACCGCTAACAATGGTTTTACAATAGGCACATTTAATAGCTTCTGCTCTTTAATTGACGAATACACAGCAAAAGGTAATTCATTTTTTCCATTGGCAGTATTTTTGACAATACTTTTGACCGTACTCAGAAGATTTGTCATAACGTTCTCTATACATAGCGCCTAAAGCCCGCAGCCTCTTGTTATTGGCGGCCGTGGTTATTTTTATTAACGACTCTGTGTTACGTAAAAACTCAGCCCAGCAATTAACCAAAAAAATAGCCAAGAAAGGTGCTTACCTTTTGTAAAGGCAGCCGAAAGCAAACCACTAATTAAAAATACCACAGCAATGACCACAGCGGATTATTTCACAGTTACTGCTACATCTAATAAGTTGACACGACCAAAACTAATGATGCCACCGAAAGTTAAATTTTAAACACAACAGTCCCAATATCATAGTTATGTCATTGTAGTAATGCTTGCTGAAATTGTTCAACTGACGCCACAGCACCGTTAAAATCATAATCATCCATCGCACGCTGTGCCTGTTTTAATAATGACAAATGCGCCGGGTCAGTGATTATTAGTGCTAGTTTTTCAAGAATATCAACAGCATCAGTATCATAGTCTTGTAGCAATTCAGTTAACGGTACCAGCAGCTCTATAATTTTTTCCGCTGCTAAAGGTTCATCCGATGGCACATTTACAGTTGCTTGCTCTGCTAAAGATGCTAAGCCGACAATCACTTGTGCTAATTCTTCAAGCACCGTATTTAATGCTTCTGTATAATTTTCCGTTTTTTCATGGCACTGCCGCTCTAATATTTCAGCCGCTGAAGCCAACGATTTGGCTCCAATATTTCCAGCACTGCCTCTGAGTGTATGAGCCACTCTTTCCGCTGCACTTTCATCACTATCGTTTAAAGCATCAGCAAATTGTTCATCAAAATTACTTTGCCCTGCTTTAAAACGTAATAACAATCTCTTATATAGCGCTTTATTACCTGCGGCTATCGCTAAGCCAGCGTTAGTATCGATTCCCTGAAGATCAGGTAATGCTAACAGTTCTATGGGGTCTGGTGCACTGATGATATTCGTCACAACAGAGCTGCTTGGCGTTATCCACTTTGCCATAGTGACAAACATGGCTTTAACGTTAATAGGTTTAGCAATATGGTCGTTCATACCTGCCGTCAGCGTTCTCTCTCTATCACCTGCCATTGCATTGGCTGTCATGGCAAGGATTGGTAATTGACTGTACTTTTTATTAAGACGAATTTTCTTTGTCGCCGTATAACCATCCATAACTGGCATTTGACAATCCATTAAAATACCATCGAAATCTGTTTCAGCTAGTGCATCTAAAGCCTCTTGTCCATTTTTTGCTAAGGTCACATTTATTTCTGCATTCGTTAATAACTCAACAGCAAGCTCTTGATTCATATCATTATCTTCAACAAGCAACACCTTAGCACCACGGAGTTTGTCCATCGCCTGAGCATGTAAGTTTCCATCATTATTCACGCTTATACTCTTATGCGCTTCAATACCTATAGCGAAGGATATAGTTTCAAGCAGTGTCGACGGAGTAACAGGTTTTGATATGGTACAAACAACATCAAGCGCGGCCATACTTTCGCCTTTGTCGTCATGATTATAAGGGGTGATCATAATTATTTTAGGTTGATATTTAAGCTTGTCATTGGCACGAATGGCTTTAATCGCTGTCACACCATCCATACCAGGCATTTTCCAATCCATTAAGACAACATTATAAGGCGATTCAAGATCAGCTTGCGCTATTGCTTGCAATGCTAATTCTCCTGAGGTTACGCGATCAGAATCAAAGCCAAAACTCTTTAATTGTGTACTTAAAATTTCCAGTGAAAGTTGACTGTCATCGACTATAAGAATTTTGATCTGTGCTAACGGTGCCCTTTCATATTTTTCTTCTCTTAACTGTTTTATCTGTTTTCCAAGGCGTACGGTAAAATGAAAAGTACTGCCTTTTCCTAATTCACTTTCTACCCAAATATCTCCCTGCATTAATTCAGAAAGTGTTTTGGATATAGCCAGTCCAAGACCAGTACCACCATATTTCCTAGTGATTGAAGAATCAGCCTGACTAAAAGATTTAAACAGTTTATTCTGTTGTTCAGTACTCATGCCGATACCATTATCTTTAACAGAAAACTGCAGAACAACACCGTTTTCATCATCAGTAAGTACTTCCATACTTATTAATATTTCACCGCCTGATTCCGTAAATTTAACCGAATTATTACCTAAATTTAATAATATTTGACCTAATCTTAATGGATCGCCGATGAATTCGTTTGGCACACTAAGATCAAAATCAAAATATAATTCGATCCCTTTCTCTTCTGCTTTTAAGGCAATTACATTCGCGAGATCATGTAATACGTCTTCCAAAGAAAAAGGTATATTTTCAATATCAAGTTTGCCTGCTTCAATCTTAGAGAAATCTAAAATATCGTTAATAATGCCAAGCAATGATTCTGCACCACGGTGTACCTTTTCAATATAGTTACGCTGTTTACGATTTAATTCGGTCTCTAGGGCTAAATAACTCATACCAATAATAGCATTCATTGGCGTGCGAATTTCATGTGACATATTAGACAAAAAATCTGATTTAGCTTGAGTCGCGGTTTCTGCACGCTCTTTCGCTTCCTGCAAAATTTGCTCCATCTGCTTAGATTCACTAATGTCTAAATGAATACCAAATACTCGCTGTCTTGAATTGTCATCTGGATCTATCGCGGCTTTACCGACACTCAAAATCCATTTCCATTTGCCCGTAGCGGCTTTCATTCTATATTCAATACGATATATATCACTTTTACCCGTTAAATGATTTTGCAAAGCGTCAATAGATTTTTGACGTTCATCTGGATGAATAAGTTGAATAATCTGTAAAAAGCTATTACCAAATTTTTGGGCAAACGCTGTGCGTTCATAACCGAGCATACTAGACCATATATCGTTGGTAATAAGCTCGTTTGATTGGGTGTTCCATTCCCAAGTACCCGCATTAGCGCCAGTCATGGCTAATTCTAATCTGGCTTCTGTTTTTTTCAGTTCCCTAAACGATAAACTGTTTGATAAAGCAATAGCCGTATGACTCGCGATGATCCTTAAAACATTAATTTGTGAATGATCAAATGCAAGAAATCGGTCACTTTGTAACGTCATTACACCCAGTACATTATTGCCTGCCATCAAAGGTTGGCATATTACGCTTTGTGTGCTTGAGCCATTTAACGTTTGGCTAGGGGACATAGCATAATGATCCCAGTGCCTTTGTTTTGTTGCGATAAACTCTCTTTGATTCGCCACTGACCAAGAGGCTGCTTTATTCGTTTCAACATTAAAGGTTAAATCTGATTGTTGCTCACCTTTAATCACCATAAAAATAAATTCAATTTGTTCGGACTTAGGATGATAAAGCCCAATAGCAAAGATGTCCGCATTTAAGGTTGAATGTAGACGTTGGTAAATTTTTTGACAAATATCATCAATATCAAAAGTTGCCGCAATGTCTTTACCTACATCTCCCAATACAAATATGTCTTGCGTACGCTGCTCTATTTGCTTTGATAGAAATTTTTCATTCGCTTTATGTCGCCTAACTCGGATAGCAAATAAAGCAAGCAGAAAGACAAAAACAGCAAGAGGTACTGTGACCTTAAATAATACTGTTTGATACCAGGCCGGTAGAACGGTGATTGTTAAAAGTGTCCCGCCTTTATTCCAAATACCATGGTTATTACTGCCGATAACTTCAAACCTGTATGTATCGGGCTGTAAACGAGCATAAGACACTATATTTCGACCGGTTAATTCGCTCCATTCATCATTTAACCCAACCATTCTTGTGCGGTATTTATTATCTTCACTCGCTTGAAAATCTAATGCGGCAAAACTGATGTCTAAGGTTTTGTGATCAGATGAAAGCTGTAATGATGTTGATAAAGGTATTTGATGTTTTCCATCAATTTTAACCCCAGTAATCACCACAGGCGGCAAAACGGTGTTAACTTTCACTTTTGAAGGTAAAAAACCCGTGACACCGTCAATACTGCCAAAATAGATATGACCACTAGAAGATGCAACGACTGAGCTTGCCAAAAAGCTGTTACTATTTAAGCCATCATTCACCGTAAAATGATGAAAAACACCTGTTTCAGGCTCTAAACGGTATACACCATGTGAAGTTGCTAACCACATCATTCCTGACGGATCCATTGCCATAGATTGTATAGAAACCTCTATACCATCCATGTCTATGCTGTAGTTAATAAAAGATTTTTTACTTTTTGAATAGCGATCAATCCCGCCTTTTGTCGCAAACCAAAGCGTATCATTATCGGTTTGTATTGCCGAGTTTAAATAACGATTACTTAATCCCGCTTGTCTATTGGTAGAGGGTAAGAATTGTTGTGCATTAGCAGCGTTGTTCGATGCAGTATTGTTAGATTCATTGTTGATATCATCAGGTAGTATTTTAAATAAACCTTCTCCTGCCGTACCAACCCAAACTTCTCCCTGTTGATCAACAAAAGTAAATACAGGGTCAACATCATGAAGATAATGCCTTACTTGGTTAGTAATGGGATCCCATCGAGTAACCTGCCGGCCAGAAGCAAAAACTAACCATAACCTTCCTTGTTGATCTAAGGTTAATGAGTCCAGCGCTTGACCGTTATTTTGCAGCCAATCCATATGAATACGTTCAAGTTCTCCATCAGGGGAATCAAGGTAAAAAACACCTGCATCCGTGCCTATATATATCGAGTCATTTTTTGCTTTGGCAATGCTATGCACTCGCAATCTTAATAATTGCCCTAAGTACGCTTTCGATAAGTGCGGAATAAAGCTATTGTCACCATCAAACGTGACCAAACCTCTGCCGGTTCCTAACCATATTTTCCCATCAGGGCGTTCCGCCATCGACATGACTTGACTAAAAAGACCTGCTAATTTTTCTTTTTGTAAATAATTTTTCCAGGCATGAAATCCAGGTGCGTCTTGAAAAACTTTGATCACACCCGAGTAACGAGTTGCCGCCCAAAGTAAGCCCGTAGAATCAACGAGTACTTGACGCACATCACGATTTCCCAACAGTACCCATTCACCGTTCATCGCAGCAGGAACAAATTGAGAGGTAGTTAAATCAAACTGATAAACACCGGCAAAAGTAGACAATAATAACGCGCCTTGGTGTGCCGTTATTCGAGTAATACTTGGTAATTCACCTTCAGGGAATAAAAATTGTTTGTAACGATTATCCGCTATATTTAGTTGTCCAAAGCTTAGCTGAGTCGCTATCCATAAATTGTCATTATCATCTATATGAATTGCTCTGACTTCTGGGTGGTCTAATCCTCCTTCATCTATGCCAAACTTGCTGAAGCGTTGCGTGGTTCGATCTAATCGATATAAACCGTCTGATGTGGCTGCCCAAATTCTGCCCTGACTATCTTCAGCAACACTCCAAACTCGATTATGCCCGATAGAATAGGGATCATTCGGATCGTGAACATAGCGTTTAAATTCATTTGTTTTATCATTATATAAGTTTAAACCACCTCCATTAGTTCCTACCCAAATTGAGCCATCTCGCCCTTCGTATAAGGCTTGTACCTTGTCAGCTCCTAAGGTAGATGGCGTTAAAGGATCATAACGAAAATGCGTAAAAGACTGGCTTTCTCTTTGATATAAATTGACGCCTCCGCCCCAAGTACCTACCCAAAGTCTGTCTTGACTGTCAATGAGCATGACTCCAACGTTGTTATTGGAAAGAGAATTTACTTGTTCTTCTTCATGTCTAAATGTCGTAAAACTATAACCATCAAACCGTTTTATACCGTCTGCGGTACCAAACCATAAAAACCCTTGTTGGTCTTTTGCAACGGCATAGACCTGCGCATTATTTAAACCACTATTGGCCGCGAGTGATTCTATTTTTTGTTGTTGAGCCGAAGATGAAGAGATATAAGTCAGTTGAAATAGCACAAAAAGTAACGCTAAACGATATTGTTTGCGCAAATTAGCCTTCGTTAGCGTTAAACAAAGTCGGTTTATAGTAGAATATATTTTCACGTTAATTCCCTTTTTATCGGCGTTTTTTCTAAGTAGGTTTTACTAGTATTATTTTTCGGGTCTTGTTTTTAGGTCTTTTTTTAAAGTACATTTTTATAGCAATGACTTACACCGTATGTTTTTCCAAACATCACCCACTGAACCAAAAAAAGGTCTATAACGTCTTTACGACGTTATTCAGACTGTTTTTCTTTAAATTTTTGCTGTATGTCACGTACTCTAGAAAGACTATTGAAAAAATGTGGGATCAATTCAGGGTCAAAATGTCTCCCTGATTCTTCTCGTAATAAAGTTAATGCCCGTTCTTCACTCCAAGCCTTTTTATAAGGCCGTTCGCTAGTTAATGCATCAAACACATCGGCAATAGCAACAATTCTCGCTGATAAAGGAATATCCGTCCCTTTTAAGCCGTTTGGGTAACCTGAACCATCCCATTTCTCATGATGACAAATGGCAATTTCTTCGGCCATCTGCAACAACGGTGTTTCATGTTTACCAATAATTTCAGCACCGAACTCTGCATGCTTTTTCATGATATGCCATTCATCAGCGTCAAGCTTTCCTGGTTTCAATAATACCGCATCAGGAATGCCTATTTTTCCTATGTCGTGCATAGGTGAAGCATTATAAAGTAGTTCACACCACTGGGTATCTAAACCCATATCTTCAGCAATAAATTTGCAAAACAAACTCATACGAATAACGTGCATACCGGTTTCATTATCTTTATATTCTGCAGCGCGCCCTAACCGTCGAATAATTTCCAAACGGGTATTGGTTAATTCTTCAGTACGTTGCTGAACCAGTGATTCAAGATGTCGACTTTGGTCATATAAGGCTAAGTGTGTTTTAATTCGAGAGATGACAATGGGGGGGCTAATAGGTTTAGTAATATAGTCTACCGCCCCCATATTAAGACCGGCTTGCTCATCTTTTATCTCATTTTTTGCTGTAACAAAGATAACGGGAATGTTAGCCGTTGCAGCATTAGCCTTTAACTGTCGGCACACCTCATAACCATCCATATCAGGCATCATAATATCAAGTAAGATGAGTTGGGGTTTATTATTTGAATTAGCTATTTTTAAAGCTATAGCGCCGTTTAAAGCAGCTTTCACTTTGTAATAAGGCCGAAGAACACCCGTTAATACATCAATATTCTCGGGGGTATCATCTACAACCAAGACCGTTCTTTTTTCAATCTCTGACATTATTCAAATCCTTCAACAATTGAATTAAAATATGTATCTTTACCAAGTGACTTTGCTTCAAGGCAATGATTTATCGCTATTTATTATTAAAATATGCATACTAAGTGCCAACAAAAAATAATACTTAACATATCCTAAACATAAATATAAACTTTGTCTTCCTTATTCTGTAACTTTGATGAGGTTTTTCATGTTAAAAAATACTCACTAATAACATCGGTGCTTTGAAAGGAAAGAACATGTCTAAACATTCGAATATTCAAGGAAGTTATGCCACTAAGTCTGTACTCGTCATTGATCCTACAGAATCAGTTCGGACCACTATTACAACAATGTTATTCGAATTAGGTTTTGGAAAAGTGATTCAAGCCAGCAAAATTTCTCAAGCAAAACAGTATTTAAACGAAAAAACTTTTGATGTCATCATATCAGAACATTTACCCGTAGAATTTGATGGGATCAACTTACTACAAAGTGTAAGAAACACGCCAAACACCGCGTTGGTTCCTTTTATTATCGTGTCTGCAAATATTCTACAGCAGCAAGTGATACAAGCTATACAAAGTGGCGTATCTGAATTTATTGTTAAACCTTTTACGATGAAAGCCTTTAAGGAACGTTTATCAAGAGCTATCGTAACCCCATTAAAAGCATCGGCGTTGCGTGCAAAGAGTATTGACAATAATTTTCCGACACCAATAAAAACAAAACCCGCAAGTATTTTAGTCGTCGATGATATCCCAGATAATATTCAGATCATAACCGAGGTTATCAAGAAGGATTATCGCGTAAAAGCAGCAACAAGCGGTGAACAGGCACTTAGGGTTTGTTTATCAAACAATCCGCCAGATTTGATATTACTCGACATTATGATGCCTGAAATTGATGGGTTAACTGTTTGTAAAGAACTCAAAAGTAATCCACTTACTCAGCATATTACGGTTATTTTTGTTACGGCTAAGGATCGAACTGAAGATGTTATTAAAGGTCTTACATTAGGCGCCGTTGATTACATTACCAAGCCCATCAATCCCCAAATTCTTAAAGCGAGAATCGCAACACATATAAAGATAGCAACTGCAAATAAACTTTTGCGAGAACAAGTGGATACAATGGTGGCATACGCTGAATTACGCGCAGAATTTGACCATATTTTACACACTGATTTAAAACAACCAATACAGGCGTTAGCAGATAACATTCAACAATTATCAACAAACAAAAATGCGCCAGAACAAATAGAAAACATTAGTAATACAGTGAAATCAACATGTAATGAACTCGTTAGCTTTATTGATAACTTAAGTGTATTACATCAAGTAGAAGATAATATTATTGAGCTAAAAACAACAGCCGTTGATTGTATGAAATTAGTACAGCAGGCATGGGGAACGCTTGATTCAACTGTGTCTCATAAAAAATTATTACTTGATACAAATTCTCACACTAAGGAAAAAATACTTGCTGACGTAGCGCTATTTGAAATAATTGTTTATCAATTACTAAAAAATGCAATAGAAGCCGCACCAGAAAAATCAACGATTACTATTTCACAAAAGTACAAAGAAAACAAAGTAACGTTAAGCATTCATAATTTAGGTAACATTCCCAGTAAAATTGAATCTACTTTTTTTGAAAAGCAAACCTCGTTAGTTAAAAAAGAAGGTATTGGACTCGGCACTTATAAAGCAAAGCTAATGACTGAAATACTAAATGGTGATATATGGTTTAACTCATCACCAACATCAGGAACAACCTTATTTTTAGCCTTTTATTGTGCACCTTCATGAGGTAATACTAATCAGAAGGCCTAAAGAATAGTCAATTTCTAGCGCCTTCTACCAGGTACTGAAGTCTAAATTAGAGCAAAAAAGCTAAAGCGTAATATGCTCTGCATCAAGTTCTTCAATATGAAGCTTACTTATATAAAGAATCAACTAATAACCAGCGTTTAATTCTGACGGCATGCTCTTCTTACCATGAATCTTTTTTGCTGTGTCCACCACTTTTAACAAATAAAAACAGATAGTTGCCATCAGATTTCTTAATCTGTTATTTACCCTCAGGACAGGATACATTCTTGATTTATTATACTATTAATGGCATTAAAAGCCCCTAGGAGGGGGCGCATATAAAAGTAACCATATTGAACGACATGACAAAACAAGATTCCCCTCATTAATACCTAAACATGCTGGGAAGTACTCGGACACCATGAAATACCACAGGAGAGAAGACAACAAAAAAGCCCGTAAACTATAAGTTTACGGGCTTTTTTAAAACGTTCTAATCTTTGGGCAATGCGTTTACATCACGCCGCCCATACCTAGAATAAATAACTGATATTTAGTTAAAAAATAAAATTCACAATGTGGGATACCCCACTTTATACCCCAATCAATCAAGGGACTTAGTTGAAAATTTGAAACTTAATGAAATAAGATTTTATTAAAAATTTCATCGTGGTTCACCACTATCCCAAAACAGAGTTTAGATTTGTTTCTACTCAATGCCTGCTTAGGCGCTTTGCTGACGTTAGCTAGTGGTTGCTCTTAATGTCAAAAATTAGCCATAAGCTGACATTAAGCTTTTGTTAATCCTTGATCATATTTAGAATAATATCACCCTAAATTTACTACTTGTTTTTGGGACCGGTTTAAGCTCAAAGCCGCCTGTGGAATTCAAGTTATAGGCGTTAACTATGAGGCTATATTTACCGTTAACCAAAGGTCGCTTTGCCAATATATTACTTTCACTAACAAGGGGTAATACTCCGTTAGTACGAATAACTTATATTTTACCACCTTATATTATACTAATTTCATCAATATAAAAAAGGTGAATTATTCTATTAAATCAACATCTTGAATTCATAGTAATAACAACGGGTGATATATCAAACTAACTGATTACAAGTCAGCTACGTGGTATAGCTAAAGTCACAATTTATGCGTTTTAACTCTATGAATAATCTATTGAAATACAATAAATTATTCATAGGATTTTTGTCACCTATCACTATAAAAATTAGAGATGTTTATTATTTACTATGGTGCCTTTGCCAAGTGATGTTTAGAAGTTAAACCAAAGTCTTCCAGCAGAACATATATTGAAGGTAGTACCAATAAAATTAGCAGTGTTGATACAGACATGCCAAATATAATGCTAACCACTAAAGGTTGAACCACTTGTGCCTGTAAACTTGTTTCAAGTAACAATGGCACTGTGCCAGCGATGGTAGTAGCAGAGGTTATAAAAATAGCTCTGAATCTTTCTTTTGACGCTAAAACTGCGGCTTGGTGAGTATCCATGCCTTCAACTTGATGCTTTTTGATATAAGCCACCAGCAGTATTGAATCATTTACCACGATGCCAGCGAGTGAAATAAAGCCAATCATGCTAGGCATTGTCATATTATAGCCAAGTAGAAAATGTCCCCATAGCACACCTATCAAAGCTAATGGTATCGCCAGCATGACCATTATAGGTTCAAAGTAGCTGCGAAATTGAAAGCTAAGAATGATAAACACGCCGATTAAACCAAACAGAAATTTTTGCGCCATCGATTTACCTGTTTCGGCACCATTTTTAATTTCGCCTTCATAACTGACCGAGATATCTGGGTACAATTGAGCAATCTCCGCAATTGCTGTCGCTTTTACCACAGTAATAACTTCAGTAGTATTAGCAATGGTCGAATCAACATCAGCGGTGATAGTCACGGTACGTTCACCATTAACTCGATTTATCCGTGTTAATCCGCGTTGCAGAGTAAACTCTGCTAATGAAGATAAAGGTCGTTGGCTGCCATCAGCTAGTGTTATCGGATAGTTTTTTAAATGGCGTAAACTCGATTTATCATGCTTTTGTAATTGAACATAAATTTCAATATTTTCACTGCCTCGTTGTACTTCTTCAACTTTTTCACCAAAAAATGCTGACCTCAACTGAGTAGCAATAGAGGTACCATCAACGCCAAGGGATAAAGCTCCGGGATGTAATTTAACAACCCACTCTTCTTTGCCTGAACGTAGATCATCCATGGTATTTGATACACCTGCAAACTGATTTACCGCCGCTTTTACTTTTACTGAGGCAGCCATCAATGAGTTAATATTTGATGAATGCAACTGAATATCAATCGCTCTACCAGCCGGACCAACATTAGGCTCTTTAAATGAGACAGATAAAATTCCCGGCACTTCATCAACACCATCACGCCACTTAGTAATAAAATCGGCTAGCTTGGTATTACGAGCTTCAGCCGTTAATAAATCAACACTGATAGTGGCAAGATGTGCGCCTTGCTCAAAAGCATCAGCATTACGGTTAAACTCAACTGTAGTGTGTTGTACTAATTCCTGTTCTTCAGGCTGTTCAGGTGTTAACTCCTGATTGACCTTATTAAGTTGAGCAATATATTTTGCCACTACGCGTTCTGTTTCAGCCAAAGGTGTACTTGGTGGTAGTAATAACTTTACTTCGACTAAATCACCTTCAAGATCCGGAAAGGCTTTAAATTTAAGGATGCCCCCGGCCATTAATGCGACAGAAATAAAAAATATTGCAAAAACTAACCCAATGGTACGGTAACGATTTTTGATACAAATTTCACACCAGCGAACTAATACGATATTACGGAAATGTTCAAATTTTTGGTTAAACCATTGCTTGAAAGCGACAGTTTTTTCAGGGGAATTTTTAGATTTGTGTAATGAATGAATCAAATGATTAGGTAAAATGAAAAAAGCTTCAATGACACTAACAAAAATAGTCGCAATCAAAACCAGTGGAATATCTTTTAATACTTGCCCAATATCACCACTGATAAAGGCTAGACCGGCAAAGACCACAAATGTCGTTAAAAATGAGGAAAAAACACCTCCGGCTACCAATTTCACCCCTTCAATTGCACCTTTATTAATGTCCCCGCCTTTTTCTACATGGGCAGCGATGCTTTCAGCGATAACAATCGCATCATCCATTAAAATACCAATAGACATTAATAAGGCAACCATTGATATCATGTTAATACTAACGCCCATCAAGGTCATCAAGGCAAAAGCACCTAAAAACGATACCGGCAAGCCCATAGATACCCAAAAGGAATAACGCATTGAGAAGAATAACCACATCACCAACAATACCAATACGAATCCCTGCCAGCCATTACTTAGCAACATGGCCAGTCGGTCTTTAACAATTTGCGCCGTATCTTGATTCAATGTTAAGGATACGCCTGATGGTGCAATCATTTGCTCTTTTTCTGTAAATGTTCTGACAATTTCAACCAGATTAATTGCATCCTGATTTTTTGCTTTTTTGATATCAATTACCGCGGCGCGTTTGCCATCAAAAATTATTTTTTCTTCATCAAGCTCAAATCCTTCGCTAATTTTTGCGATTTCTTTCAACTTTAACTGAGCACCGGATGCGGTACTTTTTATCACCAAATTCCCTAGTGACTTACTATCAAGCTGTTGTTGGTCAAAACGGATCAAAATAGTTTTGCCCTCAGAGGTAATATCACCACTGGGTAATTTGATATTTTGTCGCTTAATCAAATTGGCAACATCACCAGGCGATAAACCATATTGACGTAATTTGAATTGTGACAGCTCAATTTTTAATTGGTGATCAGAAAATCCTTTAATATCAACAATAGAAATACCGGGTTCGCGTTTGAGTTTTTGCTTAATAACTTCAGCATATTCCTTCAGCTCAAAATCCGGAATATCCGCAGTCATAGACAATGAAATCAAATGTTGATCTCTTCCTAATTCTCGTACAATGGGTTTTTCAGCCAATTCAGGAAAATTATCAATCGCATCAATTTCGGTTTTTACATCGGTAAGTACCTGAGAAACATTGCCACCTTCAAGTATTTCGACCGTAAGACTTGCTATGCCTTCTCTTGCCTCACAGCTAATTTTTTCAATATCATTCAGCCCATCAACGGCTTCCTCCATGGGCAAACACAATGCTTGTTCAATTTCTTCAGTGCTTGCTCCGGGGTAAATCACAGAAGCTTCAATTTTATTGGTTTGAATCTCAGGGAAGGTTTCTCGCTTCAAATTTGGCAAACTAGATAAGCCAGCGATAAAAATTATCAACATTAACAGATTGGCTGCCGTAGGATGCTTAGCAAAAAAAGTGATCATCTTTGTTGCTCCACGGCTCTTTCTTTACCTTCTTTTTGCTCACCTTCTTGTTGGTCTCCTTCTTGTTGGTCTAGAGTGGTTCTAACTTTCATTTTATCGATGGCTGGCAATAAGTCTGTTGTTATCACCAAGTCATCAACTGAAATACTATCTTTGGTCTTGGCATCTATTGCCGTATAACGACCTGATTCAAACAAAATAGTTACTGGTTTTATCCGTAAAACATTATCTTCAACAATGTAAACCGATTGTCCGTGAATTGCTTTAGTAGGCACACTGAGTATTGGTTTAGCTTTACTCAATACCTTAACTTCTAAAAACATGTCATTCATCACCGGTGTATTGTTAAGGGGATCAAAATTCTTCCAGTCATTTTCCATTTCAACAATTAAACCAACGGTATTGCCCTGAAAATCAATACTGTCAGATACACGTTCCACACTACCTAACCACTCTAAGCTCTCATCACCTGAATGCAGTTTAATTCCCGCTTGCAACTTAAGACGTTTAATATCTGGAAATTTATTACCTTGTGAGAAGGTAGTATCCACCGTTTGGCGCACAAACTGCTTCATATCCGTTATCGCAAACTGTGCATTAATTTCCATGGCACCAATATGGTTAGCTTCTAGTAAGACAGACTGTTGGTTAATCACTTGTTCTAGTACTGCATTTACCTGAGTGATGCGCGCATCAAACGGAAGCACTATGTAGGTTTTAGCTAGCTTTCTTTCAGCTTCTTTTACCTGAGATTGATTAACCTGAATTCTGGCTTGAGCGACATCAATATCGTTGGGGATTAGCTGTAGACTCGTTGACAAATCCAGCACTTTTTCCTGTTGGCCAAATACATTGCTTTGCTCTTGATCAACCAAAGATTGTGAAATAGACCCTTTACTCAAAATCCCCTTTTTACGCTTATACTCTTTCTCAAGAATAATTAGACGATTCTTCTCTAATTCCAAGGATAAACTCAGGTTATTTTTATTTAAGGCGATTCTGTCTGCGTCTGCTATCGCTGATTTAAGATCGGACTTGGCTTGTGCCAGTTTTAATTGATAATCCACAGGATCAATTTTCAAAGCGACTGTGCCTGCAGGTAACATCTTACCTTTTTCAAGATCTGGATGACGATAAATAACTCGGCCAGAAACTTCAGCCACTGCCTGCCAGCTTTCTTTTGACTGTGCACGGCCATAACCTTCGATAGACATTTGTAAGTTACGTACTTTTGCTCTCTCAACTTTAACTAAAGGAGTAAGCTCTATCTCACTTTTTAACTGAGGAGCAGACTTCAATTTCACCATAATCACCAAAATGATGAAACCAAGCAAAGGGAACAAAACCAACCAGCGGCGTTGACCTGTTTTTAATAATTTATTAAACATTATTTTATCCTAAATTCTTTTCTTAAGTTTCAGTTTTAAAAAAACCAGATTGCATTAAACTTGTATTATGTTGGATCATTTTTTCTAGAAATTCATCGTCATAATTTATCCCTTCAACTTCGCCCATTAACTCTCTGGTATACCAAGGAAATAATGCCAGCCCCATTAAAGACATCCTAAAAAAAATAGGGTCGATATCTTCTTTTAATTTTCCTGCTTGTTTAAAACGAGCATAAACCTGGTCAAATATTTTCAAGTGATGTGAACCTATTTCATTAAGAAAATAACTTCGACATACCCCTTGGTTCAATATCATTTCCTTAAGCATTAACAAGGGAAATTCCGGTGACTGTTTTATCACTTCAACAAAACTGCGGAAAAAATCTTCAAGATTATTTAAATTTGAGCTGCCAAGATGGATTTTAAAATTTGTCATCACTTGCCCTGTCACTTCTAATATCATCGCTTTATATAAGCCTTCCTTATTATGGAAGTAATATTTAATCATGGCAGAATTAACACCAGCAGTTTGAGCCAATTCTCGAATACTGACTTTGTCGTAAGATTTACTGACAAATTTCTTACGAGCGGCATTAATTAGTAGTTGACGAGCATCATTGCCTACTTTATCTGGACGTCCTTTTTTATTCATTTTTCACCTTAAAAATAGAATCACTTTACTGAACGTAATACGCACACTATAAATACTTCAGGAATAATTAATCACATGATTAAATGATAGCGGTAATGGGTTTTTTTACTAGTAAATTAATTAATCAAAACTCTGATTATGATTAACTAGATAAGGAAAAAGGTACTGAAATTCATTCAAGTAACTTATCCGACAGCAATTAAAATTACTGGCTTAATATAGGGATATTTTAAACGATGTGTATTTAGTGCCTATAACTTGTTGGCAATAAGGATTAAAGAATATTTTCCTATCGAATGACCGCAATGGTGGCTTTGTTGACTATCAAGATGAAGGTAGCTCAACGTTTAATAAACACTAAAAACAGCTCGAAAACCCATTGATGCTAACGTCAGTATCGTATCTAAGCAGACTGTTCTGATGTCTGTTTTTC
>Ga0209081_1000231_pt1 | contig 33933 bp, 26 predicted proteins | sample GOMGulsemesocosm_4_FD_184636 | JGI IMG/M metagenome (GOLD analysis project Ga0209081, IMG submission 184636) | Methane-oxidizing microbial communities from mesocosms in the Gulf of Mexico - GOM15B Gulf of Mexico (SPAdes) (version 2) | ecosystem: Environmental > Aquatic > Marine > Cold seeps... | reverse complement strand
AACCCTCAATGATTGAATTAGGCTTAAAGGTATTGGATAATCGAACTGTTGATTGCTTGGATGAAAATACTTGTATCTTAGTAACAAAATATCTACTAAGAGAAAAAATTAATAATTTTGACTTGGGTGCATTCCAAATTGCATACATCTATCACAAGTATCCAATTGAGAATTACTTTAATTTAATCAAAAATTACAAAGATGCTTGTTCAATCGTCCAGAGAAATATTAATAAATATGGGTATTCTTGGGAGAGCATAGCTAAATATCATTCATATAAAAAAGAAAATAATAATAGATATAGTCTCAATTTGCAAAAAAACCTTGCTTTTATCTATCCAGAACTCTTAAATTAAGTTATACTTTAATATTAATAATGTATAGTTATTTATTAATTTATAACATGTTAATAAAAAGGAACCAAATGAAAAAGAAATTATTAGGATTACTAGCACTTGCAACTTCTATGTTTGCAATGACAGCAGAACAATTGAATGAGTATAAGCAAAACAAAATGTTTAACAGTAACAACGTTACGTTTGTAAAAGGTGTAATGCTCGATAAGGAATTTGCACAGATTAAAGGATATTCAGTTAACAATTACGGATACTCTCCTGTTAATATTATTACGAACAAAAAAATAGTAATTTTTGGAAAAGCTTATGATGCCAACACAAGGCTTCCGATGAATTTACAAATGGACTATGACGAGTTCAAAAAAGATGCTGCATACACTATTGGAACTGGGAAAAAAGAGATAATGGTATTTACTGAAGCTGAATGTCCTTATTGTAAAAACTTTGATCCTCATCTTGAGAAGTTGAAAGATGAGTACACTATTTACGTTTATATGTTCCCTCTTAATAGTATTCACTACATTGCAAGGGATATTGCAAAAGCAACATTGGCCCAAAAAGGTGAAGAAGCTGCAAAGTTTTATAAAAGAATGCTTGAGATTAAAGATATCTCACTTGCACTCCCAGAGCTTGAAAAGTACAGTGTAGATGTGTATAAGAATATTTTAAAAGGTTTGAATTCTTTCGATAAAAGAGCTTCAGGATTAGCACAGAGATATACAGGTTTTGTTGAAAAAGCATACAAAGTTAAATTCACAGATAAAAATGAAGTGGCAAAATTTTGTAGAAAAAAAATATCTGATTTTGAGCAAGATAAAGCAAGATATGATAGAGGTTTAAAACTTGACATTATGTTGGACGGTCATTCCAAGTTAGCTTCTGCGTACTTAGGAGTTGGTGGAACACCAAGCATTTATGATTTTAAAGGTGGAAGTATTAAAACACAAACACTTATGAATAGATAAGATAAAAGCTCATTTATATGAGCCTTTATTTCGCTCTCTATATGGTCTACTCTCCAAGTATTGGACTTCCCACATATAGCGAGTGTAATAAGGGCTTATCTTGAAACTTAAAAACCTTTATTTCGCTTACTTATATGGTCTTCTCTCCTGAATCGACTTTGCACTTATAAGTGGGCGAAATAAGGGCTTACCCTAAAATTTAAGGAGAAAGAATGAACAAAGCGGAATTTATAGATGCAGTAATAGGAAAAACAGGTTTAACAAAAAAAGATACATTGCTATCAGTTGATGCAGTTCTTGAGACAATCACAGAAACATTAGCCAAAGGTGACAAGGTTAGCTTTATTGGTTTTGGTACATTTTCAACTGCTAACAGAGCAGCACGGCAAGCAAAAGTACCTGGCACGGATAGAACAGTAGATGTTCCTGCAACAACAGTTGCAAAATTCAAAACTGGCAAAAAATTAAAAGATGCCGTTGCGCGTAAATAGGTTTTATTATGAAGCTAACTAAATCAGTATTACTATTGTTAACACTTGCATCATTGTCAATGGCAAGTACAAAGGTTTCACAACATGAAGCTTTGGTGACTCTAAATAAAGCAACCAGTAAGGTAGTAACGAAATTCATTGATATTGAAAGTACTCAGGACGAACAAAAAAAAGAGATTACTGAGCTTACTAAAACAGTTAAACTTTTAGAAATTAGACTTGAGAAGATGTTTGTTGAAAACATTGAGGCAACTAAGAATGAAGTTAAATCTGACGTAGAGATTGACGATAACATTAATAAATTTTTAGCAGGTCAATAAAATGGTTAAATCGTATGAGTCTGTCTATAATAAATATAACGATGATTGCAAAACAAAAGAAATACTAGAAATAGTAGATAAAAATGCAATTATTGTTATATTTGACCTAAAAGGCAGAATTACTCATGCGAATAAAAAATGTTGTAGTCATACAGGCTACAATAAAGAATTCCTACTCGGTAGATCATATAAACTTTTTTTTAATGAAATTGCAATTGAAGATGACCTAAAAGTTATTCAAGAAACTCTTTCCAATAAAGAGGAATGGGAAGGTATTCTAAAAAACAAATATAACGATGGTAGTACTTATTGGATGTTAATCAATTTGTACCCCATGATGACTAAAAACAATAGAATCAAGCACTATGTATGTTATTGTGTAGATTTTACTTCTAATATCAATCAGCAAAATCATATCGCTCTACAAAATACCTATGATAATTTAACAGGATTATATAAAGGTAACTTGCTTGATAAAACACTTCTTGCTAATGAAGAGAATAGAACAAATAGTTCACTAATTTTAATAGACATACTTAATTTTTCGGATGTTAATACATTTTATGGAATGTCCAAAGGGAATGAGGTATTAAAACAAGTAGCAATGAATTTACAAACAAATTTTACAGAAGCAAAAATATTTAGAATTCAAGGTAATTCTTTTGCTTTACTAGTCAAAGAAAAACAAGTGATATTACCCAGTAATAATCAACTAAATAAACTTATAAAAAAAATATTAACCATGTTCGATTTTGCTTTTATTGTTGATAATGATGAAATTAATTTAACTGTAACATTAGGAGTTACTGGTGGACATATAAACTTATTTAAAAAAGCAATTTCAGCATTAGTTGAAGCAAAAAGTTTAAATTTGAACTACATAATAAATGATGAAGAACTAACAAACAAACTAACAAATATTAATAATGAAAAAAAGAATTTAACGAATGTATTAAATAAAGCCATTAGAGAAAATACAATAGTCCCATATTATCAACCAATTTTGTGTAACGATACCAATAAAATTGTTAAGTATGAATGCTTGGCTAGAATCGTGACTGAAGACATGAAAGAATACATGCCAAATGATTTTATAGAGCTATCTAAGAGAATCCGTAAATATGAACATATTACAAGAACTATAATTGAAAAATCTTTCAAATATTTTGAACATAAAAATGTGAAGTTTTCTATTAACCTAAGCATTGAAGATATCATAAATAAAAACACTAGAGAATTTATATATAAAAAATTGAATAACTATAAAAAACCATACAACGTAATATTTGAAATTCTAGAGGACGAGAACTTATTTAATCATGAAAAAGCATTCAAAGATTTTGTTGTAGAAGTCAAAAAAATAGGATGCGAAATTGCTATTGATGATTTTGGAACAGGGTTTTCCAATTTTGGTAATTTAATGAGCATGGAAATTGATTATATAAAAATAGATGGAAGTATAATTAGTAAAATAGATGATGAAAATGTCTATAAAATTTTAAAGAACATTGTTTTACTTGCTCAAGATTTAAAAGTAAAAACTATCGCTGAATTTGTATCATCAGAAAAGCTCCTTGAACAAGTATCCGAGTTGGGCATTCATTTTTCACAAGGTTGGGAGATAGGTAAACCCAATAAAGAATTAATATGCAAATAATAGCAAGTTACTTCAATGGGACATCTTCAAATATTCTTTATTACTCTCAAGAAAATCACGCAGAACAAAAAGTTATAGATATGTCGGAATCTCATGGATACAAACTCAATCATATATCTTGTCATAAAGAGGCGATATACAAAATAAACAATCAAAATGCTACCGTACTTATAATAGAAATCAATAAAAAATTGGATTATAAAAATTTTGTATTGCAAGCAAAAAATGAAAATAATAATCTTATCATCATCCCAGTAATAAAAGAAAGTGAACCTCAACATTTTATACAAAGTGCTAAATTAGATGTTCCCAATGTGTATTTGTATCCACTTGATATTTATGAACTTGCAAAGAAGTTAGACAGTTATAATAAATTTAAAAATTTCAGTGCAGCTCTTCATGGATTAAAAACGCTTAATAGAGAAAAGCTTGAGATGGAACAACAAGAGTTCTATAAAATTTCATTTCATTTTATGAAATCAAAAGAGGAAATGCTATTAAACCACATTTGCAAACAATTAAAAGAAAATGAACTTGTAAAAAACACACTTTATAACAACGAGAAGTTAGTCAACATAGAATTATTTAGCTTGTTAACAAGTGAACTACTAGAGTATTTTACTTGCTTATTTAACATTAACATTTCAGAAAGAAGAGAATATCTTGATCAGTTTGGAAAACGACTTTTAAACAATTATTTCAGTAATACTCCTGAAGAAGAGATATTAAGACCAATGATTCATGTGATATTGAGAGAGTTTAAAATCTTATATAACCATGAAGTTTGGATTGAAGAGTTATGTGAAAAACTTGAGTTCTTCTTTGAAATAGAATTAAAGTATGTAGGAACACTGCTTAAAAGACTTATTCCTCAAAGAGTTAATGAGAAAACAAGCAGCATTATAGAAAATACTATCCATATTTTGATGTCTAGTTCTGCAGATACACTGGGAAATTTTGCCAATAATAGTGAAACTAAATCAATTCTAATGGGTAGAATGATAAGCCAGTATGAAAGCAGTTGTCCCAAGTTAGAAAGAACAATTAAAAGTATTAAGAGTGCAGGAACACCTATAGTTGACTTAATTCACTTTCTTAAAAAACAATCAAAATTATTCACATCATTTAAAAATGAAATAAATGCTTCCTGTACCACTGATGATTTTGAGTTCATGTTGGATTTTGTTTTTAGAAACGGTATTAAAGTAAAGTATCCATCTCTTAATGTTGATATCAACAATCAAATGAATAGAACTTTGATATTTGCATTAAATGAATATATTATTATTAATTCAATCTACCCAGTGATAGAAAACGCAATTGATGCAAGAGCTTCAAACATTATCATTTTATTAACCAATGATGCTGATTCAATTTATATTGATATCTCGAATGATGGTGATGAAATAGAAAGTAAAATCTCAAATTTTTTATTCGATAATAATTTCTCATACAAAAAAGATTCAATACATCATGGTTTAGGCTTGAATATCACGAAGAATTGGCTTGAAAGTATTTCCTGCAAAATTCAATACATGGAGTATGCGAGAAATTTTAGAATTACCATACCCCACAAACATATATCTACATAGGAGGATAATATGACGAAACAATATCAAGATGTAAAGAAAGTTAATAATCTGTTGAATAACGACAATGTAATTATTGTTGACGATATGCCAGACTTTACACGAAATGTAGCCAATATTTTAGATTTAGATGACATTGGAGTTAAGGTATTTAATAGTCCAGAGCATTTTTTAAATTTTGCAGCAAGTCTGGGTTTCAACTCCTGTAAATATTTAGTCATGGACTATAGTATGCCTAAATATTCGGGATATGATGTGTTTAAAAAGCTATATGAAATCAAAGAAGGGTATTTACCTTTTGAGATGTTATTGTACACGGCAAATATCAATCAAATAAGAGATGAGGAAAAAGAATATATGAGATCTTTAGGAATTGAATTTCTACAAAAACCAAACATTCTAGAACTAATAAATAAAATTACAGACAAGGTTGCTTGATGCATTTTTCAAAAGAGTATATTAAAAAATATAATACGGCTAAAGAAATTATCAAATCACATTTGAGTTTCATTGAAATAGAATTGGATAAATTAGAAGGGGTAAGAGGACTTAATACAATTGATGAGTGTAGAGAGTTTATTAATAATGTTGTTGTTGAGCCATTTGATAGCATTTCAGAGCACATTGAAAAGATATCCTTTGAATTGAATTTATTGCAAATGTTTTGTCATGAGGATGTTAAAAATATCATTCCATCCATTATTGCATTAGAAGATATGGAAGAGGATGAGGCATTCTCTAAAGCAAAAGATATTGATTGGTTAATAGGTATTATTGGAAGAGATGATGGACTCGATAAATCTGAAAGATACCGATTACTTGACATCTCAGAATTTAACAAAAAAGTTAGGTATTTCATTCACTCAACACTTGCTATTGTTCAAAATCCACTGCCAATAACAGTACTTAATAAAATAAAAAATAACATTAAAAAAGGAAGCATGATATCAACTGCTGATGTACTTTCTAAGGATGTTAATTATTGTATGAGTGAAGTATATAGAATTAAAAAATCAATAGAGCAATTTCATATTCTATCTAATTCAGATTACGGTAACTGGGCATCCGAGAAAATAAGTTGTGAAGAACTGAAGCATTATTTTGAAGTATATAAACATAGGTTTGAAAACTATTTCTTTAAAGAGAAAATTTACAACATAAAGGTAAATATTTTCAACGAGCTTGGAACTAAAAATTTAAGTATTCCGCTTGATAAAATAAAAGAGGTCATTGACGTATTTTTACATAATGCTGCAGAAGAGTTAGTTGATAAAGAAGGCGATGAAGGTGAGTTTGAAAAAACTATAATTTGTACAATAAAAGATATCAATGACAAGTGTTGTATTGAAGTACAGGACAATGGAAGAGGTATTGAGGCAGATTCAATTGATAAAGCTTTTTATAGTACTAAAGCCAATAGTAAAAACTACGGAATTGGTTTAGATATTGCTAAAAAGAATTCTATTATTGTAAAGGGTGAACTCTTAATGATTAATGATGAAAATAGCGGTGCAATATTCAGATTAATTTTTCCATATGAAATCAGAGTTGATCAAACCGGGTTTGGTCATAAATTAAATGTGGTTACGATTGGACAGGGTGGCAAAAAAATTAAAGCAGAGCTTGAAAAAATCAATCAAGAACATATTAGTCCAAGAGTAATTAGAGCCAGTGACGATAATGCGGTTAAAGGATTAATAAAAGATAAAATTTTGGATTCTGTTGATGTTATTGTTATTGAAAAAGACAATTCTATTATCAATGAATGGCTTAAAAAGGCTAACTTCAAAGGCAAGTTGATTACTGCATAAAAAGGTGATAATAAACTAATTTGTTGACCTAACTATTTTTATTGGCACACGTTAACTTTGATTGTGTGCCACACTATTAATCTCTATTTATAATTACATAACCAACGTTTAGAATCACTGATTGATTTACTATTATCATAAGTCATATGTTCACATCTATCCCAAAAACTTTCATCATCACTCCCATGATTACATGATTTTCTCAGGGAATATACTTTACAATCGTCTAACTTTCGATATTCTCCAACTGGAATAACATCCACATTAGGATTTAATTTATTTTTACCAGTGTTATCATGAATCTCTGCTAGTAATTCTTCCGATCTTTTTCTATGATCCTTTGCTTCTTTTTTCATAACTTCAATTCTTTCTATATCATCTGCTAAAAAATCTACAATCTTTTTTTCTAATTTATTGTGTCTTATACCAGTTAGCAATCCAGTAAAATTTTTATATTTAATCTTTGGAAACTTTTCAATGCATTTCTCATAAACTTCTTTTCTTTTTTCAGGCAATCTTTCTTCTATTCTTTGAGCACTTTGATATAAACTAAACCAGTTATTTGTTTTCATAATTATCCTTTTTAAAAAGTATATGAATTAATATAAAAAATAGCAAGTGTTAGAAAACATAATTTTTGTTATATTTTCGTTTAGAGGGTAGTTAAAGCGTATCTTTTATATTTCGTTTTGATTCAACTTTGATTAAAACAAAACATATGTTTTCGTTTAAAATTCAAATTACTGCTCAAACGAAAAATATGATTTTCTTGATGAGTTTTTTATAGTGATACATCAAGTAGCAAAAATTAAAGTTATTATTCAAACTTATCAAAAATACATTAATAAAAAACTATAAAACAATTCCTTATAATGTAAACTAATTTTTAGAAATTTAACTTTGACAAAAAATAGGATAATTTAATGAGTGCAATAATTTTTACATGTAGCAGTTGTCGGAATGAAATAAATTACGAAAACAATTTTTGTCAACACTGTGGAGCTAAGTTAACAAAAGATAGTTCTCAAAGTAATTCTGGTGAAAATTCCGAACATGATAATACTATATTAGAACCTTTTGTAGACGCGAAACTTGAAAGTATTATTGGATTAAATGGTGAGTCAAGTATAACTTTCACTTCAGACAGCAACTATTTTGTCATTAATGGAGAGTGGGGAGAAGTTCAAATATGGAATCTAAAATCCGGAAAACTTGTTAAAACTTTTAAAGATGTAGATCAAATTGAATTTACGCCAAATAAAAAGTATATCATTTTAGTGGTTTCTGGTTCAATATTAATATACAATATTAACAATCAAAAAATCTCTCAATCATATAATAAAACTTGTTTTCGCTTTAAATCAATAAGTGATGAGCTAATTATCGGTCATGATAGTTCGAGAATGATAGGCTATGTATTGGGCATAAATAATAATCTTGATATGAAACTTCCTATTGAAGGACTCTACAATGCAAGTATTTCATTAGATTCTAAATATATTGTTGGAGTAAGTGGAATAGATGGCTTTTTAAGAATTTTCGACACGGAGATGAATTCTATTACATATACTTTAGAAATTGAATCAGTTGAAAATTTCATGATAAGCTCTGATAATAAATTCCTTGTTACATCATATTCTCTAGAAAATAATATTCACACAAATATTTACAATTTAAATAATGGTGTTTTAATTAATACTATTGAAAGATGTTTGACATTTGGTGTTACTCCAGATAATAACTACATTTTTTGCCGAACCGGTTATAAAAAGAATTTTGAATTATTAAATATTTTCACAGGTGAAAGTTATTCGGAATGTGTTAGTAATAGTTCTCCTCATGGTACCTTTTATAATCCAAAATTTACTAAAAACAATAATTATGCTCTTGTCATAGCACCTAGAGAATGTTCAAATCCTTGGGATATTTACGTATATGACTTTAAAAATCATGAAGTAATAGTTAATGAGAGAGATAAACACTTAAAACAAGAATCCATAGCAATTTTTAATAATGGAAGTTCTATTGCAGTTGTTAACAAAAAAAATAGTATTGAAATAAATAATTTAGATAATCCACAGCAAGTAAAAGTTTTATCATTTAATGAATCAACAATATATGATGCAGAAGAAAAGTCAAGAATAAATATGGTTGAATTTTCTAACGACAATAAGTACCTAGTAGTTCTTAGAGAAGGTCAATATATCATAAGCGTATTTTCTGTTGATACTGGGAAATTAATATATGAAATCGTCAATACAGAATCAGGAATCCTTGCTATGTCTCCTAATGGATATTTTAACACTTCAAATAAAAATATTATAGACAATAATTTAAAAGTTGAAGATGACAAAATAAGAGAGCTTACAGATGATGAGTTGAGTCATTTTTTTACTGAGAATATATTACATTCGTAAAGAGTTAAATGCTCTTTACGAATACTTCAGATCCTTCATATTATAGAATCAATCTACTTATCCAGTAATTCTCAACTAGTAATCAAACAGTTTATATTTAGAATAGATTGCCAATGCTTTTTTATTGTTGTCATTTCTCTCAAGTAAACTTTCTATAATTGATTTACTTTTTCTAAAGTCTCTTAATTTTGCATAGCATTCTGCGGCAATTAAATTTATGTCCATTTTCTTCCATTTGATATCGAGATACTTACTTTGGCATTTCTTATAGCTTTTGGCTTCCAATAACAGGCGAAGCACTGTTCCTTCATCCATGGTATTGGAATTTAAAGAATAATAATAAATGGATTTTTTTAAATCCTTTTTTACGTAATTTCCATTTTCATACATCATCGCAAGTCTTCTAGTGTAAGATGCATTATTTTGATAAGGTTCGAACGAAAACAACTTAAAAGCATTTTCATAATGTCCTACTTTTTGTGAAATAATCCCCATTTTTAGAATTGAACGCTCAGCTTTGTACTTCTCTTTCGCAAGCTTTTTGTATAAATTAAATGCTTTTACATATTGATATGGTTCATAATACATAAGTGACTCTCCATATTGAAATTCCATTTCTTTATTAAGATGAAGATTATCTTTTAATAGTTTACGCCCTTTTTTAACGTCTTTGTATTTTTTAAAGTTAGTACACCCCGTAGTAGTCTTATCTAAATATATTTGAGAAAGGAAGTTGATGGCTTCAAGATGATTTAATTTACTTGCCTTTTCAAATAATTTAACACCTTTGTCAATCTTACAATGTTCAATTACGTACTCTCTTGCTAACTTATATGTTGCTTCTGGATAATCGAGGTTATCTAGCTTTTCGAGAATCGCAAAATATTTTTTGTAACTTGGCCTTTGAATGTATGGTCCAAGATTTTTCTCATTTTTAAGCGCTATTGAACTGTAAAATGCACCTTTGGCGAGTAAAAGCTTATTTTCCTCATTTGTAGCGAATAATACACTAGCATTTAGAAACACCAAATATAGTGTGATAAACAATCTCATAAAATCTCCTTGTTTTAAAAACAAATAATTATAACCGTAAAACGATTAAGCTTATTATATATAATTATTATGTTATAATCAATTAATATTTAACTACAAATTATTAATAAGGTAAAATAATGAGAAAAACAACCGTATTATTGGCGTTACTGACTACTACGATTTTTGCCAATACTGAATTCAAGTTTGCCAACAACTACTTTCATAATGGTGGCGTTAATACTGCTAAAATACAAAAAATCATGAACGATGACATATATTTTCAAAATGGAAATCAATTTTTACAAAACCCAAGCATGATGAGTAATGTTACAGTTGATACTAAGGATCCTGAAGATAAAAACGCATCTTCAAAGATGGTTCAAACTTCTTTACCAAACTGGCCAAAAGCACTTGAGCAATTTAAAAAGAGTGTTGAATTACATAATAACCCCATATCAGCATATCAAGGTCTACATATTATTAAAACTGCGTATGGTAAAAATTATCAAATGAAATATTTTAGTACTTTTTCTGAAGTACTTTACAACAACGAAAAAAATATTTGTGAAGCTTATATTGATTTTGGTGAAACACTTGAAAAAGGGTATTACAGAAAAAAAGATTTAAGAAGAGCTTACCAGGTATATTCAGAAGGTTTAAAAGTTGAGAATTGCAAAAAAGGATGGCACTTAAACATTCTTAGTGCTAAACAGTGGAACTTACGAAAATATAAATAGTGATGATGAAAAAAATTACACTATCCCTATTGTTTACACTTTCAATTTTAAATGCATATGAAGATTTAGGTACGTATGGAGAAACATATGAAATCAAAGAACGTAGTTTTATTGAAGAGTTAAACGAAAGAGCTACAAAAGTAGATAAGAAAAAGATTGAAAAAACAATTAAAGAAGCTGCAAGAAAATCATTAATGATTAGCTCCTCAATTAAGGCTTGTACTCAAAATCAAATCAGAGTATTTGAACCATTAGTAACAGTTACACAAGATGTGATTATTCCCTACACTGATAACCTTATTCAAAAAAAAGGAACTCAATATAATATTTTAGAACAAAATAGAATTCAAATGCCTTATCACATGATGTTTATAGATGGGAACGATGAGGTGCAAATTGAACTGGCAAAAATTTATAAATCTCAATTAAAACATCAACTTAGAATATTACTTGTACGTGGTGATTTTCTTAAACTTGCACATGAACCTTTATTTAAAGATATGAAAGTAGCTAGAGATAAACATGAATCGGCAGCTTTTAAACTTCAATGTGTTCCTTCTATTTATACCCAAAAGAATTATGTATTTGAAGTGACTGAATATAGCCCTGAAGAGCTTAAAAAGAAAAAAGAGGATACCAATGAATAAACTCACAAAACTTCTATTAACACTAGCTGTAAGTACTTCATTGTATGCAGACATGCCTTTACTGAACTTTATCAAAACAGTTGATTGGGAATTCATGGGAGATAAAACAGAGTTTACGCTCGACTTGTGTGGATGTGATATTGGAGATGGTGGCAAAGGTGCAGGGTTAAGAGCACGAATTGCTGAACCTGCATTCGCAACTGAAACTACTAATGATCCGTGGAATTTAGTTGGACTTGGTGCAAGACTCGATAAGAGTCCTGCAAGAAAACGAGGCTCAAGTAGAAACTCAGATGACGAAGGTTTTAGAAGGTACTTGCATACAATTGCTTTTGCACCATTGGGATTACTAAACTTTGTACAGGATTCAGTTTGTTTTGAAAGACTAACAGGTGCTTCATTTTTATATTGGAGTGAAATTATCCCTAGTCAAACAAACGATATCGTAGCGTTATTTACTCAAGCTTCAAAAGGACCACTTTCTAAAATTTGGTATAACAATCCGATTGCTGCAATGGCGTGTGTAGCTGATTGTGCAGCAAGTACATTTGATGAACCTTTAAATGCTTTACATTGGTGTGCAGGTTGTGCAGGTGTTACAGGAAACAATACTGCTTATGGAACGGGTAAAGATAACGATCCAATTACTTCTCATCATGTTTTTTCATTAAGTGCAATTGACGATTTACATTATGGGGGAATTATGGCAAAAGTTTCAAATTCTAACTTTACTTTTTCTCCTGTTTCCAAAATACCAAATACTATGTGCAGACCTGCATATTTTCCTTTAGCAATTAAAAGTCAATATTATCTGCAACTTGCTCATCCTACGGTTTGGGATGCAACTACAATTGGGAAATTTAGAGGCGCATGGGCAGAGTTCAAAAATAAGCCTTATAGTGGTGATGATGTAATGACATGGGGTTGGCTAATTAAAGATACTTGTGTTGGTGGTGCTAAATGTAAATCATTCTTTACTAAGGATACTAATTAATGAAAAAGTTTTTTTTAATAATTACTTCTGTTGTTTTTGTTCATGCTGCAGATGTCAAACAAGAATATGTTGATTATGCAAATCAATTCTCTAAAAACTCAGTGAGTTCAAATGTGGCAGGAATTGATTATGCTGAAAAGTTCCAAAATATAGCCAATGATAAAGTTGGAAACCAATTTAAATATCTACAAGGTAATAGAGGCACATTAAAGCAATACAAGGGACAAGAAGACAAAAACTTAGTGAAACAGTATGAATCTTTGTCTAAACCAAAAAAACTCGTTAGACCGTCTTCTGAGTCAGCTACAAAAAAAGAACCAGAAGAAGAAAATTCTCAAGAACCTACAATCATCGTTGAAGAGAGTTATTTAGAAGATGATGAAGTCATAGTTTATCAAACTCAAGAAGATGAAACACCAGATGAAATAATGGTAGTTAATTCTATTGAAGAAGCAGAAGAAATTGCAAAAATCGAAGAAGAAATTCAACAATCTAAAGATGAGAAAGAAAATTTTTTCGAGAATTTAAAACAACAAAATAGAGTACTTGATAATAATGGGTATTTTACAGAAAAATTAAATGATATTTATGATGACTACAAAGAAAATGAAAAAACTCAAGTAACAATTTTTTACTTTGCAAGTTCAGACATGAAAGCTGAAGCATTTAAGTCTTTTGTTGAGCACATTAAAAAACTGAAGAAATCAAAACCAAACATTATTGGAAGAGTTCTATTTCGAGGTTTAATTGATGGAACGATGGATGGAATTACATTTTGGTTAAAAAAGCTTGAAGAAAAAGGTTTAAAAAGAACTGCTGATGTTAAGTACCAGTTTCATCCTTGGGCTTTTAAACATTTTGAATTAGAGAGAGTACCTGCATACGTTTTGTCTACATGCAAACGAGACTTCACTTTTAGGACTTGTGATAATAAGTATCTTGTAAAAGGTGATATTAGTTTGGTTAACTTCTTTGAGTTTTTATCAGAACAAAATGAAAAATATAAAGAGTACTACTTTGATTTAATAAAGGCCGAATCATGAAAAGAATTATATTAATTGTTTTGTTGTGTATTACGAGTTTAGTTGGGAAAACGCAAGTAGAGCTTGATGCAGAAGAAAGAAGAAGCATTAAAGTTGATTCTAATCTTACAAAAGTAAAAAAAACTTATACACCTGCTACTGGTGGAGACAACCCTTCATCTTGGAATACAAAAGATTGGGAATCGCATATTAAGACCAATGGGGCAAATTCTGGACTTATTGGGAATACACAAATGAGAATGAATAAGCAAGTAGGTGCTAGTGAAGGTATTGGAGGAAATCCAAATGCAGTGAGAACTGATTCATTGCAAAGTAATTCTAAGTATTTAGATGAGCCTTCAGTTCAAGCATGGAATGATGGATTAATTAATTCAGTTATTTCTGCGACTACTTCTCACTCCTCAACTACAGACCTTCTCGATACTACTGTTAAATGTTATATCACAAGAGATATCCCTATTCGATACAAGTGCGGTTTTACAGGAATGCTATATGGAGATGGAATCAATAACAATGGTGTAAAAGCTAGAAATCAATGTGAAAATGAGTGCTACGAACAATTTGAAGCTGTTGAAATTGTAAAAGAGGGTGATATCCCGAATGAAACAATCCCGGATATGTTACTTGAAACATTAACAGATGATGATTTGGCAGATTATTATAAAACTGAAGCCGTTACAACCATTATTGATACAGAAAATATTTTATCAACAATAACATTTGATCATAATGTGACTGTGGGTAAAAAAGCATTTATGACAATTTCATACAATGATAAATTCACAAAAGCTAGAAGTTTGGTGCAGGGATTATTGCTTCAAAACACAGACTCCAATAAAATTCAAGTAAATGCCTTGGCAAGTGAGATAACAATAAGTATTTACTCAAAACAACAAAGCACAGTAATGAATGTAAGTAATATCTCTTTTAATTACGATGGAGGAAAATATATCTGTCCTAATCAACAAGATTTATCAGAAACAGATGCAGGAAACTTTGCCTATGTTTGTCCTAGTGGAAAACTAATTGATTTAGCAGTTGGATATAAAAGTTATCGAATATGTTCAGATTATGGAATTACTGGAAACAATGGGGATGGTACATATTCAACCAATGATGCAGCCAATGCCATATGTAAAAAGAACTACGAATGTAAAATGGATATCTCACTTATTAATACAACTATTCTGCAAAACTTTAGAGAAGGATGTATTGAAGGTCAAGCAAATTGTAATGTAGATACTTGCAAAAATTTAAGACTAGAAGGTAATCCAATCTTACATGAGAATGTATTTGATGCAGGGCAACATCCAGTTCAAACAATCATTAATGAAGCACAAATGAAAGGTGTTAAAAGACCACGAGTGTTATTGAGAGAAGATTTGGACTTTCAAACTAGAACAGCAGAAGAGCTTAAAGATGTGGCTTATTTAAATATGGTAAATAATCAAACATTTAAAGTTTCTAACATAAATTTAGATGACAACTCACAAGAGAGTAATGCTTTTAATATTGGATTATCTGGAACTTCAAATTTATATGCAGGAAGTGCAAAAAGAGCACTATATTGGTTATTGAAACCAGATGCGTTCTCAGTTGATGGGGCAAATATGAAAATGTATGCAATTTTTGATGTTATCGTTGAGCGGAAAACAATAGATGAAACTGGTGAAGAAGTTAAAATTAAAGACAGAATTCTATATGTTAAAACTGGAAGTGGAGACACTTTAAAACCTTTTGCACGTAAAGTAAACTTTGCTAGAAATGTTGTAGAAGAAGGCGCTACAGGAGAACTTGAATATGTACATACTGAAACAGAAACGGCAGTATGGAAATATGAATCATTTAACACGACAACTAATAAATGGTACACACATAGCAGCTCATTACTTACAGAATATTTCGATAATTCTCCACTTGTCTTAGACAGTAAACCAAAGATACGAGTTAGATTGGTATCTGAATTAAATAATATCGTATATCTTTTCCCAGGTGTTGTTAAATCTATTACTAAAAATGGACCAATTGAAACAAAAATCTTTACTGGAAAATTTGATGGTACAGGGGAAACTGTATCAAAAGTAACGAGCTATGTTTACTACACCAATGATGAAACCATCCTTTATCATGATTTTGTTAGCAAAATAGATAATGAAGAGATTCAACCTATATATGACAGCATTGCTTTTAACACCTATAAAAAGGATGTAACTAATGATAGTGGCGTTGAGGGTGGAGATATCCAAATGTTTTTATATGGTAAAAAAGAAGAAAAAACGGGATTTGTGAGAGTCTTGCCTAAAAAAGCTGATGTTGGAAAACATGGGTTTTTATTTATATTTGCAGTAGAGGAATAAGAATGAAAAAAATTACAATAAGTTTAGCAGTAGCGTTAACAATAGCACTTACAAATGTTCATGGTAATGAAGAAGTTGGATTGACAAAATCAAAAAAAGCAATTGATATATTAATTAAAAAATATAAAAAGTTGGATGCTGATATTTCGTCTTTAAAAAAGGAAGTAATAGAGTTGAAAGAAACTGTAAATTCGCAAAAAAATCAAATTGATTTTCTAGAAGGTGTTGTGAAAATTAATGACAGAGATATTGACAAAACTACCTTGTTAAAGGAAGTGGTTGAGGAAAAAAAGACAGTTATTAATTTAATTGAAAACTTTAACCATGAGTCTTATGCCGCAATAGTCAACACATGGGAATTAAATGTAAGAGTCAAACCTCAACGTACTTCTAGAGAGTACTACAGTGTTAAAATTGGTAAGGAAGTCAAGGTTATCAAAGAGATTGATTCTTATTGGTCAAAACTCAATGATGGCACATATATCAACACGGAATACGTGTCTAAAATGGATATCAAAAGACTATACGTAATTAATAACGTTAACTTAAGATCTCTACCAATTGTCAAACAAAACACTTGGATTAAAGAACTTAAAAAAGGAACAGCATTAACTTCTGTATCACGAGTACTAAATAATAATTGGTACTTGCTTGAGGATGGAAATTATGTACATGCAGATTTTGTGAAAGTTATAACAAACTAAAGGACGAGTCATGAGAGTATTATTTTTATTTATGTTTATGATACAGCTATTGTTTTCTGCAGGGACAGATTTACTTAACCCAAGTGCTGAAACTTATGATTTTACGTTCACAGAAGAGAATACAGAGCCAGAATCATATAATGCAGAAAATGAAATATCAAAAATAATACTTGATGTTGAGAAGTTAACAGGTTTTTTGCCTAGAAGTTACAAAACAGATACTTGTCTCGCGAACGAGCTTGACACAAATTATGAATGTCCCTTAGATATTATTGAGTGTGGATGTGGAGAAGGTGAAGTATTAACCCCAAGTGGTAAGTGTGAGATAACTGTATATGCAGATAAGGTTACTACTACAGATTCCTTTACAAAAAGTGCAAGTGGATTAACAGTTAGAGGTAGAAATATAGACTTAGGATATGGGAAATATTGTGGAGGACATGGATGTTATCCTAGAAAAGCCGTATCTCAACTAAATTTCTCAGGTTACAATGTAACACAATTTAAAGTAAATATGCGTGCTCATTTAGATTATGGATTTCACTTGTGGTATTCAGTAAATGGGGGAGGTTGGACTTATCTATCTGGTTTGGCACATACAGGTGGTGGAGCAGGATGGGCAAGTTCAAATAGAACCATTACAGTGCCAAGGATTAATGCCTCAGACTCAGTAAGATTTACATTTTCATCAGGAGCATGGTGGCAAGATTGGGTAAATAGTGGAAGCATTACTTTAGAAGCAATTTACACAAATACAGTTTGTCCAGATGATTATGGCGAATATGGAAATGCAACGCAATGTAGTAAATTCAATTCAGACAATGTTATTGGTTATGGAAATAGAAAATGTGCAAAGATTGGTGAAAAGTTTTATTCTTCTCCCTATTTATGTAATAACGATAATAAATGTGGTTATGGAAAATGTGAAGATGATACTTTGTCAACTACTACTGATAATATTATTCCTTATGAAAGACATCCTATTGAGGCTCTAAGTAGAAGTGGTGACGCTTGTACCCCAACTGCTTGTACAAGTGATGTGGAATATGATGATGGTATAGCATCAAAAATTGATTCTTTTTCTTGTGAAAATGGTGAGGCTGTTGTTACTCATGAATACAACAATGCTGAAAAAATTACTACAGTAACTGAATCTACTTATGCTGCAACACAAGTTGCGAACCCTTGGATTTACACGGGAAGTAGGGTTTATAAAGGTGGAGATTCGGGTTATACTGGTCCGTGTGGTTATGGTATAAAAACTAGTGGTGCATGGCAAACGTATGCGAGCGGATCAAAATGGAGAGATACCCAAAGAGGTGGAGAATGGGCTTGTACAGAAACTTATTATAAAAGATTAACAAATCCACCTTTGGAATGTCCAAATGGAGGAACTTTAAGCGGAAGTACTTGTACGATAACAACTACAACGGAAGTATGTGATGATGGTTTTGTTGAAAATACAAACGGTACTTGTGATAAGTGGGATAATGTAGATAGAGATAGATGTCCAGATGGTTACGCTTCAGGAGCAGTTGATGGCAACATGAATGAATGTCAGAAGATAGTTGATACTTCATCTAATTGTTCTGCAGGGTATGCTTATAATGCGAATACCAACCAATGTGAAGAAACAAGAACTGCAAACAAAGTCACTACTACAGTATATGCAAATAAAGTATCTTCTACTGAATCCACTGGAAAAGTAACTGGATGTTCAAGTGGAACACTTTCCTCAAATGGCTTTTGTTACGATGGAGGACATGGTGCTACTTCACAGTGGTTTGCAATAAATAGAATTTGTACAGGTTCATGGAGAGTTCCAAGTGTTAGCGAAGCAGTTGGAGGTGTTCCTAGTTATGGTGGATGGACATGGACTACAGGTTATTCTTCAGGTGAAAATAGAAATAGTGCAACAATGTATAGCGGAAGTTCAACTCAATCAAAAGACCCAGACTATGCAGCGGCTAACGTTAGATGTATCAAAGGTACAGACTCAGTGTGTCCAACTGGATGGGCAAGTAGCGGAGGAAGTTGTACTAGAGCGATTTCAGTGTGTCCAACTGGATATACAAGTAATGGTTCAAATTGTAAAAAAAGCACTACTGTTTGTCCAAGTGGGTTTCCAAATGATAATGGAAATGGAACGTGTTCTGGATTATACACAGCAGCCGTTTCTTGTGGAGCTAATACATTTGGTAATGTTGATACCTCAAAAGATAAATGTGTAATTGCCCCAGTAGCTTGTCCAACTGGTTTTGATGAGTTTGGGAGTGATACAGAGTGTAGACAGGTATTTCCTGGTCCAGAATTAACGTGTGATATTCCTTCCGTTGGAGGCGTGTGTGCTGATGGTTCTACTCCAAATTCAAGAGGCGTTTGTGCAAGAGATGTTGATAGATATTCTTATTACACTTACGAATGTAAGGATGAGGTAAACGAGTTCGAAAATAATTGGGAATTAATTAATGAGAAAACTGATCCAGGTTGTGTTGATGATACTTTTGGAAATTGTATTAACTTTGAATTAGAAACTGGAAGTTGTAAAAGGCAAACCCTTGGTTGTTCAAGTCAATATGGAACGTGTCAGGATAAGGGTGATGGAAATGGATACCAATGTTCCTTAGATACTTGCGATGCAAACAAGTTGCCTTGTTCTGGGCAGTTTTGTGACCTTGTAGGTAATGATAAAACAACTTATTGTGAACTAGATGCTTGTCCAACTGTTGATGGAGTATACGAAGAAAATGGACTATGTAAAGTTGAGAGTTGCCCAGATGGTAGTTATGAGATGAATGGCAAATGTATTGCCGAATAATTTTTAAAAATATTACAGGATAAAAAATGAAAATATTAATTTCTTTTATGATTATTATTGGTTCTTTGTTTGCTTCAACAGGTGGATTATTAAATCCTAACACAGAGATATTTGATTTTACTTTTACTGATGAAAATTCAAGTGCAGAAATATATAATCACGATAACCAAGTAGATAAAATCATATTAGAAGTAGATAAGATTAAAGGTTTTCTACCTAGAAGTTATAAAACAGATACGTGTGTAGCTAATGAATTGGACTCTAACTATGAGTGTCCTTTAGATATCAAAGAATGTGAGTGTCCCAGTGGAGAGACATTGACTGCAAATGGAACATGCGAGAAAACTATATACTCAGATAAAATTATGAAGGTACCTGAAGTTAATGTTTTAACTTGTAGTGTTTCATTGGGTAGTAATAGTTATTCTTGTCCTGCCCCATACGCTTCATCAACTCATTACGTTCAGTGTTTTTCAATGAGGCAAATGAGATGGGATGGTGGATGTTCACATGGTACATGGTGTGATAATAGACCAGTAGCTTGTTTTGCTTATGAAAAAGATGTTGCAGGAAGTACTTCTGGACTCTTAAGAACTGATAATATTCATTCAAGAGAAGCAGGTGGTTCACTAGCAGTTTGGTTTACCGCAGGTCAAGCCAACAGGACAAATGGAAAAACAGTAAAAAAAGTTAATGTTAGATATAGCTATTTTACTTTTGGAAGAGATGTTTATATTCCAGGTTCATTAGGATGCGAAGATGGTTTTAGTGAATATGGAGATAGTTCCAAGTGTAGAGCTATAGAAGCCAGTGATTTAATGGGTTATGGAGATAGAAAATGTTCTAAAGTAAATAATAAATTTTACTCATCACCTTATCTTTGCAATGATAACAATAAATGTGGTTATGGAAAATGTGAAGATGGAACTCTCTCAACTACTGCAGAAAATATAATTCCCTATGAAAGACATCCAATTGAAGCATTAACAAGAAGTGGAGATGCTTGTACTCCAACTTCTTGTACTCAAGATATAGAATACGATGATGGACTTGCAACAAAAATTGATGCATTAAGTTGTCTAGATAGCGAAACGTTAACAACAAATAAGTATGAGAATGCACCTAAGATTATTAAAGGTGAGATTGTTGCTTATGATGCAACTGAATCAAAAAATTATAGATGGAAACAAAACTATTGGAAAGGTTCTGAAGGCGGTAGAAATTATACTGTTTCATATGGAAATAGCTATAGCTATACAACTTTTGTAAGACATGGTAGTGGAGATGATGAATGGTATCAAACTGTTAATGTATCTTTATCAATCAACAATGGTCAATGTGTTTCAAATGGGCCATTATCTTGGGTTCAAGGTGGTTGTGGACAAAATGGTTGTGGAGCAGATTATTCGTGTGTAGGAGCTGCCTCTACTTATTCTTGTCCAAATGGTGGGACTTTAAGTGGAACAACTTGTACTATTGATACTCGAAAACTTGCTTGTGAAGATGGATATGAAGAGAATGCAAGCGGTACTTGTGATAAATGGGATTACATTGATAATCAACGATGCGAGGATGGATATGCTTCAGGTGCAGTCGATGGGAATATGGAAGAATGTCAAAAACTTGTAAATGAAGCTGATAACTGTCAACTAGGTTACACATACAATGCACTCACAAATACTTGTGAAATGCCAACTCCTTGTCCTAATAATGCAGAATTAATAGACGGCAAGTGTTTCTACACAGGAGATACTTCAATTAATGCTGAAGGTACAACCAAATGGCAAGTATCAGCATTAACTGGTGGTATTGGAATAGGGACTACAAAATTTACAGCATTTAAGTTTTATTGGATTGATGGAGTAGTTTACAAAGTTTTACGAACGCATACAAACTTTATTAATAATAGACCAACTCCACCTGCTACTGACGCTTATTGGTTAAGTGATGATAACGGATTAAGTGGAAGTAAAACAGGAACTTTTTTCGCTTCGGGTGTTGATTCTGCCATTGTTAATAGAACTAACGTTACAGGAAACTCAAATTGGGTTGGTTTAGGTTTACCGCAAAGTGAGGCTTGTCAAGTAACTCCATGGAGATTAGCGATTACAAATCCATATGGTAAAACAGTTGTAAGAACTTATAGTAAAAATAGTTCAGGTTATTGGACTAAACATCATGATGGACGTTCTGATTGGTGGTATTGGAGATATGAAAGAATAGAGATATGTCCTAGTGGTGTATTTAACACTGATATTAGAAATTCAGGAAACCTTCCTAATGTTGTTCCTGATGATGGTGATTATGTTTATTTCTCATGGAACAGAACGTGGAGAAGGTCTAATTTTACATCAACTGAATTAGCACAACAAGGTTGTCCAGATGGTTTTGTTAATAACAATAATGAGGGTTGCTCATTTGTACAAAACATAACATCAGAAGATGCTAATTGTAATTCAAATACTTTTGGTAACGTAGATGACTCAAAAGATAAATGTGCAGCAGTTCCTATAGAGTGTCCAACAGGTTACAGTGAATTTGGAAGTGATAGTCAGTGTAGAAAGATATATGAAGGACCAGAATTTTCTTGTGTGGCTTCACCAGTAGAAAACACTTGTATTAAGGATGGGACAATACAGCCTAGTGGATATTGTTCACGAGAAGCTGATTCATATACTTACTATACCTATGAATGTAAAGATGAGGTAAACGAATTTGGACAAAACTGGCAATTGTTAAATGAAAAGAGTGATCCAGGTTGTGTTGATGATACATTTGGAGACTGCATAAACTTTGAGCTTGAAACGAGTAGTTGTGTTAGACAAACATTAGGGTGTTCAAATCCATATAGTACTTGTCAAGACCAAGGAAATGGCTCAGGATATCAATGTTCACTTGAAGTTTGTAATTCAGATAGACTTCCTTGTTTCGGACAATTTTGTGATATCGTTGCAAATGATAAAACTACGTATTGTGAGATATCAACATGTCCTACAACTAATGGAATTTATGAAGATAATGGGAAGTGTAAAATTCAAAGTTGTCCAGATGGAAGTTTTGAAATTAATGGGATTTGTATACAGGAGTAAGAATGGAAGAATACCTACATAATTTAATTAACAACAATATTTATTTCTTTATATTTGCAGTATTGATTGTGGATAGATTAAAGCGAAATGCAAAACGTACAATGTTTGGGGCTTGGTTAGCAAATTTACATGGAACATTAATGCATGAGTTGGCTCATTTATTTGCATCAATGGTTCTCAATGGTAAACCTACAAAAATTTCTTTATTCCCAACAAGAGTAGAAGGTGGTTATGTCTTGGGTTATGTAGAATCATGCAACCTTAGATGGTATAACAAATTTCCAATTGCAATGGCCCCACTTGTACTTCTTTTTGCAATATTTTATGTGGATCAATACTTTTATGTATATATGGAAGATAATTTATATTCAACACTTTTGTATGTATTCATAATTATTGGATTATTGGATAGTTCAATTCCTTCTGGTCAAGATTTTAAAGTTGCATTCAGTGATATAGGCGCATTTATATGGATTTTTGCAATTGGGCTAATCTTATATTTCAAATTTAATTACTTAATCTAACAAGCTAGATTTAGTAATTAAAGAGAGTGTATATTAACTATTTGTTGTTAATATTCAAAACCCATATTATGAAAGTGTGCATTAGTCATTTTCGATTTTTTACCTTCAAAAGTGTATTTATAACCACTAATTGCCTTGCCCTTACTTAGTGTAAGCTCTGCTGCTAAATTACCCTCTTGATAATATTGCTTTGTTTGAGTTTTTTTCCCTTTTGTATAGAAACTTTCCCAGGCAAGTTCCCCTGTCTCAAAGTACTCTCTAGAGAGTTGAGTTTCTCCATCTTTAAAAACCCTTTCTTCACGTTTTTCTCCAGTTATGAAATAATTTTCATAGAAGACTTTTTTAGAGTTTTTGTAAATAAATTCAGAATATAGTTCACCAGTTTTGTAAAAAATTTTTTTATTTGCATTATTATAAAAAATCATACCTGATGTAATTACAGTTGCAGTACCTTTTAAAATATATCTTGTGTTTCCATTTTTGTGATAGGAAGTGAAAATACCATTAAGTTTAAAATCATCTAAAGAACCTTCCGCTTTAAGTTCACCAGTTTCAAAAAACTCATTATATTTTTTTGTCTCGTTATTATTAGTATTTTTAATTTTTCCGTTTTTATAATAGGAAGTGCTTTTTAGATTTTTTCCATCTAGATAAGTTGCCTTCCAACTAATTTTTTCTGTTTTTTTGTGATACCTATGTGCTTCACCAGTAAACGGATTATTTGTTTTGATGTCGATAGCAACTGCTTTCTCTGTATCATATTTAATTTCTTTATTCATCAAATACGATTTTGAAAAAGCAACTGTACACAATAAAAACATACTTATAATTACTTTGTTCATTCTCTTCCCTTTTAAAATATAATTACAAATATTAGCAAAAAAAAACTTACATCAAAATGCCAATTTTATTTATTTCGTGACAATGTTGTCACACTTTACATATACTATTTAATGTTTGAAAATTGGACTTACAACTTGAGAAAAACAATTCGGGAAAATCTTAAGATGTAATTATTAATTTATAGCTTATTAATAATTATTGTAATATTATTATAGTATTTTCAATAAAGGGTACTATATGAGATATGTATATAATTTTTTCATTATATTCGCAATATACACTGCAGAGTATGCACTAGCAGATAACGCAGATACGATCAAGCGTAATGCTTGGAAGTTTGAGGATACTGATACAATACAATCAAGTGTTCCTTCAAATTTAAAATACTATAAAAGCTTTGAATTGCTGCCTGATGAAATTAACTTTAAAATTTTTAATAAACAAGATTTATCGCATCTAGCAGGTAAGAAACTATACGTAGGATATGGAATTGCTGATCAAAAAGGTGAAGATTGTAAAATATTTCCTGCTGCTGAAACTGGACAAGCTCATGATATAACAGTTTGTCTTCCATGGTGGAGAATGGAGAGGGAATATAAAAGAAAGAAAAATACATCTAAGGCTATGCCCTCGTTTCTTGATGGTTTGAAAGTCCCTCGTGCTCCGATGACTGTTAATTATTGTAAAGAATATGCTGATGGTAAAGAATATCCAGGAGGAAAGGCAACTTGTACCACATATTTTGATAGAAATGCAGGTGGTGATTGTTGGGATAATCCAGAACAAGCCAAATGTTTTGTTGACAATTGTGGTATTCAGTTAAAAAATAAATGTGAATATATAGACAGTGCAGTTGGGAACGTAGATACCTTACCTTCAAGTGTGTTAAATTCAACAGGTACTCCCGAATCAGTTGAGACAAAAGTGAAACTAACTACACATAGATATACGTGTCCTTCTGGTCCAATTGCAGAAAATGTTGAATGTGTTGATGAAAAACAAGCAATTATGTTTCCTTATGAGTGTAAAGAAGATGATGTTGCAACTTTAAAGGATGATGGTGAGTATATTTATTGTGATGAACAAAGACCAGTATTTGATGTAAGTGGAAACATAGAGAGCTTCTTGGGAACGTGTTCAGATGGTACTGAAGTTACTTGTCAAGTTAATAAATTCAAAAATACAGTCAAGGTTTGTACTCAACCCATATATGAAACTGAAATTATCTCTGAAATTAAAGGGACAGAATTAGTAAGAGGATATACTGAAAGAACAGTAGATGTCCTAAGTGGTGAAGCTGATATCTATTCTGCTGATGAAAGTTGTTTGCGTTCAAATACAGTTGATCAGGCTAGAGAACAAGAACTATATGTAAAAATCATTGGTACAGGTGCATTAGATGATGATATCTATGTATTACGACACAAGGCAGATGGTTCCCATACCAAAGTATATTGTAATATGCAGCACAACGGAAACAATGGGAGTAAGAAATCTTACAATGGTGACGTATTGGCGTGTCTTGCCAACAATGGTTCATATAGTTTTAGTTCAACTGTAGGAATAGAAGTAACAGATATCGTTTCAGTTCAACAAAACAGTGAAAATGAAAATGAATCTGGTGCTCCTTTTTCTTTAGGAAGACAACACTACGGTTCAACAAAAGTTGTTATTGACAACATTGAAGTTGCGCCAAGTACCTTTAGTAATTTATTCCCTCATTACCCAAGTGCAGGACAATGGCTTAAAACTTGGGACAATACAAATTCTACTCTAAGTATTCTTTTTCCATTTGCAGGGGCTTACGAATTATTCTTTTATAATAAGAGTAATGAAGAAATCGCAAAAGCCACTTTGGATATTGAAGACTTTAAAGAAATCACTCAAAATGGTTCACTTCAATTAAAACTTGGTAGAACTATGGAATTGGCAAACAATATTCCAGAAGAAAATGCCAACCGAGAAGACATGTGGGTTGAATGGGGTGGAGGAGTTTATGGAGGAAAGGATTCTATTACTGGAACGGCTAATGCAAGTCCGAATGATTCTTATGTAAAAGATAACGCAGTTACTAATATTATTGCAAAAGATTTACTAACAGGTGCTATTGTACCTATTCCTTTAACTTATCCAATGCCTTATCCAAATAGAGTATTCATTTCAAAACTGAAAGTTTATGAATATAGAAAATACAGATGTTACGATGATTTTGCACCATTTAGCGTAACAGGTCAAAACAGCAGCACAAGAAGTGTTTGTACTAATACAAGTGAATGGGATGATTATACAAATAACCTAGCACCAGATGTTGGGAACTTGCAACAATGGGAGGATAATGCATTGTGTGAGCAAAACTGTAGAAGTACTTATACGTGTAGTGCTGCAACTGAAGGTTCATTAAACGGATTTAAATGTAGTGAAAGAGGTGGAGAGAATATAGGGGGAGATTTATCTGGAAACCTATTTAGTTCTAAAGATACTTGTGATGCTGCTTGTTGGATACAAAGTCCTTGTGCTAATTACACAGAAAGTAACTGTAATATTATTGAAGAACAAAACTCAGAGCCTATCTCAGATTATACTGGCAAGACGCTTTACAGAAAAAAATCAATTTCATATAAATGTGAAAATAGAGTTGATACACAAATTGGTTGTGCTGAATATGATGTACGTGTTAGTGAAGGAGATTTAAACTATGGATTCACAGCAGTTGGTTATGAGAGTAAAGATTATTCTGGAAGTTTTGAAGAAGCCGTAACTAAAGCACAGATGTTAGAAGTTGGTCAACAACATATATTCTCAGGGTGGCCTGGTAAATGTGTACAGGGTAAAAAATGGGATTTTTCATACTTATCTGATCCCATGACTATTATTAGTTATGCAATGAGTGCATATCAATCAATGGATTATATGGCAGATCTAAATCCTGATGGATGGGCATCGGATATGAGGAAGTCATTTGAGTCTTTTACAGATTCAATTTCTGAACCTATTAATGAAGCTATGAGTTCTGTAGCGGAAAGTACTATAGGTGAAACGTCAAAAGCTGCAGCAGATAATGTATCAGGAGCAATTAAAGACGTTGCTGCAAGCGGAGGAGCAGAAACTGCAAACAATGCAATAGCTACAGGAGCAGCTAATGCCAATCCAAACTTGTCAGCCTTGAAGAATTTAGAAGCAACAGCAGTGGGAGGGATGGATAACGTATCCAAAGTTATTTCTGAAACATACAATCCTATTACTGGGTTAGACAAAATAACTCAACCAATGAAAGATATGTTTCTTGAGCAAACTGGGATAGATTGGGATGCAACTTTTTCTGCAAGTGGAACCGAATTTAAATATGGTGATTATATCAATGTTACCAATGGAGATTTAGTGACATTTGGTGGAAAAGCCGCCTATTTAGCAGCAAGTCCTAGTGAACAAGATTATATTACAGCAGATAGGCTATTAAAGGGTTATGTTGGCATCAATACAGAAGAGGGCGAAGTGCATAATTATAATGCGTGTATGGCATCAATTGGTGCAAGTTTACCAAATTTAATTGGTTGGTCAGTCGATTCATCAGAAAACTCAAGTAGTCAACTGATTGCTCCGTGGAGACACCCATTAAGAATGACACCAGTTCAACTCGCAAGCATATCAACAGTAACATCAGAGAAGTACGTAACTAGTCAATACTTATATGAAAATGTAGATAATATCTTATTAAGCGTAGTTGCAATAACACCACAAGCCTATTTAAAAGCAACTCAAGTAATTTGTATGGGAACAAAAGTTGCTCAAGCAGCTTCTCATATAGAAACAGAGAACAATAAGAATAATCCAATTGCAGGAATGCTAACACCTGAAGCATTAGCTAAAATGGCAGTTTCAATGGCTTGTCCTCCTTGTGGATTTGCAATGACAGTAGTAATGGATTTGATGTCAAACGTATTTGCAAAAATAGATACGTGTAATGATGAAACGGATGCAATGCAATGGGGAATGCTTGATTATAAAACCAATAAGTTTCAAAATCAAGAGCAATGTCATTATGTTAAAACTGAATGTGATAAGAAAGTAAATTTTGGGTTTTCAAAAAAATGTGTTAGAGAACGAAAAGAATATTGTTGTTACGACCAAATAACTACAAAGGTTTTTGCAGAAGGACTAAAGGCTCAGTTAAATAAAGGTTGGGATTCTTGTAGTGATATTGAAGTTGATGATTTAAAAGACATCAGCTTCAGAGAGTGTCGAGATGGAGAAATTCCACATATAAACAAATGTATTCCAACTGAAAGCTATAGTGAGTTTCAACAAGTAATTATGAGGCAAGCAAGCAAAAATCTAAATTCATCAATGGCTGACGGATTGATTGACCAAGCCAAGCAAAGCATGAGTTTTATGAAATAAAATAGACAATATATTGTATTTAAATTTAGATACAATATATCTCTAAATTTGCATTATGCTAATGAGATATAAAATGTATTTAAAATTGAATACAAAATGTTGCATTATTTGAATAACTGTGTTATAATACTAACTGTATTTAAATTTAAATACAAATTAACACTAGGATTTAACATGAGAACTCCCTTCCCAAGTGAGGAACTTGCAGACAAAAATACCTTTTATGGCAGAAGTTCTGAAATTTCAAAAGTAAAGAAATTTATTGAAAATTCCAAAAACTTACTTATCTTTTCAAAAAGACGTATGGGTAAAACTACTCTAGTAAAAAAAGTCTTCAGTGAAATAGAAAAAGATGTTATTTGTATCTATGCTGATGTGTATGGAATTACTAGTAAGAAAGAATTTGCACAAACATTAATTGATGCACTAGTAGTTGCACAAAAAGGTGATTATAAAGCAATTCTAAAAAGATTAGGGAAAATGTTTTCTAAGACTAGATTTATACCTAAAATTGATCCTACGACATTAGTTACTTCATTTACAATTGATAGTGTATCTTCGAGTTATGAAGAACTAATACAAGATTTTTTTGAAGCTATTTTTAAATTATCCGAAACAAAAGATGTGGCACTAGCTATTGATGAATTTCAACAAATCAGTACATTGAAAGATGCAAAAATTGACGCACATATTAGAAAGTATATACAAGAGCCTCACAATATCTCATATATATTTTTAGGTTCAAAAAGACATACTTTAAATGATTTATTTAAATATCAATCACCATTGTATGAAATGGCTACTCCTATGAACTTAGAGAACATTGATGTTAAAGATTCATATGAGTATGTCCAAAAACATTTGAAAATTAATGAGGATAACTTAGCATATGTATTTGAACTGGCAAATGGTGAAACAAAGCTAACTCAACATATTCTAAGTAACCTGTACACTGATTACAAAATGAGAAAAGAAATAGATAGGGAAATGATTGATAAGGCATTAAGAGAAGTATTAATTGAGAAGTCAGAGACTTATAAAATTATCTATAATGAATTTAGTATTAATCAGAAGAAAGCTTTTAAACTTTTAACCAAATATGAAAAAAAATTATCAAGTGCGAAAATACTTCAAGAACAAGAAATTAGTAGAGCTTCAATGCAATCAGCATTAAGCCAACTATTTGACAAAGAATTTATTGACAAAGAACCAACAGATAACAACGAAGATGTGTGGTTTGTGCCTGATAGAGCGTTTGAACTTTGGGCTAAGTTGGTACTGAATTAAAAGTTACGTAATTTTAACAAAAAATAGTATAATACAACACAAAAGGGAAGAAAATGAAAATTAAAACTATTAAAAATATTTTACTAGTAGGATTAGTCTTACTAGTTTCAGGTTGCGCCTCAAGTAATGTAAATCAAAAAACTGGTGCAGAAAAAAAACAAGAGATAATGAAAGTAACGTTTAATCTTGATAAGCCAGTAGATGAAACAAAGGTGTACATAGATAATTCTATAGATATAAAACGTAGTGAAAAAATAATGGATATTATTTACAAGAGCTTAACAAATGGGGATATCAAAGAATTTGATATAGATAAAGAGGTAATTAAACTTAAAAGTACCGCTCCTATTAAGTATTGGTATAGACGTATAAATAGTATTCCAACTAGAATCCCTGGTCCCTATGTTATATCTAACTATTGTGCTGCATTTTGCGATACATTGAAAGTTGATCCTTTAAAATTAACAAGAACTAAACACACAATTACATTTGAAAACTATAACACCATCAAGCACATTGTTATGGGATATAAAGGTTTATCTGATAAGTTTTTCGAATTTGGAAAAGATATCCCCTATTCGACAATATCAAATTATGCAATTCAGGTTCCTCTAAAACTGGATAAAAAATGGCTTACCACAGATAAAATGATTTTAAGCGATGAGTATTTGAAAGCATACTCAATTAAAAAACAATTGAGAAAGCAATTAATTATGAAGGGATTCCAACTAATAGATAATAAAGAAAATGCAGATATTGTGATAGCAGTTGAAAATCTTGGATTTGGAGAGATAGGTCAAATTAAAAATAGAATAAAAGCTCCTAGTTATTTACCATCAAATGCTGTACAAGATGGTAGAAATTTTGGAAGTTTGGCAGAAGTTACTCATTTATCAGGTGGAGGAAGTACGACAGGTGGTGCAAAATTAAGTTTGGCTTTTGGTGCAATTGGTATTGCATCTGATCTCTTGAGCAACAGCAAAGACTTCTTATATACATTTAATGCAGTCACTATTTATCAAAATAAAGTACTTATAAAAAGAGCCTATATCAATACACCTAAAGTAAAAGATTATGGAATATTAAGACTTGACGATGATAATATAGACAGATTAAACCATGACACAGTAATGAATTTTATTGACAACAATCTACAAATTAAAATTAATGGCAAAAAAATCTAAATACATAATTACAGATGAGGTATTACCTCATCTGTTTTCTTTTAATTAACTTCTTCACTACTTCAATAAAATCAAGAATAAGAATGATATTAGATGAGATAATCATGCTACTCCTTACAAAAAATTCTTGGTAACTACCATAACTTGTGAAAAATAAGTTCGACATTTTATTCATTTCAATAAACTCTGTTATCGTAAAACCACTACTGTTTCCACCCAATAAAGCAAAATAGAAGACTATAACTAATGCTAATTTTGATAAAAAATAGCTAAAAGCCTTACTCATTATCAACTTTAATGCTTTTAAAATAAGTTCCTTTTTTAGCATCTTTTTCAATTCTAACTTCTTCATTTTGTATCCTTTGTAAATTAATTCTTTACCAGTGAAATTTACTAATAAAAATTATCTATACATAAATTTAACTAAAAGAAAATCTCAGCACAAGAAAAATATTTAAAAACAACAGTAATTATTCTTTTTACATTGAAAGTGCTACTTATATGATTTTGGCCATGGTAAACCAATTTTTTGAGCTACTGAAAATAAATAATTATAAAAGATACGGAAAAATCGTCAAAGCAAATTGTAGTTTAGTGTATATTGGTATCAAAGTACGTTATAAAAAGGCTTGTGAGAGTTGACAAATATAAACATACGGAAAATCATCTATTTTCCGTATGTTATTAAGTGAAATTTGACTAAAATAGTAATTAAGAGGTAAAACTGATGTTTTACAGTAGAAAAGGATTTATATGAACCAATTTGACGAATTTGTATTTCATGATGATGTTCACTCTTTTGAACCAAATGAAACTCTCAGTGAAAATTTTCTTTTTTGGTTCAAAATTTATATGAGTGATAAATTTGGTCACTTAACAATAAGAACAGTAAAAGATAAAAATTTACATAAAGAGTATGTACTAAAAATTAATTCATTAGATACTATGGATGATATAAAGGATTTAATAAATGCCATGTCTAGAAATGGTGTTAAAGGTCCCAAAACTTATTTTAATCCAAATAATAGATTCTACGATTTTTTAATAAAATATAATCAAAAAAATCTAAAGACCATTAATACTAATATGTTCAAGCATTTTTTACTTAATGAATTGGATGAACTATCATCTGTTCATAAAAAGAATATCTATGGAGGAATAAGAAACTTTCTATCATTTATAGAAGAGCACAATAATACTAAAGGTGGTGACTCTCATTCATTTAACTTGCATAAGGACATTGCTAAAGTAATTCCAAAAGAGAGCAAAAAAATTGCTTATCTAAGTCCTACTAATGAGTATTACAAATTCTTTGAAACTATTGATAAAATTCCCTGGACTAAAAAAACGATATATAGAAATAGGTTTATGTTAAAAATATTATTGGTTACTGGTATTAGAGTTCATGAGCTTACAACAATTAAAATTTCAGATTTGAATGAGGTAGAAAAAGACAATAGCTTGATGATTAAGATTATTGGTAAAGGAAATAAGCATAGAAGTGTACGTATTGGATTAGATATGATAAGTGAAGAGTTAGGTATATGCAAGGCGTATAGTAAGTCTGTTAACTCAAAATTTATATTTTCTACTGATCAAGGTAATTCTGTAAACGATAGATATTTAAATACTATTATTCCAGAAGTAATGTTGGCTGCAGGTATTGCACCAAAGGACAAAAATTCTGCTCATATGCTCAGACACTCATGCTGTACATGGCTGTCAACAGTTGCAGGCTTTGACATTGCTAAACTTCAGGCATATATGGGACATGAAGACATCGCAACAACTAAAAAATACCTTCATATCAATGATGAGGTTGTTAAAGATATGAGTATTAAAGCTGAAGCTATATTGGGTGATTCATATAATGAATTTAAAGAGGCTAGGGTTTAGTAAAAATATTAATAATCAAGGGAAGACATGAGGACAGAAACACGAAAATCAACATATTCATTAGATATCATAATTGATACGATATGTAAGGGTGATGAGGTTAAAATCAATCTAGTAAGAGGGTCTTTGTATGCCGCACTGCAACTGTTTCAGTGGCAATATCAAAATACTAGTAATGACGATTCGCAGAGAAAATTTGAAAAAGATAGTGAAGATGCGATAAATAGAGTTATTCATTTGTTAGAGCAAAAAGGTGACAATACTGGGGCAGAATTAGTACATGATTCTTTATTGGAAGATTACAAAATACAAACACAGTCATTAACGCTTAGTGAGGCAAAAAGGTTTATGAAAGAACAATGTGTCGGTGATAATATTACACTTTCTGCTTATACCAAGCAGTATGCACTGCTTATGGGCTGTGCTTTTAAGGAGTGGTGTGAAGAATATAAAATTGATGAGGCTCCTGCTTATCTAGATAGTGGGTTTGATCCTTACGATTATATGTAGTGAAAATAATTTGCAGGTGATGCAAATTATTTTCCTCTTTTGACCTGTCTAGACTAGTATAATTACGTACACACATATTTAAGATATGAATTAAACTAAAAAGGTCAAAATATGACAAAAGAACAAATAGAAATAGCTAAAGTACAAGTTGCCTCAAAAACTTTAGGTGAGCACTTCCACGATGATTGTATCAGAATTGTATATGAATGGTTGGATGCTCAAAAAAAACGAGGAACAAATAATAGAGATATTAGAGGCATA